>JAABUN010002312.1_pt1 | contig 34717 bp, 33 predicted proteins | sample 5559311 | NCBI WGS metagenome assembly JAABUN01 (sample SAMN10711877, study PRJNA513370) | rock metagenome | isolation source: Antarctica rocks | place: Antarctica: Victoria Land, Siegfried Peak sud | reverse complement strand
GCGTCTCGCGGGCAGCGGCAGCGACAAGAGCAGCACGTTCGTCGCCCGTTAGCACCAGTTCCATCGCTGGCCTCCTTTCGCGGTGAGGTCAGCATATCCTGTCCAACTCTTCTTGCCTACCTACTTACGTAGTTCGTCGCGCACGTCGTTGCCGCGCCGAAGAACCTTCCCGCCCCTGCCGCCCAGAGGACACCCGCCCCCGCCCTTCCCCCTCTCTACACGCATGGAGAGGGGGAGAAACTCTGCGAATTGAGCGATGAAGGCAACGCACGACCACAGCACGTCAACTGCGTTCGTCCTTAATATATTCTTATATTCTATGGAGTCATTACATTGGTGCCGCTATCGGTGCGGCGATGGGCGCACGGCGGTGACGCGATTGCCGGGGAAGCGAAACGCCCGACGTTCTCAGGAACGTCGGGCGTTTCGCTTTTTGTCGCGGAGCCTTACGCCCCGGTGCTGGTGGTCTGCGCGACGGCCTTCTTGCCGATGGGGTGCTGCTCGCGTCGCTCCTTCAGGCGGGCCTTCTTGCCCGTCAGGCCGCGCAGATAGTAGAGCTGCTGGCGGCGCACATTGGCGCGGCGCACGACCTCGATCTTCTCCACGCGGGGGGAGTGCAGCAGGAATGTGCGCTCCACACCGATGGAGTTCGCCCCGATGCGGCGGATCGTGTACGTCTCGTTGATGCCCCCGCCCCGACGCGAGAGTACCACGCCTTCGAAGACCTGAATCCGCTCCCGCGTGCCTTCCACCACCCGCACATTCGCCCGCACCGTGTCGCCCGTGCGGAAGTTCGGGATGTCCGTGCGCAGGAATTTGTCGCCTACGCTCACCACAATCGCGTTCGTCATCGCTGCTTCGCCTCGCTCGCTGCATGTCGCGGCACAATCAAATGCCCGGACAAGCGGGCGCAACGACCATTGTACACGGAGGAAGGCGTTCTGCCAATGAACGAATGCGGGGGAGACACGGCTTATGCGTTTTCCTACGGCGGTTGTTGCAGGGCGAACGCGCCCACCCCCCCGGCCCCCCTCCCCTGCGGGGGGAGGGGGGAGAACCATAGCAGGCACTGTGCCTTTCCCGGTAGCCTCGGTGCTGCAACAGTTCTCCCCCCTCCCCCGCAGGGGAGGGGGACTGGGGGGGTGAGCGCGTTTTGCGAGAACGCATAAGCCTTATGTGGGGGTGAGGTCTCCCGTTTAGCCGTCGCGCCGCTCGGCGTGGGCGTCGTACGCCTGCCGCCGCAGGTCGCGCAGCACCACGCTCCGCCCGCCCGGTGGCCCGAAGATGAGGCGCACCGCGAACCGCTCCGCCCCGCCCCGCCGCGTCAGCCACGCCGCGATGACGCCCGCCGCCGCGTCGGGGTCGAACGCCACGCCCGCCGCCGTCTCGACCGCGAGACCTTCCCCGACACGCATGGCGCGATAGCCGGGGAGCAGGTTGATCGCGTCCGTCGCCGCGTCCTCGACCGCACCCGTATTGGCAATCGTCGCGCCCTCGTCCGCGACGGCGATTTCCAGCCCCAAATCCTGATCGGGCAGCGTGGCGTCGTAGCCGAGCACAAGCACGCCCGCGCCCTTGTCCGCCGGGTGCGCGAGGAAGGCACCGTACTGCGTGCCGCCGACCTGACCCACCGCCGCGAATGTTTGCGCCGCAACATGCCCGCCGCGCCCCGCCGCCGCTTCCACGAGTGCCGTGATCTCGTCGCCCGTCATGCTTGCACTCCCCCATCCGGCGCGAAAGCCGCGAGAAAAGGCGCAACCGCCGCGACGAAGGCGTCCGGCTGGTCGCGCATGATGCTGTGACCGCTGCCAGGGAAGCGGGCGAGCGTGGCGTGCGGGAGTAAGGCTATCGCTCGTGCCGCCATCGCGTCGGGCAATGCGCCGCCCGCGTCCGGGTCCGCTTGCAGCAGCAACGCGGGTTGCCCCACGCGGGGCAGGTCTTCCGCGAGCGCAAACGGGCCGTACGTCCCCGCGATCAGAGCGTCGAAGGGGCCATCGGCGGTCATGCGCAGCCAAGCCGCTTCGCGTTCGCGCTCGGCGTCGGTGCGGTCGGGTCGCAGGAAGGCGAGGGCGACCGCCATGTCCTCCGGTGATTCGCGGCGCAGGTCGCGCCAATCCGCCAGTTGCGCGAAGGGGTCGCCGTGTTCGGTGTACGGCGGGTCCACGAACACGACGCGGGCGACGCGCTCCGGCTCCCGGCCCGCCAACGCCGTGGCGACCAGCCCGCCGAGCGAGAAGCCGACCACCGCCACCCGCGAGAGCGCGAGGGCATCCAGCACCCCCGCGATGTCGGCGGCGTAGTCCGCGAGGCGATAGTGCGCGGCCCCTTCCGGCTTGTCGCTCTCGCCGTGTCCGCGCAACTCGACCATCAGATGACGCCCCGGCAAGCGCGACACCACGCCCTCCCACAAAGGCCAGCGATCCCAGATACCGTGCAGCCAGACCACGGGCGGCGCGGTCGCGTCGCCCGCCTCCGCGACATGCAGGGTGATGCCGTTCGCCGCGATGAGATGCCTACGCACGTCCAACTGCGGCCTCCGTTTCGTCCTTCACGCCCACCGTCGCCCCGTCGCGGTGCAGCGTGAGCATCGCATACGCGGCGATGGCGGTGGGGATCGCCATCAGGATCGTGGCGACGTGGATACCGGCCACCGTCGAGATCGCGCCGTCCAGCAGGCTCGCCACGGGCCGCCCGCCGAGGAAACAGACGCTCCACAATGCCATCACGCGCCCGCGCTGCTCGTCCGGCACGCTCAGTTGCAACAGTGCGTTCGCCCGCGTGTGGCCCGCGAGGTAGCCGAAGCCCGTCACCAGAAGCGCGATCACCGCGAGCGGCAGCACCGGCACGAGCGCGAAGGCCACCGTGCCGAGGCTGCATAGCGAGAGCATAACGGCGATGCGGCGGTACGGCGTCGCGGTCTTGCCGCTGGCAAGTACGGCGGCAGTCACCGCCCCGATGCCGAACGCGGCGAGCAGGAAACCGACGAGCGTGTCCGGCTGCCTGAAGACCTGCTGCGCGTAGGCGGGCGAGAGCGTGGTGACGGGATCGAGCGCGAACGAGACGCTGCCGACGACCACGAGCAGTAGCACGAGCCGCTTGTCGCGCCGCACGATGCCGATGCTCTCGCGCAGGCTCGCCCGACCCACGGCCCGCTTCGTCTGCGCGGCGGGATGGATGATGAGCAGGGCGACGATCAGGGCCACGTACGACAGCCCGTTGAAGGCGAAGGCCCACGCGATGCCGAGCGTGTTCACCACCAACGCGCCGAGCGTCGGGCCGATCACGCGGGAGAGGTTGAAGGTGACGCTGGTCATCGCCACCGCCGCGCCGAGGTCGTCCTTGCGCACGAGCGACGGCACGATGGCCTGCTGCGCGGGCGACGAGAACGCGGTGGTGAAGCCCATCAGGAAGGCCATGACGATCACGAGCGGCACCGTGGTCAACCCTGCGGCGGCGAAGGCGGCGAGCGCGAATGCCCCCGTCATCGCCAGGAGCTGCGTGACGATCAGCAGGCGGCGGCGGTCGAAGCGGTCGGCGGCCCCGCCCGACCACGGGGCTAGGAGGATCACCCCCGCGAACTGCGCGAAATTCACCAGCCCGACGAGGAGCGTGCTCTCCGTGAGGCGGTAGACCAGAAGCGACAGGGCGATGCTCTGGAACCACGTCCCGCAGTTCGAGAGCAGGTTGCCGAGGAAGTACGGCCCGAAGTTCCGCGTGAACAGCACGCGCACCGCGTTCCGCTCCTTGTCCTCGTTGCCCTCTTTGCCTGCGGGTGCCGCCGTTGCCGCGTTCGCCATGTCGCGCCGCCTCTCGTCACAGGAATTCATCCGATGGATACCGGGTACCGGGTACTGTCACCCGCCATACCGTACTACCCGCCCCGCCGCATTCACGCGCCGTCCATATGGGAATGGTACAGTACCGCGCATGGATGTGCAGCACCCGCCGACCGCAGATATACCCCGCGACGCCCCGCCCGAATCGGTGCGCGTGCGCGTCCACACAGTGACGGATTTCGGGCGGCGACCCGCGCCGCTGTTGTCATCGCGGTTCGCGCTCTTCCTCGCCGCCACCGCCGCCTTCTTCCTCGGCCTGTTCCTGCAACAATCGAGCCTGCCGCAGTTTCTGGGCGACCGGGGCTACACCGCCGGAATCGTCGGCCTCGTGATCGGCATCCTCAGCGTGGGGGCGACGCTGCCGCGCTGGTGGCTCGGTCGGGCGATGGACCGGGGCGCACTCGTGCCGCTGCTCGCCGTGGGGTCGGCCCTGCTGCTCACGTCGCCCCTCTATGGGCTGGGCGACGGGGCGTTACCCGCCTTGCTCGTCGTGCGGGCGGTGCAGGGGGTTTCCGCCGCGATCTGGGCCACGGGGGGGCCGCTTCTGGTGGCCCTGCTCACGCCGCCCGCCCGCCGGGGCGAGGCGGTGGGGCTGTTCTCGCTCGCCACCACGCTCGCCATCGCGGTCGGCCCGCCGCTCGGCCTCGCGGTCGGGCAGAGCGTCGGCTACTGGCTGACCTTCGCGCTCTGCGGGCTGTCGGGCGCGGTCTCGGCCCTGCTGCTGCTGCCGTTCCTGCGCGAGATGCGGGCGGAGCAATTGACCGAACGGCGGGCCGAGGGGGTAACGGAACCGGGCAATGAGGGTGCAGCGGAACGGCGGGCTGAGGGGGTAATAGAACGGCGGGCTGAAGCCCACCCTCCAGATTCACGTTCCGGCGGCTCGTTGTTCGAGTGGGCGGTGCTGCCCGCCGCCGTGCCGGGGTTCGTGCTCGGCGTGAGCAACGGGGCGTTGTTCGCCTTCATCGTGCCGCTGATGGACGGGCGCGACCTGCCGGGGGCGGGGTTCTTCTTCACGATAGACGCCGTGGCCTTCTTCGCGGTGCGGGCCGTGGGCGGGCGATGGGCCGACCGCTACGGTCGGTGGCGCGTGATCGTGCCGGGGCTGGCGGTGCTGGCCCTCAGCCTCGCCATCCTCGCGGCGGTACCGACCTTTCCCGCCTTCGTGGTTTCGGCACTCCTGTGGGGCGGGGCGATCAGCCTCGTCTTCCCCGACCTGAACACGCTGGCGATAGACTTGGCACCTCTCGGCAGGCGCGGCGCGGCGGCGGCAACCTACACGGGCATCTTCGAGATCGGTGTCGCCTTCGGCGGTATCGCCCTCGGCGTGCTCGCGGATCGCACGTCGCTCCCCTTCGTGTTCGGCGTCGCCGCCGCCCTGCTCGCGGTCGCGGCGGTGAGCAGCGGGGTGCGGAACCGGGGATGAATGCGCCCCTCCCCCTGCCCCCTCCCCCGCGCTGCGCTTGGGAGAGAGGAACTATCGCAGCATCCGGGCGTGTAGGAAAGTCTCAACCTTGCGGTTCGCTCCCCTCTCCCAAGCGCAGCGCGGGGGAGGGGGCAGGGGGAGGGGCGCATTTCAAGGAGGCATCACATGACGACGATGGCACTCATCCCGCCCGTGACGGCGATTGACGCGACGCAGTGGCAGCCGCACGAGTATCCGCTGATCGGGCATTTCGCGCACTTTGCGCAGTTGGCGGGCGCGGTGGTCACGGATGGGCCGCTCGCCGGGTGGTTCGACCGCCCAATGACGCGCATGTACTCCTACGCGCCGTTCAACGCCCGCGCCGTTGAGAATTACCAGTCGCTCGCCTTTTTCGCGGGCTACGACGCGCCGTGGAACTTCTATCGCCGCAACCCGGAGGTGCTGCGGCGGCTCGAACTCGTGTTGCGCTACGTCTTCGCGCTGCAAGACGCGAACGGCGCGTTGCCGGAATACGCCCCTGCCCACGCCGATACGCCGATGCTCGCCCCCACGAGTTTCGGTGCGGAGTACATGGCTTCCACCCTCGCCGTCGCGGGCGACCTGCTCCCCACCGGGCTGCGGGACGACCTCGTGCAGGCGGCGACGCGGGCGACGACGTACGTGCTGACGGCGGCGGAGTCGTGGGAACACGCCCGCTCGTACTCGAACCAGTTCCTCGGCGCGATGGTGGCGGGGGCGCGGCTCGCGCAACTCACCGGGAATGCCGACCTCCTGCGCCTCGTGGAGCGCGGCATGGACGGCACGATGCGCGAGTTCTTGGCGGCACCGGGCTACCTCTACGAGGCGGACGGCCCGGAGACCTTCGGCTACTGGTTCGTGACACTGCCGCGTCTCAACGCCCTCGCCGCCTACTGGCCCGACTCGCGCATCACCGAAGTCGTGCGCCGCCACTGCGCATGGATGGGCCGCTGGATGCTCCCCGAACCGGACGGCACGACCGTCACCCTCGCGGACGGACACCAGACGCGCACCCCCGCACGCGGCGAACACGGGCGGCAAGGCGTCGTCACGCTCGACAGCGGGCGGGAGCGCGACGGCATCCTCGCGGCGACCTTCGCCCTGCGCTTCCCCCGCACGGCGCACGGTGTCGGGGCATTCCTCGCGGGGGCGGACGACGAACGGCGGTGGTTGCGCCTCTTCTTCGCGGACAGCGACGCGATGACGGGCTTCCAACGGGCGTGGGAGGCGACACCCGACCTGCTCGCGGCGTGCGATTGGCGGCTCGCACGCGGGCAGTACTCGCCCGTCTCCACGCTCACCGATCTGCCCATCTATGCCCCCGCGCCCGCCGCACACCGCGACGCCTTCGCCGCGCTGCCGATGCACGACGCCACACCGCGCCACGAGGAAGTGCGCGACGCGAACGGCAACGCCTACACCTTCGTGCGCCATCCGCGCTACGCCACCGCCTTCGCGTTCGGCGAGAAGCGGGGCCGACCGCGCTTCGGGCCGCAGTTCCTCTGGCTCGACGGGGCGGGAACGCTTGCCCTCGTGCGCTACCAGACGCGAGCGTGGGAAACGGCGTTTGCGGACGGCAGCGGCACGGGCCAGACGCCGCCCGCGTCGGTGACGACCCGGCGCGAGGGGGGCGACACCGAGATCATCGCGGCGTACCCCGACCTCGGTTTCACGAAGGCGTACGTGCTGCGCGAGGACGAGATTCGCGTGCGGCTCTCGTCCGCAGCACCGGGGGGCCGCGCCCCGCAGGAGCGCATCCCCCTGCTGCTGCACGAGACCGACGTGTTGCGCGTGGACTACGGCTCCTGCGCCGTGTCGGAGTTCTACGAGTCGAATAGCGGCGGCTTCGGCGTGGTCAGCCGAATCGTGACGGTCGAGCGCGACGGGCGCACGCTCGCCGCCTTCGACTTCGGCGCACCCGTGGACGCCGTGATCCGGCGGCACGGGTCGTACGGCGGGCGCGTGGAACTCGAATTGATCTTCGCGTTCGCCCCGATCTACTACCGCCGTCTGGGGTACTGCGTCCTCATCGGGCGGTAGCGCGGCCCGCAAGGAAAGGCGGTATCGGCCCGTGGAGGCCGATGCATCGCGTCACGTCTCCGCCGGGGCGGGTGCGCCTACGCCCGCGCCCGTCGCGCTCGCCCGCGCCTCCACGGGCTTGCGCTGGATATTCGTGGGCAGGAAGACGGCGAGGCAGATGGCGATGAGGCTGAGCGCGAAGGCGAGCACATACGCGGCGTGATACCCCGCGATGGTGTAGGCGGCGAACCCGTCCGGGGCGCGGCTCGCTTCCGGGGCTTTGCCCTGCGTTTGCAGCAGCGTGCCGAGGATGGCGACGCCGAGCGACTGGAAGACATTGCGCATCACATTCGTGAGGCTGCTGGCGCGGGTCAGTTGGTCGCGGCTCACCACCGAGAGGGCCGTCGCCTGTGTGGGCTGGATCACGAAACTGAGGGCGAAGCCGCGCACCACGAGCAGGGCGGTGATGAACGGGAGCGGTGTCGTTTCCGTGAGGCTCACCAGCCCCCATGTGCTGATCGCCAGCACGACCACGCCCACTGTGATGACGTAGCGGGGGCCGATGCGGTCGAACAGCCGCCCGCTGAACTGCACCGCCACGATGGCCGCCAGTGCCTGCGGCAGCAGCAGCAACCCCGCCTGAAACGGCGTCTGCCCGCGCAGCGTTTGCAGGTAGAGAGGCAGCAGGAAACCCGCGCCGAAGAAGGCGATCACCGCGATCCAGCCGAGCAGGCTGGCGAGCAGATACGTGCGCTTCGTGTACAGGCGCACGTCGAGGAGCGGGTGATCGGTGCGCAACTCCCAGAGGAAGAACGCCGCCACGCCCGCGATGCCGACCGTCAGGAAACCGAGCACCGTCGCGCTCGTCCAGCCCTGATCGGCGGCGTTCGAGAAGGCATACAGCAGCGACCCGAAGCCGATCACCGAGAGTACCGCCCCCGGCAGGTCGAACCGCCGCACCGTGTCGCTGCGGCGTTCGCGCAGGAAGCGGCTCGCCACGAACGCGCCGAGCAGCCCCACGGGCAGGTTGATGAAGAAGATCAGCCGCCAGTCGAAGTACTCCACGAGGTAGCCGCCCAATGTGGGGCCGAGGGCGGGCGCGATCAGCACCGGGATACCGAAGTAGCTGAGGGCGAGGCCGCGCTGATTGAGCGGGAACGCCCCGTAGAGCATGGCGATGCCGAGCGGCAGGAGCGCACCCCCGGCGAGACCTTGCAGGATGCGGAAGGCGATCAGCGCATTGAGCGACGGCGCGAGGCCGCAGAGCATCGAGGCCGCCGTGAAGGCGAGCAGCGAACCGACGTATACGCGCTTGATGCCGAAGCGATCCGCCAGAAACGCCCCGATGGGGATCACGATGCCGAGCGACAGCGCGTAGTACGTCGCCACCCCTTGCGTATGCGTAATGTCGGATTGGAAAACTTGTTGCAGCGTGCGCAGCGCGACATTCACTACCGTGTTGTCGAGGATGCTCATGAAGGTGCCGAAGATCACGGCAATCAGCACGCGCCACTTGTAGCCGTCGTCGGCGGGGTCGGGCGGCGAGCCGACCGACGAAACGGGCGTCTGGACGAGCTGATCGGCGCGTGACGGATTGGTGCGTTCCATTGTCTCCCCTTCGGCTCCCCCCAAAATCGCGGCATCGCGGCATTGCGCGGAGCCATTGTATCCCCATACGCGATCAAGCGGGTCGCGGGGCGCGGAGGCGGGGCGCGTTTCGTGCTATCGTGTGGCGGCGGGACGAACGCAGGGAGGCGAACACGATGGAACCCTTCTCGGTGGTACGGGTGATCGAGCGCACGCGGGACGGCGAACCGCTCGGCGCGGCGGCGATAGAAACCTTCGTGGCGGGGTTCACGGGCGGCACGATCCCCGATTACCAGGTCTCCGCGTGGCTGATGGCGGTGATGTGGCGCGGGCTGTCGGACGACGACCTGACCGCCTTGACGCTGGCGATGGCCCGGAGCGGCGAGACCCTCGACTTCACCGACCTATTCGGCGCGGGGCGGCCCGTCGTGGACAAGCATTCCACGGGCGGCATCGGCGACAAGACCACGCTCGTGGTCGCGCCCGTCGTGGCGGCGTGCGGCGTGCCGGTGGCGAAGATGAGCGGGCGCGGCCTCGGCTACACGGGCGGCACGATAGACAAACTGGAGAGCATCCCCGGTTTCCGCGCCGACCTCGATCCGGCGCGGTTCCGGGCGATACTCGCGGAGACGCACCTCGCGCTCTCCGGGCAATCCGCCGCCCTCGCCCCGGCGGACGGCGTACTCTACGCATTGCGCGACGTGACAGGCACATTGGAGAGCATCGCGCTCGTTGCCAGCAGCATCATGAGCAAGAAACTCGCGGTGGGCGCGAATGTCATCCTGCTCGACGTGAAGGTGGGGCGCGGGGCGTTCATGCGCAACGAGGCGGACGCCCTCGCCCTCGCACGGGCGATGGTGCGCATCGGCAACGGGGCGGGGCGGCGCACGGCGGCGGTGGTTTCCGACATGGATCGCCCGCTCGGTGCCGCCGTGGGCAACGCGCTGGAGGTGATCGAGGCGGTGGAGACGCTGCGCGGCGGCGGGCCGGACGACCTGCGCACCCTCGCGCTGCACGAGGCGGCGATCCTCCTGCACATGGCGGGCGTGGCCCCCGGCGAGGAGGCGGGCGCGGCGATGGCGGCGGCGACGATAGCCAGCGGTGCGGCGTTCGCGGCCTTCACGCGAACGGTGACGGCACAGGGCGGCGATGCACGCACGCTCGACGACACTGACCGCTTGCCGCGTGCGCCCGTGGTCGCGCCGCTCCTCGCCCCGGCGGACGGATACGTCACCGATCTCGACCCGCTCGCGGTGGGGCGGGCATCGGTGCAACTCGGCGCGGGGCGGCAGCGCAAGGGCGACGCGATTGATCCCGCCGTGGGACTCGTGCTCCACGCGAAACCGGGCGACCGGGTGGCGCGGGGGGAATCTCTCTGCGACATTCACGCTCGCACCCCCGAAGCCGCCGACGCCGTGCGCGAAGTACTCCTTGCCGCCTATCGCATCGCGCCCGAACGCGCCGCTGTATCGCCGCTCGTCAAAGCGGTCATACACGGGGATGCGGAAACGATGTGACGACGTTGAATTATGACAAAATATTCACTCGGCGCATTTTAGACCTTCTCTACGCATCGTATATGTGAATGAACCATTGACACTAGGGCAGAGGTAATGTACGGTACGCATGTCCGCACGATCAGTGCGCATTAACTATACGTAGATACAAGATGCGAGGGCGGTAACGCGATGGCGAACGCGAATTCGAAGGTAGCGACGCAACTGCAAGCGGCCCTGTTCGTGGGGGCGATCACCAAGATCACGCAGGCACTGCGCGGGCAGTCCTCCACATATGACCTCGAAGAGACGGAGTGGCTGCTCTTTCAGCACTGGGGAGCGCATATGCCGGCAGCGCACGCCGCCACGGTACTCGCGCTCGAAATCGTGCGTCATGCAATGGAGATCGCCGAGGTGGACGAGATGCACGAGCGGTTCGCGCAGATCGAGCAGCGGGCGAACGATATCGCCGCCGGCCTCAATCTCGCGCTCGACGGGCATTCCGCCACCCCTACCCCCGCGACTGTGACGCCGTTGCCCGTGCGCGGCTTCGGGGCGTAACCTTCCCTGCCCTACTCGACAACAGATGCATTAAGCCATCGACCGCCGCGAGTCTTCGCGGCGGTCGTGCTGTTGGCATTAGTATTGCAGTTCTATTTTACAGGAACGTCTTTCTTTAATCTTCGTGCAAAGCCGTACGCGGCTGATGGGGAGGACGCGATGCTTGGTAATCTGGTCTTGGCAACGGTGATCGTGGTTGCTATCTTCGTGTTCATGTTTGCGATGGGAGGTCGTACATCGCCGCGCTACCGCCAACGCGCCAATGCGTTCAACGAACGGCACGGCGGCGTGCGCCCGACGTGGGAGAGCGAGGACCTGCCGATTGAGCCGAAGCCGTGACGCCGAGACCGCGTGACGGGTGCCACTTCGACGCCCCTACCCCCCTGCCCCCCTGCCCCGCGCCATGCTTGGGTGAGGGAGCAGGGGGAGGGGCATCTTTACCGCGCCGTGGGCGGGGTATGTTCCCGCGAGGAATCGCGCTGCACGGTGGGGGTGATGTGCAGCCGCTCAATCGTGGCGCGGTGCGGCAACGAGGCGACGAACAGGATCGCCGCCGCCACATCCTCCGGGAGGAGCATGTTCGCTCGCCCCGCCTCGCTCACGGGGATCGGGCGGAAATCGAGGATGGGGGTGTCCACCTCGCCGGGGAGGATGGCGCAGGCACGGACGCCGTTCACGCGCTCCTCGGCGTTGATGCTGTCGGTGATCGAGACCGCCCCGGCCTTCGACGACGCATAGGCGACGCCGCTCATCGCGCCCGCCCGCGCCGCTGCCATGCTCGCCACGGTGATGAACGTCCCCTGCCGCCGCGAACGCATGTGCGGCAGGGCGGCGCGGGCGCAATAGAACACGCCGTTCATATTCACGCCCGCCACGCGGTCGAAATCCTCGGTACTCATGTCGTTCAGGTTGCGCTGTTTGGTGTTCGTCCCCGCGTTCGCCACGAACAGGTCGAGCTGGCCCCATTCGTGGACGACATTCTCCACGAGCCGTTCCACCGCCGCCGCGTCGGCTACGTCCGCCGCATACGGCAACGCAACGCCGCCCGCCGCCGCGATCTCCTCGACAAGCGCGTCCAGTTTGTCGGCGGAGCGGGCGACCACCGCGACCTTCGCCCCCGCCGCCGCGAGAGCCTTCGCCGCCGCGTTACCGATGCCCGTGCTGGCCCCCGTGACGATTGCCACCTGCCCCGCGAGTGTGCCGTCTGCCATTGTGCTGCCTCCTTGGAAGCAGCGAGCGACGAGCGACGAGCGGCGAGCGGCGAGCGAAAACGCCTCGTTCTCTTCATTGCTCGCCGCTCGTTGCTCGCTGCTCGCCGCTACTACTCGTGGGGCATCGGCTCGTCCACGGGGGTAAAGCGGCTGCTCACCTGCACGAGTTCGATGGAGTTGCCGAAAGGGTCGTCCACGAAAAAGCGCGGGCGACCGTCAATCGCGCTCGTCTCGCGGGCCGTGCCGCCGTGCTCGACCACCTGCCGCCGCATCGCCTCGATATCGTCCACCTCGATACAGAGATGATCGCCGGAGCGCGGCGGGCCGAAGTGCGCGGTCTGCGTGCGGATGAGGTGAATCTCGTCCTCGCCGTCGCCGATGTCGTACCAGATGAGCGAACGATCCTTGAGTCCCATCGGGCGTCGCTTCTCCGTGAGGCCGAGGATGTTCGTGTAGAACGCCCGCGCCTCATCCTCGCGCCCGTGCTCGATGCCGATGCTCACATGCTGCAATCGCTTGATCTTTACCATCGCCCGCGCTCCCTTCTCGCCTGCCGCTGTGTGTCATGGCGGTCAGTCTCGCACGAATGACCGGGGCGCGGCAAGGAAGCCGGATCGAACCACAAAGACACGAAGACACGAAGAGAATCCCGAAATTACTGGTTTTCTTCGTGCCTTCGTGCCTTCGTGCCTTCGTGGTTAGTCTCTCCGGTTCCCGACGAGGCGGCGGAAAGATGCGGAGGCGAGCACGGGGTCTTCGAGGAAGTACGGCGTCTTGATACTGCGCTCGTCTATCTTCATGCGCACAAGCGCGGGGCGGGCGGTCGCTCTGGCCTGCGCGAGGGCGGCGCGAAAGCCCGCCTCGTCCCCGGTATCCCACGCGACAAGGCCGCACGCCTCCGCGAGCATGACGAAATCGGTGGTCGCGGCGGCGGTCGGTTGGCCCCCCGTGCTGGCGTAGGTGCCGTTGTCGAGCACGACGATCACGAGGTTCGGCGGCTGGAGATGCCCCACCGTGGCGAGGGCGGAAAGGCCCATGAGCAGGCCGCCGTCGCCTTCGATCACGACGACCTTGCCTGCCTCCAAGGGGCGACCGAGGGCCAGCCCCAAGCCGATGGCGACGGGTAGCCCCATGCTGTCAAGGACGTAGAAATCGTTGTCGCGCCGCCCGACCGCCGCGAGCAGTTCGCGCACGGTGGCACCGAGGGTAATCACGGCGGGTTCGGTCGGGAAGACCTCGGCGTATACGGCGAGGGCTTCGGCGCGAGACATCAGCGACGTGGTTCCCGCTGTTCCCGTTGTTCCTGTAGGTGTTCCTGTCGTCACGAGCGTCACCCCCCCATCAGGTTCACGAGTACCGCCACGGGCCGGTGCGTGATCTGCGCGAATTCGTACCCCTTGACGACCGTTTCCGTCCAGTGATCGGGCGGCACGGTGGCGTCGAGGTGGAACGTGCGGATGTTGGCGGCGGCGAGGATGTCCGGCACGCGCTCCGAGAAGGTGTGGATCATCGAGTTGTACTCGCCCAGACCGCCGCGACGGGCGATCAGCATGAAGCAGGGGAGGTGGTACGCCTGCGGGAAGGTCGTGAGGGCGGTGAGGAAGTTCCCCACGCCGTTGTCCTGCATGATGAGCACGGCGGGCGTGTTCGTCATGGCGAGGCCACCCATGATGCCGACACCCTCCTCCTCCCGCGTCACCGGAAAGGAGCGGATGTGCGGCTGCGCCATCACCCACGCGAGGATGCGTCTCAGGGTACTCGAAGGCATCATCGGCACCACGGCGGGCCGGATTTGTTCAAGCCCCGCAATCACCGCGTCCGAGCGTTCGTCATCCGTCATCGTCATCGGGCATCCTTTCGTCGGTTCACAGGCGACAATACGGCACTACGCCCCGCGTTATTCTCCCCCCAGACCGGGGGTTTCGGGGAGCGGAAAGCAGCCGTTCACGAGGCGCACGGGCGACCCTTCCGGGAGCAGACCGCTCTCCATGAACACCGTGTTCGGCAAGGCCGCGAGGACGTGCAGGTGCGCCCCGCCGCCGTGCGAAGCGTACGGGATATTGAATGCGTCCGCCATTAACCCAATCTCCAGACACTCCGTCAGCCCCCCGGCGCGGCGCAGGTCGGGCTGCACAATGTCCACCGCCCGCCGCTCGAACAGGGCGCGGAATTGCCGCTTGCCCGCGTTGTTCTCGCCCGTGGCAATCGGGATGGTCACTGCGGCGGCAAGCCCCGCCAGACCTTCGGTGTCGTCCGCCCGCAGCGGCTCTTCGAACCAGTGGCAGCCGAGTTCCTCGTACACCCGCCCGCGACGGAGAGCCTCGCTCGCGGTGAAGACCTGATTCGCGTCCACCATGAGCAACGCATCGGGGCCGATAGCGGAGCGCACCGCCTCGATGCGAGCCGCGTCCTCGTCGAGCGTTCGCGCCCCGACCTTCATCTTCACGCCGAGGAACCCCTGCTCCATCGCCCGTTCGCACACGCCCCGCAACTCGTCGGGGGTGTAGTTCAACCAGCCCACCATCGCGTATGCGGGGACGCGGTCGCGGTGCGCACCGAGCAGCCGCCACACGGGTTGCCCCACCACCTTGCCCACGGTGTCCCACAGGGCGATGTCTATCCCGGCGATGCCCATGAGGGCAAGGCCCGCCGTGCCGTGGTACTCGGTCAGTTGCCAGAGGCGGTCGCGGATGCCCCGGATGTGGAACGGGTCCTCCCCGACGACCGCCGGGGCCAACTCGTCGTTGACGAGGTGCGCGAGGATCGCGGGGGCGGGATCGAGCCGCCCGAAGCTAATCGCCGCCGTGCCGGTCACGCCCGCGCTCGTCTCGATGGTGACGGTGCAGGTGCCGTGCGTGTCGAGCGTTTGCAGGGCGTCGCGCATCGGGTTCGGGCGGCGACGGCTTTCGGCGGTGGCGGTCACACGGGTGATCTTCATCGCGTCATCTCCGAATCGCGGCCAGAGAGGAAGAACAACGACGCCGAACACCCGGAGCCGACGGACAGATGACGCGGAAAGTATTGAATTGCGGGAGAATGTGTTAACATAAAATCAGATTCCTCCGCTCGTGCATTAGACGGTACGCCGCGTGCCGCGATGGGCGGCATTGTACGCGACGGGCGCGGTGATGTGGTAGCGGGCGACGATGGGCGACGCACGGACGATAACGGCGGCGCGAGCATCAGCCAGTTCTCAGGAATCGCTCACACGGGGTTCAGGGCGACGCGCTTTACTACAGATGACACGGAACACCGCGACACCACCGGCGGTAGACACCGTATGTCCGCAGCAATCGAGTGGAGCGACAAAAGATGGTCATCAAACGGATCGGGTTCCTGAGCGCACTGGTCGCCTTCTTCATGGGCCTGGGCATTGCGCTCGGCTTTGGGGCCGGTAGCGGCTTCCACACCGACGGCTTCGCCGCGCCGCGCTACGGGCAGCCGTTCGCCGCCACCGCCCCCGCTGTGGCGGGCGGGGCGGCTGCCGCGCAACTCTCGGCGTCGGCGGTCGCAGCGGCCCCGGCGGTGGTGAATGCGCCCGCCGTCGGCACGTCGCTCACGGCGGAGCAGATCGTGGATCGCGTCGGGCCGGCGGTAGTCACGGTTATCAACAAGCAGCGATACAGCGGCGCGAATCGCCGCGTGATGCCGAACATTCCCGGTGCGCCCACCGCAGCGGCGGGGGCCGGCAGCCCCGTGGACGCGGGCCTCGGTAGCGGCGTGATCTACGACATGCAGGGCTACATCCTCACGAACAATCATGTGGTGGAGATGGCGACCGCCATTGACGTGGTGCTGGCGGACGGCACTCGCGTGGATGCCACGCTTGTGGGGCGCGACCCCTCGATTGACGTGGCGGTACTGAAGATTGACCCCGCGAAGGTGCCTGCCGCCGCCGTCCTCGGCAACTCCGACGCCCTGAAGCCGGGGATGCGCGTGGTTGCCATCGGCAGCCCCGAAGCCCTCGAAAACAGCGTCACGGAGGGCATCGTCTCCGGCCTCAACCGGCGCATTGACACCTACATCGGCCTCATCCAGACCGACGCGGCGATCAACCACGGCAACAGCGGTGGTCCCCTGCTGAACGCGCAAGGTGAGGTGGTCGGCCTGAACACCCTCGGCATCCGCGACGAGAACGCGGAGGGCTTGAATTTCGCCATCCCGATCAACCGGGCCAAGAGCGTGGCGCAGCAACTCGTGCAGAAGGGCGGCGGGTCGGTCGTGGTGACGCGGGCGTACCTCGGCGTCACCACGGATCAGTTGAACACGAGCAAGGCGGCGCAGTACGGCGTGAAGCTGACATCGGGCGAGTACGTCACAGGCGTCAACGCCAACGCCCCGGCGGCGAAGGCGGGCCTGAAGCAGGGCGACGTGATTACCGCCGTGAACGGCACGGCATTGAACGCTCGCACCGGCCTCGGCGATGTGCTGAGCAATGTTGCCCCCGGCACCACGATCACCCTGACGATTGACCGGGGCGGCACGGCGCAGACCCTGATGGCGACCGTGGTGGAGCGGCCCGCAGACAATCGCTGATTCGCTGTTTTCGTGCGAAGAACTGCGTACGTCGCCCGCCTTCCCGTGGTACTATAGGACGCAGGACGCATCCCTCAATCTCGCACATCACTACCCCATCCCCCTTTTTCCGGCCCGACAGCGTTGTCGGGCCACTTCTTTGTCTCGTTTGTCTCGCGGTGGCCCGAACGTCCCGGCGCGGTGCGGTCGGGTCATTACCTCGCAGGTAATGGACGCGGCGCGTGCGGTCGCTACGATGGCAGTACGGCCCTGATCGAGGGGCCGGGTGTCGCACAGACAGGGAAGGCAGGATGCTATGACCGCAACGACCGCAGCACCGATCACCGCGACCGTGGAAGGGTACTTCGCCATGTGGAACGAGGCCGACCCCGCACGGCGGCGGGCGATCATCGCCGCGACGTGGACGCGAGACGCCCGCTACATTGACCCGCTGTTCGCCGCCGACGGACACGACGCCCTCGACGCGATGGCCGTCGCCGTCCACGCGCAGTTTCCCGGACATCGTTTCCGCCTCGTCGGGGCGGTGGACGCGCACCACGAGCGGGCGCGGTGGGACTGGGAACTCGTGGGGCCGGACGACGCACCGGCGGCGGGCGGTACCGATTTCGCGCTGCTTGCACCCGACGGGCGACTACGCGACGTGACCGGCTTCTTCGCGCCCCCCGCGTCGCCCGCGTCGCCCGCGCAGCCGTAACCGCCCGAAAGGAGACCGCTCGATGACGCTTCGCCACACCACGCCCGATCCTCGTTCCGCCCCGGTCGCGGGTCAGCACGGGCAGGGCGAGGCGTCCGCACCGACCGCACCGCAACGGGTGGGCGACCTGTTGCGCGGGTGGCGCGAACGTCGCTGCCTCAGCCAGATGGAACTGGCACTGCGGGCGGAGGTCTCGACGCGGCACCTCAGTTTCGTGGAGACGGGCCGTTCCGCGCCGAGCCGCGAGATGATCCTGCGCCTCGCGGAACACCTCGACGTGCCGCTGCGCGAGCGCAATCGCCTGCTACTCGCCGCCTCGTACGCCCCCGTGTACGCCGAGACCGCGCTCAACGCCCCGGCACTGGCGACGGTACGGGCGGCGGTGCGGCGGGTGCTGACCGCGCACGCGCCGTACCCCGCCGTGGCGGTGGATCGCGGCTGGAACCTCGTGGACGCGAACGCCAGTGTCGCGCTCTTCACCGAAGGGGTCGCGCCCGAATTGCTCGCGCCCTCGGTTAACGCCCTGCGGCTGACCTTGCACCCCGACGGCATGGCGCGGCGCATCGTCAACCTCGGCGAGTGGCGGGCGCACCTGCTCGCCCGGTTACGGCGTCACGTCGCGCTCACCGCCGACACCGACCTCGCGCAACTGTACGACGAACTCCGCGCCTACCCCGGCAAAGGACCGGAACCGGCGGTCGAGATTCCCGGCCCCGGCGAGATCGCCCTGCCGCTACGCATCCGGCACGGCGGCGCGGTTCTGACTTTCCTCAGCACGATCACCGTCTTCGGCACGCCGCTCGACATCACGGTAAGCGAACTCGCCATCGAGGCGTTCTTTCCCGCCGACGCCGCGACCGCCGCTGTCCTGCGGGATTGGCGACCGTAGCAGGATACGGCGTAGCGGCAAGCCAACAACGCGGGAACCGCCCGCGACGAAAGGGAAACCCGATCATGGAGACGCTGTACCACCTCTCGTGGCGGGGCTACCCCGCATTCGCCCTCGCGGCCCTCGGCGTGGTGTTGCTTGTGCGCGGCGCGTGGCGCGAGTACCGGGCCGCACGGCGACACCGCACCGGCACCGACACGCGCTCCCTCGGCATGATACGCACGTTTCGGCGGGCGATTCTCGGTCTCACGCTCGTGGGCGTCGCCGCCGGGTGGCAGTGGCACGTCCCGTGGCTGCTCGCCTTCACGCTCGCGGTCGGTTTCGAGGAGACATTCGAGTCCAGCATTCACATCGCGGCACTGGCGCAGGCGGAGCGGCTGCCGCGTTCCCATGCCGCGATGCCATTCCGCCGCGACCCGAAGCATGACGCGGGCAACACGACCGAGGCTCATCGCGGAGAGAACGGGGGGCGTTCCACCGTGGAGGGGGCGCGTCCCGTTGTTTGATCGGGAATCAGGGCATATGCGTTCTGGCAAAAAATGCGCCCCTCCCCCCGGCCCCCTCCCCCTCTGGGGGAAGGGGGAGAACCACGGCAAGTACTCGGCCTTCCGTTGAAAGCCTCGATGTTGCGACAGTTCTCCCCCTTCCCCACGGGGGGAGGGGCGCATTCGCTCCACAGCGACCTTTGGCGGGAGAACGCACAAGCCCTGATCGGGAATCTGCACGCCTTGCCGCGTGTTTGCTTCTATGCAACAATGATTACCGCGTCTTGCCCCGCCCGTGCGGGGGTGGTATATTTGTAAACGGAGAAGTTGATAAACTGACACGGCTCACGATGGGCCGTGCGGCGTGTGGAGGAGAAGGCGACGGATGGCGGACGTAGTGAAGAGCGGCGCGAATGGTCATGACCCGAACGCGCTGGTGATCGAGGATTTGCATGTTTCGATCACCGACCGGCAGATCGTACGCGGCATCAGCCTCACGGTGCGCCCCGGCGAGGTTCACGCCATCATGGGGCCGAACGGCTCCGGCAAGAGCACGCTGGCGAACACGCTGATGGGCAACCCCGTATACACCGTGGATAGCGGTCATGCGTGGCTGAAGGGGCAGGATTTGCTCGAACTGGCGACCGACGAGCGGGCGCGGGCCGGTCTCTTCCTCGCCTTCCAGTACCCGACCGAGGTTCCCGGCGTGCGCGTGGAAGACTTCCTGCGCCTCGCCTACAACAGTGCCAAAGGCAACGACCTGACGCCCGTGGAGTTCCGCCTCATGCTCTGGGATCAACTGGCGGAGTTGCAGATGGATCGCTCGTTCGCCAAGCGGTACCTGAACGAAGGCTTCTCCGGCGGCGAGAAGAAGCGCAACGAGATCGTGCAGATGGCGATGCTCCAACCCACCATCGCCGTGCTCGACGAGACCGACTCCGGCCTCGATATTGATGCCCTGCGCATCGTGTCGGACGGCGTCAACAAGCTTCTGGAGCGCGACGGCGGCAGCATGGGCGTGCTCGTCATCACGCACTACCAGCGGCTGCTGAACTACATCAAGCCCGATTTCGTGCACGTGCTGGCGCGGGGACAGATCATCCGCAGCGGCGGCCCGGAACTGGCACTCGAACTCGAAGAGAAGGGCTATGCCCCCGTGCTTGCGGAAGCGGGCATGACGCTGACGCCCGAAGAGATCACCGACCCGGCGGCGTGAACACAGGTGCTGGTCGCTCGTCGCCAGCGAGATGCGGACGACTTGCATTTTGCTGACGACCGGCGACCGACGACTACGTACAAGGAGATCAACAGATGAGCGACGCGACCGAGACCCGCGAATTGTTGCCGCAGGACGAGTTGGCGGCGGACATGGGTGCCGAGAATTACCAGACGAAGTACGGCTTCCACGACTCCGAGGCGGGCTACGCCGTGAAGTTCGAGAAGGGGCTGAACCACGATGTGGTGGAGCGCATCTCGCAACTGAAGCACGAACCGGAGTGGATGCGCGAGCTGCGTCACAAGAGCCTCGACTACTTCGAGGCTCGCCCGACCCCGCAGTGGGGCGGCGATCTGGATCAGATTGATTTCCAGAACATCCACTACTACATGAGTGCCACGGACAAGAACAGCCGCACGTGGGACGACGTGCCGGACTACATCCGCAACACGTTCGACAAGCTCGGCATCCCGGAGGCGGAGAAGAACTTCCTCGCCGGTGTGGGCGGGCAGTACGATTCCGAGTCCATCTACCACAACATTTCGATGGACTGGGAAGAGAAGGGCGTGATCTTCACCGACATGGACACTGCCCTGCGCGAGCACGGCGACCTCGTGCGCGAGTACTTCGGCACGATCATCCCCGCGAACGACAACAAGTTCGCGTCGCTCAACACGGCGGTCTGGTCGGGCGGCTCGTTCGTGTACGTGCCGAAGGGCGTGAAGGTGGACCTGCCGTTGCAGGCGTACTTCCGCATCAACGCCGAGAACTCCGGGCAGTTCGAGCGCACGCTCATCATCGCGGACGAAGGCTCGCAGATTCACTACGTGGAGGGCTGCACCGCCCCGGTGTACGCCACGGAGTCGCTGCACTCGGCGGTGGTGGAGATTATCGTCAAGAAGGACGCCCGCGTGCGCTACACGACCATCCAGAACTGGTCGTACAACGTCTATAACCTCGTCACGAAGCGGGCCGTGGCCTACGAGAACGCCGTGATGGAGTGGGTGGACGGCAACCTCGGCTCGAAGCTGACGATGAAGTACCCGGCGATCTACCTGATGGAGCCGGGGGCGCGGGGCGACATCCTCTCCGTGGCCTTCGCGGGCAAGGGGCAGCATCAGGACGCGGGCGGCAAGGTCGTCCATGTCGCGCCGAACACGAGCAGCACCATCCTCTCGAAGTCCATCTCGAAGGACGGCGGGCGGGCCTCGTACCGTGGCTTGCTCAAGGTCTATCCCGGTGCCGAGAATGCCAAAAGCAACGTGCGCTGCGATGCCCTCCTGATGGACGAGGAGAGCCGCACCGACACCTACCCGTACATCGAGATCGAGGAAGAGAAGGTCAACATCGGCCACGAGGCGACCGTCTCGAAGGTCGGGGACGAGCAGATCTTCTACCTGATGAGCCGGGGCATCTCCGAGAACGAGGCGATTGCGATGATCGTCAACGGCTTCATCGAGCCGATTGTCAAGGAACTGCCGATGGAGTACGCCCTCGAATTGAACCGCCTGATCGTGCTGCAACTCGAAGGCTCGGTCGGGTAAATTTTCCCCCACGGTACACGGCACGGGCGACCTTCGCGGGTCGCCCGTGCGCGTGAATTCTCCCTTTCCACGAATCACGAATCACGCACCACGAAGCGAGGCGCGGCATGGCAACAGTGGAGCGAACGCAAGGGACACAACTGCTGGCGGCGGAGCAGTTTTTCCTGTTGCCCAGTAAGGCAAACGGATGGTACGAACTCGTGGAGGGGGAGGTCGTTGAGGTGCCTACGCCCGCATACCGGCACATGTTCCTGATGCGGCTCATATTTCGGCTACTGGACCGTTTCGTGATCGAACAGCGGCTTGGCGAAGTGTTTCCGGACGGATTGAGTTATCTCGTCACGCACACCCCCGACACACTCCGCGTACCGGATGTATCGTTTATTGCGAACGCACGTATGCCAGCCGAAGGATTTGGTCTGTTTGTCCCCTTCGCGCCCGATTTCGCGGTGGAAATCGTATCGCCCGGTGATACCGCCGCCGATTTGCGGCGCAAGGTGCGGCAGTACTTGCACGCCGGAGTACGTCTCGTGTGGGTAGTGTGGCCCGACGACCGCACCGTTTCGGTGTACATCATCGGAAATGACGTTCCCCGCGAGCTTCGAGGAGACGACGAACTGGACGGTAGCGACGTGTTGCCCGGTTTCCGGGTGCGCGTGGGCGATCTGTTCGTGGACGCGCAGGAGGGGGCGTAGGATGGCGACCACGCAACTCGTCACGGCGGAACAATTCGTGGCGATGCCGGACGTGCCGGGGGCGCAACTCGAACTCGTGCGGGGGGAGATTGTTCAGGTGCCTACGCCCGCATACACGCACATGCTTTTCGTGATGGCTTTTATCCGGCTACTCGATCCATTCGTGCGCAGCCAGCGATTGGGTAAGGTGTTCACCGACGGCTTGGGTTACGTTGTCGCCCGCGATCCTGACACGGTGTACGTGCCGGATGTGTCCTTCATCGCGCAAGAGCACATCCCCGCCGAGGGCTTCGGCGTCATCGTACCTTTCGCTCCCGATCTTGCCATGGAGATTGCTTCGCCAAGCAATACTCGCAAGGAAATGCGCGAGAAGGCCCATGACTACCTCATGGGAGGAGCACGGCTCGTGTGGGTTGTGTCGCCCGCCGACCGGACGATCACTGTCCACGCGAGCGAGGGCGACACTCCCCGTGCGCTCGGTTTGAACGACGAACTGGACGGGGGCGAGGTGCTGCCCGGTTTCCGCGTGCGCGTGGGCGACCTGTTCGCGGACGCGCACTAAGTGATCGAGAGGGGGTTCAGCCGATGAGCGTGGAACAGGTGGCGACCCGGCGGCTCCTGACCGTGGAGCAGTTCGAGCAGTTGCCGGAGGTGCCGGGGATGCAGTTCGAGTTGGCGGATGGAGAGTTGATCGAGATGCCTACTCCCGGCGTGATCCACAACTATATTGTGATGGTACTCTCGCAGATGCTCTTTACATTCGTACGCGAACGGAATCTCGGTCTCGTTTGTGGCGACAATACGGGTTACATGCTGCGGCGCGAACCGGGTGAGGTGCGTGTCCCCGATGTGTCGTTCATCGCATGGGATCGCATCCCCCCCGGAGGCTTACCGGAGGGGAGTTGGCAAACGCCGCCGAACTTTGCGGTGGAGGTCGTTTCTCCTAGCGACAGTGCGCGTGAGGTGCATCGCAAAGTGTTGCGCTATCTCGACACGGGTGTACAACTCGTATGGGCGATCTGGCCCGACGAGCGAACCGTGACGGTGTACCCGGAGGAAGGCGCGATCCACGAACGCAAGGCGGGCGACGAACTGGACGGGGGCGAGGTGCTGCCCGGTTTCCGCGTGCGTGTGGGCGACCTGTTCGCGGTTCCCACGCGACCGGGTGGCGACGCGCAGGAGGGGGCGTAGGATGGCGACCACGCAACTCGTCACGGCGGAACAATTCGTGGCGATGCCCGACGTGCCGGGGATGCAACTCGAACTCGTGCGGGGGGAGGTCGTTGCGGTGCCGGGAGCCAACAAGATACACAGCATGATCGCCGGTGTCGTTTATCAACTACTCTGGGCATTCGTCGCCACACGCAGACTCGGCATCGTCAGCACGGACAACACCGGGTACATCATCGAACGCGGCCCCGACAGCGTGCGTATCCCGGATGTATCGTTCATTGCGTGGGAGCGCATCTCTGAGGAAGAATTCACCGAGACGTACTGGTCACTCTCACCCGACCTTGCGGTCGAGGTGGTATCGCCGAATGAGAGGGCGCACGAGAGAGACGACAAGATTGATCAGTATCTCAAGGCGGGGACACGACTCGTGTGGGTTCTCTGGCCCCGTCAGAGAACCGTACAGGTGTACACACCGGATGGTCATATTCGTGAGTTAGAGGCGGATGAGGAGTTGGACGGGGGCGAGGTGCTGCCCGGTTTCCGTGTGCGCGTGGGCGATCTGTTCACTCTCCCGATCCGCCCCGACGATGCGCGACGGGTACAGTAATCGCAGACACCACCTATCAGGAGGATGAATTGGCGACGACGATGAGCGAGACGATGCAGGGTTTCACGCGGGCAGCGGTGGAAGCCCTGTCTGCCGTGCATAACGAGCCGGATTGGGTGCGCGAGGCGCGGCTGGCGGCGTGGGAGACGTACGAGCGCATCCCCATGCCCACGCTGCGCGACGAGGAATGGCGGCGCACCGATCTGAAGGGGCTGCGGATCGCGGACGTGCTGCCCTTCAGCATGGCGGGCGAACGCGAGGGCGAGATTCCCGCCGCCATCGCGGACGTACTCGAAAATCCAGACGACCGGGGGGCGTTGTTCGTGCAGTCGAACGGGCAGACGGTCTATACCGAGATCTCGCCGCAGTTACGCGACGCCGGGGTGATTGTCGCCGACCTCCACGCCGCGATGCGCGATCATGAGGAACTCGTGCGCCCGCACTTCATGACGCGGGCGGTGCGCCCCGACGCGAACAAGTTCACCGCCCTGCACGCCGCCTTCTGGACGGGCGGCACATTCGTGTACGTGCCGGACGGCGTACGGGCGACGCTGCCGATCCACGCGGTCTACTGGGGGACGACGCCGCACCTCGGTGCCGCGCCGCACACGCTCGTGGTGCTCGGTGCCAACGCGAGTATCAACATCGTGGACGAATACGCCTCCGCGCCCGACGAGGGGGGCGCACAGGGCTTCGCCACCAGCGTGGTGGAACTGATCGTCGGGCAGGGGGCGAACCTCGAATACGCGAACCTCCAACGCTGGAACCGCACCACGTACTCCTTCCACACGCAACGGATCGTGATGGAGAAGGACAGCAACGCGAAGATGATCAATCTGGCCCTCGGCGGGCAACTCTCGAAGTACAACATTGACGCCGTGCTCGACGGCGAAGGCACGTACGTGCGGATGCTCAACCTCACCTTCGCGGACGGCAAGCAGACCTTCTCGTACGAGACGCTGCAGGACCACGCGCAGGGCAACAGCGTCTCGGACCTGCTGTTCAAGTTCGGCCTGCGCGACGCCGCCCGCACCGTCTACAGCGGCCTGATCCACGTCCGCCCGCACGCGCAGAAGTCGAACGCCTACCAGCGCAACGCGAACCTGCTGCTCTCCGACAAGTCGCGCTCCGACAGCATCCCGAAACTGGAGATCGAGGCGAACGACGTGCGCTGCACCCACGGGGCGACGCTCGGACAGGTGGACGCGAACCAACTATTCTACTTGATGACCCGTGGCCTCTCGCGCCACGACGCCGAACGGCTGATCGTGGAAGGATTCTTCGCGCAGGTCGAGGACGAACTGACGATGCCCGCCCTCGCCGACCGCATCCGCGCCGCCGTGGACGCCAAGCTCGCGGGGCTGTGACGAGTAACAGGTGACAGGTACGCTCGTGTGCGTTTGTACCTGTCACCTGTTATTCCCGACTACGCCGGACACTTCAGCGAGATGTTCGCCGTACGGGCGGTGACGAGTGCCTGATCGTAGAATTGCTGTTGCCCGCGCTTCAGGTACTCGTCGAGGTTGATCTGATCGGTGGCGTACGCCTGAAAGTTCATGCCCCACTGCGGGCGGTCGGCGTGGCTGATGTTGTTGAAGTAGAACAGGTGGCGGTAGAAGATTTGCTCGTTGTTCTGCCGCCAGAGCGCGAAGCGGGGGTCTTCCAGCTTCACGTTCTTGTTCACGGGCAAGTCGTACCCCGGCTTCACGAACGCGACCTGCGTCTTGAGCGAGGTCATGTATTGCATGTAGTCCACCGCGACGGCCTGCCCCATCGCGTCCTTGCCCTGCTCGCGCAGGTCCGCGAGCGGGATGCCATAGGTGATACCGCGCTCGCCGTCGTCGGCGATCTTGCCCGCGTTCGCAATCACGTCGGCCCCGAAGGTTTCGGCATCGGGGGTGGGCGTGGGGAAGGCACCGATCTCGAATTTGCTCGTCCCCTCCGCCTTCGACTCGTCGTAGATGTTGAGGAAGGCCTGGGACTGGTAGGTCATCGCAACCTTGCCGTTGAGGAAGAGCTGGTTGATGTCCGGCCCTTTGAGCGTGAAGTAGCCCGGCGGGAAGTAGGTTTGCAGCTTCTTGATCTGCTGCCACCCGACGCGACTCCACGGCGTGTCGAACGCCCACTTGCCGGTACATACCGCGTCGAGTTTCTGCTGCAAACTCAGAAACGCGCCCCCGCCGCTGATCCCATCCCACTGCTTGCGACCGAGCGCGATGAAGAGAATCCACGCGGTGTGCGAGAGGTCCTGCACCGTGCCGCTGCGCCCGATGGGGATGACGCCCGACGCCTTCAGCTTGTCGCACACGGCGTACCACTGCTTCCACGTCTTCGGCTCGTCGGCATCGGTGAGGCCGGCCTTCTTCCACAGGTCCTTGTTGTACATCCACGCGGACTTGTACTGCGTGAACGGCACGGAGTAGTTGTTCTTCAGGCCGAACTTCGTGAATATGAACAGGTCGGCGTCGAAGTCGTTCTTCCACGGTTGCCCGGAGTAGGCCGAGGGGGCATCGAGCACGGGCGTGAGGTTCACCCACGGCACGGTGTTGTTCGTCTCCTGCACGTCGGTGGTGGTCTGCTCCGGGTAGGTGGCGACCACGGTGGGCATGCTTTTTCCGGCAAAGCGCGTCTCTACCCACTGGTACAGCTCGGTGGCGGACGAACCGGGAATCTCGGTCAACTCAATGGCGACGCCGGGATGCTCCTTCTGGTACTGCGCGAGCAGTTCCTTGAAGACCGTGGTGCGCGGGTCGGGCTTGCCGCCGGACAGCGGCGCGTCGAACTGGCGGGCGAGCGAGATCGTCCCCTTCAGTTCGGGGCGCGTCATCGTGACGGACATGCCCCCGCCCGCTGTTGCCACGCTCGTGGGTGCGGTCATCGCCGCGCCGGCGGCAGTGGCAGGCGCGGTGCTAATCACCACCTGCCCCTGACTGGTCGGGCGGGCGGTGCCGCCCGGTGCGCTCGTGGGGGCCGCATCGGTGCCGCAGGCGGCGAGGATGCCCGCCACCGCCCCGCCCGCCGCGAGACCGAGCAAGCGGCGGCGGCCCATCGGACTGTTCAGGAGTGTGCGCACATCGTCCATGTCTGTGTTCCTTCTCGTACCACTACGCGACGCCTCGACGGTACGCCCGCCGATGTGACCCCGACCCCTACAGCTTGATCGCACCAGAGGTCAGCCCCCGGATGAACTGCTTCGACGCGAAGGCGAAGACGATCAGCAGCGGCAAACTTGCCATCACGTAACAGGACATGATGAGACCCCACTGCGTGCCGAAGTCGCCCGCAAAGGTGCGCAGGATGAGCGCAAGCGTGTATTGATCCTTCTTCGTGATGACCACGAAGGGCCAGATGAAATCGTTCCAGAGCCGGATAAGCTGGATGATCGCCAGCGTGCTGAGGATCGGCTTCGAGAGCGGGATCATGATCCGCCAGAAGATCGTGAAGTGCGAGGCTCCGTCTATCCGCGCCGCCTCAACCAACTCCCCCGGCACGGCGGCGAAGAAGGTGCGCAATACGAAGACCGCGAAGATCTCCCCGGCGGAGATGTACGGGATAATCAGGCCGAGATAGTTGCCGAGGAGGTGCAGTTGCCCCGTAATCACGAAACGCGGCACGAGGAGCAGTACCTCCGGGATCATCAGCAGCGCGATCACGCCGAGAAAGAGCACCCGCGAGCCGGGAAAGGTGAAGCGGGCGAAGGCGTACGCCGCCAGCGACGCGAAAAAGAGCGTGCCGATGATGCTCGCGGTGCAGACGATGGCGGAGTTCACGAGCGGGCGGAACACCTGCTCCCACGCGAAACCGTAGTTCTCGATGTGCAGCGGAAAGGTGGGCCAGATCGGTTGCACCGAGAACTGCGCCCGCGTCTTGAAGGAGATCGAGACCATCAGTGCCAGCGGCAGAAAGGTGAAAAAGGCAATCAGGATGAGGAACGCATACGAGCCGACCTGTCGCCTGCTCTTGCGGCCCGCCGTTACCGTGATATGCGCCCCGGTGGGGTCGCCGCCCGTTTCGATGACCTCTTGCATAAATCCCTCCGGGAAATAATCGGCGGTCAGCAGTCGGCGGTGAAATGCAAAAAGCGCGTTCCCGCATTTCACCGCCGACCGCCGACCGCTAGGTGATACCGCCCGCTTTCGACTCGGTATCGGACGAGCGCAGCAGGAACATGTTGATGAGCGTGAGCGTGAGGATGAAGAAGAACATCACGAGGCCCACGGCGGAAGCGTAACCGAGGCGGTTGCCCTGAAACGCCTTCTGGAAGAGGTAGACCCCCGGCACGATAGTGCTGTTCGCGGGGCCACCCTCGGTGAGGATGTAGATGAACACGTACCGCTGGAAGGTCTCGATCACCGTGAGGATGGCGAACAGCTTGATCTGCCCCGTAATCAGCGGCAAGTCAATGCGAAAGATGCGCGTCCACGTTCCCGCGCCGTCGAGTTGCGAGGCGTCGAGCACGTCCTGCGGGATGTTCTGCAACCCGGCGAGGTAGATGAGCATACTCGTCACGCTCGCCCACGGGAAGCCGATGAACATATACGACACGAGCGAGGTCTGCGGCGAGGAGAGGAACAGTTGGGGCGATTGCCCGAACGACTGCAACACCGTGTTCAGGAAGCCGTCCACGGGGTTGTAGAGATACTGCCACAAGAGCAGGATCACGAGGTTCGGCACGATCACGGGGATGAGCAGGAAGACGCGCCAGAACTTCTGCATCCGGTCGCTGATGAGATTGAAGATTACCTCGGCGATCACGATAGGCATCAGGAACGGGATCGTCAACTGAAAGAGGAAGACCTGCGTGATATGCCCCAGCGAGAGCCGGAAGATCGGGTCGCGGAACAACTCCTCGAAGTTGGCGAGGCCGATGAAGTTCTCGATGCGGAAGCCGTCCCAGTCGTAGAACGCCTGCTTCAGCGCGAGAAAGGCGGGGTAGTACTCGAATAGCACGAGGAACACGAACGCGGGGAACAGGAACACGTACACGATCCGCAACCGCCAGAGCCGCTCCCACAGGGTGGGGGGGCGGCGGGCGGTTCCGGCAGTCGTGGTACCGGGGCGGGCGATGTTTCGTACAGCCATGGACCCTCTCTCCGTCACGGTAGCGGCGGCATTCGCCGCATCGGCGGTCGCGTGTTCGCGGCGCGTTAGCAGGTGATGGACAGGTTCGACGCCCGAATCTGCTGCTGCGCGTACGCGATGATCTCCGCCTGCTGATCCTTGACGTAGGTGTCGAGGTTCTTCTGACCGAGCAGGTACGCCTGAAAGTTCGGCAACCAGTCCGGGCGGTTGCCGTAGAAGAAGGTCGTGTTGAACAACTGGTTCTTGTTCTTGCTGAACAGTTCCAGACGCGGGTCTTCGAGCCGCACGCTCGGATTGATCGGCAGTTCGTAGCTCGGCTTGACGTAGAGTGCCTGAATCTCCGGCGTCGTCATGTACTGCAAGAAGTCAATGCCGATGGCTTCGGCGGCAGCGTCCCGCTCCGCCCGCACATCCGGGATGGCGATCTGATAGCCGAGGCCGCGCTCGCCGTCGTCAGCGATTGGCACCGCGTTCCGGGCGATCTCCTCCCCGAAGGTCGCGGCATCCGGCTGCGGCGTCGGGAACGCGCCGACCTCGAATGTCTCCAGCCCCTCGGCCTTCGCCTCGTCGAGCCGCTTGAGGATCGTCTGCCCCTGATTGGTCGGCGTCCCCTGCCACAGCACCGCCCGCTGCGTGAGGAACAACTGCTCCACATCCGCCGCCTTGAGCGTGGTGCTCCCCGGCGGCCAGTACTGGAACATCTGCTTCGTCACCTCCGCTGCCTTGCGGTTCCACGGCGTGTCCATCTTCCAGCGGTCGCCGCACAAGGCGCGGAACCGCGTCTGGTTGTCCACGAAAATCTGGTTGTCGAAGGTTTCCAGCCATGCCTTGCGCGAGATCGAGGTGAGCGTCACCCAGTAGGTGTGCGAGAGCGAGAAGGCGTCGCCATTGCGGGCGATGGGGATGACGCCGCTCGCCTTCAGTTTGTCGAGCACCTTGAAGAAGTCTACCCACGTCTTCGGCTCGTCGGCCTCGGTCAGCCCCGCCTTGTTCCAGAGCTTCTTGTTGTAGAGCCACGCCGCCTTGTACGAGGTGAGCGTCACGGCGTACGTCTGCTTCAGCGACCCTTGAACGAACTTCAGCACTTCCTCCGGGAAGTCCTGCTTCCACGGCTTGCCGCTGTAGGGCGACACCTTCTCCAGATACGGCGTCATGGCAACCCACGGCGAGGTGTTCGTCGCCTCCTGCGCCCCGGTGGTGCCGAAGTAATGCCCGGAGAGCGTCGGCACGCCCTTGCTGGCGAGGCGGGTCTTGATCCACTCCGTCAGTTCGTCGAACGAGGAACCCGGCACGCGGACCCACTCCACGCTGGCACCGGGGTGTTCCTTCGCGTAGCGGTCAATGAGCTGCTGGAAGACGACGTTCGTCGGGTCGTCCTTGCCGTTCGAGAGCGGGCTGGCGGGCTGGCGGGCGAGCGTGATCTTGCCCCGCAGTTCCGCCCGCATTATCGTGATGCTCGGACTCGGTGCCGCCGCCGCCATCGTCGCACCGACAGGAGCGGATGTGCTGCCCGCCGCTGCGGTCGCCGGTGCCGCCGTGGTCGGGCTGGCGATGACCACCCGCGCCCCGCCCGTGCTCGTGGCAACGGGGCCAGTGGGCGCGGTCTCGCCGCACGCCGCGAGCAAGGCACTGCCCGCCGCCCCCGCCGCGAACAGCAAGAGCCGCCGCCGCGTCACGATTCGCGCCATTCCGTCGCGCTTCTCTGTTGTGCCGTCGTTCATGCTGTCGCCTCCGTTTTCTTGCCATGTACTCGATGTTCCGGCCCCACGTCGCCCCCATCGCCCATGCGAAAAGGCGTCGTCCCCTGTACAACCCCTTTGACGCACTGGGGCTGCGTGACGGGGCCACACATAGACCGCGTTGCCCCGGTCACGCCGCATCCCTGCAACGAACGGACCGCATTCGTTCCCACGATCATCCGCATTTCGTCGCCATATCGGGCAGCAACCCTCGGTGCAACCGTGGTCGGCACTTCACAATTGGTGAATATAGGATGAAGATAGCAGGCGCGAACACTCGCTGTCAAGCGTCGCGGTAAACCTTGTACATGCCCTCCGAGAGACATGCGCTGCCGGGGCAACGGACACCGATGTCGGTGGTACGATGCGAGCGTGAGCAAATGTGCGGAAGTCCGACCGCGCACCCCGCGACGGGGCGCGACCATGACCGTTGACGATTGACGACAGAGCGGGGAGCAACAGATGGCAGAATACATCACCGTGGCGACAGCGGGCGAGATACCGGAGGGTGGGCGCAAGGTCATCGAGGTGGGCGATACGTCCGTCCTCGTGGTCAATGTGGGCGGCACGCACTACGCCATCGAGGATGCCTGCACCCACGACGGCAACGAACTCGCGGACGGCGACCTCGTGGGCCACTCGGTCGAGTGTTCCCGCCACGGGGCCAAGTTCGACGTGCGCACCGGGCGCGGCACCTTTCCCGCCGTGCAACCCGCCACTACCTACCCCGTGCGCGTCGAGGGTGACGCCGTGCAGATCGAGGTGCCGTAGTTCGCATGGTGGGGCGAGACGACCACCGTGAACACGGTTCGGTGGAGGGTGGGCTGAAGTCCAGCCTCCACCGAACCGTGTTTTCGCAGAAGCGCAAATGGCACCTACGACCGGGCAAGGCGGGCGGCGAGCGTGTCCGTCGCGCCCCAGATGCGGGCGAAGATCGGCGCGGCCTCGGCGGGCGTGGCGATGTGCGGCGTCGAGGAGTCCGTAATCAGCACCGGCACGAGCCGCGCCCCGACGTGGCGGTTGCCGTGGAACTGCAACGCGACCATCGCCCCCTGCTTCGTCTCGATGCTCCACTCCTGATCGAACACGTAGTTGCCGAGCGAATAAACGATCAATTTGCCTTTGTACACCTCGGTCGCCTGCACCCAGTGCGGGTGCGACCCGATCACCACCGCCGCCCCCATGTCAATCGCGGCGTGGGCGAAGCGCACCTGCGCGTCGTTCGGCACCGCCACGTACTCGTCGCCCCAGTGGAAGAAGGGGATCACGGCGTCCGCGTTCGCCCGTGCCTTCGCCATGTCCTCGCGCAAAATGTCCATGTCCATCGGCACGGTACCCGCCCGGTTCGGCCCCGCGCCGTCCGCACCGGCACTGACGCCGTTGTAGCCGAGCAGTGCGACGCGCACCCCCTTCACGACAAACAGGGCCGGCTCGCGGGCCGTCGCCAGGTCCGGCCCCGCCCCCGTCACCTTGATCTTGCGGGCGTCGAGGGCGGCGAGCGTGTCCAGTAGCCCCTGCCGCCCCGTGTTCATGCTGTGGTTGTTCGCCAGATGCACACCGTCCACCCCCGCGAGCGTCAGGCCGTCCGCCGCCGCCGTGCGGGTGATGAACGCGAAGGTCTGCGGGTCGCGGTCAACGGGGTTGGGGATGGTGTCGGAGTAGTTGCACTCGTTGCACGCGAGGGTCAAATCCGCCGCCTTCGTGAAGGGGGCCACCTTGCGAAACGGCAACTGCCAGTCGCCCGCCGCCGCCATCCGCAGATGCACGTCCCGCCCCTGAATCACGTCGCCCAACACGAGCACATCGAAACCCGGTGGCGACGCGGGCCGCGCCTTCGCCCATGCCCACACCGCTTCCAATGTGCCGGGGGGCGCGTCCGCCGCCACATTCGCCACGAGCGAGACCACGAGCGGGTAATTCGCCAGATTGCCCCGGCCCGCCGCCGCGTCCCAACTGCCGAGCGGCAGCGGCATCAGGCGCGGCGTCAGGGCGGGCAGTGGCAAGAAAGCCAACCGCCCCGGCTTCTCCACGACCTTTTCCATCAGTTCGTCGAGGTTCGCGGCGGTGCGTTCCGGGGGGGCCGCGAGTAGCCGATGCCCAACCCCCCGCGAGCGGCGCGAGGGCTATCAGTTCGAGCGGCGCATCGCTCGACGCGCCGAGTTGACCCCACCCGCGCACTTTGCCCTCCAAAACGGGCGTGATCTGATCCGCCGGGAGCATTGCGGCGACGAGGCGCGGCGACACCACGGGTACGAGCGGGATCGCCGCCACCGGCACCCGCACCCATCCCGTCGGCGTCCCCCCTATCGTGAGCGACACCGCCCCCGCCCCGCCGTCCGCCGCGAACGTCGCCCCCGGCACCGCACCGAGCGCGACGAGCAACTCCCGCTCCCACGCCCCCGCGTCTATGCCTAATAGCGGCCCCACGGCCCCGCCGACCGCGATCTCGACCCCACGCACGGGGGCGGGGCGGGGTGTCGGCGTGGGCAGGGGTGTCGGCGTGGCGAGCGGCTCGGTCGGCAATACCGCCGTGGCGGTCGGCAATTCGGTCGGCGCGACGGTGGGCGTTGGTTCCGGCGGCGGTTCCTCGGCAGGAATCGGTGCGAGAGTGGAAATCGCCGCCGCGAGCGGTTCGCCATGCGACACCGCCACCTGCGCCGCCAATTGTTCGGGCGCGAACGGGCGCGACAGACGTGCAGCGACCGCCGCCCCCGCCGCCCCCGCGAGCGCGAGTGCCGCCACGCCGAGTAGTTGCCGTCGCCCCTGCCGTTCGTGCATCGCGTCCCTCCCCGTTACGCGCAAATGTACGGGAAACCGGGCGTCACGTCCACCGCGATTCGCCGTTCAAGGGGGTAGCGGTAGCCGCAAAGTTGCTGCGTGACGAGAAAACGGTGTCCCGTTGTTCTCGGTATTGTCAGCAAGAGATGTTCTGCGGTACAATGCACTCGAAGAGTTGTTCATGCGGACGAGTACCACGCCGAACGCCGATATCCGGGGGGACACGATGCGACGATATGCGGGGATTTTCCTGGCGGTCACGCTGCCTTCGCTCCTCCTGTGGGGCGTCGAGCCGATGAACGTCGCGGCGCAGGGGCTGACGCTGCTACCGTCCGTGGTCGTGGCACCGGAGAAGGCTCCCGTTGCCGCTCCCGCCGCTCTTACCGAGAAGGGCATCGCGCTTGACAAGGAGGAGCAGACCCTCTGGAACCAGTTGCTCGCCGCCCGTGCCAAGGCCGGTCTGCCCCCCCTCACCCTCGACACCGACGCCACCGACCTCGCCCGCGCCCGTAGCGGCGACATGGCGGCTCGCACCTACTTCGGTCACATCAACCCCGACGGCAAGAGCGTGTTCGACCTGCTCGGCGGCTACAACATCAACTTCTCCGCCATCGGCGAGACGATTGCGATGAACTGGAATGTGCCGGACAGCGGCATGGAGGCGGCGAAGGGTCTGTTCGCCAGCCCCGCCCACTACGATATCCTCTTCGACAAACAGTTCGTCGCCACCGCCGCCGGGATCGGACACGGCGTTTCCCGCGACGGCAAGCAGTACTACACCATCGTTATCTTCAAGCGGTAATATCAGGATCGGGTGTAGGACTTACGCAGTTGGCGACATGATGGCGATATGTGCGGAAGATTCCCACCCTCGGAAAGCCTTGCTCCCCCTCTCCGCTCGGGCGCCCTCTGGGCAGGAGAGAGAGTGTTGGGGGGTGAGGTCCGCACCCGCGATGAGGCCATCTGCGCCCAACTGCGTAAATCCTACGGGTGATTGGGGCTACTTTGATACCCCCCTACCCCTCCACGGCAATCGCATCTAAATCTAAGGGCGAACCTTCTCACGCTGCCACCGACATTTGCCGATAGTTCTCAGGGTTCTTGCCCTTTTCTCCGAGGTCGTCCGCG
>JAABUN010002311.1_pt1 | contig 34736 bp, 30 predicted proteins | sample 5559311 | NCBI WGS metagenome assembly JAABUN01 (sample SAMN10711877, study PRJNA513370) | rock metagenome | isolation source: Antarctica rocks | place: Antarctica: Victoria Land, Siegfried Peak sud | reverse complement strand
AGCGTGCCGGTAGGCCGCGGAGCTCACCGAACGTGGCGGCGGCCTGCTCGCCGGTGAGTTCGTCACCGGCGATCTCGATCGCGCCGTCGGGGATTCGGCCGGGTTCGAGCAACGCGACCACCGACACTGCGGCGACATCGACGACGGCGATCATCTGCAGCGGGACGTCGCCGGACATCGGCAGCCGCAACACGATCATGCCGTCCTCCTCGGCTGGTGCCATGAACCGGACGAAGTTGTCCATGAAGAAGACGGGACGGATGAAGGCGCACGGCACGCCAAGCTGCAGCAGCGTCTGCTCGACCTCGAGCTTGCTCTCGAAGTGCGGGATGCCGCTGGAGCGCTCGACGCCGCCGACCGACGAGTAGACGACATGCGGCACGGCGACGGCGGCGGCCGCTCGGGCGATCGCCTTGCCATGCTCGGCCTCTGCTACCACGCCGCCGTCCGGAGTTGGGGATGCCATGGCGAACACCGCCGGCGCTCCGTCAAAGGCGGCGCGCAGCGACGACTCGTCAGTGAGGTCGGCCACGACCAGTTGAGCGCCCGCTGTGGCGAGTGCCCGAGCCCGTTCGGCTTCCGGGTCACGGACTATTGCTCGCACGGGCGTGCCGCGCGCCAGCAAGGTGCGCGCCACGGCGCCGCCTTGCTCGCCAGTCGCGCCCACGACGGCGATCGGCTCGTCGACTGTCGGCCAGGGAGATCGAGGACGATCGGATGGGCTCATGGGGTGCTCCTTGTTGGGGCCGCGCGGCGGCGCCGTGCGGACGTGGCGCTGCGGACGACGACGTCCATCCGCTCACCGTCGAGAGCCGCTACCGACAGAGGTCGGCGGGGTTCCTCCTTCGACAGCAGGCCGTCGAGCAGGGCCTCCACGTAGCGCCGCCACAACCGGCCTTCGACGTGGCCGGCATGCTCGTGCACGGCGTCACCGAGCCACAGCAACATGCCGAAGTCGGTGCTCGAGAACTCCGGTCGCATGCGCCCGCTGGTGAGCGCTCGCTCAGTGATTCGCCGGGTGCTCGGCACGACTTGAAGGCGTGGGCCTCGAGAGCCTTCCGGCTGGACGGCATCTCACGTACGGGCGCCAGGACTGGAGAATCAATCGCGGAGAAATCCGGCTATCACCGGCGCCAGAACGTCGGGCGCGACGACGTGTCCCTGTCCCTCGATCATGCGGTGACTCGCCTCAGGAAGAAGGTCCGTCAATCGCGAGCCCGCCTCGACCATGAACGGTGGGCTTTCGCCGCCGACCAGGACTAGACCAGGCCGAGTCGCTCGGGCCGCGACGTCTTCAGGAATCGAACCGCCGTTCTCGATGTCATCCATCACGGCTGAGTCGTACGCGAGCGTCGGCGCTAGTGAGATCAGTCCTGGCCACATCGGCGTATGGCGCATGTCCTCGACCATCTCGTCGGGCATGCCGGTGCCGCGGTAGAAGGTCACGATCGCCTCGGCGCGCTTGTTCTCGTCGAGCAGACTCCTGATGCCTTCGGCGAACTCTCGAGCCTCTGCGCGCGAGGACTCGCGTCGGGCGAGTAGGGCGGATCGTGCAACACGAACTTTGTGACGGGCAGGCCTGCTGCGACGGCGCGGAGCACCAAGCCCGCGCCCGACGAGTGCCCGTAGAGGTGGGCCGAACCGCCGGCTTCGGCGATCAGCGCGGCAATGTCCTCGATCTCACGATCGATCGCGTAGGGAAGGGTGTCGCCGCTGTCGCCGCGGCCCCGCCGGTCGTAGTTGACACTCGCGAAATGCCGGCCAAGTGCTTGAGCTGTGGAGCGCATCAGCGCGCGGTCGCATGTCGCACCCCCGACCGTGATCAGTGGCGGGCCATGACCGAATGTCTCGTAGGCGATGGAGGTGCCGTCTGCTGACGTGACTGTTTCCTATGCCATGCGCTCTCTCGGTTCGGGCGCCCGGTTGGGCGCCTTCATGAGTGTGTCGAAACGAAGGACCGTGGTTTCGACACCCGATGACACCATGTGGCAAACCGGAGGGGAAAAGATGCGCTACCTGATCCTGATCAACCAGAACCCGCACGCGTTCGACGGCATGACCGAGGAGCAGCTGGGCGCGTTCGGGCGCCGGCACCTCGAGCTGCGCGACGCGCTGCTGGAGTCGGGCGAGCTGGTGGCCGGCGAGGGACTGGCCAACGCGTCGCTGGCGCACACCGTCGCGATCCGCGACGGTCGGACGGTGATCAGCGATGGGCCCTTCGCCGAGGTCAAGGAGCACCTGGCGGGCTTCTACCTGGTCGAGGTCTCCTCGTTCGAGCGGGCGGTCCAGATCGGCGCCCGAGTCCCCGACGCGGAGCTGGCCGAAGTCGAGCTGCGGCCCGTCCTCGACCTGCGCGCGGTGGACCTGTGACCGCCGTCGGGATTCCCATCGAATCCCGGATGCGTGAGCTCGCGCCGCATGTCCTAGCCGTGCTCGTGCGCCGCCACGGCGACTTCGACCGCTGCGAGGACGCGCTGCAGGGGGCGCTGCTGATGGCCGCCCGGCAGTGGCCGGACGGCGGCCTGCCGGACAACCCGAAAGCGTGGCTGATCACCGTCGCGTCGCGCCGCTGGACGGAGCTGTGGCGCAACGACACCGCCCGCACCCGGCGCGAGCACGCCACCGTCGCGCTCGAGCCGCCGGTGGCCCCGAGCGGGGAGGAATCCGACGATTCTCTGCACATGCTGCTGTGCTGCCATCCGGCGCTGACCGTGCCGTCGCAGGTCGCGCTGACCCTGCGCGCCGTAGGCGGCCTGACCACTGCCGAGATCTCCCGCGCGCTGCTCGTGCCCGAGGCGACGGTCGGCCAGCGCATCAGCCGCGCCAAGCAGCGCATCCGCGCCGCCGGCGCTACTTTCCCGCCGCCGCCCGACGCCGAGCTGCGCACCCGCCTGGACGCCGTCCTGCGCGTCCTGTACCTGATATTCACCGAGGGCTCCACCGCGAGCTCCGGCACCGCGCTGCATCGTGTCGAACTCAGCGCCGAGGCGGTCCGGCTCGCGCGTCAGCTGCATGCGGACCGTCCCGCCGATGGTGAGGTCGCCGGCCTGCTCGCCCTGATGCTGCTCGCCGACGCCCGCCGGCCGGCCCGCACCGGGGCCGACGGCACGCTGGTCCCACTCGGCCACCAGAACCGCGTGCGCTGGAACCGGACGGCCATTGCCGAGGGCACCGAGCTCGTCATCAGAGCGCTCTCCCACGCGCCCGTCGGCCCCTTCCAATTGCAGGCGGCCATCGCCGCCGTCCACGCCGAGGCGACCTGCGCAAAGGACACCGACTGGCCGCAGATCCTCGGCCTCTACGAGCTGCTGCACCACCTCGAGCCCGGACCGATGACGACGCTTGGACGAATCGTCGCGTTCGCCATGGTCCACGGCAGCGAGGCGGGGCTGCGCGAACTCGATGAGGCAACCGCTGATCCCGTCCTGCGCAACCACCACCGCACCCACGCCGTGCGCGCACACCTGCTCGACATGACGGGCGCGCACGACGCCGCCCGGGCCGCCTATCGCGAGGCGGCGCGGCGGACGTTCAGCGTGCCTGAGCAGCGCTACCTGGCAGCCAAGGCCGAGGCCCGTACCGACCCGGAGAGTCGTCATGAGCACACGTCCTCGTGAAGTGGCTGTCTAGGGAATTGTCTATAGCCCGGCGCTGGTCAGTAGGTAACCGGGGGCGACGGTGGCGGCATCTGCCCGTACCAGCTCGACCAGAGCGGCGCCGGCGACCTCCGGCGTGAGCGGCTCGCCACGGGCTGGAGGTACTCCCCCTCGGCCGGCGGGATAGCCGCAATCCATGCCTCGCTATGTTGTTGGTTGTGTCCGCAACTGCCACCCCCTCGTCGGCTGCGGAGTTCTCCGTAGCCATGGATGAGTTCTTCCGCGCTCTGCGCCGGGCACGCGGGCGCGCCAACCAGGCCCACGCCGAGGGGCTCTCGCTCGCGCAGTTCCAGCTGCTCGACGTGCTCGGCGACGGCCGTACGCGGACGGTGGGCCAGCTCGCCGAGGCCGGCGGAATCGCACAGCCGACGGCCACCCGGATGCTCGAGGCGCTCGAGCGGGTCGGTGTCGTTCAACGTTCCCCGGCGCTTCAGGACCGTCGCTGCGTACTCGTCTCCCTCACCCCCGCCGGCGACGGCGCCCTCGAGGAGAAGCGTGCGGCGATCCGAGCGGCCCGCGAGCGAATCTTCTCATCCCTGACTGCCAAAGAGCGGCGCGACGGTGCTGTCCTGCTTCGCCGGCTCTCCACCCTGATGGAGGACCTATGACCCCAGTACCGCTGCGCCAGAACCACAACCTGACGCTCGGCGTCCTCGTTCTCTCGGCGCTCGCCTTCGCCCTGACGCAGACCATGGTGGCGCCGGCGCTGCCCGCGATTCAGAAGGAACTGGGCACCTCGGCCACCGAGGTCACCTGGGTGCTGACCGTCTTCCTGCTCACCGCGTCGATCGCCACGCCGATCATCGGCCGGCTCGGCGACATGTTCGGCAAGGAGCGAGTGCTGCTCGCCGTGCTCGGCGTGTTCGCGATCGGCTCGATCGTGGGCGCGCTGTCGCACTCGATCGAGACGCTCATCGCGGCCCGGGCGATCCAGGGCGTGGCCGGCGCGATCTTCCCGCTGGCCTTCGGGATCATCCGGGACGAGTTCCCGCGTGAGCGCGTCGCGACCGGCATCGGCCTCATCTCGGCGACGTTCGGCATCGGCGGCGGCGCGGGCCTCGTGCTCAGCGGCGTGATCGTCGACAACCTCTCCTACGAGTGGATCTTCTGGCTCGGCCTGATCGTCATCGCGATCGCGGCGGTCGCCACCTACTTCTTCGTTCCCGAGTCGCCCGTCAAGACGCCGGCCAAGATCGACTGGGCGGGCGCCGCGCTGCTCTCGGGCACGCTCGTCTCGCTTCTGCTCGGCGTCAGCCAGGGCAACGATTGGGGCTGGAGTTCCGCGAGGGTGCTCGGACTCTTTGCGGCTTCCGCGATCCTCGCCATGCTGTGGGTGCGCTTTGAGCTGCGGGTTCCCCAGCCGCTCGTCGACATGCGCATGATGCGCGGACGCGCGGTCTGGACGACGAACCTGACCGGCTTGCTGCTCGGCTTCGGCATGTTCGGCTCATTCATCCTCATTCCGCAGCTCGTGCAACTGCCCGAAAGCACCGGGTTCGGCTTCGGCGCCACGGTCACGCAGGCCGGGCTGTTCCTCATCCCGTCGTCGATCGCGATGCTCTTCGCCGGACCGATCGCGGGCACCCTCGCCGGGCGCTTCGGGTCGCGTTTCCCCCTGCTCATCGGGACGTTCACCGCGTCGTCGAGCTTTGCGCTGTTGGCCATCGCGCACACGGAGGCCTGGGAGATCTACCTGGCGAGCGCGCTGATGGGCGTCGGCATCGGGCTCTCGTTCGCGTCCATGGCGAACCTGATCGTCGAGGCGGTGCCGCAGACGCAGACCGGGGTGGCCACCGGCATGAACACGATCATGCGCACCATCGGCGGCTCCATCGGCGGGTCCATCGCCGCGAGCATCGTGGCCGCTCACCTACTCGGCGGCTTCCCCCGCGAGAGCGGGTTCACGGAGGCGTTCGCGATCTCTTCGATTGCGGTGTTCGTTGCCTTCCTCGCGGCGCTCGCCATTCCGCGTCGCGAGCGCAGCACCGCCCGCGCCACGGCGCTCAGCCCCGCGTTCGACCGCACCAGCGTCGGGTCGCCGCGATGACCTCACGCCTTGCGCTGTCCTGTGCAACCGCCGTCTCGCTCGCGTTCAGCGTCGCGGCACCCGCTTCGGCCACGACCACCTGGCTCTGCAAGCCGGGGCTCGAGGGCGGCGATCCCTGCACGATCGGGCTCGACACGACCGAGATCTCGCCGACCGGCCAACCGCAGCGCACGACGAAGGTCCGCCGTGCACGCGACCGGACGATCGACTGCTTCTACGTCTACCCGACCGTCTCCGATCAGGAGCGACCACAGGCGACGAGGGCCATCGACCCCGAGCTGCGCGCCATCGCCCGCTTCCAGGCCGCGCGCTACTCACGCGATTGCCGGGTCTACGCGCCGGTCTACCGGCAGATCACCCTCCAGGGCCTCAACGCCCCCGACACGGTCACCACCGGGATGCGCGAGTCGGCCTACCGAGACGTGCGCAGCGCCTGGCGCGAGTACCTGCGCAATGACAACGAGGGCCGCGGTGTCGTCATCGTCGGCCATTCGCAGGGTACTTTCATCCTGCGCCGGCTGATCGCGGAGGAGGTCGACCCGAAGGCATCCGCGCGGAAGCGACTCGTGTCGGCTCTCCTGCTCGGCGGCAACGTGCTGGTCGAGAAGGGCTCGGACCGCGGCGGCGACTTCAAGCGCATTGCCGCCTGCCGCTCGCACACCCAGCTTGCCTGCACCGTCGCCTTTTCCATCTTCAACGGTCCCGTGCCGCAGTATGCGCGATTCGGACGGACGGGCGGCCGCTCGATTTCTTCTCGGCTTCCGGGCACGGAAGTGTTGTGCACGAACCCCGCGTCACTCGGCGGCGGCTCGGGCGCCATCACGCCGGTCTTCCCGAGCAGGCCGTTTCCAGCCAGCACGACGATCGGCACGGGCAACTCGCTGATCGGCTTTCCGTTCCCGGACCCGAACTCGATCAAGACACCGTGGATCAGCGCGCCGCGTGCGTACTCGGCGCGGTGCTCGAGCGAGGGCGGCGCCGACGTCCTGCAGTGACGAGCCGGGGCGGTGCGCCCGTCCTGCGCCCGCTGCCCGACCCCACCTGGGGACTGCACCTGACCGACGCGAACCTCCCACTCGGCGAGCTGGCCGAGCTCGTGCGCGCTCAAGCCAAGCAGTACGTGGCGAGGTGAGCGCGAACGTGATCGATGACGGCGTTCGTGGCCGGCCAGTCCTCGGTACCGGCGCGGACCATGGTCCACATCCGGCGTTCGACACGGGCCAGGTCCAACGCGACCGTGCGCACCCGATGCGCCTCTGGGGTGTCGGCGGGTAGCACGCTGATCCCCTGCCCGGCCAGGACGAGGTCGGCGACAAGTTCGAGACTGTCGACGCGGTGGCGCACGCGCGGGATCCAGCCGGCCAGGGCACACAGCCGAGCGGCCAATTCGTCATCGCCCGTGTCGCGGGAGTTGCCGATCCAAGCCGTGTCGCGGAAGACGTCGAGGTCCGAGGGTCCGCTGAGCCGATCGGGCACCACCGCATCGTCAGGAACCGCCAAGACGATGGTGCTTGTGGACATCAGAGCGTGTGGGTGGCGCCAGGCTCGCGGAACCAGGGTGTAGTCGTAGACGAACCCGAGATCGATCTCACCACGGTCGAGCAGATCGGCCACCTCGGTCGGCTCGCTTTCGCGCAGTTCCACAACGACCGATGGGTGCGAGCACGCGAGCTCGGCGACTGCCGGCAGCAGATGGCTGCGCAAGGCGGTCGTGTAGCCGGCGACGCGGACCAATCCGTGCGGCTCGGCTCGGGCTGACAGATCGAGTTCGGCCGCTGTGAGCGCCGCCAGAATGTCGCGTCCGCGCTCGGCCAGTCGGCGCCCGGCGGGCGTCAACCGTACGCGGCGACCGGACGTCTCCAGCAAGGGGACCCCGGCTTGCCGTTCCAGCGAAGCCAACTGCTGGCTGACCGCCGACGTGCCATAGCCGGTGACCCGCGCAACCTCCGTCATCGTGCCCAGCCGCGACAGCTCGACCAACGCACGAAGCTTCAAGATGTCCATCCCGGCATTGTCCACTAGTCGTAATGAGTATGTATCAAAATGTCCGCTGGACGCGGACGACCGATGCGCGTTGACTGAGGGGGATCGTGAAGGTCCCTGCTCCTGTCCTAGCCGTGTCGGCGATGGTGTCGGTCCAGTTGGGAGCAGCGCTGAGCACGCACCTGTTCGCCGCGCTGACTCCGGCAGGATCGGCCTGGCTGCGTCTGGTCGTCGCCGCGATCATCCTGATGGCGCTTACCCGACCGTCACTTCGCCGCATCCCCCGACCGGTCCTGCTCGGCACCGTGGTGCTGGGCGCGGTGACCGGCATGCTGATGCTCATGTTCATTGAAGCCGTCGCTCGAATCCCGCTCGGCACAGCGGCGGCCATCGAGTTCCTCGGGCCGCTCAGCGTCGCTGCGATGCGGAGCCACCGGCGTTCCGCTCTGATCTGGCCGGCATTGGCGTTGGCCGGGGTGATCGGGCTGACCCAGCCATGGGTCGGGCATCTCGACCTGCTCGGAATCGGCTACGCCCTTGCCTCCGCCGCCAGTTGGGCGGCTTACATCATGCTCACCCAGCGCATAGGAGCCCAGCTCGAAGGGCTTCAGGGCTTGGCGATCTCGCTGACCACCGGCGCCGCCGTCACTGCCCCCTTCGGCGCCTGGGCAGCGATCCACGGATTGACCCCCACGATCGCAGCGCAGGGCGTCGGTCTGGCCGTCCTGGTCCCCCTGCTGCCGTTCACCCTCGAGATGCTCGCCCTGCGCCGCATGCCGATCGCGGCGTTCGGGACCCTCATGGCCTTGGAGCCCGGGATCGCCACCGCGCTCGGCTTGGCCGTCCTGACTCAGACTCCGAACCTGTTGCAGGCGCTGGGTGTCGCGATGGTGGTTGCCGCGGGCGTGGGAGCGCAACGGACCGACGACCGTGCGCCAGCCGCCCCGGCGCTGGAACCTCTGGTGGCCTCCTGACGCTGGGCGACCTCGGTCACGAGCCGCAGGCCGGTCACTTCACTTCGTCCACGGTCGTTCGCCTGGCGCCGAGCGCCCGAGCATGACCCTGCCATCGGCGCCCGCGTCACCGTCTTCCGCCGACTCCGGCGTACGGACCCACTCCTCGAGCACGCGTTCGAGGTCATCGAGCCTCAGCGGTTTCGTCAGGTAGTCGTCCATTCCGGCGGCGAGGCACAACTCGCGGTCGCCGCGCATCGCGCTGGCGGTCATGGCGATGATCGGGGTTCGCGTCCCACCGGCCTCCTGGCGACGGATCTCGCGCGTGGCGTCGTATCCGTCGAGCCTCGGCATCTGGCAGTCCATGAAGATCGCCGCGTATGCGCCATCGGCGGCCATCTCGACGGCGGCCACTCCGTCTGGAGCGATCTCGACCGCGAAGCCGCGCTTGCGCAGCGTGATCGTCGCCACGGCCTGATTGACTTCGTCGTCCTCCGCGAGGAGCACGCGCAGCGCGGGGAGGCCGCCCACCTCGGGTGCCGGTTCGGCGGTCGTGCCGGCCACGAATGGGGGCTCCACGTCGGCCCCCATGATCTGCGCGATGGCGTCAAACAGGCGCGACTGGCGGACCGGCTTGATCAGGCAGGCGTCGATGCCCGCCTTCCGGCCCTCAGCCGACTCATTGCCGGCAGACGTAAGGAGGATTATCGGCACGCCGGTGAGCTCGGGATCTGCGCTGATGACGCGGGCGAGCTCGACGCCGTCCATTCCCGGCATGTTGAAATCCAGGAGCAGCAGCTCATGCGGCTCGCCGCGACGCGCCGCGGTCCGCATGCGTCGCAGCGCGGAGGGCCCGTCCTCGGCGGTTTCGGGGAGCATCCGAGAGGAGCGAAGCTGATGCTCGAGGATCTCGCGATTCGTGGCGTTGTCGTCGACCACGAGCACACGAACGTCGGCGAGGTCCCAGCGGAGCTCGGTTGCGAGAGGGTCGCGTGCGTCGGTCAGGCGAACGGTGAACCAGAACGTGCTCCCTTCACCCGGCTGCGACGTGGCGCCGATCTCGCCGCCCATGCGCTCTGCCAGGCGTTCGCAGATCGCGAGTCCGAGGCCACTGCCGCCGTAGCGGCGCGTCGTCGAGCTGTCGGCCTGGGTGAAGGATTCAAACAGCCGCGGCAGCGCCTCAGGGTCGATGCCTATCCCGGTGTCCCGGACCTCGAAGCGCAGCTGTGCTTGACCCCGCTTGTCGGTTTCTGAGCGCACGCTGACGACGATCTCTCCAGCTGGAGTGAATTTAACGGCGTTGGCCATGAGATTCGTCAGAATCTGACCCACACGGGTCGGGTCGCCGTGCACGAGCTGAGGAACGTCGTTGGCAAGGCCCAACACCACCTCCAGTTCCTTCTCGTGCGCCCGGGCCGCGAACTGCTCGCCGACCGCCTCCACGGTCTCGCGGACGTCGAAGTCGATGAGGTCGAGCTCGATCTGGCCCGCCTCGATCTTCGAGAAGTCAAGGATGTCGTTGATGATCGTCAGCAGCGCTTCTCCCGACGAGGTGACGGTCTGCGCGTAGCTACGCTGCTCCGGGTTGAGCTCGGTCTCGGCGAGTAGGTTGGTCATGCCGATCACGCCGTTGAGCGGAGTGCGGATCTCGTGGCTCATCATCGCCAGGAACTCCGACTTCTGGCGCGATGCTTCAAGCGCCTGGTCGCGTGCGACGACGAGCTCGCTGGACACGAGGCGCAGGTTGGTGACGTCGTGCGCCGCGGCATAGATCACGCCCGCCCCCACGTCTGGCCGGCACTTCCAGGCGAGCCATCGGTAGGAGCCGTCCTTGCACCGATAGCGATTCTCAAAGCTCAGGGTGTCTGCTCCGCCTTCGAGCTTGGTCATCTCATTCAGGGTTGCATCGATGTCGTCCGGGTGAACGAAGTCCAGGAAGGGACTTGCCAGGAGCTCGCCCAGCGTCCAACCGAGCGTCTCGCTCCAAGCCGGGCTCAGGCGACGGAAGTGACCGTCGAGATCGGAAACGCCGAACAGACCGATCGAGAGCGTGAAGAATCCGTCGAGCTCCTTGCGCGCCGCGAGCGCGTCGGCGTTGGCCTGCCGCTCGCGCTCCAGCAGGCGGCTCTGTGCCCGGTTGAGCATGCTGCCGCGGACAAGCAGCGACGCGCCGACCAGGGCCACAGCGCCCGCGAGCACGAGCCGCGGGAGCATCGCGCTCCCGCCCAGGATGAGCCGGAGCTGCACCGCCACCAGGCCGACGAGCGTAAGCCCCGGAAGTACGCCGGCGAAGCGGCGCAGCTGCGTCGCAGGAGCAGAGACCGGGCCGGCGAAGCAGGCTCCGATCGCCATGCTCGCCAGGCCGACGCTCCAGATCCCGTCGGAGGGATATCTACCCGCGACGTAGCTGCCGTCGAGAAGGGCCGGACACCAGAAGATGAAGCCGACGGCTTCGAGCACGAAGCCCGCCACGATCGCGACCAGGCCCGGATTGCCACGCAGGCGGAGACTTCCGGTCGTGACGGATTGGAGCACCGCCAGGGCGCTCGAGACGTACAAGACAGGATACGCCAGCGCCGAGGCTTTCTCGGCTGTGGTGATCGGCGAATCGACCAGCTTCGTCCAGACGAGCGCAGCGACGAGTGCGCAGACGGCCGCCACCAGCGGAGCGACCTCGGCCGGCGTCACCCAGCGACCGGTCCGTGAGCCGCTGCCCAGCCGGTAGAGACCGAGTCCGGTGAACCCCGCGAAGGCGAACCAGCCGAAGTCGGCGAGATTCGGCGTGGTCGGCGCCGGGACGAACAACCACAGAACCCAGAGTCCCTGTCCGAACGCCCAACACACCGCGCCGACCAGCAGGAGCGTCCAGGCGAGGCGTGCGGACGGCAGAGCACGCACGCGGGCGGCGGCCAGGGCGACGACGCCAGCGACCGCCAGCGTCATCCACGCACCGTTGATCGTCCAGCCCTGCATCCGGCCCGTCAGGAAGTAGGCAGCGACGGTCGCGGACATGCCCACCGCGCACAGCGCGGCGACGACCACCGTCACATACCGCGCGGGACGAGAAACGGTAGGCACGGACATTCCGAGAAGCATCGGCAGAGTGGGCCCATCCGATTAGCGCTGAACCCGTGCGCAGACAGGGAGTAAACGGCTCTGCGCTACTGCGCCCAACCCGACGGGGGGATCTTCCGCACCCTCGCTCAGCGGCCGGAACGTCGAGCCCACGGTCTCACCTGTCGTCCATGGCCTGCAGGCGCCGCCGCAGGAAGCTGCGCTCGGCCTCGTTCTCGGAGCGGGCGATGGCGGCTTCGTAGGCCTGCGCTGCCTCGCTCTTGCGGTCGAGGCGGCGCAGGAGGTCGGCGCGAATCGCATCGCGACGGTGCGAGTTGTCGAGGGGTACCTCATCCACGAGCGCGAGCGCCGCCTCGGGGCCTTCGACCTCCGCGACCGCGACAGCTCGGTTGAGGGCCACGAACGGCGTTGGGGCAAGCGCGAGCAGGCGGTCGTAGAGCTGCAGTATCTGGCCCCACTCGGTGAGCGGCGCGGCGGCCGCATCGCTGTGAACCGCCTGCATCGCGGCCTGCAGTTGGTACGGGCCGGGTCTGTCGAGCGCCAGGCTGCGCCGGACCAGCGAGTGCCCCTCGGCGATGAGCTCTGAGTCCCACACGCCGCGGTCCTGGTCCGCAAGCAGGACGAGGTCCCCGCTCGGGGTCGTGCGGGCCGCGCGGCGGGACTCGACGAGCAGCATGAGCGCCAGCAGCCCGAGCACCTCGGGCTCGTCGGGCAGGATCCCATCCAGCAGCCGACCGAGCCGGATGGCCTCCGCGCAGAGCTCCTCACGGACGAGTTGGTCGCCCGCGCTCGCCGCGTAACCCTCGTTGAAGACCAGGTAGACGACGGCGAGCACGGCACTCAGCCGCTCCGGAAGATCCTGCTCGTCGGGCACGCGGTACGGGACCCTCGCGGCTCGGATCTTGCCTTTGGCCCGGACGAGTCGCTGAGCCATCGTCGGCTCGGGCACGTCGAACGCACGAGCGATCTCCGCAGTAGTGAGCCCGCCGAGCAGCCGAAGCGTCAGCGCCACCTGAGCGCTCCGGGCGAGCGCCGGGTGGCAGCAGGTGAACATCAGGCGCAATTGATCGTCCTGTACGGCGCCAACCTCCTCATCGTCGTCGGGCTCGTCGCGGCTGTGCAGCAGGGCGGCCTGAGCCTGCCGGTCCTCGCGGGAGGACTCGCGGCGCAGGCGGTCGATCGCCCGATTGCGGGCCGTAGTGATGATCCAACCCGCCGGGCTCGGCGGCAGCCCGGCGGCAGGCCACCGCCGCACCGCCTCGGTGAAGGCGTCCTGGACCGCGTCCTCGGCGACGTCGACGTCGCCGAGGACGCGGATCAGGACAGCCACCGCGCGGCCGTGCTCGGCGCGGAATACCCGCTCGATCTCGGAGGCGGAGACGGAGACGGCCGGCACGGTGTGGTCAGTGTTCCTCTTGGAACGGGCGGACCTCGATGGGCAGTCCCGTGATCCGGGCGAGCTCTCGGCCCCAGCCGAGCGCTACATCAAGGTCAGACGCCCGGACGATGCTGATCCCTCCGATGTGCTCCTTGCCCTCGGCGAAGGGACCGTCGGTCATGAGCACCTCGTCGCCGTGCAGACGCAAGGTCGTGGCGGTGTTCGCGTCGTGCAGACCCCCTGCGAAGATCCAGCCGCCGGCCGCCTTGATCTCGTCGTTGAGCACGCTGATCTCGCGCATGACCCCCTCAAGGGCCTCAGGGGATGGCGGCGTCGCGTCCGCACCGGGCGAGCAGAGGCTGAGCAGGTACTGGGGCATCGGGACTCCTTCGTCACGGCCGCCGGCCCCATGCCGGCGTCTCACTCTCTACACGAACGGCCGACGCCCAGATCGACAGATCGGGGAGGCAGCGCGACCGCCGCTCACTCAGCTCCTTGGGCCGATGCGTCGGACGCTGATCGCTCCGCCGCCGACGCACTGGCCGATCGAGAGCTCGACGGTGCCGGTGACCTTCCGCCCCTGGATGCGGCCTGAACCGTGGCCACGGTCCCCTTCCGGTCGGAGAATCCGTAGAACCGGCCGTCCGGCGCGATCCTCGCGCGCGGCACCGGGGCAAGGCCTTCCAGAGTCGTTCCTCCGATGCCCGTGTTGGTGATGCAGTAGGTCACGACGCTTGCGCGGAAGTCTCGCAGCTCCCGTCCGCCGCGGGTGATTCGGAAGGCCGCCTCCGGTGTGCCGGAGTAGCGCCCGGTGTCGCGCGCCGTCGTCCACCTGCGCGCCTTTTCGACCCGGACGGTTCGCGACGCGCAGACGAAGCGCTGATCGCCGATCTGCGCCGTCACGCGGAGGTTCTGGTTGCCCTTCGGCAGGAGCCCAAGCATCCCGGCGCGGTTCTTGCGAACCGTCCCGCCGGTCACTCGGGCCCATCGCCCCCCCGCTCGCCGTTCGATCACCACCGGCGCACCGTCTTCGAGGCCCTGGGTCCGGATGCTGAAGGTCAGCGGGTAGCCCACGTAGCCACGCTTCTGGACGGCGAGGACGACGCCGGCCTGGATGGGCACCACGAAGGACCGGACCGGACCGGACCGGTCTCGCATCCCGTCGGACAATCGACGCAGATGCGTCGGGCCTGCCAGTGGTAGCGGCCCGGCGTGGTGGCGTTGCGTGCCATCACGGCCCGCCGCTGGCCCGCGGGCGTGCTGCGGTCAGTTGGCGCTCCGGGCGCGCTGTACTCGGAGTACCGCAGGTCGCTGCGCAGGCGACCGTCGCTGCCCAGCTCAGGGCTCGTCGAGAAGTCCGCACCTTACGAGCTGCCCGAGAACGAGTCCGAGCACGGGAACGTGCCCAAACCCGACGACGACTCAGACGACCGGTACGTCGGGCAGGTGTAGACCACGACGATGCCGCTGGAGTCGGCCGCGACGCTGGCCCATCGGCGGGCGAGATCGCCTCAATCGGCGGGTCGCCCGGAAGGGCGACGGCCGGAACCGCCCCGAGCAACAGGACAGCAGCGGCGCCGAGGACCACGAGGACGGAGCGGCTTCTTGGTCCCATGAGCCAACGATAGGCCGCCGCGTGAACAATTCACCGAGGCGCAGAACCAGAGACGTCAGCAATCTCACTGAACGTCCGCTCAAAGAGAAGCGTCAGATTGTCAAGCCTCGAGCCTGCGTTCGAGTGTCAGGCGCGAGCGCATGTAGAGGCGAGCTCCGGAGTAGGCGTGGGTGCATTCCGCGTATACAACCGCATCCCGGGGTCTATAGGCGCTCTTGGACGTCACTCCACCGGCGCCACCTGAGCGACGCGATCGCGAGCGCTGACGACCAGGCCCGTGCCGGCCACCAGAAGGACCAGCGCCGGTACGGCGGCCGGTGGTGGCGTCTGGCCCAGCAGCAGTGCAGCGAGAGTTGCCGACACCGGAACCGTGAAGAGGGTGGCCAGCGACACCAGGGTGGGACTGGTCGAGCGCAGCACGAGATTGAAGAGCGAATGGCCGAGGAGCTGCGCGCAGACGGTCAGTGCGGCGATTCGGACCCAGTCTTCGGTCGCATACCCGGCGAGAGGCTGTCCCGCGAGCACGCAGAGCGCCAGCAGAAGGGTCGCGCACGCTCCGTAGCAGAGGCTGGTGTAGGCGATCGTCGACAAGTGGAGACGGACGCGGCTGCCCGCGACGATGTACGCGCCGCCGAACACTCCGCCGAGCAGCGCGAGGCCGTCGCCCCCGAGTGCGCGGGACGACAGCGACACATCGACTCCGGTGACCAGGAGCACACCGAGCAGGGCAAGGCCGGTTCCGGCCCACGCCTGTCGCGGCAGGCGTTCCCCCAGCAACCGGCTGAAGATGCCGGCCCAGACCGCCTGCGAGCAGACGAGGGCCGTCGCCGACGCCACAGAGGTGTATCGAAGGCTTGGGGTGTAAGTGGCGAAGTGCACCGCCAGGAAGACCCCTGCGAGCAGTGCCAGTCCTAGGATCGGGAGCGTCAGACGCCGGAACTCACTTCGGTTTCGCAAGAGCGCGCAGGGGATGACCACGAGCGCGCCGAGCCCGTTGCGCCAGAAGGCGATGGCCAGCGCGGGCGCCGCTGTGGCGGCGATGAGCGGTCCCGCGGTGGAGCTTCCCAGCACGCCGATGGCGAGCAGCGAAAGATCTTGCGTCGGCGGTCGCACGACTCCCGTGGCCCCTACGGCGCGCGGGTCCTGCGCCGCCCCGAGATGCCGGCTCATGTCGCCATCCTCACGGATCCGTGCGGTTCAATCCGACGCCCGCCACGCTTTGATGTGCTCTCCGGCAATTGAGTTCCTACAACTTCTGAACGTGAGACGCCGCGAGAAGCGGCCGCCTCACCTGGGGTGCTCGATCGTCGCAGCCCAAGCCACCTGCGTCCCCGCTGCAATTCGCGTGCCGGACGCGATAGTGGCCGCCGACGCGCTCGTCGACCTCCACACGCGTCGCCGCGAGGCCGGAGGGCGCGAGCCGGCACCGCAACAGATCGGGGTCGAGCCATGCCCCGGAACACACGGTCGGGCGAGGCCGAGATGGTCCGGTGCAGCCTGACAACGGCCACTTCGCGGGTCTCAAGCGTCATCGATCCTCCTCGTAGTGTTCGATCCGGCTCTGGACTATCTTCAACCATGTAGTTGAATACACTCAGACGACCTACCTCAACCTCTCTCGGTTGAAGATTCGTTTCCGGCCAACGTCCTGCAGAGGAGCCACATGACCACCCCACTGATCACCGGCGTCGACTTCGTCTGCGTCCCGACGCGCGATCACGACCGCGCCGTCGCGTTCTACTCAGGCACGCTGGGACTCGAGCGCACCAAACGCTGGGGCGAAATGCCCGGAACGGAATTTCAGGCCGGGAACCTCACGCTCGCCGTCATGGACCCGAGCGGGTTCGGGCAAGCAGAAGCGCGCCCCAACAGCGCGCCGATCGCCCTGCAGGTAAGCGACGTCGAGGCGGCCCGCACGCTGCTCGAGGCCAAGGGCGTGACCTTTCTTGTCGAGATGATGGACTCGGGTGTCTGCCACCAGGCGATCTTCACGGACCCCGACGGCAACCCGCTCATCCTTCATCACCGCTACGCGCCCCAGCCCGGCGCCGCGGCGAGTTGAGCCTCGGGCCGCCTACGCCTGTGCGAGCTTGGCGGCGAACTCCCGCAGCTTGCTTGCGGCCCCGTCGTTGAGGACGGGACCGTGACCGAAGCCGACCGTCGACGGTTCGAGTTCGGCGAGTCTGCGCTGGGACTTCCGGTTCTCGGCCGGGTCGGGCGTGAGCATGTCGGGAGGTTGGCGCAGGCCGGAGACGGTGGTCAGCAGGTGCAAGTTGAACAGGACGTCACCGCAGACCAGCGTGCGGTCTGATTCGCGCCAGAACGACACGTGCCCGGGGGAATGCCCGGGCGTGTCGAGGACGACGAACCCCGCCGCAAGCGGGTCGCCCTCGACCAGGGTTCGAGCGACGGGTGTGCCATCGAACCCGGCGGCGGCGTTGCCGACCAGGCTCAGGCCCGGCCGGTCGAGCGTCGTCGACAGGACCGGACGGCCGGTTTCAGTCGCCTCGCGGTCCGCCGCGCCGCACCAGACCGGAACCCCGAACCGCGCGGCCAGGCGCTTCATCGAGCCGGCGTGGTCGCCGTGCGCATGAGTGAGCGCAATGGCCGAGACGCTCCGCCCTTCGAGCATCCCGGCGATTCTGCTCGAAGACGGCTTGATGCCGGTGTCCACCAGCACATCACCGATCAGGTAGGCGTTGACGACGTCACGAGGGAGGAGCGGCAGTTGGAAGACACCGTCAGCGATGGCGCGCATGACGCACACCCTAGGTGCTTTCCCCGGCTCCAAAGCGGCGTTCACCCCAGACGCACGAGTGAGGTGACCATCTGATCTTGCAGCAAGCGCCCTCTCCACGGTGCGATGTCGTTGAACAGGATGGAGAGCACGACGCGTCGTCCGCTGCTCGTGGTGCAGTAGCCCGACAGGGTGCTCACGTCGCGGAGCGTGCCCGTCTTGGCTTGGCACGACCCTTCCGCCGCACTGCCGCGCATGCGTCCCGCGAGCGTTCCGCTTCGACCGGTCACCGGAAGCGCATCCCGCCACAGAGCGAAGGTCGGTGTCAGCCTCATGCCGACCAGGAAGGCCACCACGTCCGTGGGGGCCGCCCGGCTTGCACGGCCGAGACCGGAGCCGTCGACGAGATGCACTCTGGCGCCTATCCGGTGAGCGAAGCCTTCGGCAATCCGGATCCGCTCCGCTCGACTCGGCGCGAGACGGTCGAGGAGCTTCTGCGCCAGCCAGTTGTCGGACGGGCGGAGGATGCGCCCAAGCAACGGACCGACGACGCTTCCTAATCGATCCAGAGCGGCGGCCGTGACGAACATCTTCACGTTGGAGGCCAGGATCCTCGTCCGCGATGCCTGCCGAGCGAAGAGCGTCTGCCCGTTGCTGTCCGCGAAGACCGCTGACGCGCCGGCCCCTGCCCGCTTCAGTGAAGCGCTCAACGCGCTCAGGAGCACCGGCGACAGAGGCGTCGCGTTGGCCGGAGGAAGTCCCGCTGCCGGAATCCACCCTCGAGTCGAGCCGAACCGCGTCTTGATCCACGCCACCCCCTCGCGATCGACCAGTTGGTCGACTCGGACCGCGACGGGCAGCCCTTCCTGATCCTGGGCAGGGACCACGGCAAGCACACGCGATTGCTCAGCCGGCGCCTCGTACAGCACCGTCGGGTGCGAGACACCGGTCCAGGACGCGTTGGGCGCCGGCGTCGAAGCCTCGGCTGGACCGCCGCCGAGCAGGGAAACGAGCAGCAGGACAAGGCTCGCGGCACCGGCCGGATACGGGCGGCAGGGACGAGCGGCAGAGCAGGAGTCGACAAACGCCGCCAGGGGGTCCCATGACGCGCTTCTCGAGCCGAGATCCCCCACCTTCACCACCGTGGGAACATAGCCCTTCGAACTTCCGACGTCGTCTCACGACAGCGTCGATCAGCGGCTCACTCGGGCCGGCCATGCCTCTGGTTGCCTCGGGGCACGCCCCCGCGTAGGCTGCCGCCATCCGGGTCCTCACGCTACTCGCCGCCGCTTCGGTGATCGTCGTGATCGCCGCAGCGCTGCGCGAGGACGTGAGACGCCCCCGAGCCGAAGCGCGTTCGGAGGTGGTGCTCGCCGGGGTGGTCACGCCCCGCCCCGAGCCCGCGCGCGGAGCTCAGAATCCCGCGACCGCACCGCCGCGCGACGTCCGGCTCACTGTGGCGGTGAGTGGCGACATCCTCGCCCACCTTCCCGTCGTCCGGCGGGCGCGGGCGCTCGCAGGCTCCCGCGGCGGCTACGACTTCGCGCCGCTGCTGGCGCCCCTGCGACCGCTCATCAGCGCAGCCGACCTGGCCATCTGTCATGTCGAGACACCGTTGCAGGCCGGCTCGCCCGTTGGCTACCCGCGGTTCCGCACACCTCCGGAGCTGGCCTCGGCCATCCACTGGACCGGCTGGGACGCATGCAGTACGGCTTCCAATCACACGCTCGACCAAGGCGAAGCTGGAGTCCGCAGCACCGTGCAGGCGCTCGATCGCGCGGGAGTGGCTCACACCGGGTCATACCGATCAGCCCTGGCGCGCAGCCGGCCGCTGCTGCTCCCGGTCCGCGGTGTGACCGTGGCCTTCATGTCCTACACGGCGACGACGAACGGACTGCCTCTCCCCCGCCCGTGGTCGGTGAACCTCGCCGAACCCGAGCGCATCCTGGCCGACGCACGGCGAGCTCGACGCCGCGGCGCCGACGCCGTGCTCGTGAACCTGCACTGGGGCACGGAGTACCGTCACTCGCCCGATCAGCAGCAGCTGGCCCTGGCGCGCCGGCTGGCCGCCTCGAAGTCCATCACCGCGGTGGTCGGCCAGCACGCTCACGTCGTTCAGCCGATCCGGCGGGTTGACCGGGGCTGGGTCGTCTTCGGGTCCGGCAACCTGCTCTCAAACCAGTCCGCCGCGTGCTGCTCGCCGGCGACGCAGGATGGAATGATCGTCGGGCTTCAGCTGCGCGTTCGAGGGAACCGGGACACGGTCACGCGGATCGACTACACACCCACCTGGGTCCGTCACCCTGACTTCACCGTGCTTCCGGTTGGCCGGGCGTTGGGACGGAGCTCTGCGGACCGGGCGGCCCTGCGAGCGTCGTGGACCCGGACCGTGGGGATCGTCGGCCGTAGTCGCCAGGTGCGGCCGGTGCCCTTGCGGCTGCCGTGAGCTAGCTCCTGATTGCGCGATTCTCCGGGTCATAGAGAGTGGCGGGGGCGATCTCGGCCCGGACAGGATCGCCAAGCACCTCGACGGTGAGGTCTGAGTCCTCGGCAAGGCCGGGCGGGAGCGTGCCCAGCGCCACGGTGCGCCCGACGGTGTAGCCATAGGCGCAGGTGCGGATCCGGCCGACGACCTCGCCGCCCGCGAGCACAGATTCTCCGCCGTAGAGGCGGAGGTAGTCGCTGCCCCCCACCAGAAGCGTCCGCAGACTCCACCGCGGGCCGCGAGCCCGCGCGGCTTCCAGCGCCGCCGCGCCGATGAAGTCGTGCTTGTCCTTCGAGACGCAGAACCCGACACCACCTTCGTAGGGCGTATCGCTCGAAGTGAGGTCCGAACCGAAGTACCGGTACCCCTTCTCGATGCGCAGCCCCTCGAGCACTCGGTAGCCGCCCGCCCGGATCCCATGCTCTCGCCCAGCTTCCATGAGGCGATCCCACACCTGGACCGCCCACTCCGGGTCGATGTAGAGCTCATAGCCCAGCTCTCCCACGAAGGTGATGCGCTGGGCCAGGATCTCGGCGCCCCCCACCGTGATCGGCTTGGCCGTCGAGAACGCCAGCGCCTCACTACGAACGTCGCCGTCGGTGACCGCCGACAGCACCTCCCGTGCGCGTGGGCCCCAGATCCCGACGACCGCCAGCTCGTCGCTGACGTCGCGCAGGTCCACGGGCCCGTCGTCCTGGCAGAGGTTCAGGCGCAGCCAGCCGAGGTCGCTCTCGAGCGCGCCGGCACCCGTGACCAGGCGGAAAGCGTCCGTGGCCAGGCGGGTCACGGTCAAGTCTGCGACGATGCCGCCCCGCTGGTTGAGGAACTGCGTGTAGACGACGCTGCCGACCGGCCGGTCGATCGAGTTGTCGCACACGCGCTCGAGCAGGGCCAGCGCGCCCGGGCCGATGACCGAGATCTTGCCGAAGGACGTCAGGTCGATGATGCCGACGCGCTCGCGGAAGGCGCGGTGCTCCTCACGCAGAGTCTCGAAGTACGGCGGCGTCGCCCATCCGAACCGGCGCTGATCCTCGCCGGCTCGCCTCCACGGGCGGCCGGGCTCGAAGTGGTCGGCACGCTCCCATCCGTTCTTGGTGCCGAACACGGCGCCAAGCTCCTCGAGGCGAAAGTGCAGCGGGCTCAGGCGCCGGCCACGCCCCCATTCGCTCGTGTCCAGCGGGTAGCGAAGACGGTAGTAGTACTTGTAGACCTCGCGGGCCTTCTCCGAAGCGAAGGCGGTGTCGCGGAACGGGCCACCGAAGCGCCACGCGCGGTAGCCGTCGACGTCCACCTCCGTCTCGCCGGACGTCATCCACTCCGCCAGGCTCTTGCCCATGCCCCCGGCGCCGCCGAAGCCGTTGAGCGACAGCCCGGCGGCCACCCAGAATCCGGGCACTCCCGGCATCGGCCCCAACAGCGGGTTGCCGTCCGGGGTCATCGCGTCCGGGTGGCACAGCAGCCGGATGACGCCCGCGTCCTCCAGGAACGAGAAGCGGCGGATCGCGCCGGCCAGCAGCGGAGCGAACCGGTCCATGTCCGACTCGGTCGGACTTGAGCCATGGTTCCACGGGACGCCGTCGGCCCATCTCGCGACCGGGTCGGGCTCATAGCCGCCCACCAGCAGGCCGCCGGCCTCGCCCTTGCCGTAGACCAGGTTGTCGGGATCGCGGAAGCACGGAGCGTCCCGGGAGATCTCGTGCCCCGGCACGGCCTGCATCGCGACGTGCTGGTGATCCACGGGCACCGAGGGAATGAACGTGCCGACCATCGCCGCGACCTGCGGCGCCCAGATCCCGGCCGCGTTGACTATGTGCTCGACCTCGATCCGGCCCGCATCGGTCAGCACGGCGCACACCGCGCGATCCGGACCGAGCTCGATCCCCGTGACTCGCGTGCGAATCCGGATCCTCACCCCGAGAGCCCTGGCGGCGTCGGCCACCGCGTAGGTGGCGATGTGCGGATCCACGAAGCCGTCCTCAGGCACCCAGATGCCCCCGTGGAGCGAGTCCCTCGTGGCGCCGGGCAGCCGCTCCACGCACTCGTCAGGGGAGAGCATCTCGACGTCGAGGCCGAGGGCGGCCGCCCGGCTGACGGCCCGCTTGAGGTCCAGCCACGACTCGGGGCTCGAGGCCAGGCGGACGCTGCCGACTCCGGAGAAGACCCCCAGCTCGCGGTAGAGCTGGACGCTGTAGCGACGGAACCTCATCATCGTGGACGACGGGTTGAACTGGGTGACCAGACCGGCGGCGTGATGCGTCGAGCCGCTCGTGAGCTCGCCCTTGTCGAGCAGGAGGACGTCATCCCACCCGGCTCTGGCAAGGTGGTAGGCGACGCTGCACCCGGCGATTCCGCCGCCGATGACGCAGACCCTCGCTCGCTGCACTTCAGAGCTCACTCGGTGCATCCTGACGGGCGCGACCGCGAGGCGTCCCACCGGCCCACCGCGCAGCGATCCCGCTCAGCCGACGAGGCGTTCCGTCTGCGCGTGCACGTCTGTCTGCACGGCGCTCGCCCCGGTATACATGCAGATCGTGCAGGTCACCACCACGGCTGGAGTCGACGAGGCGATCCGCGCGGCGGGCGGGCGGCTCTACGTCTGGCCCATGTCGAGCGTCGGCTGTCAGCCCATGGTGCGTCTGGAGGCCGCGACGGAGCGGCCTCGCGGCCGGGCCTTCCGGCGCGTGGCGAACGCCAACTTCGATCTCTACCTGGCGACCGCGGGTCGCTGGCCGGAGGAACTCGGCTTGACGCTGGTCCGAGGTCGCGTGCGAGCGCTGTGGGACGGCGCGGTGTGGCAGATCTGAGCTCGCGGGAAGACGGCACTCCCCCTTACCGCTTGACCGCCTTCGTCCCCTCCTGATATATCAAGACGGTGAGGGTTGTCGCCGCCGCCGTACCGGCGCTTGCCGCGCTCCTGCGCCACCCGCGCTTCGAAGTGCTGCCGCTCGACGGCATCGAGGAGGAGGTGCACACCCACCTCCTCGCGGCAGAGGCGAAGGTCACCGTGACCGCCTCGCCCAACAAGGGGCTCGAGCCGACGCTGGACCTCGCGGAGCGCCTGGCCGGCGCCGGGTATCAGACCGTCCCGCACCTCTCCGCGCGACTCGTCCGCGACCGCGCCCACCTCGAGGACATCACCGCCCGCCTGCAAGCCGCCGGGATCCGCGAGCTGTTCGTCCCCGCCGGCGACGCCAGCCAGGCCGCCGGCCCCTTCGCGGGGGCCGCCGAACTGCTGACGGCAATGGGTTCACTTCGCGACCAGTTCGCCGAGATCGGGATCACGGGATATCCCGAGAGCCACCACCTGATCGGAGACGAGGAGACGATCCAGGCCATGTTCGCCAAGGCGCCGATGGCCACGTGCATCATCAGCCAGATCTGCTTCGACGCAGACGTCATCGCCGCGTGGATCGCTGACGTGCGCCGGCGCGGCACCGACCTGCCGATCTGGGTCGGAGTGCCGGGCACGGTCGACTACGCCAAGCTGCTCCGTATCTCGATGAAGATCGGGCTCGGCGAGTCCACGCGCTTCCTCGGCCATCACCGGGGCTGGATGCGGCGGCTTATGACCCGTCAGTTCAAACCAGACGCGCTCGTGGAGGGCCTGGCGACCCGCGCCGCCGACGTGGCGGGGCTCCACCTCTACACGTTCAACGAGGTCGCCCGGACCGAGCGCTGGCGGCGCGAGGCGCTCGAACGGCTCGGCGAGGCGGGGGCGAACTCCTCCAACCCATCTGACAACCAGGCGGCCAGGTAGCCTGCGAAGGAGCCCCGCACGAACAGCCGGTAGGTCGGCTCGTTGTCGCTCTGCTCGAGGATGACGGCCGCGCGGCCGACCATGGTCTGGGCGCAGCACCCAGGCGTGAAGGAGCGCGGGTGCAGGTCCAGTGCGCAGCCCTTGGCCAGGACGTCGCGAGCGTGCGGGCCACGCAACTCGAGCGTGGTCCGGTTGGCCGAGAGGTCCACGACCGCTCCGAGCCCGCCGGCCAGTGCTGCGCCGAGAGCGGCCTCGAGCGCCGCCTCGGTGCCCGGCGGCCCGACGACCAGCCACTCGCCGGGCCCGAGCCACAGAACCGACTGCTCCCCGGATTGAGCCGCGGTGGTGTTCGGCGCCTCCGGAAGCGAGCCGACGAGCACGGACGCTGCAGCCGCGCGCCCCTCCGGCGTCTGAGTCCGGATCCCGACCTGGGCGAGGAACGGCAGCTCGCGCAGAGCGTCGCTCGCCTCGAGCCCGGCCAGCGGGCTGCGTCGGTCATCCGTCACGCCGCCCCCCTTCCGGGTCATAGAGCACCGGGTCGACGACCGTGGCGGCCACCGTCCGGTCGGGCAGCGGCGCATGCACCGTCGCTCCGTGGCGCGCGCGGCCGCCTTCGAGCAATGCGAGGGCGAACGTGCGCCCGAGCGCCGCGCTGTCGTAACTCGAGGTCACGAAGCCGGCCATCGGCACGGGCACGTCAGCGCCCGGCTCGAGCACGAGCTGCGCGCCCTCCGGGAGCCGATCGGCGGGATCCTCGGGGAGGAGCCCCACAAGCTGCTTGCGGTCCGCTCGCAGGCAATCAGCACGCGCGTGCGAGCGCCGCCCCACGAAGTCGCCCTTCCCCCTGGCCACCATCCAGTCGAGCCCGAGGTCCTGCGGCGTGACGGTGCCATCGGTGTCCTGCCCGACGATGACATAGCCCTTTTCGGCGCGCAGCACGTGCATGGTCTCCGTGCCGTACGGGATGATCCCGTGGTCGGCCCCGGCTGCCATCACGGCCTCCCAGACAGCCCGTCCGTACCAACTCGGGACGTTCAACTCGAAGGCGAGCTCGCCCGAGAAGCTCACCCGGCACACGCGCGCCGCGACGCCGGCGACCTCCGCCGCACGGATCGCCATGAAGGGGAAGGTCTCGTTGCCGACGTCGAGGTCGGGCGCCAGCGCGGCGACCACGGCGCGTGAGCGGGGGCCGACGACGGCGACCGTCGCCCACTGCTCGGTGACCGACGTGCAGTGCACGCGCAAGTCGGGCCACTCCGTCTGCAGCCACTCCTCGAACCAGTCGAGCACCGCGGCCGCGTTGCCGGTGGTGGTGGTCACGAGGAACCGGTCGGGCGCGAGGCGCATCGTCACCCCGTCGTCGAACACCATCCCGTCGGCGTGACACAGCAGCCCGTACTTGCAGCGCCCCACGCCGAGCTTGGAGAAGTCGCCCGTGTACATCCGGTTCAGGAAGAGCACCGCGTCCGGGCCCTGCACGTCGATCTTGCCGAGCGTCGAGGCGTCCATGACGGCGACCGCCTCGCGCGCGGCCCGGCATTCGCGGAGAACGGCGGCGTCCATCCCCTCGCCGTCGCGCGGGTAGAACCATGGCCGCTTCCATTGGCCGACGTCCTCGAACACGGCGCCGTGCTCGACGTGCCACGGATGGATCGTCGTCGTCCGCACGGGATCTGACAGCTCGCCGCGGTCGCGCCCGGCCAGCAGGCCGAAGCAGACCGGCGTGTACGGCGGGCGAAACGTGGTCGGGCCGAGCGCGGCGATGTCGGTGGCGAGCAGGTCGGCGAGGACGCCGAGGGCGACGACACCGGCGGTCTTGCCCTGGTCTGAGGCCGTGCCGATCGTGGTGAAGCGCTTGACGTGCTCGGGTGACTTCAGGCCGGCATCGACGGCGCGGCGCAGGTCGGCCACGGTCGCGTCTCGCTGAGCGTCGAGGAAGTGCTCGTCCCAGCCCCGGCCGGACGGCGGCGGCACGGACCACACGAGCTCCGCCGGCGCTTCCGGGCGGCGCGCGGCCCGTGGCGGGGAGCCGCGCCCGGCGACGAACCCGGCGGCCTCCGCGGCGGCGGCGCCCCCCGCGGCTCCCTCCGCGAGGCACCCGTCGAGCGCGTGGGTCCCGGCACACGAGCCGACGGCGATCATCTCCGCCGGCGCTCGATCGGGGACGAAGCCGCCGACCCGCGCATCCCAGCGCACCGAGCCGCCGGCCTGGCTGAACAGATGCACTGCCGGACTCCAGCCGCCCGACACGGCAAGGAGGTCGCAGACGACGACACGTCCGGAGCCCACTTCGGCACCCGTCACGTGGGACTCCCCCACCGCGGATCTCACCATGCGCCCCGTGAGGTGCTCGGAGCCTGCCGGGAGGGCCGGCAGGCCGCCGTTTGGCCGTGGGTCGACCACGGCAGCCACCGTGATTCCGGCCCCGGCGAGCGAGGCCGCAGCGTCATAGCCGCTGTCATTGCCGGTGAACACCACCGCGCGGGTGCCTGGGGCGACGCCCCAGCGCTCGACGTACGCGCGCGCCGCACCGGCCAGCATGACACCGGGACGGTCGTTGCCGGCGAAGGCGATCGGACGCTCCAGTGAGCCGGCGGCGAGCACCACGCGCTTGGCGCGAACGTGCCAGAGACGCTCCCGCGAGACGCCGAGCGGCGGCTCTTGGTCAAGATGGTCGGTCCGGCGCTCGGCGATCAGCACGTAGCCGGCGTCGTAGACGCCGATGGCCGTGGCGCGGCAGAGCACCTGCGCCTCCGAGGCAGCTTGCAGACGGGCCGCGACTCCTGCGACCCAGTCGAGCGCCGGAGAGCCATCGATCACCTGCGGCCCATCGAGCAGGTCCCCTCCGAGCTCGTACCATGACTCCGCCAGCATCACCCGCGCGCCCGTCGCCGCCGCGACGTCCGCGGCGGCCAGACCGGCGGGGCCACCGCCGATCACCAGCACGTCGCAATGTGCGTAGAGCCTGTCGTACAGCGCCCGGTCGGGCTCGGGGTCCAGGCGGCCGCGGCCGGCGAGGCCCTCGGCGCACAACCCGTTGAACAGCTCGACTTCGGTCGCGCGCAGCATCGGCTCCGAACCACCGCCCCGCTGCACCTGCACGAGGGCTCCCGGGTCCTCTGGCCCGGCGGCGCTGATTCCACGCGGCCGGCCGCGATAGACGCTCGTCCCGACGACGTCGTCGCCGTTTGCGAGCAGTGCCGAGGCGAGCGTGTCACCGCGCAGGCCGGTGTACTCCCTCCCGTCGAACGAGAATTTCAGAGGTGCCGACCGGTCGACCCGTCCGCGGCCCTCGAGGCGTTTCACGGCGCCGCTTCGCCGATTCTGTAGCCGGCGAGCACCTGATGGTTCGCGGTATCGCGAAGCACATTGAACCATTGCCGGCAGCCGGCGCTGTGGCACCAGCGCTCGCGGAACGGTCCCTTGGGGTTGTCGCGCACGAAGAGGTACTCGCTCCAGGCCGCGTCGTCGAGGGCATCCGGATCTGACGGGTAGGGGACGTGCGCCTGGCCGCCGTAGTGGAACTCGGTCTCGTCGCGCGGGCCGCACCACGGACACGGGATGAGCAGCATCAGTGCGCCACCGCCGCGGCGCCGTGCTCGTCGATCAGCGCGCCACGCTTGAAGCGGTCGAGCGCGAACGACGCGCAGAGCGGGTGCGGCTCGTCATGGGCGATCGTGTGGGCGTAGACCCAGCCTGAGCCCGGTGTGCCCTTGAAGCCGCCGGTGCCCCAGCCGCAATTGAGGTAGAGGCCGTCGACCGGCGTGAGCCCGACGATCGGCGAGGCGTCGGGGGTGACGTCGACGATCCCGCCCCACGTCCGCAGCACGTGGGCGCGGCCGAAGATCGGGAAGAGCTCGAGCGCCGCCGCCATCTGCGCCTCGATGACGTGCGCGGCGCCGCGCTGCCCGTATCCGTTGTAGGCGTCGACGCCGGCGCCCATCACCAGTTCGCCCTTGTGCGCCTGGCTCACGTAGACGTGGACGGCGTTGGACATCACCACGCAGCCGAGCACGGGCTCGAGCAGCTCTGAGACGAGTGCCTGCAGCGGATGGCTCTGCAGCGGAAGTCGGAGCCCAGCCATCTGAGCGAGCACGGACGAGTGGCCGGCGGCGGCGAGCGCGACGCGTCTCGCCGAGATGAGTCCGCGCGTGGTCCGGACCCCGGTGACGCTGCCGCCCTCGATGTCCAGGCCGGTGACCTCGCAGTTCTGGATCAGGTCGACACCCAGGGCGTCGGCCGCGCGCGCATAGCCCCACGCGACGTGATCGTGCTTGGCGATCCCCCCGCGCGGCTGGTAGGTGGCTCCGAGCACGGGATAGCGCACGTCGGGCGAGACGTCGATGATCGGGCAGAGGGCCTTCACGCCGTCCGTGTCGAGCCACTCGGCGTCGACGCCGTTGAGGCGGTTCGCGTGCACGCGGCGCGTTCCCTCGCGGACGTCGGTCAGGTTGTGGGCGAGGTTCATGACACCGCGCTGGGAGAAGAGGATGTCGTAGTCGAGCTCTTCGGAGAGCCCTTCCCACAGCTTCAGGGAGTGCTCGTAGATCGCGGCGCTCTCGTCCCAGAGGTAGTTGGAGCGGATGATCGTCGTGTTGCGACCCATGTTGCCGCCCCCGAGCCAGCCACGCTCGAGCACCGCGACGTCGGTCATCCCGTGATGCTTGGCCAGGTAGTACGCAGTGGCAAGGCCATGGCCCCCGCCCCCGACGATGATCGCGTCGTAGGCGCGGCGCGGCTCGGGATCTCGCCAGAGGAACGGGGGGTGCTCGCCGGGGAGAGCCACTCAATACGAAGGGGTCGGAACCGGCTCGTCGCCCAGCTCGATCCGCCGGCGCGCGACGTAGTCGCGCAGCCCGTCGCGCACGCCGTCGTCGATCGCGGGCTGCTCGTAGGCCTCGAGCGTCTTGCGCCAGATACCCGCCGCCCGCTCGGTCGCATCCGCCCCGCCGTTGTTGGACCAGCGGGTGAAGTTCTCCGTCGAGGACAGCAGCGGGCGGTAGAAGCAGTCGCGGAAGTTCATCAGCGTGTGGGCGGCCCCGAGGAAGTGGCCGCCCGCGCCGACCTCCACGTGAGCGTCGAAGGCGAGGCTCTCCTCGGTGACCTCGAGCGGCTTGAACTCGTACTGGAGCTCGCGCAGGATCTCGATGTCCACGATGAACTTCTCGTAGCACGACACCAGGCCGCCCTCAAGCCAGCCGGCCGAGTGCATGACGAAGTTGGCGCCGGCGAGAAAGGTCGGGAGCATGGTCATGAGCGACTCGTAGGCCGCCTGGGCGTCCACGGTCTGGCTCGCGTTCAACCCGCCCCCGCTGCGCCACGGCAGGCCGAAGCGGCGGGCGATCTGCCCTGTGCAGAGCAGCCCGATCGCCGACTCCGGAGTTCCGAAGCTGGGCGAGCCCGACTTCATGTCCGTGTTCGAGAGAAAAGAGCCGAAGACCACCGGGCAGCCCGGATTGACGAGCTGGGTCAGCGCGATGCCGGAGAGCGCCTCGGCGATCTGCTGCACGAGCGTCGCCGGGATGGATACGGGCGACATCGCTCCCATCAGCAGGAACGGCGTCGTCACCACCGCCTGACCCGCGCGGTTGTACTCGAGCATGGCGCTGAGCATGCGGTCGTCCCAGCGCAGCGGCGAGTTGCAGTTGATCAGCGAGATGGAGACGGGCGAGGCCGCGAGCGCCTCCGGCCCGCCGAAGACGATCTCGCCCATGGCGATCGTGTCGCGCGCGTTCTCGGCCGAGATCACCGAGCCCATGTAGGGCTTGTCGGAGAGCGTCTGCAGTGCGTAGACCATGTCGAGGTGGCGCGAGTCGAGCGGCCGGTCCTCGGGTTCGACGACGGTCCCTCCGGGCGAGTCGAGCTCGCCGAAGGCCTGCGAGAGCCGCACGAAGTTCTCGAAGTCGGCCATCTTGGCGTCACGTCTGACATCACCCTCGCGGACGAACGGCGGGCCGTACACGGGCGCGAAGACCATGTGGTTCCCGCCGACGTTGACCGTGTGCTCGCGGTTGCGCGCCTGCAGCTCGAACTCGCGCGGTGCCTTGGCGACCTGCTCGAGCAGGAACTCCGGGTCGAGGAAGACCTTGTCTCCCTCCACCTTCTGGCCGGCCTCCCGGAAGTACTCGACCGCCTCGGGCAGCAGGAACTCGATCCCGAGCTCGCAGACGATCCGGCGCCAGCCGCGATCGAGCACCTCCATGGCGTCCTCGCTGAGGATCTCGTAGCGGGGCATGTCGTTGACGTACATGAAGGCTCCCTTGACGACGCGCGCGGCGATCGTAATATACCTTTCCGTGGAACAGGAGTTCCAAGTCGCCGCGTCGCGCACGCAGGTGATCGACCGCGGTGCCCAGCTGCTCTCGCTCGTGCTCGAGTCCAAGGCTCCGCGCGGGCTTTCGGAGCTCGCGACCGAAGCCGGGATGCCCAAGAGCACCGCTTCTCGGCTGCTCGGTGCGCTCGAGCGCAACGGGCTCGTCGAGCAGCAGGGCGAGCGCGGGCAGTTCCGCGCGGGCCCGGTGTTGATGCGATTCGCCACCCGCTCAGACCCCGGGCGCCACTTGATCGAGCTGGCCGAGAAGCCGATGGCCGCCCTGGCCGAGGCGACCGGCGAAACGATCAACCTCGCCGTGGCGGGTAGCGCGGGAGTCGAGCACCTCGCCCAGATCGAGAGTCGCCACTACCTCGGCACGACGCAGTGGATGGGACGCAGCGTGCCCTACCACTGCTCTGCCAACGGCAAGGTCCTGCTGGCCTACGGTGCCGCAGGCGTACGCGAGCCCCTTGAGCCGCTGACCTCGCGGACCATCGTCGAGCCGGCGCAGCTCGGCGCAGAGCTCGAGACGATCCGCCGCGACGGCTTCGCCACCGCCGTCGACGAGCTGGAGCTCGGTCTCAGCGCGGTCGCCGCGCCGGTGCTCGACGGGTCCGGGCGCGCCGTCGCCGCGCTCAGCGTCTCGGGGCCGACCCTTCGCCTCTCGCCCCGCCGCGTCGCCGAGTTGCGTCCCATCGTCATCAAGCAGGCCCGCGCGCTCGCGGAGCAGCTCGGACACGACCCGGAGGGAGCACACGCCGCATGACGCACGAGGACATCCTCACCGCGCTCTACGAGGACACGCTGGTGGGCAACGCGCCCGCCGTCACGGACGGGGTCAACCAGGGTCTCGAAGAAGGCCTGGGGCCGGAGGTCATGCTCTACGACGCCCTCATCCCGTCGCTGGAGGAGGTCGGGGCCCGCTTCGAGCGCGGCGACTACTTCGTGCCCGAGATGCTGATCGCCGCGCGCGCCATGCAGGGCGCGCTCGACATCCTGCGTCCGCTGCTCGCGGAGTCCGGAGCCAAGCCGATGGGCAAGTTCCTGATGGGCACGGTCAAGGGCGACGTCCACGACATCGGCAAGAACCTCTGCAACATCATGCTCGAGGGGGCCGGATTCGTCGTGATCGACCTCGGCGTCAACGTGCCGCCCGAGAAGTTCGTAGAGCAGATCAACGAGCACGAGCCCGACATCGTCGGGTTCTCCGCGTTCCTGACCACGACGATGCCGATGTTCAAGGCGAACATGAACGCGCTCCAGAAGGCCGGCATCCGCGACAAGGTCGCGGTGATGGTCGGCGGCGCGCCTGTCACGCAGGAGTACGCGGACGCGGTGGGCGCCGACGGGTACTCGGCCGACGCCTCCTCCGCGGTCAAGCGCGCCAAGGAGCTGCTCGAGCAGCGCCGAAGCGCCGTCGCCGTCTAACAAGGGAACGTATGGACACCATCCTGCAGGGGCGGTCGAAGACCGTGGTCATCGGAGCCGACAAGCCGTTCTGTGTGATCGGAGAGCGGATCAACCCCACGGGCCGCAAGAAGTTCGCGGCGGAGCTCCGGGAGGGGGATCTCTCCACAGTGGTGGTCGACACGCTGGCGCAGGTCGAGGCGGGCGTGGACATGGTCGATATCAACGCCGGCATCCCGCTGGTCGACGAGGCGGAGCTGCTCGCCAACATGATCAAGCTGGTGCAGGAGACCGCCGATATCCCGATCTGCATCGACTCCTCGGTCATCGAGGCCCTGGAGGCAGGCCTCGCGGCCTATGAGGGCAAGGCGCTGGTGAACTCCGTGACCGGCGAAGACGACCGGCTCGAGGAGATCCTCCCGCTCGTCGCCAAGCACGGCGCCGCGGTGATCGGGCTCGCCAACGACGAGACCGGCATCCCCGAGACGCCACAGCAGCGGCTCGAGATCGCCACGAAGATCGTCCAGGTGGCGGGCGACCACGGCATACCGATCGAGGACGTCATCATCGACCCGTTGGCCATGACCGTCGGGGCCGACACCGAGGCGGTCACCACCACCCTCGAGACCATCCGGCTGATCCGGGGGGAGCTCGGCGTCAACATGTCGCTCGGCGCGTCCAACGTCTCCTTCGGCCTGCCCCGCCGGCATGAGCTCAACGCCGCCTTCCTGCCGATGGCGATGGACGCCGGCCTGACCAGCGCGATCATGAGCACCGCCGCGGTGTGCGTGGAGAGCGCGCGGGCCGCGGACCTGCTGCTCGGCCACGACCCGTGGGGCTCGAGCTGGATCGCGGCGTTCCGCGCCCGCCAGGCCGCGGAGACCGTCGCCGCCACGTGACCCCGCGCGACGCCGAGCTGATCGAGGCAGACCCGGCGGTCGACGGCGCGGTTCGCGTCCGCCTGCGCTTCGAGCCGGAAGGGGCCGAGGTGCGCGTGCCGAGCGGGACCCCGGTGTTCGACGCCGCCAGCTGGAACGGCATCGCGATCGACTCGACCTGCGGCGGGCACGGGACCTGCAAGAAATGCAAGGTTCGGGTGGTCGACGGCGAGCTGCCGATCTCCTCGGTCGACCCGCGGGCGTTCACCACCGACGAGCTCCGCAATGGCTGGCGGCTGGCCTGCCGGGCGCCCGCCCGCGGCGACCTGGTGATCGAGGTCCCACCGCTGCAGACGCGCCCGAAGGCCGCCCTGGTCGGCGTCGGCCGACACGTGATCCTGCGCCCGGCCGTGCAGAAGCGCCACCTGGTGCTCGAAGAGCCTTCCATGGAGGACCAGCGTTCGGACTTTGAGCGCCTCCAGGACGGGCTCGAGGATCTCGCCCCGCGCGCCGAGCTGGGGGTGTTGCGAACGCTCGGCCGCGTTCTGCGCGCCGCCAGCTTCGACGTCACGGCCGTGGTGGCCGACGACCTGCTGATCGACGTCGAGCCGGGCGACACCACCGGTCGCCGCTACGCGATCGCCTTCGACCTCGGCACCACCACGGTCGTCGCCACGCTGCTCGACCTCGAGACGGGCCAGCCCGCCGCCGTGCAGTCGATGCTCAACCGCCAGCAGCCGTTTGGTGCGGACGTGATCACGCGCATCTCGGCGACGATGATGGACGAAGGGGCACTCGACACACTGCAGGCCCGCGCACAGGAGACGCTGGCCCAGCTCACCGAGGAGGTCTGCGCCGAGGCCGGCGTGGACCCCGGCGAGGTCTACGAGATCACGCTGTGCGGCAACGTGACGATGACCCAGCTCGTGCTCGGCATGGACCCTGAGCCGCTGTCCATGGCGCCGTTCGTGGTGACCACGCACGAGCCGCCTCCGCTTCTGGCGGCCGACTTCGGGGTCCCGGTTCACCCGCGCGCACCCGCGTACGCGTTCCCGTCGCTGGGCGCCTACGTCGGAGGGGACATCGTCGCGGGCATGCTCGCCACCGGGCTCACGCGCGACAAGCGGCTGCGGCTATTCATCGACGTGGGCACGAACTCGGAGATCGCGCTCGGCAACCAGGACGAGGTGGTGGCGACCGCCGCGCCCGCCGGCCCGGCGTTCGAGGCCGCGCAGATCCGTTGCGGGATGCGAGCCGCCGACGGGGCGGTGGAAGGCGTCAAGATCGCCGACGGACAGCTCGCCCTCGAGGTGATCGGTGACGTCGAGCCGGTGGGCATGTGCGGGTCCGGCCTGGTCGACTGCGTCGCCGAGCTCGTGCGTGTCGGGCTGCTCGACCACTCGGGCCGCTACGCCGACGACGAGACCGCGGTCAGCGTCTCCCCGGTGCTCGCCGACCGGCTCAGGTTCATCGGCAAGGAGCGGGTGTTCGTCATGCACTGGCGTGGAGCGGACCCGGCCGAAGGGGTTTTCCTCTCCCAGCGCGACGTCCGCGAGCTGCAGTTCGCCAAGGCCTCGATCGCGACGGGCTGGAAGATCCTGCTCTCAGAGCTCGGGGCCGAGCCGTCCGACATCGCCCAGGTGCTGCTCGCCGGCTCCTTTGGCGCGTACCTCTCCCCCGCGAGCGCGATCCGGATCGGGCTGGTCCCGCGGATGGCGCTCCCGCGGATCGTGTCGGCCGGCAACGTCGCGGGCGAGGGGGCGAAGATCGTCGCGCTCAGCCGGCGCGAGCGCGCCGAGGCCCGGGCGATCGTGCGCGAGGTCCGCTACGTCGAGCTCTCAGGGCGCACCGACTTCAACGACCTGTTCATCGACGAACTGGCGTTTCCCGGGTGACGAGCGCGGTGATCGCCTGCGGAGCCCTGGCGGCCGGCGTGCGGCGGGTCGCGCGCAGGCGCGAGTGGGCGATCGACGTCCATCCTCTGCCCGCGCTGCTGCACAACCGGCCCGAGCGCATCCCGGACGCGGTGGAGGCCGAGCTCTCGCGGCTCTCCGGCGTGTACGACCGCGTGGCCGTGGCATACGCGGATTGCGGAACGTACGGCGCGCTCGACGACGTGTTGGATCGCACCGGCACGCGTCGCCTCCAGGGCGCTCACTGCTACGACGTGATTGCGCGGGACGATGTGCGCGAGGCGTTGGCGGAGGCGCCCGGCACCTACGTGTTGACGGACTTCCTGGCTCGGACGTTCGCTCATACGGTGCTTCGCGAGCTGGGGCTGGATCGCCACCCCGAGCTGCGGGATGCGTACTTCGGACACTACACGCGGGTCCTGTGGTTGGCCGAGCGGCCGACCCTCGGCACGCGCGTGGCGGCGGAGCGAGCGGCTGCGTCGATCGGGCTTCCGCTCGAGGCGCGGGAGGTTAGGGAGGCCGGCCTGGAGCGGGCGCTC
>JAABUN010002310.1_pt1 | contig 34772 bp, 1 predicted proteins | sample 5559311 | NCBI WGS metagenome assembly JAABUN01 (sample SAMN10711877, study PRJNA513370) | rock metagenome | isolation source: Antarctica rocks | place: Antarctica: Victoria Land, Siegfried Peak sud | reverse complement strand
TAGTTTTATACTTAAGATATAGGCTACTTTAAACTAAAGCCTAATATACCTACTATTAAGGTTAAGGATAGGTATAATATCTATTATAACGTCTATAGCTTTACTACTAGGTTATAAGTAAAGGCTACTGTTATAGATATAGCTATTTTACGATAAAATCTTAATACTTATCTACTTAGAGAAGCTAGTAACTAGTTTACTAGTTAATTAATATATAACTCTAGATAAGGATTAAGATATAATCCTAATAGCATTAATAGCTAGTATAATATACTAGAGAAGAGATTTCAAGATTCCCTAGGTAAGTCTCTAGGTATACTTAAGTCTATTTATTATACTATTTAAGACGTTTATAATCGACGCGACCCCGCTAAATATATAGCTAATATAATAATTAATAGTCCTAATACTAGTATTATAATTACTAAATTATTATAAGTACTCCTAGCTTATAAATATATAGACGGCGAACTATATTATAACCTAAGTAAGCCTAATACTATATTAACTATCTTAGGCTTAATTAAAGAATTATATCTATAAAAGGATATCTAGTTTAATATTTATATAAATAGTACGTCCTTTATATTAAGGACCTTAATAGTTATAATAGGACGGTAGTTATAAGATAATAATAATAGGCTGATTAGCTAATCTAGTTGGTATTAATCTTAAGTAGTTAATTAGCTATAAAACTAATTAGCTAGTAATACTTACCCCTACTATTAGAATAATCTAGCTTATAATTCTAATGAGAATTAAAATCGTTAAGGCTAAGATACGCCTTAACTACTATAGCTACTATAGCTACTATAAGCCCCTTAAAGGCTTTAAATTACGGTAGGCCCTGTAAACGGGTTAGGTTTTTAATTATAGGGGTAGAATAGTACTTATAATAGCGGTAGACCTTAAAGGGCCTATTAGGCTATAGTAGAGGAGTCTATAGAAGACTTTAATAATAAATATAATTAATTAGCTAGTTAGTATAAGTATAATAATAAACTATCTACTAAAGGCTTCTATAATAATAATTATAATAAGACTTAAGATATTAACTTCCTTATATAGCTAAGGGATACTAATTATCCTTATTCTAACTATAAAACTACCTTCTTATCTTAGAATAAGCTATTTAATTACTTAAGACTATAATATTAGCTAAGGCTTCCTAAGCTAACTAAGCTAATACTATAGCTATTAAAGCCTTTACTAGACGACCCTTAAATTAATTTAAAGGAAGTTATAAATAAGGACCTTAATAATATCCCTTAGACTAACTTTATCTATATTAACTCTAATATAATTCCGGATTAGAGTAAGCTACTAGGCTACGGCTTTTATAGATAGAAATGTATTATAAATAAAGTATCCTAGTCTAAATCGGGCTAGGAGTAGACTAACGTCTACCTTAATAGTAGTTATACTATTATACTTATTAACCGTATATACCTTATAAAGTACCTCCCTAATATCTAACTTAAAAAGATACCTTTACCTATATTAGTCTATAGCGTAGGAAATAAGACTATTAAGACTTATAAGTATACTTCTATTAAAATATATATTTAAGGTAAGGTTAAAGACTCTCTAGGATAGGTATTAATAATTATAGAGGTTTATATTATAGATAACCTTAGAGCTAATATACTTATTAATAATAATACCTTAGTTCTCTAGGGTATTATTATTAATTTTAGTAGGAAGGTAATTTTAATTAGATTATATAAAGGCTTAATAGCCCTAATTAAAGTTTATACTTAGGCGTTACTATATTTAAGGCGTATAATTAAGGTGAAATTAATAGTTATAATCCCTCTATACTTTATAATTAAAGTTCTAGTAATATATAAGGGTAATATATCTAATAATTATAACTATCTTTTTAAACTAGATTATTTATAAGATCTTAGTCCTAATAGAGGTATCTATATATATATTATTAATTCTAATATATTATTTATATAGGTCTATAATACTTTACTAGTTATTATATAACTACCTTATAAGACTTAGCTTAGATTAGTTATTAAATATAAATAGGATAGAGTATATCTAGTTACTTTAATAATTACTTTATAAGCTATTAGAAACACCTAATTATAGAAGTTATAAGTTGCTAAAGGCCTTATAACTATAGTTATAACTCTTATACTATATATTATAGCTAATATAGTTACCCTACCTTAGACTAATATAAATAAGGGCCTTAATTTATATAGAAGCCTACTATAGTTATCTATTAACCTAGTATTAGAGTATATTATACTAAGTAGTATAACTATCTATAATACCCCTAAGGTAGCCTCTTAGATTACTAGAGTTATTAATATATTTCTTAAGATATAAATAGATTAAGGTATTATAATTATAGTTCCTAAGGCTAAATAGATACTAATTATATTAAAGCCTAATATAGCCCCTAAGCTATTAAGGGTTTACCTAGTAAGTTATAAAGATAAGTAAATAATTAATAAGACTTTTAATAAGCTTTATTCCTAAGGGAAAATATAGTAGTTAAATTAACCTACCCTATTTAATTATCTAGTCTTTACAATATAATAGGAAGTTAATAGTAAGAAGAAGGGCCGCGTTATTATTAATATATAAGGCCTTAATATAATTATATAATTAGATAGTTACCCTATCCTATTATAAAGTAAAATTATATTAGTTATAATAGGGTTACCTTTTATCTCTATTATAGATAGTATAGGGTATTTCTATTAATTTAGTATTAGAAAAGCCGATTATTATAAGCTTACTATTATCTCTTACTAAGGCTAAGAATAATATAATATTATATTAATAGGTTATAAGGGATTACCCCTATATATATAATAATAGATAGATAAAATGCTTTAACTATATAAAAACTTTATATATACTTATATAGATAATATTATAAGCTTCTCTAAAAGCCTACTAAAATACCTAATTTATCTTTAAAGACTATTTATATTATTCTATAAGCGTCGTCTAAGTCTTAGTCCTAAGAAAACCTTCTTTAGTTACCTATCTATTAACCTCTTTAGCTAGTATATTAATGCCCTTAGGCTTTCTACCTTAAAAGAAAAGCTAAGGGCTATTACTACCTTATACTTCCTAGATTCTCTTAGAGATCTAGAGATCTTCTTAGGCTTTATAAGATAGCTAAGGTTATTTATACTAAGGTATACCTAGCGAGCTAATCCCTTATAAAGATATAAGACTAACCTTATAACCCCTCTTACTATATTAAATATTAAAGGCTATACTAGAAAGACTAAGGCTACTAAAGCCTTCTATTACCCTATTAAAGAAGAACTCTAGGCTTTTTATAACCTAATAGAAGCCTTTAAGAAAGCCCGCTTTCTAATATATTTTAATAAAATAAGGTTCTTATTTATTAACCTAGATACCTTTAAAGCCTAAGGGTTTATTATAATAATATATTATATAAAGGGTAATCTAGATAGCTTAAAGCCTTTTATAAGCACTAATATCTAGCTAATTATATTCCTTAATAAGATACTTAATCCTACTAAATAAAACTATTAGCTTATAGAGCTTAAGGTAGCAGGTATTATATAAGTTATTTAAAAGACTAGGTATCTTATTAAAATCCTCTTATAAGCCTCAAATAATTATCTATATAGACTACTTTATAGTAGTACTAATATCTAAGTAAACTAGCCTTAGTTTATTATTAACTAATAAACTTAATCTTTATCTTATTAGGGTATCTTAGTACCTATTATAGTTTAACCTCCTTATAAAGTATAAGCTAGGTAAGAGTAATATTATCCTAGACGCGCTATCGCGCTTTAAGGGAGATATAAGGGATATCTTACTAGTTATAATAGCCGGTATATTAGATATATTATATACTAAAGCCTTTTATAATATAGACTACTATCTCTTAAATAAATCTAAGGCGCCGTTATTCTATATTACCCTAGTTAAAATATTATATATATTTAAAATACGCTTATTATAAGCCTATTAAGATAACTAATAATAGAATAAGGTCCTTAATATACTTAAAGTAACTAGCTAAGCTCCTAAAGCCTCTTATATATCCCTAAGATTTAAACTCTAGGATAATCTTATCTATTATACTAACTTTAATAATAGGCGGGAGCGACTATATATTCTAAATATAATAGAAAAGAAAGTTTTCTACTTAGCTTATAATAAATAATACTATAGTAGCTTTTATAAGACTTATAAATATATAACTAGCTCCCTTTACCTCTAGTATCTTACTTCTTATCTCTAAGCGTATATTAAGTATTACCCTAGTTATTAGGTTAATTAAATAAAATATTATAAACCCTATAGTAATATATAGCCTATTAATAGGCCTAGTATCCCTTTCTATATAATTATAATAGACTTTATCCTCGCTTTATTATTAATATAGGAAAACGGCTTTAATAGTCTACTAACTATTATAGATAAGTTCTCTAAGTATATCCTCCTAATTATAAGTTAAATGATATAAGATACTACCTAATAGGTAGACTTAGTACTAGTAGGCCTTATAGGTTATAACTAGGGGATCCTATATATTATAATTAGTAACTAAGACCTAAAATTTATATTAAGTTTCTAGACGGCTTTATTTTATAAGCTAAATTATTAACTACTAATATCTACGTCCTATTACGCCTAAATTAATAGACAATTAGAATAAACTAACTAGATAGTTAAAATTACTTTACCCTTCTATACTTCCTAGTACCCTTATATTAATAGTATTAATTAGTCCCCTATTATTCCGTATCTATAAAGCTATCTTAATAACTCTATTAATACTTTAATAGGCCTAGTACCTAATAATATTATCTACGGCTTTAAGGTATATAATACACTTAGCCTACTATTATTAGTTATAGATATCCCTACTAAAGACTTTAGTAGGCTCTAATAGCTTTAAAGGGAATAAGCTAAAGAGTCTATTATATTTACTAGTATCTTCTCTAAGGCCAGATATAATAATAAATATTAGGCTCTTAATATATCTAAGGGTAATAAACTCTACCTACGCCTAAACTATAATTACTCTATTCTAGGCCTTACTAATCCTAAGTTATATTGATAATAAGTAGGACCTTTTAAGGTCCTTAATTATATTAGCTCCCTAGCTTATAGACTCTAACTACCCCCTATAATACGAATATACCCCGTTATATCCGTTACTTAGCTTAAATTATACCCTGGTTTAGACCCGTATAAGCGACTATAATATAATAACCCCCCTGTTTATAATAATAGTACGGAGGATAAGTATAAGTTAGAAGCTATAGTTAGTAGGCGTATTATAGGTAAGAATAAGGTTTAATACCTTATTAAATAGAAGGATTATAGCCCTTAATATAATATATAGTATAATATTTTAGACCTTTATAATACTATATAGCTTATTAAAGACTTTAATAAACGTACTTATAGTTAATTAAGATTATTAAAAGGGAAGTAGTAGCGAGGGCGCTACTTTATTTTCTTTTAGTGGGCGTTTATTATAGACATGGTATTAGCGTATACTACGGAAGGTTTCCGTAGTTACCTTGTCATTCCTTAATAGAATCCTTAATAGAAAATTAACCATTCCACCTACAATTATTCTACCCATATCACTTATTCTAATTAGACTAACCGCGTCGGGTTAGTACTTCGAACTCGAGTTAGGTACCTAACTCGACTCTTAGCGAGTTAATACTAAATTCCTAGTCTAAGTATTTAAGTTAGTACTAATAGTTAGTACTAAGTATTCGAGTTAATACTAAGAGGTAGTACTAAGTATTAACCCGAAGTATCAACCTAACTTACTAACCCTTTTTTCCCTAGTAATATTTTCTATTTCAAGTAGTATTTCTTACTATTTATTCTATTTTTTTTAATTATTATTATTATTATTATTACCTAGGGAATTCTTAAAAGTAAATAAGGTAATATAAAAAAGTAATATATATCCCTATAAAGATAAAGACTATAAAATTAGTAATATTTTCTATTAATAGTAATATTTTTTACTATATATAGGACTTACTACTATATTATTAATTATTATTATTATTATTACCTAGGTAATTCTAAAAAGTAAATAAGGTAATATAAAAAGATAATATATATCCCTAGGGAATTAAGGGGGGTATTTAAATTCTAATTTAAAAAATATCTATTTTTAGTATAAGGGTAGTTCTAGAAAAAGATTAGTATCTCTTACTATTTTATTAAGAGCTTAGCGTCTTAGTAGTACTTTAGTAAGTTAGGTTAGTCTAACCTAACTCGCTAAGGTACTAAGGGCTTTTTAAGTTAATACTAGAAGTAGGTACTAAGTATTTAAGTTAGTACTTAAACTAGTACTAAGTATTTAGGTTAGTACTAATTTATAGTACTAAAACCCGACTTAATAGTTAGTCTAGGCTAGCGATAAGATCTACCTGTATATAGTACTAGCTACGAACCTATTACTTATTAATAGAGCTAAGAGGTCTCTTTAAATATAGTTAGAATAAAACTAGGATATTATATAATAGTAGAGCTTATAATATAGAGTTTTAATATATATTATAAGCGCGCCCTTAGTATATATAATAATACCTACCTTAGTTCCTATTAATAGTATTAGCTTAACGTATAAGAGACTTTAGGTTAAGAGATAGAAGATATACTAAGTAGAAAAGATAAAATAAAAGGCTAGGGCTACCCTACTTAGCTAGGAGAACTATAACTATATATAGGAGTAGGAGTAGTAACCTTATAATTATAAGTATAATTAGCGGGATTTTAATATAATCTACTTTCCCTTATAAGTAGATTATTATATAGCTTAATACTAGGAAATAGTAATATAATAATAGTAATAAAGTATATCTATACCTCCTAATAATTATAATAGCCCCCTCTTATATATTAGGAAAAGATATATAGTAATTCCTAATAAGAGTATTATAAGCCTTCTATTAGGCTACTTAGCTAGGGAATATAATAGTAATTAAGGCCTATATATTATAAGTTAAGTGGATAAGGATATTATATTACTAGATAATATAAGAAAGGAGTAGCTAGGGTAGTAATAACTAGTAGGAGGGTTAAGGGTACTTATATTAATTAAATTATATAGGGAAGGGTAAGAGGGTAATTAAGGGGGAATAGACCTTTGAGGAGGTACTATTAGGAAATAGTATAAAGAAAGGGGTAAGGCCCTAGTAAGAGAAAGGAGTATATAAGTATTAGAATCTAATACTAAGGTAGTATAGAGTATAAGGGAGAGGATAGTATATAGTATTTAAAGGCCTAGAAGTATTATAGTAAATTAGATAAGTAAGAGAGGTTTTCTTTTATATATTATAGTTTCCTCTTAATAAGCTAGAGTTAGAATGCCCTTATTAGCTCTAAGTAGCTAGATAGTAGAGTATAAATATAAATATAAAATAGTTAGTCTAATTATTATATTAGAATATAAATAGTAGGTAAAAGATATATTCTCTATATATAAGAAGTCTACCTTTATAGAAAGGACTAATACTAAGCCTATTTAGGTATTACTCTAATATAAATAGTATATAAATATATAGTAATTATAATAAATACTAATAATAAAATAAAAGCTATCGCCTTAATAGTATATACTACTATTAGTTATAAATATATTATACTTCCTAACTAATTAGACGTCTTATAGATATTATCTAGTAGTTAAATATATACTATAAGTAATACTAAATAGAAATATATATATATAACCCCTAATATTTATAGCAGCTTAATTATAAATAGTTACTAGTAATTATAAGACGTATATCCCCGCTACTTATAGCGATATAAATTAGTAGAATAGTAGAACTATTAGTTACTACTAAGGTCTTTATTAGTAGCTTTATAGAAGGCTTTTATAGTACCTTCTTAATAATATAGGCGGACGGCTTTTATAGGGCCTAATTAATAACCTACATAGTTATTAGATAGTTAATATCTAAAGTAGTTAATAAGTCTAATAGGGATTTTCTACTATTAGTTATAAGGAGAATTAATAATATTAGTTAGGGTATATCTTTATAGATAGTAACTCTAGTAGGTTAAATAATCTTAGCTAGTAAGGGTATACTAAGGATCTTATTATCTTAAGGTGGAGTAGTAGCTATTAGACGTAAATTAAGATAGCTAGAATAGATATAATAGTATAATAAGTTATTTAAATTGAAAGTAGTTAAATAGATATAATATATATATATTTCCTAGTAATAAAGGACCTTATTCTTATACTTTTCTATCTAATAGGCTAGGTTATTAAACGACTAAGATATAAACAGCTAAAAGTAGTAACTCTTATTACTAATATTTAGTATTCTAATAAACTTATTTAAGTTAAATAGCTATAGCTATATATCTATATATAATAAGGGTCTTAATAAGTCGTAGAAATATTCTTCTAATAACTTATACTATTTAATAATACTATTTAAGGCGTGTTATAGACTAGATTTACTTAAGTAATCTAGTTTATTATTATACTAGTCTTTTATAATACTAAGTAAGTAAGTATTAATATTCTATCTTATAATATCTATATTAATACTAGTAGCCTTAAGATATAAACGGTTAGTAAAGCTATATATATTATAGTAGATATTATAATTATTCACTTATAGACTAGGACTAAAATAGCTAATATCTTTAGGCTAGAAGATATAATAAGCTACCTAAGTCGTATTAAAGATCTTTAAGGCTTAGGCTATTATATTAGATATCTTAATACGTTAATTATCTAAAAAGCCTAGAGTATCTATAATAATATAGATAAGGGATTCTTTAATAATATTATTAAGAGATGTAAGGGGGATATTTACTAATATTATTAAAAACTGTAATAGGGATTTTCGCCTATTACTTAGGCTATTTTCTCTAGATAATAGGAGGAGTAGTAAATAAGAATTCTTAGATAGTACCTAACTATAATTACTAAGGGGTATAATATTTCTAAATAATAAGGACCTTATTACCTTATTCTATACTATCTAATAGGCCTGCTATTAAGGTAGGTAGACGTAGACGTAATAACTAGCGGGGAATACTATATAGGTCTAAGTAGATAATCCCTATACTATTAGCTAGTAGCGAGGTATAATTAGTAAGGCCCTAGTCTAGTAGAGGCTTTAATAGCGATATATATAGTAGTTTACCGCTTCGGAAGGCTCTTATAAATAGCGTAGTCTAAGGTTAAATAGACTAGAGATAGTATAGAAGGCTAAATAAGGGGACCTAGTACTCTAGGAGCTGGTACTAATATAGCTAGTAGTATTTATAAAGCTAGTAGATATCTTACTAATAGCTTATAACTAACTAATAGGCCTGCTATTATAGCTAATAGACTATATCACTGCGGAAGGCTTTATAAGAGGACTAGTACTTAGGGAGCTAGTACTAATACCGCTAGTACTTAAGGAGCTGGTACTAGTACCGCTAGTAGATAATCTTAATATACTAGAATAATTAATAGTACCTAGTAGAGGCTAGAAGGTAGTACTACTATTTATTACATTAGAATATAAATAATAGGTAAAAGATATATTCTCTATATATAAACTAACCGTCAAGTTGAGATTTAGTACTAAGATTTAGTACTAACTAAATATTTAGGTTAGGGTCTTAGTACTAATTTAAATACTCGTTACTAGCTATTAATACCGACTCGCTAAGGCCTTAATACCTTAGCGAATTAGGTTAATCCGACTTAAATCGCTAAGGTATCGCTAAGACGCTAAGCCCCTAATAAAATAGTAGAAGGAACTAAAATAGTCTCCTTATAATATATATTTTAAATAATTATTATACTTATAACTTTATCTTCCTAGTATCTATTATATATTCTTCTTAGTATAGTAAATATTTATATTACTAGTTTATATTACTCTTACCTTATTTTATATATAAGGTCTATACTATATTAATTCCTATAAAACCTAGTAATAAAGTTATTAAATTAAAATTAGATAATCTTATTATACTTAATTCTATATTAAGTAGTATTTATCCTAGCTAATCTATAAGTTAGGTTAGTTAGGGTATATTAAATAAATCCTTTTATTAGAAAAAGGAGCTTCTTTAAAATACTATTTAATCTATTAAAAAAGAATTCCTAGAATTAGTACTAGTAAGGAATAATAAATATATTAAATAGAATTTAGCCTTTAAAGTCTAATTTAAAGTATAGTAGTAATAAACTACTATTAGTAAAAGTATTAAATTAAAGTCTAATACTAAAGTTAAAGATCTCCTTTAATTTAAGAAAGCTATATTAGGTAAATAAGCTAATATCTAGGATAGCTTTACCTAATTAGCTTTAATAGTAGAAGGATTACTAAAGATTATATATAAAAAGTATAAGAAGCTTCTAAACTACCTAATAGTAACTAGTAATTTAAGTATATTTACTATAAAGAAATATACTTAGATAAGTAAATACTATTTATAAAAGCGGCTTAATCTATTATTATAAATAGAACTTTCTTTAACTTAGGTAAGTTATCTAAGGTAATATAAAATAGTAATATAAAATTAATTCTTTAGGATAATATTAGAAGAAAAGTAATATTAGGTTTTCTACTAACTTTTCTTAAGAGAAGTAGAATAAATAATTATATAAATACTTTCTTACCTTAAGTTAGTCTTTTTATACTATTAGTTAACTAGAGTCTTAGTAATTATTATTAATAGCCTATCTAAATTTAACCCTAATCTATTTGTATTTATATTTTATACTCTACTATCTAGCTACTTAGAGCTAATAAGGGCGGTCTATATCTAACTTACTAGAGGAAACCGTAATCTATAGAAGAAAACCTTATCCCCTACTCTACTTACTATCACGCTTCTAGATCTCTAGATACTATATACTACCCTTTCCTATATTCTTTATACTATCTTATTCTCTTCTTTTACTAGGGTTACCTACCCCTTTACCCTCCGGTTAGAGCCTATCTACTTCTACGCCGCCTTAAAGAGTTATTCCCTCGCTAGCGTAAACTAGCTAAGTATACCTCGCTAGATTATCTACTTAATTACTACCTTTAACCCTTTTAAGGTTAATACTATCTAGCGGAAGTTACCTAACCCCGCCTTTTAAAGTATCTACCTCCTCCCCTTTATATAGTTAGGGTAGAATATAAGTATATACTTAGCGTCCTAATACCTCTATTTATATCCGTAGCTAGTACTATTAACCCTAGGCACTCTCCTCTTATATAGGAAGGCGCGTAGTCCTATCTTCTTACCCTAATCTATTATACTAAATTATAGAGTATAATCTTTTTAGATTTTAAAGAAATATATAGAAAAATTAAAGTAGATCTAGAGTATTCTTAATATATTTCTCTTATACTAGATACTTAGTCTAGTCCCTGAAAGGTTACCTATTTTAGAGTACTAGTCTATTAGATTAATACTTATTTTTAATATTAGGAATATTATTATAACTAATTTATAATATAGAAAGAAGATATATTCTCTATATATAGGAAACCTACCTAAGTATATAGAGTATAGAAGCCTTCTATAAGAAAGGCGCGCTAGGTAAATAGTACTATTAATAATAGCGATAATAGTAATAATAAGTAAATACCTATAGTAAATACCTATAATAAATAAAGCTATTATCCTAATAGTATATATATTAGATAGTAGAAGATATACCTTAATTAGAAGTACTTAAAGTAAAAGATAGATATAATCTTATAAGGTATAAAATTTTACTTATATACTATTATTATTATTACTAATTTATCCCCTAGCTTCTACCTTAGGCCTTTTTACCTCCTTATATACCTAGATAAGCTCTAGTATATTTAATAGGTAATAATCTAGTATCTATTAGTTATCTTCTAGTCTATAACCTAGCTATCTAGCTAGGTACTAGGTAGACTAACTATAACCCTAATAAATGCGGTGTTTCTAGAGTAGGCGTTTAATTTTATATTTAATATCTTTATTAATAATAATAGGAGGGGTAGGTAAGTAGTAGTATTAATATAAGTTATCTACTAGATTAATAGTAGGTTTAAGATAGGCTATTAATATAATATTATAAATATATATTATATCTAGTAATTCTAACTTATAAGTAAGATAGCCTTAAAGATTTTAAAGAGGCTAATATACTATTACCTAAGCTTCTTTAATATAATACTAGGGACCTTATAACCTCTATAAAGGCGGAGGTTAGTAAGATTACTAATATTAAAGAACTTAGCTATATTATTACATTAGAATATAAATAGTAGGTAAAAGATATATTCTCTATATATAAGAAGTCCAGCTTTCTAGTAAGGAAGGACGCTAAGCCTATTTAGGTATCGCTGTAATATAAATAGTATATAAATATATAGTAATCGCAATAAATACTAATAATAAAATAAAAGCTATTACCTTAATAGGATATACTACTATTAGTTATAAATGTATTATACTTCCTAACTAATTAGACGCCTTATATATCAGTAAACTGGGAAGCCTGTATATTATAGAAAAATGCGTATTTTCCGTATATAATAGGCGCGCTTATATATTAGCCCTAGGGCTAGGAATAATACCCTGAGTTACTAAATACGTATTTAGCGCATTTAGTAACTTTTAGAAAATACTAGGTAATAGGACTAATAGGGGATAAGTCCTTCTAATTAGCTATAATATAACTATATTAGGCTAGTACTAACTAGGTAATTATAATAAGGTACTAAGTCTTATTAATAACTAATAGTACTAATACTTAGTAGGAGAATTAATCGCAGGCGTAATATAGGTATAAGAAACGAAGCTAGGCTAGGGGGGGTACTCTACGCGTATATAAATTATGTGAATCGACTGTATTTAAAACCTATATTACGCTAGCGTTAACGACGTAGCCGCTATAACTCTAGCGAGCTTCCCGTTTCTTCCTAGCGCTAGAGGAAAATCACGGATCTAAGGCCTTAAATCCGGATTTTCTATATATAGGACTTTTAGGCTAGAATTAAAAAAACCTAAAATTTTCCTATTTATTACTAGTATTTACCCTGGAAAATGCGCTTTCAGCGGATTTTCCAGCTTCGAATTTTCTATGCCAGTTCCCAGTCTGCTGATGTAGGCGTCGTCTAGTAGTAAAAAGGCCTATAGTAAGTAATACTAAATAGAAATATAAACTTTCTAGTAACCCGATATTCCTATAGCGGTTATACGTTAGATCTAGTATAATCTAATAGGGGTATAAAGGTCCTTATTTAGTAGCTAATAGAAGTAAGGGTAACTATTACTATATTATTATCTTAGTAGAAGGTTTTATCACGCTATTTATCTAATTACGTATATTTACTAATAGTAGGATATAGATCCCTATTACTTATAGCGATATAGATTAATATAATATATAGGATAATAGGAGGTATAGTAGGACTATTAATTCCTATTAAGGTCCTTATTAATAGTACCTTTATAGAAGGCTTCTATAAGACCCTATTAATAACGTATATTAGACTATTAGTATCTAAAGCAATTAATAAATCTAAATAGGATTTTCTACTATTAATTATAAGGGGAATTAATAACGTTAGTTAGGGTATATCTTTATAAATATAGACTCTAGTAGGCGGCTAAGTAGTCTTAGCTAGTAGAGACGTCTTATTTTCTTAAGGCGTAGTAGTAGTAGTTATTAGACGTAAAACGAGATAGCTAGAATAGATATAACGGTATAGCGAATTATTTGACGTGAAGGTAGTAGCACAGATCCGGTATATATACTCAGGCGGTGTCTTCTTATCATCGTCTTGTGTTTCCTCTCTTGTAGTTGCCTGACAGACTGGTATATTGAATGAGGGATTTTGACGTGGTAGAGAATTTGGTCTGTTGCAGGATATAGACAGTAAATGGACCGTCAACGTCTGTGGCGACATGAATGAGTGGAACGGTAGGACTGTCAGTCGCCAGCGAAATGAGTGGGACGGTAGGACTGTCACGTTGGAACATGAATAGTAGGTAAAAGATGCATTCTCTATGTGTAAGAAGTCTGTCTTTCTATTAATAACGGACGCTAAGCCTATTCAGGTATCGCTCTAATATAAATAGTATGCAAATGCATAATAATTACAATAAATACTAATAATAAAATAAAAGCTATTACCCTAATAGTATATACTACTATTAGTTATAAATGTATTATACTTCCTAACTAATTACAATATCTTATAGATATTATCTAGTAGTAAAATATATACTGTAAGTAATACTAAATATATATATATAACCCCTAATTTCTATTAGCTACGTATTAGGTCTAGTATATAGGTAGCCTTGTAAATAAGGGTATAAAGGACCTTATTTAGTAGATTATAAATATAAGGGTAACTATTACTATATCGTCTTATTATAATAGGAGGTTCTTTTCACGCTATTTATCTAATTATATATAGTTGCTAGTAACTATAGCACGCGGATCCCCGTTACCTACGGTAATATATATTATAGGAACGTGCTAAGCTATATAAGAGATAGTAGGACTATTAGTTACTATTAAGGTCCTTATTAATAGTACCTTTACAGAAGGCTTTTATAGTATCTTACTAATAACCTGAATAGATATTAGACTATTAGGATCTAGAGTAATTAATTATTCTAAAAGGGGTATTCTACTATTAATAGTAAGAGGAATTAACGATATTTCTTTATAGATTATAACTCTAGTAGGCTAAGTAGTCTTAGCTAGTAAGGGTATACTAAGGACCTTATTATAAGTATATAAGGATATCGTATTTATAATAGGAATAGTATAGTCTTACTAATAGACTAGTATATTAAATAAAAGTAGCGTAGATAGCTAATAGTATAGATTCTTACTATTAATACTTAATACCTTAATAAACTTATTTAGGTTGAATAGCTATAGCTATAACTATATAGTCGTAGGTAATAAGGGTCTTAATAAGTTATAGAAATATTCTTCTAATAACTTATACCATTTAATAATACTATTTAAGGCGTATTATAGACTATATTTACTTAAATAATCTAGTTTATTATTATACTAGTCTTTTATAGTACTAAGTAAGTAAGTATTAATATTCTATCTTATAATATCCGTATCTATACTATTAGCCTTAAAGCGTAGATAATTAGTAAAGCTAAATATATTATAATAGATATTCTCGTTATTAGCCTATAAATTAGGACTAAAATAGCTAATATTTTTTTAAGCTGGAATATATAACAAGCTACTTAAGTCTTATTAAAGATCTTTATAGCTTAGGCTATAATATTAGATATCTTATTTTATTAAGCGTCTAAAGAGCTAGGAGCGCCACATTATTATTAGTAAATAAGACGTAGTAGGAAGTTTTACTACTATTATTAAAAGCTGTAATAGGGATTTTCGCGTATTACTTAGGCTATTTTCTCCGAATAATAGAAGGAGCGGTGAATAAGAATTCTTAGATAGTACCTAACCGTATTTACTAACGGTGTAGTATTTCTAATAGTAATAAGAACCTTATTATCTTATTCTAGTATCTAATAGGCCTGCTATTACTAAATAGAATTATAGGAAGGCCTGCTTCTCCTTCTAAGTTAATAATCCTAATACTATTAGATAATAGCTAGGGGTACTAGACAAGGCTCTTATTTAGTAGAGGTTATAATAGTAGTATATAGGGTGTTTTACCGTTTAGGAAGGCTCTTATAGATAGCGTGGTCTAAGGTTAAATAGAGTAGGGATAGTACCGTTTAGAAGGCTAAATAAGGACCTAGTACTAATATAACTAGTAGTACTTATAGAGCTAGTACTTATCTAGTAAACGTCTTACTAATAGCTTGTAACTAACTAATAGGCCTACTATCGTAGCTAATAGACTAATATCGCTACGGAAGGCTTTATAAGGGGGGAGGACTAGTACTCTAGGAGCTAGTACTAGTATAGCTAGTAGTACTCTAAAGAGCTAGTATATAATCTTAATATACTAGGGTAATTAATAGTACCTAGTAGTAGCTAGAAGGTAGTACTACTATTTATTATATTAGAATATAAATAGTAGGTAAAAGATATATTCTCTATATATAAGAACTCTATCTTTCTATTAATAATAGACGCTAAGCCTATTTAAGTATTACTCTAATATAAATCGCATATAAATATATAATAATTATAATATATATATTTAGAATTATAGTAGTCTTTTATCCTAAGTAAGGTAAAAGTAATAGCGTCTTTTATATTAATATAAGAAGGTTAATATTCTATTATAATAATAGGTACTTAGGGTACTTTTATAATTAACGGCGTTACTTTTAGTAATAAGAGCCTTATTAGTAAGGTAGTTATTACTTCTAGTTATATATAGTCTACTTTAGGCTTTAGTAGGTCTAATACCTCCCTTATTTAGAGGTTATAAAGTACTTTAGTAGGAGTTTTATTTATAAATATATATTTAATAGAATTATTAAGCGTAGCTATTATTCTTAGAAGAATAGATAGCTATATAGAATTATATTTAATAGTAGTAATATAGTACTATAAGGCTATTTCTATAGTTTAGTTTAATTATTCTAATTGACTATTAGTCTAAGGGTACTAGGTAGCTAAGTATAATAAATTAATATTCAAATAATAAAAGATATTTTACTATAACTATACTATAAACTTATAATCTTAATCTAAGATTATTACCTAAGGTAAATCCTAGTTAATATTAGCTAATCTATTAAGTAACTTTACTACCTAATCCTTCGCTATCTAGGTTATTTTACCTAGAATAAGGGTAATTACTTTAGAAAATTTATATATAACTATTAAGATACTATTAAAGCCTTTTATAGTTAATAGAAGTACTAGGATAAAGTTAATAGTAATTATATAAAATAGATAAGTAGGTATTAGGATAGGTTATAAAGATCTATATAGCTTATAATATAGTATTTAATTAAGCTAGTATTACGGGTAACAGGTAATATCTAATAAACTTATAAAGCTTCTTAGAAAGATTATAGATATATAGGCCTTTAATAAGTCTCTTATATATATAAGCGTAGCCTAGATATCCTAATTTATTATATATAAGCTTAAATACTTCTACTTCTATAATAGAAGGAATATATAGATGTATACCTTATTTATTATCCTTAAAATATAAAACCTAATTAATAAGCTTATATAGTATAGAAGTAGTACTATCTCTAAGGTCCTTATTTTACTTAACTATTTCTATTACTCTTACCTATTAAGGTTTATCTTAATAACCGGTAATAAGCTATTCCTAAAAGGTATAACTTATCTCTACTAGGCTAATAGGGAAGTATCTTATAAATAAGGTATCTAATTCACCCTTTATATCTTACTATAAATAGTATTTACAGCTAGCTAGTCTTAATAAGGTATTAAGTACTATATTTACTTTATCTAGTTTATAATAAATATCTAAGTAGAATTATTAGAGATATTCTAAAGCTTTAATAAGACGGAGATTAAGTTTCTTAATTAATACTATATTTAAACTTATTTACCTTACTATTAAAATTATAACTAAGTAATCTATATAAATAATTATAATAGGCTTTCTTATAACCTTAATTATATAATAGACCTTTTTAATAACTTATATTAACCCTATAATTTTAAGCTTAATAGGCTAATATCTTATCTTAGTATTAGTAAGTAAATAACTAAGAAATAAAATAGGTTACTATAATTTTTACTTAGGGAACTTAGGTAGCGTCGACCCTACTATTATAGTAGTAGAAGAAGGGCCTTATTTATAAGTATCCTTAATAATATAGTAGATAATAGCTCTAAACCCGAATTTCTTACTTATATCTAGGTTAATAAATAGTTAACGCTACTTATTAAAGTAGTAAAGGATATTTAAGGAGGTAAAAAGCCTTTATAAATAGTAAAAGGTATTTAATCCTTTAAGAGTAGGGACTAAGACCTTTAATTTACTAGCTATCTTCTTATATATATTACCTCTAACGCTGATTAACTTTATAAGTAAAGTCTTACACCGTAGTAAAGGCTTTATAATAGTAGCGTAGAATACTATATACTACCTATTATAACCTATTATACTAAGATATTTCTCTAGTTAACTTAGAGTATCTAGAAATATAAGTATAATAATAGCTATAAGTTTCTTAGCCGCTATTAATAGACTAAGCGCATCAACCCTTTATCTAAGTAAATAGATAGATAAGTATCTAAGGAATAACTTTTTAGGAGATATATATATATTATATTTATTTAATTTACTAAAGACTTTATATAAGTACTTAAGATATTCGTCTAATAAGGTAGAGATAATTACTATATTATCTATATACGCCTAGTAAAAGTAATAAAACTCCCGTAGTATAATATTAATTATATATTAGATATATACTAGAGAGTTCCTAAAACCTATAATAGGGATATTAAATATCTCCTAGCCTTTATAAGAGGCTATTATAAGATAATACTTATAATCCTACTTTACCTACTATTAGTAGAAGAAGCTTACTGTATTAATTATTAAAATATATAAAGTATTTTATAATAAGGTAAGTATCTCTAATTAGAGAGGAATAGGGTAGGTATTAAGTATTATAATTTTATTTAACGCTCTAATATTAATAATAACTCAGCCTTTTAAGCTATTAAGAGTATTTTTCTAGATAATAAAGTAGGGGAATAAGAACGGCGTAGATATATTTATCTATTCTAACCTTCCCTAAGAATAAAATTCTATATTAATTACTTCCTTATCCCTCTAACTAAGAGGGTATACGCGTACTTAACCTAGTTTATATAAATCTTCCTAATTATAAGTAAGGGAATTTCTATATATTAAGACTTAGGAATACTTATAATATTACTAGTATCTTCCTAAAGACTAGGAAATTTATTAACTATAGTAGTAATTAAAGTAGCTACTTAAGGTATAATACTATAGATTATAACTCTAGTAGGATAATATACTTTAAATAGGGGTAAGGTATTAAGGGCCTTATTTACCTAAGGAGTACTTATTATAGCTATAAAGGCTACTATAATAGTAAGTAAATCGCGTATACTAAACCTTACCTAGCTAGTTATTATAGTAGGAGGTTTACTTATAAGAGCTTTATTATTAGGGTTAATAGGAAAATAGCTAGCTAACTTATATTTAATAACCTTACTAAGGGCCTAGTTACGTGTAAGTATAATAGGGCTATTACTATTATTATAGATAAAGATATAAGATATTACTATATTAATAATATAAATATATAGTAAGAGAGTATTTAAAGTCTTAGGCTTAAAGATAAAATTATAATCCTAAGGTAATCTTAATAAGTAGTATTAAGATCCTAAGATTAATACTATAAAATTACTATAAGACGGGATAGTAGTTCGTATTCTAGTAAATATAATAGTAGTAATTTATAGACCCTAGCTAACTACTATAACTAGAATCTTAATACCTTAATAGGATTCTATTTTTATAGAGTTATTACTAAAGTTGAGGACTATACATTCTAATTTTAAGATATCTACCGCGATAAGTACTTTAGCTAAGAGGTTATTTATAATATAGAACTTATATTCTATTAAGGTAACTACTTATTTATTTTTAAAGTATATAGAGATCTTAGTAAGTAAACTAGTATTATACTTCTTATTACTAATACCTCTTATAATTATTAGAGTAGGCATTTTTCTATTATAACTACTAGAAATACTATAAGTAAAAAGTCTTAATTAATTAGACTTACTTAGGTACTAGTATTAGTATAAATATAGTATTTAGTACTACCTTCTAAAAAGGTAATAGGAATAGTAATATAATAATATCCCTAGAAGCTATATCCCTTAATAATAATATTATTAATATTAGAGTAGATAATAGGCGATTTAAATAATAATTTACCTAATAAGGTAAGTTTACTTTTACTTAATTTACCTAAGGAAGTAGATATTACAGAAGGCTTTAATAAGATATAATTAGAATAGATATATCTATATAAGGTATTATTTAATCTAAATATAGAGGTATAAGTATAATATATAGGTTTAAGTAGTTTAGGATTTATAAAGTAGTTCTTTATAGTATCGTTAATACTTAATTTATTAATAGTAGTAGAGCTTAAAAGCTCTAGTAGAGACTAGTCTACCTATTAATCTACTTAAGACTAATTAATATCTTAATAGTAGCCTTCTTTATAAGTATTATATTATTCCTACTTATTAAGAACCTTATTATTATCGCTTTCCTTATCCTTAGTAGTTACTTAGTAGGCCCGGTTATTATATAAACGCGGGGTATTTACTTAGAAAGGCTTATCTTAAAAAGGTAGCTTATAGTAGGGATTTTTATTATTAATATTATTCTACTATATCCTAGCTATTATATTTATATCTCCGCTAGTAATTTATAACTATTAGCGACCTCTAGATAAAATCCTTACTTAGATATTTTATAACTACTATTAATTATTATTATTATAATTCTATAAGTTATAAAAAGATTATTAAATAGCCTATTTTTATAAGGATTTAATAGGTTATTATAAGGTCTAAAATTATTATTATATTAACTATTTTACTAATATAGATTTAAGTTAAAAGGAGGATAATTAGAATTAGAATTCTACTAACCTTATCTACTACCTTATAGCTATTACTTATTTACTTATAATAAGGACCTTATTATATCTATAAAAGGCTTCTTATATATATTAAACTAGATATCTTTCTTATAATAAAGCTCTATAAGAAGGCTACTAATAGTAGACTTTATAGTTAGATAAGGTAAGGTCTATTATAATTCTCTATCTATATATTTATATACTAACCTAACTTATACCTCTTCTATAAAAGTAAAGCTAGTATTTTTACTATTAAGAATAATAGTATTAATATAATTAGCTAGATTATAATAGTTCCTTATATCTTTATTATATATTAGACTAATTTAAGTAAAGCTAGTAACTTACCTAGGGAGTTATAAAATCTTACTTTAAGACTCTTATACTATTAATTAATACTATTAGGATTATTATATAAGCTAGAGCGGCTAAGTTTATTAAGCTAGTTAATATACTACTTATTAGTAGTACTAAGTAAATAGGAATCTATATTCTACTTTAAGATAGTAGGATCTATATTAGCTACCTTAACTTAGAGATAGTTAATAAAATTAAAGATATTATAATAGATATTATAATTATCTTTTACTTTAATAGGTATTACTTATAAGTCGGGATTAAAGTATCTTATATCCTAGGGCTTAAAGATAGAGGTAGAGGTAGATAAATAAGGTCCTTATTAAGGACCTATTATAATAGGCTATAAATTACCTAGTTATATCTAATTAAATATATATAGCCTAGGTAATAATACTAGCTATTTTAGTTTACTAGGCCTCTAAGAAGGTAGTAGTAGCTATACTTAGTACTAGTATTAGTATCTTAGATAGTAGTAGTATAAGTTTAAAGCTAATTAGGATAATATTTATCCTCTTAAACTTAATATACTAGACTTAAATATTAATATTAAATTTATATTTATTAACTACCTACTTAGACGGGAAGTATATTATAGTAGTAGGTAATAATACTTACCTAGTATATTATAAGGTAGCGGATATAGTAGATAATTCTAGGGTATTATTATCCTTAGGGTTAGGAGGTAAGTCTTCTAGCTATAAGTAATATATAGTAAAGAACTTAAGTACTCTTTAAGACTTTATTATAAACTTATTAGTAATAGGGCTACTACTCTTAAGGAATAAATTAATCTTATATAATTAATAGATTACTTAATTAAAGAGTACTAGATTAGGAGCTAGCTTATTAATTATATACTACTAGGGAGGTAGAGGTAATAGTAAGTAGAGATATTACCTTTTACTTTAGAGTAGCGGTAAAGGTAATAGTAAGGGACTAAGTAAAAGTACCTAGATATAGTATTTCTTAAGGTAATAAGGGCCTTAATATCTAATACCTTATTATTTTACTTTAATGGCTAATAGACTAGTAGCCGTAGTAGCCGTTTATCTAATAGCGGGGATAAGAAGGTAGAGAGCGGAAGGCTATTAAGGACTAGTACTATAAGGCTAGTACTACTAGAGCTAGTAGTTCTTATTAATATAGTTATAATACTTAGTAATATTAGAATAAGATCTATAATATTACTACTATATATTACTACTAATTTATAATATAGAAAGAAGATATATTCTCTATATATAAGAAACCTACCTAAGTACGTAGAGTATAGAAGCCTTCTATAAAGAAGGCGCGCTAGGTAAATAGTACTATTAATAATAGCGATAATAGTAATAATAAGTAAATACTTATAGTAAATATCTTATTACTTTTATACTACTTAATATCTATTATTCTAGGTATTTACTTATAATAGAACTAATAAAAATTAATTATTTATAGAATTAAAGATAAACTTTTTAGGGTTATTACTAATAATACTAGTAATAATAGAATATTAAAAGATAAACTAGAGAAATCTCTTATTTAGCGTAATATTTAATAGGATAAATTATTAAACTCTATTCGTTATATAACTTATATCTTTAACCTTATAATATAAGACTTTATTAAAGCCCTAGATTTAAAAACTTTAAATAATATAATAGTCTTATTAAAGGATACTTAAGTTAAAGATATTTAAGTAAGTATAAGTCTATCTACTATTATTAAAAAGGTATAATATAATAGAGGTAATATAAATAGTTAATATATTTATTAATATTTATAATAGATCCGCGCTCTTATAATAACTATTAACTTATCTTTATAATAAAAGCTTAGTTTTTAATAGTTATAAAAAAACTCTATTAAAAGATTTAAAAACTTATATAAGATATTTATATTTATTAGAATTCTACCTACCTAATACTTTATTATATATATTAGCTACATGAATTTATTAATTCTTAAGTAGATAAAAATATAATTAATCTAAGAATTAATAAGATTAACCTTAATAGATATAAGTAGTTAATTATCTTACTAGTTAAAAATATATTATATCCTATCTATTAACTTACCTTAATAGTTTCTTAAATAATAAATATAAATATATATTTAAAGTTTTAATTATATAATACCCTTTTTAACTATTTTAACTATACTAAAATAATAATATATAATAGTAGGATACTTAGTAGAGTAAGTTTTATTAATATTCATAAAGTAGCCTTAGTAAAACTTACTAAGTATTATTCTAAAATAGAAGGTAAAGGTAGATTAATATATAACCTTACTAATATTCTAGACCCTTTTATAAAACTTAAGATAAATAAGAGGAGTTAAATAATAATAATATTTTAACCTCTTATAAAGAGATATATAAGAATAAATTTACTAATTACTTTTATAAGTATTATAAGATAATACTAGTTACTAGAATAACTAATATATAAAATATATAAAATATTAATAAGGTAATATAATATAATAATATATTTAAATTTATACTAACTAGTAATAGCCTTTAATAAGAGTAAAGAGAAGTCTACTTTAATATTTAAATTATAAGTCTTTATTATAAAGTAAAGCTATTTAATACTTTTATTCTAAAGGTCTATTAGAGGATATTCCTATATAGGAGTACTAGAGGGGTAATACTTTAGCTTATCTAAATCTAATATAAATAGCTAAGGATATCCTTTTATATCTAATATTATTTATAAGTATTAAGAGAGTCTTTAATCTTACTTAAAGAGTATATTTATAAAATTATATATAATTAGAATTAAAGTTTATAAAATAAGTAATACTTCTAAAGTATTATAATTAACTTATAAGTTTAAACCCTAAAAAAGCTCTTCCTAAGCTCTAAGATATTCTTTAAAGGGAAGAAGATACTAATTAAAGTATTAATAGAGGTAAAGATCCTTTTAAATTAAAATTAGTAGATATCTTAAGATAAATAAATTAGTAGTTATTATATTAAAGTTATTTAATAATTAGGTAATATATTTATAAAGTAGATTTAATTTTTATATATAAATATAAAGGTAATATAAGAAGGTAATATAATTCTTTATCTTATTAAGAGCGCTATAATACTAAGAGTATTATAATTCTAGGAGTATTATAATATTAAGAGCGTTATACTATCCTAGACCTACCCTCTACTCCTAATACTATAAAATTATTACTACCCTTAAGTATTAAATAGTATAATATTAAAGCTCTTTATTAATTCCCTTATAAGTTATAAATCCCTTTATATTATAATAATATATATAATATAAATATAAAGTAGATTTAAATCTATATTATAAGATATATTAATAAGTAATTATTATAAGGATTAAATAGTAATATAAAATAGTAATATACTTACTAGAGAAAAAGAATATTATAAATACTTTTATAATATCTTATAATACTATTAAAGCTAAACTTTAGATTTAATATAAGTATATATTAATTCTTATAATATCTATTATTACCTCCCTTATAAGATAACTAAATAGTAGCTTTAAGATAAGGTTATTAATAAACTTTTAATATTATCTTATCTCCCTTAGAGCTTTAAGATTTATATTAACCTTATACTATTATCTTATAAGTCCTATTAATTATAAAGGATTAATTAATTATACTTTAATATATTACCTATTTATATTACCTTTCCCTTCCCTTTTAATAATATATTCCCCCTTCTACCTTATATAAGCTTTAGCCCTCTAACTTTCTTAGCTAATAATTATAATATTTTATTAGCTACTTATACTATCTACCTATTAATATATAAAGTAAGAAATATATTTTTAAATAATATTATAAGTCTACTTAATATAAGCTATTATTAAAGTTATTAAAGATACTTAATAATAAATAAAAAAAGGAATATAAGTTTTAAAAGTTTTAATATAAGGTAAAGTAATATTAAGTAGAATATTCTATATAATTATAATATAATTATAGGTATAATTACCCCTTAAAATCTTCTTTCTAACTCTTTCTACCTTTATATACTTAAGATATTATAGTAAGATAGGTTATTAATATATAATAAGTATTTATTACTAATTATATTACTTAAATATATTACTAGATAAATAAGCTAATATAATATTATAATAATATTAAGTCCTTATAATTAAAATCTTAAATTAATTATAAGTAGAGAATAGGTAAAAGACTAGGATGACAATAATAAGCTATTATATATAAAAGTATCTTATAACCGCGTAGTAGTATTAAAAAGGATTAAGAAGTTAAAGGAATTAGATATATAAAAGATAGCTATTAAAGAGGATTATATAAAGCTTATAATTAGGGTTAAGAATATTATAAAGGAGGAAAGATATAAAAGAGGGATTTATAATAATATAATTAGGTAATATAATACTTCTTAAATAATTAATATTATATAATAAAATATTTTAAGATAGAGTTATACCTTAAAGATAATAAAGAGGCTACTAAGGAATAAGTTAAGCTAGATAAACTAGTAAATTATATATAAAACATAAATAGTATAATTAATTTTATAAAAGAGCTAAATATATAATTTATCTTTAATCTTATCTTTTAATTAACTTAACTTTTAGAATACTTTTAAAGAAGATATAAATACTATTAAGCTAGAGTTTACTAGATTTAATCTACTTATTATATAACTTATTAAGTAAAGGATTATATATTATAAGGGTCTAAAGGAGTTAAAAGATATATAAGACCCTAATATTATAAATACTTATATTAAGTTTATATAAAAGTATATTAACGCGTTTAATATAAAGGATTATATTATATATAACCTTATATAAAGGAATTAAGATAAGGAGGATATCTTAATTAAAGTTAGGGCTAATAGGAAAGAAATTAAGTATACTATTAAAGAAGATAAAGAAGAGGATAGGGAATATAAGTTAAAAGAAACTAGTAAGATTAATAGGAATAGTAAGTATAATAATCTTCTTACTATAATAGAATATCTGTGATTTTAAACCCTGAAGATCTCCTAGACCTCTTATCTAATAGATCTGTCGCTTTATACCCCTATTTAACCGCTTTTAGTTTAGCTTACTTTTATAAAGAATATTAAAGTCGTAATATTTTTTATATTCTAGCTAATTATATACCTACCCTTTTAATAATTTTTAAATTAATTAAAGTTTTTCGGCCTCTTCTAAGAAACTTAACGCTGTTAAAATTATATTAATCGGGTTAGTAGTTAAGAAGATATATCTAAATAAATAGATTTTCCTACTAAGAATACTATTTCTTAGTATATTTTCTCCGCCCCTACTTTATTAATAATTATTTTCCTACTATCTATATTATCCTCTTTCTTTAACCTACTATTATATAGACTTTACTACGCCCTCTTCTTTATCTTTACTACTTATACTACCTATCCCTCGCCTTCTGCTACCCTAGTATTACCCTAACTACGCTAATATAGGATTATTAGCCTCTACCCTACCCCTAACTAACTAACGCCCCCTTTCTAATATTAATCCTAATACTATAGGTAATAAACGCCGGCGAGTATATAAGAGTAAAGGCGTAGGCTATATTAGGTAGTTAAGGAACTCTTTAATACTAGCTATAGCTAATATTATTTATACTCTACATATTTTTTTAATCTAATACTAATAAATTTCTTTATAGAACTTCCTACCTCCCCCTTTATTCTAACGCCCCCCTACTATTTAGTAATCTATCCTACCTTCTTATTCCACTATTTAAGTAGTTATTCCCCCTAGGAACCTATAATAACCTACTCCCCCGACCTATAAAGAGGCCCTCCAAGAAATTACTCCTCCGCTAGCTCCTTAATATTATCTAGATACGCGTTACTAATACGCTTAGTAGTAGGCTAATAAAGATAATAATACTAAGTACTAACCCCCTATTTAATAAGGCTTATACCGGCGGTAGAATAATATATATTAGGGGTAGACGCTAGGCTAGGGATATTAAGTATATAGGGATCCCTATATAGTAAGATATATAGAGCTTTACTAGGTTAATAAATTATTTAATATTACCGGTAATATATATATATATATATTATAACGTATTATCCTAGAAAAGTAAATATAATAGCTTAGGGGGCGGTTAATAGCTATATTATAATAGTAGGAAGAATAACTAGCTATCCCCTAACTAGTTATATAAGCCGGCCGATGTTAACTTATTACCTAAAGGGCTAGGAAAGGAGGTAGAGCTTAGGGTATAATTAATTAATAGCTTACTTAGTAACGTTAATAATATTATTATTAATAGATAGTTTATAAGAAGGAGGATTATATATAATAAAGAATTTTTAGATAATATTATTAGCTATAATAATTATCTCTCCTTTACTAGCGAGGGTATAACTAACGTTAATACCTATATTAGTTAAACTACCTTCTAGATCTAGGGGTCTATTTATTATCTAATAGGTCCTCTTATTACTAATAATAGCTTTAGGCTAAAATTTACCTAGATCTGTATACTAAATAGTACGTAGGAGTAACTAGATATTTACTATTAATATTTTAATAATTTAAATTAAGATACCCTTACTTCTACTTAGTATACCCTCCGGTCTATTAACTTATATATCTAGGGGTTTAAATCCTATTATAACCGCCTTAAGGAGGATAAATTATAATATCCTATTAATATTATAAGCGTCTATATCTAATAGCTAAATCCTAAATAATAGGATAAGGGCACTTATAATTAGCCTACCTTTATAGAAGTTACTTATATTATAATAACTCCTAATAATATTATAAGAGGCCGGATTAAGCGGGATATCTATATTAAAACTATTAAAGGGGGCCTTATATTAATCCCTAACTAGTATCCTTCCTATATAGCCCTCTAATATCCGCTCCTATTTCTATTTAGTAAATAGTTATAATATAACCGCCTCCTATTAGCCGGCTATTAGCTTCTAGGCGACTATCTACTATATATATTATAACGGAACTATATTACTAGTACGCTTACCTAGTATACCTTAATTAGTAGCGACGATAAACTAGAGTAGGAAGAGGGTAGTAACCCTAAGTAGGAACTAGACTACTATATTACTAGTAAGTATATACCTTAAAGTTATAATAGGTCTTAGTAAGTAATAAAATAATAATTTTATATAAAATAGATATAGGTAAGACTATTTAATATATTTCCCTAGTTATTTTCTAGATCTAAATCCGCTTAGTTATAAATAGTTCTAAATAATTTAGATATTAGTTAGGGGATAGTTAATATAATTTAAATAATTAGCTAATTAATATCTAAATCTAGCTTAATTTCTTTAATTATACTATTAATAGTAGATATCTATTTAACTATTAGGCTATTAATATCTAGATATTAATAAAGCTTAATAACCTAAATTAGTATTATTAGAATTAATAGACTGTTTAAGTAGACTACTACTCTAGCCTAATAGATAGGCTTAGTACTAATCTAGATATCTTACTTAAAGATATTAGTAGTAAGGTAACTATCCTCCTATTAATAATACTAGGAAGCTTATATACTATAAAAGTAAGAATATAAGATATTATAATAATAGTCTAAAAAAGGGGTAAACCTAAATTTTTTATTACCTTTATATATAATCCTAAGTAGCCTAATATTTAGAGCTTACTAGAACCTAGTTAGATATTAGAGTACTATTATAATCTAATTACCTATATCTTTAATTAGAAGCTCTAGGAGCTAATAAAGGACCTCCTTAAGTAATATATCCTTAATATTTATATAGGCTACTATTATATTATTAAGTTTTAGAAGTAAGGTCTTCTATATACTTATATTCTCCTTATTATATAGGAAGAGGATTAGATTTAGATAGTTAATAATATTAATAGCCTTATTTAAGTATTTATCCCCCCTTTATAATAGGGTAATACACTACGTAAGTTAATCTTATAATATATAGTTTATAATTACTATACTAGGGTCCTTAGTAATAGATATTTTAGTCCGGAGAAGAATTATTATAATAAGGCTTTTCTAAAGGATTTTTACTAAGAGATATCTTTTATATCTAATAGGAGTTATCCTTTCTATAAATATCTAGTCGGCCCCCTTAAACCTAATTCCTCTATTAATAATAGATAGGTTATCCCTTATAACCCGTACCTATTAAAGAAATATAGTACCTATATTAATATTAAGATCTATAATTCTATTAAGTCTATTTTCTATCTATATAAATATATTTATAAGGGACCTAATTAGGCTAATATCTCCCTTACTAAGAATTATACGCGTAATAATAATAACCCTACTCCTAATAGCTACTTATAATAGTAAGGGGAGTTAGTAGATAAGATTATAGAGTTCTAGTCTACTTACTAGATTAAGTCTACTAAGGCTATCTAGAAGATACTCCTATTTAGTATAAGTATTATAAAGCCTTATATAGAGTATTTATAAATCTACCTCTTAGACTAATAATATACCCTTTTTAAGCTAGCTAATAACTAGGCTACTAATAAGGCTATTAAATAAAAGCTAATAGATAGTAATAAGCTTTATAAGACTATATTAATAGAGTTTTTTAATATAAACTATCTTATTAAGGAAGCCTATAATAATAGTTAGCTATTACCTTTTATAAAATAGAACGGGAAACGTCCTAATATTATAAGGGATCTACTTAATTATCTATACGCGGATTTTCCTAAGGTCTTTATATAGAATAAAAGAAATAAACGTTAGAAAATATATAAAAGGGGGGAGACTCTTAGGTATATTAATTTTATTAGTCTTAAAACTAAGGATCTCTACTATTACTAACTACTCCTCTATTATATTAAGGGGGCTATATTATTTAATAACTTATAGATAGTAGATAGCTAGCTAATAGGATAGAAGGAGGCCTATATAAAACTTAGGTTAATTAAAAATAATAGATATACTAATATTACGAGCATGGACTAGCGGTCCTTATACTACGCCTTGTAAAGGCACTTCTCGTCACCGTCAGGTGGATTAGTCTAGAGAGAGACTCGACCTACAGGTAGATCAGGTGGATTAGCTTACTAAACTATAGGAGCCACGTGTGGATTAGATGGATCGGTCTACCGACTTATACCTCTTAGCAGGATCTTATATATCTATATAGAAAGCGTGCGTTCTTACTTAGATAGGAGCTTTATACTTAACTTATATTATTAACCTAGATATCTCCTAGATACTAAATATAATACTCGACCTATATTAGACCAGTTTAGTATAAAGCCTATTTACCCTAGTCCTTAATACTCCTCTCTACGAGATCCACCTAGACTCCGGAGCCTTCTAGTTAGAAGACGACGGGTCGTAACACTTTAAGTACCCTTAAGATAAGTACCTCAGGATAAAGGGACCTCACCCCGAGTAAACGCGGTCCACGATAGTTAGTAATAGCGGAAGTTAAAGAAGGTATTAAAGTTACTAAGCCAGATTTATACTATAGCGATCGAGATAAACTTAAAGAGTAGTTAGTATAGATATAGCTATACTTCTCTTTTAATAAAGACGTTATAAGACTAAAGAAATAACTACTATTTATAATAACTTATATAAGAGGACGGGCCTAGAGATAGTCCGCTCCATTTCTTAAATGATATATAGAAGATCCCGACGATAATAATAATATCTCTATTAAGTTATAGATAGAGAGCCTAATACTCTTTCGTAGAGAAATAAGGCGAATATTCGGACCTTCTAATAAAGCAAGCGTAGTAATAAGAGTTATCTAGCACTTAATATAAAAGAAATCGGTATCTAAATACGTAATATAGTTCTAATAGTATTCTATAAGAACTAACTAGGATAATAACGCGCTAATAGTAATATATCGGAGAGGATTAAAACCTTAGGTAAAGAAGGAACTCATGCGAGACGGAGCCGTTTATAATAACTTAGACTTATTAATAAGAGCCTTAATACGAGTCGATAACTAGATCTACGAGTTAGTAATAGAACTACGCTATAATAGTGGAGTTTCTAGACTCAGTTATACAGGACTCTATTCCGGAGGAAGTTATAGGAAGAAGCGGTTCTCACGCGATCCTTACGGTCCGATACTAATAGAGTTAGACTTTACTAAGAAGAAGAAACCGTTTAGAGGTAAGAAATAGTAAGGGGGTAAGAAAGCAATGAATTGCTATAGCTATAGCAAACCGGGCCACATCGCTAAAGACTACAGGTTAAAAAATATAGTAAAACGACCTTAGTTAAATATATTAGAAAGAGTTCTAGTTAGGAAGACTAAACCTCTAAAGGATTAATAAGAAACGGAGTACGACGACACCGAGCTAGACGTAATTATAAATGATTTACTAGCCCTCGTTAATCCACCTATTAATAGAGAACTATAATCTAGAGAGGAAGAATTACGCGAAGAAATAGCTAAGAAATAGAGGAATATCGTAAAGATTAAATAAAGGCTAGCAGATATTTACGAATAACTTAAGGAATTAGACTCTAATAACGAATATAATAGTGGTTGTATTCGGAAGGGAAAACCCGAATAAAGCCGAGAAAGCGAGGATGATTCCGACTAGGAAAACCTCAGCCAGACTTCTAAGAAAGAAGGTGATAGAGTAGTATCTCGAGCTTCTATATTAAAAGATCTACAGATAAAACTCGAGGAACGGGTAGAGTTCTACTAAGAAAAAGTAGTAGGAGGACTTCTACGGAAGGAGTTTAGAAATGACTTAGTACATCTATAGCACGGAGTAATATACTAGTTAGCCTACGCCGATAAAACATATATAATTTACTACTAGGCGAAAATAAACTTAAGAAAGTCTATTAGAATCCGAACGTATAGAAAAGTTTAGTCAAGTTATAATAATATAAGTTATTATTAGTACTTAGTAACTAAGAGATCGAGGAAGTAGTTTCTAAACTATAACTAAAGATGGTATAGTAGTCTCCACGGACACCTTAAGCATGGCGAGTATACTTCTAAGTGTCACTTATAGGACTAGTATACCTGCTTCTACGATAATTACAGAAAGCACATATATATAAAAAGAACTACCGGATTCCTATCCTTTTCGGGAAAAGAGTAATCCCTTATACTAAGGGGAAGTATAAGGAGATTAATATCTTTACCCTAAAAATATATTAGCTATATTTAATAAACTACGTAATATATATAAATATACCGGTTAAAATAGATAGTTAGCGGACTATAGTAATAATAGATTCTAGAGCATCTAGAAACTTTATCTCTAAAGCATTAGTACGGTTAGTAGGCCTACTAACGCGAAGAAAGAAGGATCTATATAACTTACGAATAGCCGACGGGTTAACGCTATTAAAAGGAAGCGTAGACGAGGAGATAACCTCGCTACTATTTATAATTCAACGACACTATAAGGAAATGTCCTTCGATATTATAGGGATAGCTACCTATTATATTATATTAGGCATGCCTTAGTTAGAAAAGTATAACCTAGTAATTAACTAGAGAAGAAAAGTACTTAAGTTTAAGCGAACTGGCGATATCACTAGATTCTAACCTACACGTCGATAGTAGACGACGGTGGATAAGAAATCGAACCGGAAGACGGTTAAGGCATATGTTACCTTAATTTCAAATAAGGATAACCTTAAAACATAAGGATCCGACTTAATAGATACTAGCAGCGGTCCGCCAGGTTAATAAGTTAGAGTTCTTGGAGTAACTAACAGTACTCCTAATATCTTATAAGAGTATTAAAGATAGAAACGCCTCTTTATAAAAGAGATAATAGTAAAAGCTCTACCTAAATACTAACCTTAGGATTATAAGATCGAACTCGAACTAGGGAAGGAACTAATATTTAGACCTATTTATACGTTATCCGAAAAGGAACTTATAGTACTACGCGGGTACCTTAATAAGAACCTAAAAAAGGGATTTATTCGAGAATCTAAATTACTAGCAGGATATCCGATACTCTTTATAAAGAAGAAAGACGGATCCTTATAACTATACGTAGACTATCGAAAGTTAAATAATATAACGATAAAGAATCGTTACCCGCTACCTAATATTAGCGAGCTATAGGATCGGCTAGCTAAAGCAAAGATCTTTATAAAACTAGATCTTCAAGGAGCGTATAACTTAATTTAAATAAAAGAAGGTGACGAATAGAAAATAGTATTCAGGACTTGATATAGATATTACGAGTATCTAGTCATACCGTTTAGTCTTACTAACGTACTAGTAACCTGCTAGGTATTAGTTAATAATATTATACGAGTTCATTTAGATCTTATAACGATCGCGTACCTCGATGACATATTAATTTACTCTAAAACTCTTAAGGAATATATCCTTTATATATAAGATGTATTAACATGCTTATTATAAGCTAGACTCCTCTTAAAGCCAGAGAAATACGAGTTTTATAAGACCTTAGTAGAGTTCTTAGGGTTTATAGTAACAACTAAAGGCGTTTATATAAGCCCTAAGAAGATTCAGGCTATATAGGAATGGCCTACACCACACGATATTAAATTAGTACAAGGGTTTCTAGGATTCACTAACTTTAACAGACGTTTTATAGAAGGCTACTCTAAGAAAGCCTTGCTACTAACGGAAATTACTAAGAAAGATATAGGATTTTAATAGGATACTAACTAGAAGAGAGTATTTAAAGAACTAAAGCAAGCTTATATAGATCCTCTAGTACTTTATACGTTTTATAACGGAGAACTAGTACGTATTAAAACAGATGCTTCGGATCTTATAATCGGAGCATGCCTCTATTAGTAGAAAGACGGCAAGTAGTATCTAGTAGCCTACTACTTACGCAAGATGTCTCCAGTAGAATAGAACTATAATATACACGACAAAGAGCTTTTAGTAGTCGTCTATTCTCTATAGTATTAGAGAGTATATGCCGAAAGCTATTCGGAGCTTACTATCTTCACCGATTACAAAAATTTAGTAGGTTTTATGACTATAAAAGAATTAAATCGACGACAAGTTTAATAGTCTAAACTCCTTAGGTAATATAAGTTCAAAATTTAGTATACCCTAGGAAAAGATAATAGACGAGTAGACGCTTTAAGTAGACGGTCTAACTATATATAAGTAAAAGACATCACCACTTAACCTATCTTAAAATAAGAAAACGATAGGTCGTTAGTACTAGTAAAGAATCTGGCTACGACTATACGAGTCACGACATATATAGTTCCTAATTTAAAGGAAGTATACGAGAATAATAACCTAGCCGGATAACTTAGGAAGGAATAGCCTAGCCGGGACCTGTTACTATATAAATAGAAGCTGTACTTACTACTAAAAGTAATAGAAGAAGTAATTAGGGATTACTATAATAATCCTCTACTAGGACATCTAGGAGTATCTAAAATATTAGAACTTATTTAAAGAGTATACGCCGTACTAAATCTGCGAGCGTTAGTCGAGTAATATATCAGGGAATGTATATACTACTAGTAGAACAAATCTATAAGACATACCAAGTACAGACAAATTCAGTTTACCGAAGTTCTAGACATACTATAGAAAGACGTTACGATAGACTTTATTATAAAACTACCTTAGTTAGTTAACCTAGTAACTAACGACAAGTACGACTTAATAATAGTTATTATTAATAAACTTACCAAGTATACTATTATAATCCTATATAAGGAATCCTATAACGCTAGTTAGCTTGGATTTATTCTATTAGATAGACTAATTAGAGATTATAGTATACTAGAATTAATAACTTTAGATAGAGATAAACTCTTTATATTAAACTATTAGAAGACTTTAATCGCGTTAATAGGAACTAAACTACGAATATTAATAGCCTATTACCCTT
>JAABUN010002309.1_pt1 | contig 34782 bp, 23 predicted proteins | sample 5559311 | NCBI WGS metagenome assembly JAABUN01 (sample SAMN10711877, study PRJNA513370) | rock metagenome | isolation source: Antarctica rocks | place: Antarctica: Victoria Land, Siegfried Peak sud | reverse complement strand
ACCGGCTCTTGTTATGAACGTCCAAGCACAGCCGGTCGCTCACGCTCGCGGTTCGTTCTCCCTCCGCATTTGACCACTACCTGATTTTTAACTCAAGTTGCTATTGCGGCGAATTGATTCGCTGCGTCACCCGCCGTTTTGGGCCGCGCTTTCGACGCCGCCGGTGATGCCCAGCAGCACCAGTTGGCCGCCCGCGAGGTCGCCCACCACATCGATGCTATCGATAATTTTTTGTGGCCTGGGATTGTTCCAGGCGGTCACGTAAAGACCAATCGGCGCGCGCAGTTCGTTGTCGTTTCTGCCGACCCAGCCGACTTGGGCGCGCGGCAAAGGCGCCGGTTGCGAAACATCGGCGATCTCGATTTTGTTGCGGATCGGGAAAACCGACTGCGTGCCATCGCTGTAATGGATGATGTAGCGCCCGATTTCCTCGCCGATTTTGCTGCCCGCCCACGAAGCCGCGTGCAGAAACCACAATTTGTCCGCCTTGCGCTTGACCGCGACGCCCGTTACCTGCGCGGGCGCTGCCGGATCGTGCCCCTGGCCGCGCAAAACGACGGCGGCGCGGCCCCCGTTTTTCTTGGGATCGATGGGCGTAAACGGGCGCGCGGCGAACACCACAGAAGCGGGAAAGTCGCCCACGCCCACTTCCATGCCCTGCGCGAGTCCGGTGTGGTTGATGAGGAAGTAGCGCAGGTCGTTGCTGGGGCCTTGATCCGTCCAGCCGCCTTTGCCGTCGCCGGCCACTTCGTCCACATAATCCCGATTGGCGTGCGGCTTCAAATCGACCTGGAAGTATCCGTAGCTCTTCTCGGCGGCCAATTGAACCGAGGCGCCCAGATTGGTCGCCAGCGAAGAGACCACGCGCACCGTTTTGTCGGCCTCGCCGCCCAGAGCGCCTTCCCAAAGCAGCGTGTCGAAGAGAATCGTGCCTTTACCGGACGGCACTTTGACCAATAAACCTGGCTCGATCAGCTTTTCGCCCGCTTCGAGATTGGGCAGTTGCAACACATATTCGCCGAGTTTGGCGGTGGGCTGCCCCGCGCCGAAGTAGCCGTCGCGCGACCCGATGTTGATGCGCGTCCAGTGGAAATCGAAGGAGGACAGGTTGGAAATCAAAGCATCGTCCGAGCGCCGCGCGGCGCCCTGCACTGCCGTCGCATCGAAAGGCGCGAGCGCGGCCTTGAAGGGCAGCAAAGCGGCGATTTTGCCCACGCTTTGCGGCGTGAAGCCGTGCAGCCACAGCTTGCCGCCAGATTGCACATATTTTTGCAGCGCGCTTAATTCCGCTTCGGAAGGCGCATAGGAAGCATCGAGCAGCACAGGGCCGCTCCCCGTCAAGCCTTTCTGGGTCACAATAGAGGCGGCTTGCAGCGCCTGTTGCAAAGGCGCGTTGTCGCCGCTCAAAAGGCGCAGTGGGGCGCCGACGAGCGGCGTCGCTGCCGCGCAGTATTGGATCAGGTTGCTCAACAACTGTCCGGCCATCGGCTCCTGTCCAATGTCGTCGAGCAGGTTGAGCTGGCTTTGCATCACGAAACCCTTGTCGTAGCCGGTTTCCACCAGCCCCGCCCATCTCAGACCATACAAACCGCCCGCATCGAGGAGGATTTTGTAAGCGCCCGTCGAAGGCTTGTTGAGCGTTCGGGTCGAAACCAGGTTGTCGGGGCGCCAGTAGGAAAACTGGGCCTCCTCGAACGGAGCCGTCACCGGATGCGCGTAGGCGCGTTTCCAGGCGCGCGTCGAAAGATGCTTGCGGTCGATTTCCGGCAAGCTGCCAAAGAGCGGATCGGAGTCGTCCTGACGCAGCACCAGCACTTTGCCGCCGCGATTGACGAAGGCTTCGATGATATTCTGCGAAGCCGCCGCCGAGGTGTTTTGGCCGATGATCAAAGCGCGCGCGTTGGCTAAATCGGCGGCGCTCAAAGTGCTTTTTGGCGCGAGAGTCAAACCGATTTGCGCCAGAGCTTTCGCGGTCTGACCGCTCGAATCGAGCAGCACGATGCCCTGCGTGCCGCCATTCCAGCGCGCCTTCGGCATCAGATAAATCGTTTCGACGTAACGCGACGCCTCGCCGCGCGAATGGAGCAAACGCACGGTGAGAACAGCTTTTTGCGGCGCGCTCGAAGCGGGCGCGGCGATGGGAATCTCGAAAGTCTTGAACGAGCCGCTTGGAACGTCGGCGGGCATGGACTTCTGCCATACCGTTTTGTCGCCGACCGTGAGGCGGGCGTTCAAGGTCATCGCTATATAGGTGTTGCTTGAATCGTTGAAGACCACCACTTTGCGCGGTGTCGTCATGCCGCTGAAAAAGTTGGGATGAAAATCGAGGGGGCGCACCGCGACCTGCGGAATGATCTGATTCCGGTCGCCGCTCCAGGGGTTGAGACCGGCCACGCCCTGCACACGGTAAGCATCGCTGCTCTTCTTGACGAGTTCGCTGTAGGGGCTGTCGGGCGAGCCTTCTTCGTTGCCGAAACTTTGCCAGCCCCACTTTTCCCAGTCGTAGGCCGCTTCGCCCATGAAACTGCTGAGATCGTCAACCGACCCTGTGCCCGTCCCGATATACCAGTATTCGCCCAGTATCAGGGGCCGATCCCACTTGAACTGGGCGCGCCAACTGGTGTTGTCGGCGCCCTTTTTGAGCCAATACAGATCGTTTGGCTCCACGACGGACGCGTTCGGGTAGTCCCTGCGGAGATCGCCCGATGTGCTTTCGGGATAGTGCAGGTTGATGACATCGAGACGCCCGCCCCAATTCACTTCGCCGTCGCCCTGAAGAGGCCGCGTCGGATCGGTCTGGCGCGCCGCCGCGACGAGAGCATCGGCGATTTCCATTTGCGCCGGAGTGGTATCGCCCCAGATGCTTTCGTTGGTCAGGCTCCACATGATGACCGAAGGATGATTGCGATGCAGCTTGATGAAACGGCGTGTGTAATCAGCGACTTGCGGCAGCCACAAAGCGCGTTTGGATAGCTCGAATCTGCCGCTCATGTTGTGCCACGACGATTCGGGAATGAGCATCAATCCGGATTTATCGGCGGCATCCAGAATCCCTTCGGGAGCGAATCCCAGGTGCAGGCGCGCGGTGTTGTAAGGCCGCCCCAGATTCGAGCGCACCGTGCGATTACTGCCTTCCCTGCCGGTGTAGGCGGGAGTCAGAAAGCTGTTGCGGAGCAGCACGATACGCGCACCGTTGAGAAGAAAATCGGTGCCGCGCACTTCGAACTGGCGAAAGCCAAAGCGCTCGGTTATCTCGTCTTCAACGCCGCCGTTTGCTTGCAGCGAGAGGCGCGCGAAGTAAAGTGCGGGGTTGGTCGTCGTCCACAGGTCGGGATTCGCCCATGACTTGGAAAGCGTCACGACCTTGCTCTCGCCTGCTTTCAATGTCACTGCTGCACTGGAAATATTCAGTTGCGGTGTGCCCTTTTCATCGGTCACCACGACCTGAGGCCGCACCGTGCGGGTTGCAGCGCTTTGATTGATGAGGGTGGTTTCGAGGTCGAGGCGCTGGTTTGTGACGCTGGTTTTGATGAACACATCATCAAGGCGCAGCGCGGGAATCAAGCGCAATTCGACATCGCCCCAGATGCCCGCTTGCACGCCGCTGACCGGCGCGATGAAGGTTTTGTTGGCGATGTCAATCACGCCTTCACGCCCGGTCAGGCCGACCACAATCTGATTTTTGGCGCCCGGCTTGAGCCACTGAGTGACATCGTAGTCAATCGGCAGTTGGCCGAGGAGGGAAGTGCCGAGTTTATGGCCGTTGAACCATGCCTCGCTGCGAAACGCCATGCCATGAAAATGCAAAATGGCGCGCTTGCCGCTTAAATCGCGGGCGGGAAAGGTGAAATCGCGCTTGAACCACGCCGCGATTGTGTCGGTGGTCTTCCAGGCGGTGCCTTCCTTGTTGAGATACGTGTTGACCTTATTGTCGTAGGGGCCGCGAACGGTGGGGATCAAAGAAGCGCTTCCCTGCGGCACTTTCTCGCTCTTCCAGCCTTGAGATGGCGGCGGAAACTTGAAATCCAAACCTTGATGCGGCGCGGTTTGCCACTCGCCATTCAGATTCAGCGTGGCGCGCGGCCCGTTCGCCACTAAATCCTGGGCGTTTGCCGCCGAAGTGAACGCCGCCAATGCCAGACCGACCAACAATATGATGCTGTTACGTTTCATGAGTTTTCTGTAAGGTGGCTGCAAGGAGTTATGGAACACGGCTCACGGCGGGAATCGAACGCAGCGTCACTAATTCCTGCGGTCGAACGACCAAAGTCACCTGTCCGTTGATGGCCGTTACCGCTTCGACAGATGTCGCGGCGCTTGTTCCATCCGGCTGCGAGCGTGTGACCGCGAACTGCACCGGATCGGAGTTGCCCAGGTCACTGATCTTCAGCGTGACGGCATAGGGCGCGGCGGGATAGTCGAGCCTCACGGTGTGCGGCGGTTTTTTGTCGCTGACCGTGATGGGCGTCAGGTTCACGGCGCCAATGCGCCAGGTTCCATCGGGAGCTTTGCCTGCTGCTGCGGAAACGTGAGCGCGCTGGTTGTAACTCCACAACATATCGCCATCGAGCGAACTCTGCGCGCGGCGAAACACGGTGCCATCGGGAAAAGCGTCGCGCAACTGCTTGAAATACCAATACTTGGGGTGCATCACCACGCTGGTTTGATCCGGCGAGAGGCCGGTCAACGCCATCCCGGTATCGATTGTTTCTGGAACGTATTTGGTGCTAAAGCCGATGAACCAGATCCAGTGCGTCACGCCGTGATTCATGTCGTTGAGAAAGCGGGCCGACAGACTGACCGCTCCGGTGCCGCGCGGTTCTGGGGTGCCAATACCTCCGACTTCGGTGATCCACCAATCCTTGGTCGAGGCGCCGTTCGGGGCGGTCACTTCAGCCGCCATGTCGTCGTTGGCAGCCATTTCATAGGAATGGGTGGCAATTCCGCTCAACCCTTGCCAGGTGGGACTGGCTTTCAGCGCCTGAACCATTTCAACGGCCCCGCCGTTAGTGCTGGCATTTTCAGGCGCCACAATCGCCACATCTTGCAATCCGCGTTGGTCGAGTTTGCTTCTGAGCAGCGTGACGCCCTGGACGATGTTGGCCGCACTCCAATTTACGCCGCCTTGCTCCCTGACGCTGGCTGAACTGGCGATGCTCGTCAGTTCGTTGGCCAAACCGGTGGCGTTGATCTGAATCTTGTAAGTGTCGCGCAGAATTTTGATGCACTCGGCGATGCGCGTGGTGTAAGCGTGCATCGACAGTTCCACCGGGCCGGGAATGGATGCGGGAGTTGCGGTCGGGTTGTCGGGAAGGACATAGGAAGGCCCCAGCAGCAACGTTGTCACGCCCCGGCTTCTGGCGGCGGCAATCAGGCCCGTCTCTCCATACTGCTGCGAGATTTTCAGGGCCATCGATGCGGCGGTCGGATCAGGCACAATCCGCTTGCGGGGCTTGGCGTTGTTCAGATACGGGCTGGCATGAGTCCACACCCGCAGCACCGTCATCTTGAGGTCTCGATAAGTGAGATCCGCCATTTGATCGCGCAAAGCGTGCATCGTCTGGTCGGTCGGCTGAGAAGCGCCAATGCCTTTCAGCGTTTGGCGCGGCACGCTCGATACAGAAATGGTGACGGGAATCGGCGCCTGGGCGCGCGCTGTTCCGATACATGAGGCCCCGGCGATTGCCAGAGCGACGGTGGGCAGCAGTTTGCGGCCATAAATGCCCGACGCTGCGTCGAAATGTAAGAATCTCATGCGATTTTTCTTGAAGTGTGTCGTTGCACTCCGCTTTGGAGTAGATGTTTGTCGAAAATTGGGGCGGTCTGACTACGGAATACGGCTCGTAACGGGAGTCGAACTCAGCGTCACCAGTTCCTGCGACTGCACTGTGAGCGTGATCTGCCCGTTGACGGCTGTGACGGTCGGCGCGGGAGCGGCGGCGCCCTCGCCATTGGGCTGCGAGCGGGTGACCGCGAACTGCACCGGCCCGGAAGTGCTGAGGTCACTGATCTTCAGCGTGACGGCATAGGGAGCGGCGGCATAACTGATCGGGCGAGTTATTTTCGTCGGGTCGGTGGCAACCGGAGTCAGGTTCAGCACGCCGATGCGCCACGAGCCATCGGGCGCTTTGCCCGCCGCCGCCCCAACATGAGCGCGTTTGTTGTAGCTATACAACATATCCTCGTCGAGCGAACTTTCGGCGCGGCGAAACACGGTGCCATCGGGGAAGGCGTCGCGCAACTGCTTGAAAACCCAGTATTTCGGGCGCATCAGCACGCCCTGCGCCTTGGATTGGGCATCGAAGGTGGGATGCACCAGCTTTTGACCGCCATCCTTGTCATGATCCCGGTCGGCGGGCAGATTGTTCTCGTCGGAAAGGGGTTTGACGCCATAAGCGACGAACCAGATCCAGTGCGTCACGCCATGATTCATGTCGTTGAGAAAGCGGGCCGCCAACAAGGATGCGCCCTGCTTTCCGGTCGTGTCTTTGGCCCGCGTCCCTAATGGAGAGGTGCTGGAGGGGGCTTCGTAGGAGCTAACGTCATCGTTGCCATACGCATTCACTTTCCCGACTTCGGTGATCCACCAATCCTTGGTCGAGGCGCCGCTCGCGCCGGTCACCAGGCTGGCCACCTCATCATTGGCGGCCATGCTATACGAATGGGTGGCAATCCCGCTCAAGTTATTCCAGGTGGCCGCGTCGTTTTTCAGGGCCTGGATAGTTTTCACGGCGCCCGCATCGGAATTGGAAGTTTCCGGCCCGATCACCGCCACATCATCCAGACCCAATCGGTGCAACTCCGTTTGAAGGGTTTGAATGCCCTGGAGAATCATGGCGGGTGTCCAGGCGGCTCTCGGCTCGTTGATCAGGCCGGTGGCGTTGATTTGCACGCCGGGAGTGGCCGGGTCTCCGTCGGTGGCCCCATCGTTCATCTTTTTGATGAAAGCGGCGATGCGCCTGGCATAAGCGTCCGGTGGCAGGCTGGTTTGATAGGTTGGATAGGATGGCCCCAGCAGAAAAGTCGTCACGCCGCGTTTTTTTAGGGCGTCGATGTAGCCGCTGGTGATGTAGGTATCGGTAAATTGCTTCACCGACGCATCGATATGCGCGGCATCCATCGGATCAACAAGGACACGGGGCGTGGCATGGTTATAAGCGGGGCCGAGGTTCGCCCATAAGCGCACCGCCTTCATCTTGAGGTCGCCAAAAGTGAGATCCATGAGTTGATCCCGCACCTTGTTATTTGGGTCGCCCACAACCGTCGCGTTGCCCAAAGGCTCGGAGGCACCAATGCCTTTCAGCGTTTGTCGCGGCACGCTCGACACCGCAATGGTGACCGGAATCGGCTCTTGAGCGCCCGCTGTTTCCACACACGACACCGCGGCGATTGCCAGAGCGACAGTTGGCAGCAGTTTGCGGCCATAAATGCCCGACGCTGCTTCGAAATGTAAGAATCTCATCTGAATTTCCTTGAAGGGTTTCCTTGAACTCCGCTTTAGATTAGATATTTGTCGGCAAAGTTCAGCCATTGCGCCCAATCGTAGGCGGTGACATCGTGTTTGCCGCGCCGGATGTGATAGCCGATGCGACTGGTAACCGGCTGCTCGACCGGCGGCATTTCGCTCGCGGCCAAGCCTTCGACGCCCAAAAGTTGATAAACCGGCGAAGCGTGCAAAGCGCTCAAAAACTCGCCGCGCGGGTCGGCCCAGGAATCCTCTGCGGCGCTGGCCACATAAAGCGGGCGCGGCGCGACCAGGGCCATCAGTTCGTGCTGATCGATTGGCAAATCTTCCTCGCGCCCGTTGTAATTTTGGAAATTGGCGCAAAACCAGTGCGGAAAAGAAGTGTTGATTTTGGCGACGACCTCGCCGAATTTGCGCCGCGAGAGCGCCGCGCCGCCACAGCCCGAATCGTTGGAAATCACCAGGGCGAAGCGTTCGTCCTGCGCGCCCGCCCACAGCGCGGCTTTGCCCAGACGCGAATGGCCCATCACCACGACTTTTTTGGCGTCGATGTCTTCGTCGGTTTCGAAGTAATCGAGGCCGCGCGAAAGTCCCCACGCCCAGGCGCCAATCGCGCCCCACTCGTTCGCTTCGGGTCGGGTTTGTCCGTTTCGATAAAAAAGTGGATGCACGCCGTTTTGGAAGCCGTCGTCGAAATCGGGGTCGATGTCGCCGTAATAAATCGTGGCGAGGCCATAACCGCGCTGCAAAATCGTTTCGAGAGGCCAGCGACTGGCGCCTTTGCCACGTCCGGCGTCGGTGGCGCGGTTGTTGACGCCGCCGTAAGTCGCGTTGTCGCGCATCCACGAGGGCGACAGATGGATATTTGGGTCGGGATGAACCGTGTGGTTGCCGTGAAAATTCAGCCCTACGAAAACCGGCGCGGGCGCGGTGCGGCGATTGGGCAAATAAAGCAGCAAATCCAGGCGCGGCCCGTCGTTTTGCGCGGAAAAATGCACCCGAATTTGCTTTCGCGTCGCCAATCCGCCGAGCGCGTTGGCATCGGTTTCCAGGGTCTCGAAGCGCATTTGCGGCACAGACGCGGGCCTTTTGCCGTAAACGTGTGCTTCGAAGCGATGCAGCACTTCGCCGCGCCGCTTTTCGCGCCACTGCGCGGCGTTTTGGACGGGTGTTCCGTCGGCAAAAAGCAGTGGATCGGGCAGCGTATAGGCCGCAACTTTGGCTTCGTCGGTGTTGGGCCGGGGCAGGGGCGCGGCGGAAAGGGGCGAGGCAAGAAACATAAAAACAAGAAGTGGGAAACCGTGACCGATGAGGCGTTTGCTGGGCGCGAGCGGATTTTTCATTCCAGTCCTCCGCCGCAGTTTGGGGCGATTGGGAAGTCGAAAACTGCCGCCGCCGCGGGCAGCGTGCGCTCGATTTCACTCAGTCGGTAACCGAAACCTGGGCCTTGAAGCGTTGACAGGTCGATACATCCGTCACGGCGCCGATACAAGCCAGCATGGACGCGCGCTTCCGGCGCCGAAGCGTCGGGATAAAACTGCATCGCGTTGGTTTCGACGCCCATGATCGTGCCCGCGTGGGCGGCCAGCAGGACGTGAGGAATCTGCGATAGCATCGGGTTGGTCAGGTCTTGCACCATCAAGCCCATGCCATGCGCTTTGGCCCAGCACAGCGACAGCAAGGCGCCCGTCTGCGTTTTGCAAGTCTTGAGCGCCACGCCATTCCAGCCCAATTCGCGGCCCAGACGCACGATTTTCCAGTCGTGCGCGCTTTCATCGAGGAACAACGGTTTGCGGCTCGAAAGGCTGTGCGCGTCGATGGAATTGGCTTCGAGATCGTAGGGAAACGGCTGCTCGACGTAGAGAATCATGCCGTAAGTGCGCGGCGCCTGGTCGCGCAGCCTGTCCAGAATGGCATTCACAGAGTCGGGATCGCGCACCGTGCAATTGAAATCGGCGGACAACCATTCGACACCGCTTTCCTGCGCGATGCGCCCGACGCTTTCCAAACGATGATAATCCCAGGCGGCATCGTTGCCGCGCAGCTTGATTTTCAAGCACTTGAGGCCATCGCGCGCGATCCAATCGCGCAGCAAAACCGGATAATCGTCGCGGGGTTCATCGCCCCGCAAATCGCACTCTTCGAGGGCATCCAGCCCGCCGACGAGATGCCACGCCCGCAGCGAATCCGCTGGCGCCTGCAAAAAATCCCCCGGATACAAACCGTCAAAGCAAACCCCGGTGCCGGACGCGGGCGTGAGAAACGCCGCTAAATCGCGGTTCATCCACTGCGCGTTGTAGGTCTGGTAAATCGGGATGTCGTGCAACTGGCCATAAGCATCGTGCAGCGCCAAATCGAAGGGCGAATTGCAAATCAGGGCCGCCAAATGCGGCAAATCGGTCTGTGCTTGCAAATCGGGCAGCACGCACGCGGCGAAATCGTGCCCGATTTCTATCGCATGGCCGCGCCCTTCAAACTCTGCCCACGCCTCAGTCAGGGTGACGCAAAACGCTTTGAGCGCCTCGTGGCGCGCTGCATAAGGCGAGTCGGAAGGCCAGGCCCATTGCACCGAAAGCGGCGTTTCGCCCCAGCCCTGCGCCTGGCGCCCTGCCGCGTCGCGCACGCGCAGACAAACCCGCGCGCACGTCACGCGGGTCAGAGTTTCACTTCCGAACTTCAACGGCACCCGCGTTGCGACGGGCAAAAAATAGAGGCTCGCGCCCACAACTTGAATATCCGTTGATTTATTCATGAGTTCGCTGCTTTAGTTCGCTGCTTTTTCGGGCGAAAAACGGCCTCGTCAAGCGACCGTCTCCCAGTGCTGGAGCGGCACGGCGCCCGCGACTGGGCGATTGGCAAGCGCGTCGCGGATGGCTTGCAGCGCGCCTTCGCCGATTTTGGCATAACCGGCGCGCCCCTGTCCGGCGATGTGGGGCAAAAGCAGCACGTTCGGCAATTCCCAAAACGGCGAATCGGGCGGCAGCGGTTCGGGATTGGAAACATCCAGAGCGGCAAAAATGCGCCCGCTGCGGCACTCTTGCAACAGCGCGTCGTGATCGACGACGCTGCCGCGACTGGTGTTGACGAAGGTGGCGCCATCGCGCAACCTGGCCAGAAGCTCGGCTCCAATCAGGCCGCGCGTCGCGGGCAAATCGGGCGCGTGCAAGCTCACGATGTCGCACGCCGCGAACATTTCCGGCAAATCGCTCAAACGCACGCCCAATTCCGCGGCGGTCTGCGCGCTTAAAAACGGGTCGTAGACGAGGATGGTGCAACCGAAGGCGTGCAACAGCGGAATCACCTGGCGCGCGACTTTGGAAGCCGAAACCAAACCCACGGTCGCGCCGGTGAGAAACGGGGCGTCGCGCGCTGGAACTGGAATCGCGGAGGCGCCATTTTGCTGTTTCTGCTTGAAGCCCTGCGCCTGGAGCGGAAAGCGGCGCGCGCCCAGAATCATCAGGCCGATGGTCTGCTCGGCCACGTTGACGGCCATGCCGTCGGCGCCGGTGTAAACCGCGATGCCGCGCGGGATGAGGATGTCGCGCACCGTGTCATCGCCAAACAGCGGGCGCGGCGAGCCTGCCGTGTGCGCCACGAGTTTCAAAGCGGGCGCCGCTTCGAGCCAGTCGGCGCTAAATCGTTTGGCGCCCCAGCCGGTAATCACGGCGGCGCAGTCGGCGGTTTCCGGCGGGGCTTCTTCGGGCGCGAGATGGCGCGCCTGGGGATTTTGCCAGACTTCGAACTCCTGGTTGAGCTGCGCCCACACCGCGGGACGAAACATCCAGTCGATGTGGCTTTGCGGCGCCAGCGAGACGATTTTTGGTTTCATATTCAGTTGTTTTCTCCCCTTCGGCGCGCAGCTTCGACCCAGCCACGAAAAACTTCCGTGTCGCGCGCGGTTTGCTGCCAGAGTTCTTCGCCGCAGAGGTCGCGGAAGGAGTGCGCGCCGCGATACTCGGAGTGCAGCGAAATCGGGCCGTCGAAGCCAATCGTTTGGAGGTGTTCCACAACGCGCGGCCAGGGCACGTTGCCGTTTTGCAAGGGCACCCACTGCACTTTGAAGCGCCGCCCGCCCGCGCCCTGGCCGTTTTCGACCCAGGCGTAATCTTTGACGGCCAGCATGACGATGCGCTCTTGGAGCAAATCCAGGCCGATTTCCCAGCCCGAAATGCCGCCTTCGATGCTCGCATGAGCCGGATCGAAATAAACGCCGATGGCGCTTTGATCGCTCAAAACGAAGTCGATGTCGGGCACAGAGGCGCCGATGAAGTTGTGGGAATGGTTATGAAAACCGCCGCAAATCCCGATTTCAGCCGATAATTGCGCCAGATCGCGCACCCTGTCGCGGGCTTCATCGCGCGCTTTTCTCAGCGTGCCGAAGCCCTGATAAGCGAAATAGCCCAATTTGTAGAAGCCGATGCCGCAGCGCGCCGCAGTTTCGAGGACGGCGCGGGCGTCGTCGTGGTGCGCGTCGGTCAGGTTGGTGGTGATCTGCCCGATTTCAACGCCCTGCGCGTGAAGTTCGGCCTGCGCGCGCGGCAACTCCTCGCGCGCGCGCGACGGCTCGACGTGTCCGCCCGCGCGCACCGTCAAGTCGAGGCTCGAAACGCCCATCGCTCGAAGCCGCCGCGCGATTTCGCCGAGCGACGGCCCCAGCAAATTCTTACTGAAAACCATCAATTGCGGGTTGTTTGCCATCATTTGAGGATCTGCGTCACGCTGCTTCCGGCTTGAATTCCATCCGGCAAATCGAAAACCGCCTCGGATTTGATCGCGCCGCGCGTCAACTCAACTTGCACCTGAAGCGCTTTGTTTTCGGGATTGGACAGCGAAACCGCCAGGCTGTCGGCGCTTTGGCGGCAAAGCAGCAGACAGGGCTGATCGACAGAGAGCGTGCCGCCATCGAAGGCAACTCGTCCCGCGCGGGCGAAGACGACGCCGATCAATTTCAACTTCGTCTGCCGCACGGCTTGCAAGTCGGAGGTGTTGCTCAAAATCTCGATGTTCGAGGCCGCGTCCGGCGCAGGCGGGCCGGAATCGACGGGGCGCACGATGTAAGCGTAAGTGGCGCCGGTGGGCCGCGCGCCGTGATCGATCCACAGACTGAACACATTTGTCGTCACCGTTTCTTTGAGCGGGCCGATTTCGCTCCACTTGCCGCTTTGCGGGCCGATTGTGGCGCGGAGATTCGTTTGGTCCGGGAAAAGGTAATTGACGCCGTCATGTCGCACCCAATTCAAGCCGCTCAGGTCGGCGGCGCCCGTTGCCGTGCCATTGGGCGTGGTCACTTCTCCCCTCAAAAGGCACTGATTGACGCTGGTTGCGACCGGGTTTGCCGCCGTGTCGCTGATTCCGGCGCCGAGGCAAACATATTCGTTATCGAAGAAAAACCAGGCTTTGCGCGCGCTTAAACTGTCACGTTGCAGTTGCATCGCCGAGACGCCGTAGGAACCGTCCGACACGCCGCCGACAAAACTGGTTTGTCCAGTGACGCGCAATTTCTGGGGGTCGAGCGGTTCGGCGTTTTGCTCGACCGTCGTGCCGGGGATTTTCAACCAATCCCAGACCGGAAAAATGGCTTCGTATTCGTCGCCGCGCCGCATGAGGATGTTGGCGCCATCGGAGATGTGGTGCGCTTTGCGGTTTTCGTTGTTGATGAGCGAGTCGGTATTATCCACTCGACTGGAAAACATCCGCACCGAGGCGTAGTAGGCCGGGCGGTGATGGGCCATGAAATCGGAATCGAAAAAGTGGCGGTTGCCCTGCAATTCGGCGCCGTTGGCGCCGTTGCGAAAGCGCGTGATGAGGGCTTGCAGTTCGGGGCGGCGCACGCTGGAAAGCGCAGCGAGGTTTTCGGCAGCTTTTGGCAGTTCGTCCGCGCTGCCGATGCCGTTTCGCCCGATACCCCGGCCTCGCGCGCCCGGATCCCATCGGCCACCGCGCGTCATCCACGCCTGGCCATCGAGCAGCATCGATTCGAGAATCTGCTGCTTGTCGGAGGGGATGGCGAAGCGCGTGCCGCGCGCCAAGTTCGCGTAAAGCGAGGTGTAGCCGATGAAGGTGCTTCCGTAAGCGCCCGATTGCAACACCTTGCCGTGCTGATGAAACGACCAATCGGGCTGAATGCCATCTTTTCTGTGAGCGATCTTGATTTCGTTCCAGATCGCCATGAACGCATCCGCAGCGCGCTGCGGTTCAGGGTCGAACACGCCGCGCAGAATATTGTTGTTGGCCAGCCACACCAGGTTGGCGCCCGTCTTGAGGCGGCTTTCCACATTGGGGAAGGAAGCGCGGTCGAGAATCTTATCGACGCCAATCATGTCTGCGGGCGAAAGATCGTCTTGTAAGAGTAGCGACACCTGACCGATTTGCCGCGGCACATTGATCAAGTTGTGCCACCAGTTCGGGTTTTGGTAATCGTTTTTGAGCCAGAAGCGCAACGCCCGCAGCGATTGATCGCGCAGTTGCGGCGCGTTGAGCAGCGGGCTTTTCGGGGCACGCAGCGCGCGCGCCATGTCGCCCAGACGCTTTAAATGGGTGTTGGCCGGCCAGCGGTTGGCTTTATCGGCGTAATCGAGATCGGGCCAGGAGCCATCGGGTTGCTGTTGCTGCATCGCGCTGCGGGCGTCTGCCACGGTTGCAGGCAATTCCGCCGCAGCGGGCAAAAACGAAGCGAGCAGACGCTCTTTGAGGGTCTGCATCTCGGCGTCGGCCAAAGTCGCGGCAGATGAGTTTGAAGTCATGCTCAAAATGCAGCCAAAGATGAGCAAAAGCAGACTGAATCGGTTCATGGGGTGGTTCAGCGCCGGGTTTTCCTCTTTTCGGATGAAAGAAAAGAGGAAAACCGGCATCTGAGGGTGTTGGGTTATGGCAGATAAAGCTGCGATTTGGGCACGATCTCGTAGTCGGTTTGACCGGGCCGCTTCCACTGCAACTGGGCGCGGGCGATGTAGTCACCCTCGTAGAAATCGTAGCGCAAGGTGGCTTTTTCCCCGGCGTCCAGGTTGATGGGCGCTGCCATCGTCCATTCGTAGGGCGAATCGCTGCCGCTGACGGCCTTACTTCCATTGAGATACAGCGTGGCGCCGTTATTGGCTACCAGGCGGAAAAAGTAATCGCCCGCTTCGACCGCTTGAACCGAACCCGTCCAGCGCACGCTGAAATAGTCCGGGCCGACGCTGGTCATCGGTGCATCGGTGCCCCAATTGAAGCTGATCGTCGGATCGGTGCGCGTGGTCACCAGCGTGCCATAGTTGACATCCGAGAAATACTGGCCCCGCACGCCGTTCCCGGTGCCGGGCGTGGTGAGCAGATCCAAGCCAGCATAAGAGCCGTTGGCGATACCGGTGTCGAAGTAGCTGGAAGTGCTGGCGTCGAACACTTGTTGGAACGTGGTGTTATAAGCGTAATTTCCCGAAGCTATGGTGCCATAGGGGTAGCCACCGACTTTGGAACCGTTGGAAAGGAACTCGACTTCGGCGACGTTGCCGTTGCTGCCGTCGGGCGAAAGATAGCGCAAAAAGCGGTAGGGAAGCGTTGTCGTAGGCGTCGAGAGACTCGTCCAGGCGTTGTCAACCGGTGTCGAAGTGATGCTGGCCAGAGTCGTCCAAGGCCCGGCGATTTTGTCGTCGTTGCTGCCCTGAAAAACTCCGCCCGTCATGCGCGCGGCATTGCCGCTGCGCGGGTAAAAGCGGATATTGCCCACAGCTGGCGCGCTGCGGAGCGTCACCAGTTCCTGCGGCTGAACCGTGATGGTGACCTGTCCGTTGCTGGCCGTCACCATCTCGCCGCCCGTAGCTGCGCTGAGTCCATCCGGCTGCGACCTTTTCACCGTGAACTGCACTGTTTTGCCGAGCAGTTCATCGATCTTGAGCGTCACGGCATAGGGCGCGGCGGGATAGTTAAGACCCTGAGCGGTTTCGACGGGAGTCAGGTTCTGCACCCCGATGCGCCAGGCTCCGCCCGGACTTTTGCCCGCCGCCACGCAAACGTGAGGACGCTTGTTGTAGCTCCACAACATATCGCCATCGAGCGAACTGGTCGAATCGCGTAGGACGACGCCATCAGAAAATACTTCGCGCAACTGCTTGAAAACCCAGTATTTGGGACGAATCAGCACGCTTTGGGTATCGGGTGAGGGATTGACCAGTTTTTGACCGCCATCGGTATCGTTGGCGCTGCCGTCGGCATTGAAAGAGGGCTTGACACCGTAGGCCACGAACCAAATCCAGTGGGTGACGCGGTGGTTCATGTCGTTGAGAAAACGGGCCGATAAATAGGCGGCGGCCTGCTTGGCATCCGGGCCAGAGAGAGGTTCGCTGCGGCCAGCGTCGTCATCGCCAAACTTATTGACGGCCCCAACTTCGGTGATCCAATAATCCTTGGTAGAAGCTCCGCTTGCACCAGCAATGAGCGCCGCCATGTCATTATTGGCCGCCATACCGTAGGAATGCGTGGCGATTCCGCTCAGATTGCTCCATGTCGTCGCGTCATTTTTGAGTGCCTCGACGTTGTGAACGGCTGTCCAGTCACAATTGGAGTTCTCAGGCGCTATGATTGCCACATCGTTCCAGCCCAGCCGGCTTAGTTCTGATTTGAGCGTTTGGACGCCCAAAAGAATCATCGCCGGCGTCCAACTCCCGCCTCTGGGCTCATTGATCAGGCCAGTCGCGTTGATTTGCACGCCATCTTTCCTCAAAATGTCGATGAAGTTAGCGACGCGCTTGGCATAAACATCCGGCGGCACCGTGGTTTGATAATCGGGATAACTTGGCCCTAATAGAAAAGTCGTGACTCCCCGGCTTTTTGCGGCGGCCATGAAACCATAGTCCACGTAGGCCCGTTTGAATTGTGCAACTGTCTCCGCAGTTTTCGTAGCGTCTTTCATCGGATCATCGATATTGCCAAACCAATCGATGCGGGGGCCGATATTAGCCCACAAGCGCACCGTTTTCATCTTGAGGTCTCGAAACGTGAGATCCATCATCTCATTTCGCAAATTGTCGTTGGTGTCGTTAATAACCTGGGTGTTGCCCAGAGGCTCGGACGCGCCCACCGCTTTCAGTGTCTGGCGCGCGCCGCTCGAAACCGTAACGGTGATGGGCGTCTGAGCCTGTGCCGTTCCAAACAACGAGGTTGCGGATAGCGCTGTGGCAAGGGACAGCAACAACTTGGGGATCGGAGTGCCCAGCACACGAAACGGTGCGTCGAAATGCAAAAATTTCATCCATTCTCCTGTAATTAGAGTGGGTCGAATCGCAATAGAATTGCGGGTATATTGGAGCACAGCACGAGGAGTTGCCTCGGCGCGCCCAAGTGGGAGTTTTTGGCAATCGGAAACTAAACTTTGGTGAGAATTAAAAAGTAGCGATAACAAAGAGTGATTTTTGTATCGCGGAAGAAGCTGATCTTTATCGTCGCGGCTGCAAAGCACCGTAAACTTCGACTGGCGTGGCAAACGCGCCTCTCATGTCATACGGCAAACCGTAAGCGTGGCCGCTGGAATCGCAAAAATAAAGCTGCGATTTCGAAAATTCGGTGGGGTCGCCATCGGCCCAGAACGCAAAAAAAGGGTCTTTGGCGCGCAGTGGACGCCGCGCGTAGTTGTGGTTGAACCGGCTCTCGCGCGTGATCTGGCGCGTCATTTTCCAACTTTCCCCGCCATCACGGCTCGTCCACAGCATCATCTCGCCTCCGCCTTGCCATGGTTGCGGGCCGACTTTTGTTGGCGCGATCACCGTCCACATATCGCCATCGACCCACAGGCTGCCGTCGTCGTAATTGTGATCGACATCGGCGATTTTTCGCGTCTGCCAGCGCGCGCCCGTCCAACGCGTTAAGACCAACTCGCGCGGCTCTCCGTCCGGGCCGGGCGCGGCCTTTTTGCCGGTAACGTAGAGCAAAAGCGGCTTGCCATCCTTGTCCCAGTTGAGGTCGCACGTATACATCAAACGATTCTGCTTTTGGTAATCGACCACCAAAGCCGCGTTGTCGATTTCGGTGAGCGGAACAGAAAGCGGTTGGCCACTCGCGGTCGTCCAGGTTTTGCCCCAATCGGCGGTTTGAGCATAATAAACGTTGGTGCGCCTATCGACATCGGCGCCGGGATGCACGTTGAAAAAAGTGCCGATTTTGCCCCTCCACTCGCTACTGACCTGATAATGCCCCGGCATCAAACTCAGCGCCTTGTCTTCGCTCCAAGTTTTGCCGTCTGAACTCGTTTCCCAGTAAAGCTGCCGCCCTTTGCCGTCTGAACCGGTGTATTTGGTGAAAAGATGAAAAAAACCTTTTCCTGCTCCATAATGCGGCTGCGGATAAGTCATTTCTTCATCCGAAATCCGCTCGAAAGCGGAGATGTCATAAGGCTTGCGGCTGCGATATTTGGCACCCATTCTCTTGCGGCCTCGCCCCGATACAAACACCCAAATGTAACCCTTGGCATCCAGGTTGATGGCAGCATTGTCGTGCGGATCGTCAACGCCCGCTTTATCCATCACGATAACGGGTCGCGGCACGCGATTGAGTTTGTGGTCGTAGTAGGAAACCATGATGAGCAAATGCCGCCGATCCGTTTGTGTCGTGCCGCCGTAGGTAAAAAAAGTTTTAGCGACGCGGGGCGCATAAACCGCCATTGGAACATGATTGGCGGTATAAGTGCCCAACCCGCCGGAATATTTGTCGCCATATCGGGATTTTTGACCCAACTCGAACCACAGGCCGCGATAACCGGCGACGGTGCCATTTGGAACGGATGTCGGACTCAAATGACCGGAAATCGACGGGGCACGAGTTTCGGGTCTCGCTACTCGCTCGACTCCACCGGGTTTAAGCATTTGCGATCCCCGATCTGGCACCCCTTGCGCGCAAGCCCGCGCCGCCAGCAGTGCCAAACAAAAACTACTCGTTACAGCGCGCGAAGCCATCAAAGCACCTTGGCCCGTTGAAAATGACGAAACCGCCCACCATATTCGCGTGGATTTATGGCAAAACCGCGTTGAAAGTTGGATTTTGACCGGACGACGGCGTGGTTGAAGTGAATCCGGTGCTGCCATTGTAGATACCGCCGCTCTTAATCAGGCCGGTGGCTCCGGCGACGCTCTTATACCACTTCACATGGCCGTCGGCGAAGGACAAGTTCACCCCTTTGTAACTACACGGAACTTGAACGGTTGCCATCCTTGAATACGGAGATTTCTGAGCGGAAGCCAACAATAGTGAGAAGGGCCGCACCAAGCCCTCTGCCCTCCTCACAAGGCGCGACAAGCCATTGCATAGGAAAATCAGTCGTCGCGCGGGGTGAAATACTTCCAGCGCTTGCTGTTGTTGTTGGTTTGTTGAAGCAGCATCTCCGTGCGCATCCACTTGGCGTGACCATCCATGAAGGCGACGCTCATGCCGTCGAAGTGGCGCGATACAAACTGACCCTGATTGTTGCTCGATCCTCCCAGAGTGGGAAGATTCCTGATGGCCGAATTGGCTGGATTTGGAGTCGAGCCGATAACTTGGAAACACGTATTGGTGGTGCGAGGGCAGAAGGAATCGCCGGCAAAAACGGTTGTAGACGGAGCTTCGATGGCCGCCAGCACTGCTGACGGAAAGACGTTCACGTTATTGGGGCCGTTAGTGCCGTTGTTGCCGAAGATGTTATCAGGATCATTTGAAGTTACAGTTCCGCTATATTGAGCGTTTATCGCGTAGCTGGCTCCTATGTTCTGGTTCGTGGTAGGGTCGCCGTTAACATAGTTATACCATTCCACCGATTCAGAACTGGGGCAGCGGTAAATCTGCACCGTCTGGATGTATGGCAGCAGCATTGCCGTCCAACAATACGCGCCGGAGGAGGCACCTCTGGCCTTTACAACACGTTCGTCGTAGTCCTGCGAGTATTGAATCTGAGCCAGCGAGATCTGTCTGAGATTGCTCACGCAGCTCGTCCGACGCGCGTTTTCCCGTGCCCGTCCAAAAACAGGAAAGAGGATTGCGGCGAGGATCGCTATAATAGCTATGACGACGAGCAATTCGATAAGTGTGAAGGCTGAGGCCGGATTGCGGCGAGAAGGGTATTTTAACATGATATTTAATTCCTTGACAGAACTCTTTGTTCACAGAGTTTAAATGAGGCACGGAAACGAATTCGCGTACCGGTACATCACTTTTTGCAGTGAGAGAAGCGATAGTAGGCCAGGGCACGAACCTCGGCGACCGATGAATCAATTGCAATTTTCTTTCGTTGACTGTTTTTTCACGAAAATGGGGCGCCCAGAACGACAAGTAAACAGGCTTTTTGGCTTCTTGCAAGATATCCATTAGAAGGTTTGGAGAATTTCAAGCACCGAATTGGAGCCAAATAAAGCGCAATTTTTCCGGCACTTCGACGCGCAAGGATCCGTTTTTCAGGCTCGCGACCCCGTCGCCACCTAAAACTTTGGTGGAAGCACTCAACTTTTCAACTAAGGGCATTTTTAAATCGAAACCGGAATCGGCGTTGAGTTCGCGAAACAAAAGCGCGTAACCGCCGGTTTTGGCCGCGTTAACGGAAACGAAACCCGTCCACGCCTGTCCATCGGGCGCCTCGCCCACCGGCAAAACCGTGCCGCGCTGCATCGCCTCGCGGTGCGTTTTCCAGGTCGCAATTAGTGGCGCAGCTTCTTTGAAATAAGAAGCGGGTAGATTTTGGGTTTCAAACCAGCCAAGCGGCGAACCCATCATCGTCGTGGCGAACAAGGCATCGGGCCGATACTTCGAGGGCGCGAGCGGGTCGCCGGAATATTTGTCATCGTTGCGCGCGTTGTTGAGCCATTCCAAACGCAATCGCACCGGATCGACAAAATGCGCGAGTTGCCATGCGGCGCGCAGCGTTTGGTGGGGCCAGTAAGAATGCCGGTCGGTATAGCGATTTTCAACGAAAATCGGGCCTGGTTCTATCATCCCGAAATAGCCGAAGCGCCGCTCCGCCGTGACGTCGAGATCGAACGAAACGGCGCCTTTGGACTCGGCTTGCACTTTCCCGAACAGCTTGCGGAAGTTCGCCTCGCTTTGCGCCGACTCGATTTTGAGCGCGTCGATTTTGAAGAAGTCCACGCCCAAATCGCGGTGCAATCCCAAAAGTGCGTCGGCGTCGCGCTCCCAGTTGGCGGCTTCGTGCGAGGAATCGGGCGCAAACCACAATCCCATCTGCATTTTCTGGGCGCGGGCCTGTTTGAAAAGCGGTTGAAGTCCGGCGGGAAACCGCTCGGTGTTCACATTCCAGAAGTTGGGATCGCTGGCCCAGAAGCCGTTCCAGGCGCCATTGCCGCGCGCTTTGGACGAGTTGGCCGTCGTGCCGTGTTCCCAGCCGTCGTCGATTTGCACGATGTCGGCGCCCATCCGCGCGCCCGCGTCGATTTCTCTCCGCATGAATTGCGAGTTCAAGTGCGCGTCGCGGTTGCGGTCGCCCCAGGTGTTGGTCAGAAACAAGCCGTCCTGCGCCGGATCGTAAGGCCGTATCGCGCGTTGCAAAGCGTGAAAGGCAGCGATGCGCCCCCATTTACCGCCGCTATAAGGTTGGTTTTTCCAAGGGTATCCGTCGCCCGCGCTCAGTTCCAAATTTCCTGTGCGCGTGGCATACACATCCCAGTCGCTCGGCGTGGAACGGGAATCAGGCAAAGGCGCCAGCTTCAAAAACGCCGTGCCGGTTCCGTCCAGCACATTTTCCAACGCGAAAGCGTTGCCCCGCAGCTTGAGTTCCTCGGAGGGATGCAACAGCCACTCGTTTTGCCCGCCGAGTTCGGAGTGTCCATCGGTCTGGTCGCGCAAAATTGCTTGAATCAGACGAAAACGGCCCGGCGCAAAAGAAAGTGGGGTTTTAGGCGCGGGTTTGGTGGCTATTGGGTCAGCTTCGATGCCTGTCGGAGCCGCCGGAGCCTGAATAGGAAGCGCCATAATCATCATTGGCAGCATAGCGCCCCGAACCAGAAAAGAAGCATTTCTCATTTTATGTTGATCTCGTTTTCTTGCAGAAGGAAGTTGGTGCCAAGGTTCTTCGATAGCTCGTCCAAAGCCAATCGGTTCGCTCGAATAGACGATCCACGTTTCCCTCTCACGCGGCAAGAGCGCAAAGCAGGTTGAACTCCTGGAATTCCCTTGATTTTTTGTGGAATTCAACCTCAAATTCACACAAAAGGAGGGAATTCGTTCCAATTCTCGGTTGGTTATTCAAATCGAATAGTGGCGGTTCAGTCCCATTTTCCGGCGGTTGAAGGCGAGGCGCTGGCGTCGTCACCCAGGCGTCCGTCGCAGGTGTAGTCGAGGTCTTTCATCGGCGGGCCAGGCTGGTTGGTTTTACCCGTGAAATAGGGGTCGAGGGTGCCAAAAGCGGTGCCAGTGGGTGTTGACGAGTCGAGATTCATGCCGCCGATAAATTTGGCCCATTTAACGTGACCATCGGTGTAGGCGATATTGGCGCCATCGAAATGTCGGCTATAAGGCACGGCTCCCGCGTAGGTAGAGGCGCTTCCGCCAGAGCTGGCAATGCGCCCCAGGACGACGCTGCCCGGCTGGGTGCTGGGCAAAATGAAATATAAGCCTCGATTCGCCTGCGTGGTGCCGCCGGAGTCGATGAACATCGGTGATTGTGAGGGCAAAGGAATGTCGGATAGCATCTTCGCCGCCGTGGTGCCGCTTGCGCCGACTGCGGTGCCCACAAACCAGTTGTAGGTGTAGGTTGTGACGACATCGACAGATCCCGATGTTTTTTGGAAAGCGCTGGGACACACCAGAACCTGAGTGCTTTTGAGATAGGGCGCCACCACAACCGGCCACGAAAAATAGTTGGAAGTGCTGATGCGAATCGGGATGTAGCGCTCGTCATAATCCTGAGCGTATTGCGTCACGGCGAGCGTGACCTGTTTCAAATTGGATTGGCAAGAGGAGCGCCGCGCGTTCTCCCGCGCGCGTCCAAAAACGGGAAAGAGGATTGCGGCGAGGATCGCTATGATGGCTATGACGACGAGCAACTCGATGAGGGTAAAGGCCGAAGCGGCGTTGCGGCGGGAACTGATGTTTAACATGATATTGAAATCCTCGTTTGCTTTCTGTTGACTGCGGTTGTTATTTTTTACTTCGTTTGAGCGCGGATTGAAATTTTGAACCGCGCTTTTCATTCACCCTTTCAAGACGCGGGCGCCGCAGTGCTGTCGCGCACCACGAATTCGCCTTGCACCTGAACCAATCGCGGCGGGCCGCAATAGGAACCATCCAGGCGGCTGAGGAGCATTTGCACGACCTGCTCGGCGATCTTTTCAACCGGCTGCGTGCCGGTTGTCAAAGCCACCATGCTGCTTCTTGCGACGGGTTCATCGTCATGGCACACCACGCTCACGTCCTCCGGCACGCGCAGTCCAGCGCGCAATAGCGCGTTCACGAACGCCGAAGCGGTGCGGTCATTGACCACGCAGACTGCGGTTGGGCGGCGCTTCAACGCCAAAAACTGCTCGGCCAGCATCATGCCACCGTCTTCGTTGGAGCCGCCCTGGAACAGCCACTCGTCGCGCTTTTTTAGCCCGAATTCGCCCAGGGCGCGCTCGAAACCGCGCAGTCGCGGCCCATCCAGATAGGGCATAGACTCCACGTAGAACCCCAAATCGCGGTGTCCCAACTCCAGCAGATGGCGCGCGGTCTGATAATTGTTGTCCTCGCGGTCGAATTCGACCTGATCGTAGTCGATTTTCATGGTTTCATCGTAGCAAACCACGATGCCGCCCTCACCGCGATATCTTTCGAGTTCGACCAGAGTTTCCGGGTGCAAATTGCGCGTCGCGCAGATGATGGCGCGCGGCTGCTGGCGCCTCAGCGTGATCATGAATTCAACCTGCTGCATGACTTCGCCCGCGCCATCCGCGCTGTGCACGTAGAGCGGCACACCGTAGCCCTGCGCCGAAAGCAAACGCTGGATGATCTGAATTTTGCGCGTCGCAACGCCAAAATCGAGGCCCAGGGAAAACAGGCCGATGGTTTTGGGGCAGCGCCCGTTGCGAAGGCGCTGCGCGAGCGGATTCGGCTCATAACCTAAAGCGCGCGCCGACTCCAAAACCGCAGCGCGCCGCTGCGCCGTGATGGTGCCCCGCCCCGAAAACGCCGACGACACCGTCGAAGTCGAAACGCCCAGAACACGCGCCACATCCTGAATCGTCATCGGCTTGTCGAGGGATGTGGCTTCCAGAGTATTGGCGGCGTGAGTGTTCATGGCTTCGGTTTCCGGGTTTTGCGAATCGATTTATGCAACGATACATTTAATATACCCACTCCACCAAGATTTCAAACATTTTCCTGGGAAATCCGCCATTTTTATTTTTTGCTTTGCGCTAACCGGGAGGCAAAGCGCGTTTGCAGGCCGCGCTTTGGCAATCGAACTGCGCTTCCAATGCAATAGATATCAGGGAGGCGGAACTGGTTTTCACCTCTCGTTTTCGTTTTTGAAGACAAAATCAACGGCGGCAACGCCGCAACCGTTGCGCGGCGCCGATTTCTACCTAAAGCAAAATGCCAAAACCGTCCTTGCGTTGGAGTCTGCCCTTGGCGTTGGCGCTCTTGTCCCCATCTCCCGTTTTAGCCCGCAGCGCCGCTTCCATCCCTGCTCCACCGCTGAAAATCTCGCCGCAAACTCTCTCCATCGTGCGCCAAACCGCGTCGGGAGCCGAGCGCTTGTGGTATCTCGCGGTCGCCAATACCTCCACCACCGCGCTCACCGACATTCGCCTCGATTACGAGTTGAAGGGTCGAAAAAAGGTGCGGTTTTTGATCGATGTGCCGCCCGGCGGCGCGCTCGACACGCTCTGGCTCCCGGCTTCGCTGCGGCAAAAACTGGCCGTCCAACTGGTTCGGAACGGCCAAACCACGCTGTGGAGCGGCATTTTGCCCATTGCGCCGCCGCGCTGCGAAACGGTGACGATCCCGCGCTCGCCGATTCTCCAAACCAGCGATTTTGCGCCTCTGAGCGTGCGCGGCACCAATTATTACCCGCCGCGCGCGCCGTGGAGCGGTCTGTGGCAGCAAACGACCGCCCAGGAGTGGCAAACCCAGTTCGCGCAGATGGCGGCGCTCAACGTGAACGCGGTGCGAACTTTTTATCTGGGACTCGAAGCGCCCACTCTTCAGGCGCCGGACGCGAGTTATTTGCCGCCGATGATCGCTAAAATCAGCGCTTTTCTGGCGGTTGCGGCGCAACATCACATCAAGGTCATGCTGTGTCTCGACGGCGGCGGCGGCCCGGAAATGAGCGATTTGCCCGCCTGGAAACGCCGTTTTCGCAGCGGAGTCGAGCCGTTTATCGATGATGGCCGCGTGCTGATGTGGGATCTCATCAACGAACCCGGCGGAAGTAAGGGGCCGAAATCGTCGCCCGCATTGATCCGTTGGCTGCAAACCCTGTCTCCGTTTTTGCAGTCGCTCGATTGCAACCACCTCGACACGGTGGGGCTGACCTGGCAATTCGACCAGTTATGGGATTTGGGAATTCGGCCCGATGTCGGCCAATATCACAACTATTCCGGCGCGATTGGGCTGCCAGTGACCGGCGATGCCACGGTGCGAAACGTCAAAACCGACCTCGAATCGGTCATCGCCAACTACACCCAAAAACGCCCGCTCCTCATCGGCGAATTCGGTTTCCCAAGCGCAACCGGAAGCGAAAAAACCGCCGCAGAACGCGAAGCGGCGCTTGAGAAACAACTCTCGATCACGCGCTGGGTTTTGCAGGGCGCCGAGGCGGCGCGCATCGCGGGAGTAATGAACTGGTGCGCCTTCGAGTTCGCGCCGGAATGGATGGGCGCGAGCGAAAAAAGTTTCGGCGTGATCCGGCTCGACGGCAGTCTCAAACCCGCCGGAATCGTGCTGCGCGATACTTATGCGCGCTGGAAAACGCAGTCGCCCGCGTCATGGGATGCGCGCTGACTCGAAAAACGGCAGTTTTGCGAGCCATCGGGGGTTTTTGAGGAATTTGATGAAGCCTTTTGCAAAGTTACTTTTCGGAAGCGGTTTTGCCGGCAGAGAAATGGGGAAGTTTTCGGCTCAAGGCCACCTTTTCGCAGGAAATCTTGGCAAGGCCGCGATGATGACACTTCTCTGCCTCACGTCCGGCGCGCCGAGCCAGGCCCAGCCGCAGGCCCAGCCGATTGCGGTCGCCGACGCGATGCTGGCCCGCTCGGTGGTGACCGGCACCGATTTTTCGCGGTTGCAGCTCGTTTTTGAGCGCGCGCGGCGCGGCGAGAAAATCGTCGTCGCCGTGATTGGCGGTTCGATTACCGCCGGGGCGAATGCGACAGCGCCGGAAAAGCGCTACGCCAACCGCATCGCGGCATGGTGGCGCGAGACTTTTCCCAAAGCACAAATCGAGTTCGTCAACGCCGGAATCGGTGCGACCGGCTCGGATTACGCGGCATTGCGGGCGCAGCGCGACTTGCTGAGTCACGGGCCGGATTTCGTCCTCGTCGAGTTCGCTGTCAACGACCAAAACACGCGGGAACTTGCGGAAAGGCTCGAAGGTTTGGTGCGCCAGACGCTGCGCCAGACGCTGCGCCAGACGCTGCGCCAGACGCTGCGCCAGACGCTGCATCCGGCGCTTTTACTGCTTTTTATGAAAGGGCGCGGCGGCGGCAACGCCCAAGAATGGCAGTCCAAAATCGGGCGCCATTACGGTCTGCCGATGGTGAGCTACCGCGACGCGGTGCAGCCCGAAATCGCTGCGGGGCGCATGAGCGAAGAGGATGTGATGTCCGACGAAGTGCATCCCAACGACCGCGGCCACGAATTGGCCGCGCGCCTCGTCACCGATTATCTCCAGGCGGCGCTACAAAACACGCCGCCAAACGCCGCTGTGGGCGCCATCGAGCCGACGCCCGCCCCGCTTTTGACCGATAGCTTTGAAGAGGTGCATTTTTACGATGGCGCCAACCTGCATCCGACCGAAAATCGCGGTTGGACATTCGATGCGCCGAGCGGTTCGTGGACGGCGAAAACGCCGGGCAGCGTGCTGAAATGCGAGGTCGAGGGCCGTCTGGTGAACGTGGTAAGTTTTCGCATCCAAGGCCCGATGGGTCGCGCCCGCGTGCAAGTCGATGACAGGCCGCCGGTCACGCTCGAAGGCTGGTTCGACGCCACCTGGGGCGGCAAAATCAGCGTCGATGTCGCCGCGCAGGATCTGGCGCCGGGCAAACACCAGGTGCGAATCGAAGTGCTGCCCGACAAAGCCGAAGGCAGCGCCGGGCATGAGTTCCGGCTCTTCGGCGTAGCCGGAGTCGGAGTAGCCGGAGTCGGAGTGGCGGGAGTCGGCGTAGCACCCTGACCAAAAATCCTGTCCTGTCACCCTTGAAACCGTAAAGCGCGCCAAAGCGGTCTGCAAACTTCGCTCGACAGCGCGGGCGGGCGCGACGCTTCGTGGCGCAAAAATCTGAAATTATGTTAGCCGCATCTCGATTATTTCGGGCCGATTTTGTCTGAAGCCGAAGCGCTTTTTCCCAACGCCCCAAAGCCCAAAGCGCTCGCCGCGCGGCTTGTGGAAGCCAAAGTTAGCGCCGTCGCGCTCAAAATGGGTGAGCGCGGCCCGTTGGTTTGCAACCGCGTGAAGCGCCGGGGCCGGGCAAGGCCAATACCTGGTTCATCGAAGTGATGGGCACGCGCGGCGGCGTCAACTTCTCGACCCAGGCACCCGAAAAAACGGCCCGCAGCAAAGCTGGAAAAGTCTCGATTTGGGCCATAAATCGGCGTTTGAGACGGTGATGGGCGAGAATTTCAAGTTCGATTTTACCGGTTCGATTTTACCGGTTCGATTTTGCAAATGCTCGCCAGTTTTGCCGCCGAGCGCGCGGGCGTTTTGGGCGAATGGTTCGGCATGGTCACGCCCGAAGAAGCGGTGCAGAGCCAACAATTCTGCGCGGCGGCGCGGCAAAGTCGCGCGGAGAAACGCTCTGTGAAACCCAGCATTAAAAATGGGAATCACCGCTCGGCTACACCGAAATCGGCGCGATGCGAGCGGTTTGCTCGCGCCACGCGGCGATGAGGCGGTTTTCGCGCTCGAATTCGGCGGCGTTTTCGGGATTGGCGCCCAATTTTCCCTCGGATTCGAGCCAGTCGAGCGTGCGTTTCACGCCCTGTTTCCACGAAATCGTCTGACCGGTGTAGCCGGTGTCGCGTTTGAGTTTGGACATCTCGAAAATCGAGGGATAAGCGAAGATTTCATAGGTGCCGCCCGCCCAATCCGGCGCGATCTGGCGCAGCGTATCGGTCGGGATGTGAACCGGATCGAAAGTGCCGCCCGCAACTTCGGCGACCTGCTCGTAATAAGTGTTCCAAGTCATCCACTCTTCGCCGGTGATGTTATAAGCCTGGCCGAGACATTTGGAATTGCCCATCGCGCCGATAAAACCGCGCGCCACATCATCGACATGGCACGACGCCCACAGCGAATTCCCATCGCCCTGCACGATCAGCGGCTGATTTTGGCGCAGACGCGTCACAAACGAGGTGCCCGGCCCAAACGAGCGCGTCAGCGAGCCGCCTTCGCCGTAAGAATGCGACGGACGCATGATGGTAACCGGCAAATTCTGCGATTCGTGCGCGTCCATCAGCAGTTTTTCGCACTCAATTTTCTTCTGGCCATAGCCGCCGATGGAGTGAAACGGCTCGGTTTCACTTGTGGGAATTTGCATCACCGGGCCAGAATAAACGCACACCGTCGAACAGTGGATGAACTGCGAGGTGCGCCCGGCGAAAGCCCGGATTGCGGAAGCGGAGTCGTCGGGTGAAAACGCGACCATATCGACCACGACATCGTAGCTTTTGTCGGCGAAAGTCCGCTCGAAATCCGCATGGTTTTTGCGGTCGCCGTGAATGATTTGCGCGCCGCCCGGAAGCCGGTTCTGGCTCTGGCCGCGATTGAAAAGCGTGACCTGATGGCCACTTTGCAAAAGCTGGCGCGCGATGGCAGTTGAAATCAGACCGGTGCCGCCGATGAAAAGAACGTGCATAAAAGGGAAATCTCCTGTGGTGAGGAATTTCCCTGCGGGTGCCGTGCCGCCTTGACGATTAAAGGCTGTTCGGAACTCCCGTAGAGACGTGCGGAGCGCGTCTCCCTCTTCTCCCGCTTTCATTTTCCTTTGGAAAATGGGCAGACTTCGCACGTCTCTACGAAATGGCGCAAAATGGCGAGAGTTGCGCGGCAATTGAACCTGGCGGAGTGCCTGACACGCTATCGGGGGTTGCGACTTTGGCCCAAAATTCATTCAAAATCCCAACGCGCGGCGCGGATTGAGACTTGTCAACTGCTCGATTTCGGCGCCGGACAACCCCAGATGACGGCGCAAATGGGCGGCGCTCTGCGCCATGGTGATGGCTGCGCCGACCAGGTGCGAGCCGTCTGGCGCGCGCGCCACCATATCCGGCCCGATTTCCAGTTCCCAGCGCCCCAGCGTGTAGCGTCCCGGCCCCAGACTCGCGGGCGCAATCGCGTCGGTTACGATCACGCAGCGCTCTAAACCCGCCGCGCGCAAGTAATTTTTCAGGGCGAAAAACGGGACGTGCGCGCCATCGGCGATGAAGCAGAGCCACAATCGCTCGCTCAAACTCAGCGCGCGCATCACCACGTTGTCGTGGCGCGGCAACAGCATGGGACAACCGTTGCCCAGATGAGTCCACATCGAAAGCCCGTTGTCGATGGCGCCTTGGATTTCGTCCAGAGTCGGGTCGCAGTGGCCCGCCGACACCACGATGCCCACCTCATGCAGCAGCCGTGTGACTTGGAAGTTCGCGTCGCGTTCGGGCGCGAGGGTGACGAGTTTGGTCAAACCCTGCGCGTTGTCCAGCAAACGCTGCATCTCATCGATATCAGCGGGTCGCATCGCGTCGGCGGGATGGGCGCCGCGATAACCAGGATTTTCGTTCAGAAACGGCCCTTCGATGTGAATTCCGGCGATGATTTGCCGCGCGAGCGGGTCGGACTCACGCAACTGCGCCAGATTCGCCAGGCGCCGCGCCATCACGCCCAATTCGTCGGAAATAATCGTCGCCAGAATACCGCTCACGCCGTCGTTTTGCAGGCGCTCGCAGGCGCGATGCAGTTCTTGTGCATTGAGCGCGTCGCGGTTGAAATCGACGCCGCCATAGCCGTTGACCTGCAAATCGAAAAAGCCGCTCATAGCGTGCTTTTGAGCAACGAGGCGGCTTTAGTGTCGAGATAGAGCGTCGCGTTGGGGTGTTTTTGCAAAATCGAAGCGGGAACGAGCGGCGAAACCTCGCCCTCAACCGCGCTTTGCACCGCGTGCGCTTTGCGCTCGTCGGGCACGCTGCACACGATTTCGCGCGCTTTGAGGATTTGCCGAATCGTCATCGAAATCGCCTGTTTTGGCACCTCTTCCAAACTGCCAAACCAGCCTTCGCCGAGTTGCTGAGAACGGCACGCTGCGTCCAAATCGACCACGATATAGGGCGTTTTGGTCGAGAAATCGGCGGGCGGGTCGTTGAAGGCCAGATGCGCGTTTTCGCCGATGCCGATGCACGCCACGCAGATGTCTTCGCCCGCGATGAGCGCCGCTAAACGGGCGCATTCGGCAACCGCGTCGCCTTCCCCGTCGATGGCGTGAAAAGCGCGCGGCGGCTGCGGCAGTTGGGCGATGAGCCGCTCTTGCAGATATTTGCGAAACGAGGCCGGATGCGTAGCGGGCAAGCCGAGGTATTCGTCGAGATGAAAAACCCTGACGCGGCTCCAGTCGATGTCAGGCGCCCTGACCAACGCGGCCAGAGTCTCGAACTGCGAGGCGCCGGTGGCGACCACGATGCTCGCTACGCCGTCCTCTTGCAGCGCGCGGCGGATCGCGTGGGCCGCGTGTTCCGCGGCTCGATTTCCCATCTGTGGCGCGGTTTCGCTGATGCTGATGTTCATAATCTAACTCAAGTTGCCGCTTCTGAATGCAGCGAATCAATGCGGAAGATTGGCTTTCATCCACTCATAACAAAGCCGGTAACCCACGCCGTCTTCGCGCTGCGTGCCCTCGTATTCGGCGCAGTAGGCGCCATCGAAACCCGCCGCTTGCAATTCGGCGATGGCATCGTGGAGGGGAATCGCGCCTGCGCCGAGCGCTGCACCGCGATACTCGCTTTGGCTGCCGCGCCCGTCTTTCAAATGCACCTGACGCACAAAAGGCGCGAGTTCGCGGTAGAAACGGCGGCAGGTCTCCAAATCATGCCCGAACCAGAGAAAATTCATGGTGTCGAGGTTGGAACCGATGCGCGGGTGATCAAGTTCACGCAGCAATGACAATAACAAATCGCCGTCGTTGGTGATGAGGCCGTGATTGTCGATGGCGAGCGTCACTTCCATCTCCTCTAAAAACCCTTCGCAGCGACGGAAAGCGCCGAGCATTAGCGCGCGCCACTGCGAAGGATCCACCGTGTCTTTGGGATGCCCGCCTTCGGAGCGAATCACCGTATTTTCGCCCAAAATCCGCACCTGTGTGGCGATGCCGCGCATCCGTTCGACCTGAAAATCCTGGGCTGACTTCTCGCTTTGCACGAAATCGTTGCGCGCCGCGAGACCCGAAATCTGCAAGCCGAACGAGGCGACATGGCGCGCGATTTCTTCAGTGCGGCGCGATTGTCGAACGCCGTCAGCGCCGCGCAGCGGATGCGCGATCTCTTCCAGCCACACGTCGGCGATGTTGAGTTCGACCCAGCCGTAGCCCGTGTCGGCGGCAAAACGCAGAAACTGGTCGAAGCAAAAGCCGGGGAAATTGTAGTGGACGACGCCAATTTTGGTCATAGAATGGAGTATTTCAGGGTAGGCCAAGCCACTCTCTTTGGAACGCGGCCCAGTCAGCGGGGCCGGAATAGCCGTCGGTGCCCATGCCATCGGTGTAAAGATAGACCGCCGCGCCCGCCATCAACGGAAGCCAGGGGTCTTTGGCGGTGGAAAGTTCGCCCAGGCCGTTTTTGGTGCCCTGCGCCGCCGCTTTCATCGTTTCACCCGCTAAATCGTGGTAATTATTTTTGGGAAAAGCCGGAAATCCGATGTAAATCTGCGACTTGTTGAGGGGTATCGGATGCGCGTCGTCGTTCCATTTTTGGCCCGAAACCGCGCGCAAAATGCCGGTGGTTTGCTCTTTCATCCAGATGCGATACGCGCCTTCATCTTTGAGGCCGGTGTCATAACACATCGCGCACAGCACATCGACCACGGGCGCCATGCGAAAGTAGAAGTCGGAACTCCACCAGTAGCGGCCCTTGTCGCCGTCGCCCCACTTGTGGGCGGTAAAGCTGGTCTTTTTGCCCGGCCCAACCGCCTCGCGCAGTTCGCGCATGAAAACCAGCAAATTGGCAAAGAGCGGGTCGCTCGTCCCCGACGGTTCGAGGTCGTATTGAATGCCGTCGAAGCCGCGCGCCGCGTCAGCAACGTAGGAACCCTCGATTTTGGGGTCGCAAAAGCGGCGCACTTCGTCCAACATGACGCGGCGCAGCAGGGGCTGCGACAAATCCAGAAAACGCTCGCTTTTTTCGTCCAGACTGCCGTTGAGCCAGCCGAAAAGCTGAAAATGCTGCTGGTTGGCGACTTCCCAGTCATTGAGCGCCGCAAGAAACCTCTTCAGTTGCGGAACAGCCGCGGCGCGTTTGCCAGTCTTGTCGTGGCGACCCAGATTGACGAAAAGCGTGTCGATTTTGTGATCGCGCATAAAGGCGCACATTTGCGGCACGCTTTCCACCACCGAAGCCGTCGCAACGAAAGCGTGCCCGATCCAGGCGGCGTTGTGGGAAGTGAAATTGGGCGATGGCGATGCCGAAACAAGTGTCGTTTTTGCCGGGACGCTCGGCGGTTTAGCCTTTACGGACGGCGGTTTTGCTCTTGCCGCCGCAGGTTTGGACTTCACCAACGTCTGCGCGCACGCGGAAAACGAAACGGCGAGCGCCAGACAGGGTAGCCAGGCTGCCAAATGCGTCTTGTGGGAAGCAATCATTAGCGGCCCCACCAGTATTTGCAGGTGTTCTGCGCTGTCGTCAGTTGCGCTGTCGTCAGTGAAGTGGTATCGCCGGTGTCGGCTTCCAAAACGCTGCGGCGCATCCATTTGGCGTGGCCATCGGCCCACACCACCACCGTGCCATCGAAATGGCGCTTCGACAGGCGTCCGACAGGCGTCCGACAGGCGTCCGACAGGCGTCCGACAGGCGTCCGACAGGCGTCCGACAGGCGTCCGACAGGCGTCCGACAGGCGTCCGACAGGCGTCCGACAGGCGTCCGACAGGCGTCCGACAGGTTCAGGCGTGTAATCGAAGCCGTAGTTATTGCTCGACCGAGTGGCAGAGCCGCCGTAGTAGCTGGGATAGGACTGGTAAGCATTGGAAACCGCAGCACCTTGATACCAACCCACGATTTCGGCGATCCAAACGGTTTCGGAGGGGCGCGAAATGGCCGCCATTTTCAAGCCTGGAGCCGTCGTGGACGGGTAATAATACGAGTTAAGCCAATAATTCATGCCATAACCGATCTGCCCGGCGGTATTGTAGTCGCCGGTGTAATCGAAATCCGAGCGGTTGGGGCACTGGTAGACCTGATTGCTTTTGACATACGGGTTCATCATCTGCGGCCAACGCTGCGTTCCGTTGGTGTGCGTCGGATAGGTGTCGTCATAGTCCTGCATATATTGCATCATGCCCAGGCCAAGCTGCTTCAAATTGCTGATGCAGGCCGAGCGGCGCGCGTTTTCGCGCGCGCGTCCGAAGACGGGAAAAAGGATGGCCGCGAGGAGCGAGATGATAGCTATCACGACGAGCAATTCGATGAGCGTGAACGCGTTGCGCGCCGAGACACGGAAGTGACGCCGCGCCATGTTGGTGAAGTATTTCAAGATCAATCTCCTTTCAAAATGGCCAAAAGCCGGTTGATAATCCCAGTGTTATGAGGCGAAAGTGCCGCATTTCAAAACGCGACCGGCGCGGTGCTTTGTCGCTGAATCAATTCGCCGCGCAGCGTGTGACGGCGCGGCGTCGGGGGCGCTTGCCCGGCGAGCCGTTCGGTGAGCCGTTCGGTGAGCAACCGCACGACTTCGCGCACGATGGCCTCCACCGGTTGGGAAACGGTCGAAAGCGGCACCGCGCTGACATAGGCCGCGAGAGGCAAATCGTCCTGTCCGACGACGCTGACCGCTGCGGGCACGGGCACGCCTCGGCGCCCCAATTCGGCGACGAAAGCGGCGGCCACGGCGTCGTCGGTGATACACGCCGCCGTCGGGCGCGAAGACAAATTCAAAAACGAGTCCACCAGACAAGCGCCGTTTTCCTCGTCAGTTCCGCCCCTTTCCTCGTGGCGCCCGCTCGTCTGTCGCCCGCTGAGAAGCCATTCGTGCTGCATTTCAACGCCAAACTCGCGCAGCGCGCGGCGATAACCGGCCAGGCGGAGCGGGTGCGGCTCTTCCCAGCCGCCATGAAAGGCGATGCGCCGGTGCCCCAATTCCAGCAAATGCCGGGTTGCGGCATGGGTATTATCCTCGCGGTCGAACAAAACCTGGTCGCAATCGACATCGACCGCGACATCGTAGCACACGGCGACGCCGCCCTCGGCGATGTAAAGCTGCAATTCTTCCAGGGCTTGAGGATGCAGACTCAGCGTGTTGCAGATGATGGCCAGAGGTCGCTGCAACCGCAGGTTGCCCATCGCCTCGGCTTGGAACTCGGCGTCGATCCCACTGCTCTCGCCTCCGCAAACGTGAATGGGAGCATGATAACCCTGCTCAGAAAGCAGTTGTTGCAAAAGCTGCAATTTGCGCGTCGTCACGCCCAGATCGAGGCTGAAAGTGAAGAGACCGACCGTGTCGTGACAGCGCCCGCTATTGAGGCGCTGGGCGTGCGGGTTGGGCCGGAAATTCATCTTTCGCACCGCGTCCAACACCACCTGCCGCGTTTCGGGCGAAACGCGGCCTTTGCCGTTGAGCGCGTAGGACACCGTCGCTTTGGTGAGACCCAGCGCCTGCGCCACATCCTGCATCGTGGTCGCTCTCATCGTGGTCGCTCTCTCGCCAATTCTAATTGCGTTTTGCGGTTCCATAACACCTTTGGAGACGCGGCTTGGAGGACTTGGGGCAACCGTCCTACCCTCACCAGCCAGTCTCGAAAACAGTTCTGATTAACCGGTTACTCTCGCGCCAATCCGCCTGCGCTTAACCGGTTATTCATCATTATATAGCAGCTAAAGTGAAGTAGGCTACACGGCGGCGAATAAATTCGCAGCCAGAAAAAGCCGTCAACCTGCGTTGACGAAATCCCGGCGTCATGCGGTCACACTTGCTGCGGGGTTTCGTCGGCGT
>JAABUN010002308.1_pt1 | contig 34785 bp, 26 predicted proteins | sample 5559311 | NCBI WGS metagenome assembly JAABUN01 (sample SAMN10711877, study PRJNA513370) | rock metagenome | isolation source: Antarctica rocks | place: Antarctica: Victoria Land, Siegfried Peak sud | reverse complement strand
CTGGGCCGCCTCCCGCAGCAGCATCGTGACCGCTTCCGTCAACTCCATCGCGCCCCCCGACACTCGCCCGTCCTTCCGTTGGCGCGAGCCTACCATGTGCGGGATACCTATTTCCACGACAATCCCTCAGCGCCTGCCCGACGACCTGGGCGAAGCGGCTCGCCCACGGGCGGGATCCGCGCGCGGTCTACCTCCGCGCCGTGCGCGCCGACGTGTGAGCGGACGCGCGGGGCACGCACACCGTGATCGCCGGTTCTCGGCAGGCTACCGCGTGCCGAGCGAATGCGTCGCACGGTGTAAGCGCTTCCGCAGGGCAATACGGCGTGGCGGCGAACGCCACGCCGTAACCGGCACACGCATTGTGCCCCATCCCCACGACTCGTTGCGCTACGGCGGGCTCGTGTATCACGTCCCGGCACCCGCCGCACATCCGCCCCATGAGCCGGACCGCCCGCACTTTTGCTAGGGCGTGTCCTCAGTTGTGGTAGGTTTCCCGCGCGGCGAGCGGATACGAGAGGGCGCGATGGTGCGGCGGTATGCGCTGCGGGAGGACCCGTGGGCGCGGATCGCGGGGCTGCTGCCCGGCAGGGTCGGGCATGTGGGCGGGACGGCGGCGGACAACCGGCGGTTCGTGGAGGCGGTGCTCTAACGGTACCGCGCCGGGATCGCCTGGCGCGACCTGCCGGAGCGCTTCGGCACGTGGAAGACGGTCTACCAGCGCTTCGATCGCTGGGCGAAGGCCGGGGTCTGGGAGCGCCTGTTCGCCGCGCTGCGCGCCGACGCGGACAACGAGTACGCCATCGATCGTCCGCGCGCACCAGCACAGCGCGGGCGCCCATAAGGGGGGCGTCGGCGACGAGGCCATCGGCCGGAGCCGGGCCGGGCTGAGCACGAAGATCCACGCCCTGATCGATGCCCTGGGCAACCCGACCGCGTTCCACCTGAGCGGCGGGCAGGCGCACGACCTCGCCGGGGCCGACGCGTTGCTGGCCGGGATCGTCGCGCCGACGCGCAGCGCCGACCGCAGCTACGACGCCGAGGCACGGGTGCTCCGGCCGCTGCGCGAGGCCGACAAGGTGGCCGTTATCCCGTCCAAGCGCGGCCGGACCGTCCGGCGCGACGGTGACCGCGATCTCCACGCCGCCCGGCATCTGGCGGAGCACTTCTTCTGCCGCCTGAAGCAGTCCCGCGGTAGCGCCACCCGCTACGACAGGACCCGGCGCAACTTCCCGGCGGGCGTCCACGCCGCCGCGACGGCCATCCTCCTCAACTGCGGTCGCGCCCTGACGCTGCGCCCCGTCGGCACGGCTCCGGCGGCGGTTATGCCGGCCGATAGATCTCCCCCACGGCGCCGGAGCCGAACGAAACCCGGCTGACGAGGCGCAGACGCAGGGGCTGCGTCAGCCCGGAGAACAGCGGCAGCCCCCGGCCCAAGGCGACCGGGTGGACGATCAGCCGATATTCGTCGATCACGCCGGCGGCGACGAGGCTCTGCGCGAAGCGCGCGCCGCCAAGCGCGTTGATGAAATCGCCCGGCTGTTCCTTCAATCGGGCGACTTCTTCCGCGAGATCGCCGCACGCCACGGTGGGTTCGGCCCACGACCGCAGGACAGCCTCCGTCGGCGTGACACGGTGCCGATCCCCGCCGCGGTCCCGCTGCGCCTCGGCCAACGCGCGCGTCACGAAATCCGCCTTGAGTCCATTCCGTGAAAAGACGATCTTGGGCTTGTCGTTCATCGGCGGCGCAAAGGGCGACTCCGCAGAGGGCCAGAACGCCGCCAAGTCGTAATAGGAACGGCTTCCCATCGCGATCGCGCCCGCTTGCCGGAGTCTCTCGACGATCCACGCGGTGGAATCGGCACCCCGAAGGATCCAGTCGGCTTCCGGCTCACCGTTCGGTCCGGCGACGAAGCCATCGAGGGAGATGGACATTCCCAGAACTAACTCACGCATTCCTGCCTCCGCGACATGATGACGGCGCTCACACGCACAACTCGCCTCGCTGTTAGGGCGGCATGTTGAACAGCAGCCGCACATAGCGGATCAGGTGCTCGACACTCTCGACGGCGATAGTCGCTCCGCCGGTCGCTTTCGCCAGGATGAAGGCCCCCTGCAAGACCGCTTGCGTGTGGAGCGCCAGGCTCCGTGCCGTGAAGCCAGGGGGGGCGCTGTGGCGCTCCATCGCCAGGGCGATATCCGCTTCGAGCGTGGCCGCGTGATCGCAGATGCTGGCCTCGCAGGCCGCCCGGATCGCCGGATGGGAGTCGTAGGTTTCCTGCACCATCGTCCCGACGAGGCAGGTGAACCCCCGCGCGTCGCCCGTCAGCATCGCCCTGCGGAATTCGAGGTAACCCAGGACCCGGTCGAGCGGGTCCGCGAGGGCGTGATAGGGCGCGGCCACGAACGACGCGCCGGTCGTCGCCGACCAATAGTCGGCGGCCGCTACCGCGAGGGCCTCCTTGTTCGGGAAATGGTGGAAGAACGAACCTTTGGCGACCCCGGCCTCGGCGCACAACGCGTCGATGCTGGTCGCGGCATACCCCTGCGCCCGGACCACGGACACGGCGGCATCCAGGAGCTTGCGGCGGGCGGGAGCCATGGACACTTCAGCCTCCAAGCGCTATTCCATAGCACCATTATACCGACTAGTCGGTATAATGGCAAGAGCGACTCGCAACGGCCTCTGGCACCGCTGTGCTCATCCGCGTACACCGCGGAGATGTACGATCGAGATGGGGCGTATGCAGATCAATGCGGGCACCTTTCTTGTGGCAACGACGATCCCCTCAACTGAGGACACGCCCCAGTACTACAGTTATAGTTTAACGTTCGTACTGACTTCCTTGACTCTGGGCGCGGGTTATGGGCCACGTTCGTACTCGCCTCCCAGCCGCACGGTCCGTCAAGTACAACTGTAGGACTAACATCGCGCACAGCAAAAGTGCGAGCATGCTCAGACGGGGAGGAGGCCGGCGAGCAGCGCGACGGCGTGCGTCAGATCGGGGAGGGCGCGGAACTCATCCCGCAGGCGCGCGGCGTTGCGTCGGTAACGATCGTCGCGCAGGACGACGCGCACAGCATCACGGATCGCCTCCGGCGTACGCCCCTCGGGGGGGATGCTCCGCCCCACGCCGAGCGCGACGCAGCGCCGGGCGTTCTCCGGCTGATCCGCCGCGATCGGGATGATGATCAGCGGCACGCCATGATCGAGCGCGGTCCTGACCGTGCCGGAGCCGCCGTGCGTGACGACCGCCGCGCAGCGCGGGATGACGAGGCGCTGCGGGAGGTAGCGTTCAACATGCACCCGCGCGGATTGTGGCCCGAACGCGGCGGGGTCCTGGTTGTGGTTGATCGTCGCGATCAGATCGATCGGCTCACCCCGTAGCCCCGCGAGGATCGCCGCGAAGACGCCCGGCGTGCGGTTGTAGGCGGTCCCCAGCGTCGCATACACCGTCGGCACCGCGCCCAACGTATCGAACCAGCCCGGCAATCGATCCGGCGCACGAACGTCGCGATCGAAGCCGACGTGGCGGACGAAGCGGGCGGTCGGCGGCAGGACGGCGGCGGGATCGACATAGCGCGGCGGTATGGGCAGAAGCAGGAGGTAGCGATAGAGCATTTCCCCTTGCGGGTCGGGCGGCAAACCGAGCCCTTCGCGGAGCCGATCGAGGCCCGGCAGGATCGGCCCATCGGCGGCGGCCCCGCGCCAGGCCGAAATCTGGAACACAACGTGCGGGATACCAAGCCGTTCCGCCACCAGGCAACCCGCGTACTCGGTCTGCTCCCGCACGATCAGGTCCGGTCGCCACTCCCGCGCCAGGGCGAGGGTCGCGGGGAGGCGCCGCGCCGCGTGCGGCAGGAAGACGTCGCGCGCCACCTCTGCGGCCTGGGCCGGTGGCCCCGCCTGTCGCCCCACCCCCGGAGGCTGCTCCTTCGGCTTTAACCAATCGTCCGCACCCACCGGGAAACAACGGAAGCCGTACGCCCCGATCTCGTCGCAGGAATAGGGCGTGACGGCGAACGCCACCTCATGGCCCGCATCCTGTAGCGCGCGGGCCAACGGGGCCAGCGGTCGCCAATGTCCCGCGCCCGCTTGCGCCGTCACGAGAACACGCATCGTGCCCCACCATCCGCGCTCGCCACACCCTGTTCCTCGGGAAGCCGCTAGTATCCCCCCACTCGCCGATACCGTCAATCACCGCTCTAGCGGGTACAAACCGATGCCTGCCGACTATCTCACTGCCGACTGCCGCCAACCCCTACCAGCACTCATGGATCACGACCCACGACTCGCGATGCGCTATCATGTCGTCCGCCGGATACCCGTCCGGCTGGCGACACGACCGGACCACAGCGATGGAGGCGAACCGATGGCCGATTTCGGCGCGAGCGAGGCATACCTGCGCGAGCACGATGCGCGACAGCTCGAACAACTCAAGGAATTCATCCGCATCCCCAGCATCAGCAGCCTGCCGGAGCACGCAGCCGATGTGCGCCGCGCGGCGGAGTGGGTCGCCGACCGCCTCCGCGCGCTCGGGGCACAGGGGGTGGAGCTGCTGCCGACCGCCGGGAACCCGGTCGTCTACGGCGCGTGGCCCGCCCCTGCGGGCGCACCGACCGCCCTCCTCTACGGCCACTACGACGTGCAGCCGCCCGATCCGCTCGACCTCTGGGAGACGCCACCCTTCGAGCCGACCGTGCGCGACGGACGCCTCTACGGGCGTGGCGCGGCGGACGACAAGGGCAACATGTTCGCCCCGCTCGCCGCGATCGAGGCGCTGCTGGCGACCGGCGAGGGGCTGCCGATCGGCATCAAGTGCCTGTTCGAGGGGGAGGAGGAGATCGGCTCGCCGAGCCTGCCCGCCTTCGTCCGCGAGAACGCCGCGCGCCTCCGGGCCGACTTCGCCCTCTGCGCCGATGGCGGCATGTGGGGGCCGGATCAGCCCTCGCTCACCGTCGCCTCGAAGGGAATCGCGGCCTGCCAGCTCGATCTCCGCACCGCCAACACCGATCTCCACTCCGGGCAGCACGGCATGGCCGCGCCGAACGCCGTCGAGGCGCTGGCCCGCCTCGTCACGACGATGCACGACGACGCGGGGACGATCACGATCGACGGCTTCTACGAGCCGATCCGCGACCTGACCGCCGAGGAGCGCGCGCAGATCGCCGCGATCCCCTTCGATGAGGACGAGTATCGCCGGGGGCTCGACCTCCCGGCCCTCTGGGGGGAGCCCAGCTACACCGCGCTGGAGCGGCGCTGGGCGCGCCCCTCGCTCGACCTCAACGGCATCTGGGGCGGCTTCACCGGCGAGGGCTTGAAGACGGTCACGCCGAGCGAGGCACACGCCAAGATCACCTGTCGCCTCGTCCCCGATCAGGAGCCGGGCACGGTCCTCGACCTGATCGAGGCGCACGTCCGAAAACACTGTCCGCCGGGCGCGACCGTCGCCATGCGTCGCTTCGCTGGCGCGGCCCTTCGCGATCGCGCCGGGTCACCCCGCGCTCGCCGCCGCCGGGGAGGTCCTGCACGAACTCTACGGCAAGGAGCCCCTCGTCACCCGCGCGGGCGGCACACTGCCGGTCGCGGAGACGCTGCAAACGGCGCTCGGCGCGGACATGGTCTTCTTCTCCTGGGGGATGCCGAACGACAACGTCCACGCCCCCAACGAGTCGTTCCTGCTCGACGCCTTCCTGGCCTCCCGCCGCGCCTATTGCCTCCTGCTGCCGGAGCTGGCGCGGGGGTACGGGGCGAAGTAGGGCGAGTGGGCGGAGTGGGCCAGTGGGCGAGAAGGGTACGGTGCGCGGTGCAAGGGCAAAGCCTATCCGCGCCCTATTTCTCGTTACTGGCCCACTGGCCCACTCCGCACCACTCCGCCAACTTCGCCCTGGCACCCTTCTTGCACCCCTCGTCCGTGACAAGCGCGGCGACGGCGTGGAATAGCTACGGCGCAAGGAGAAGGCGATGAGCGAGTATCACAAGACCGATAATGGCGAGCGCTGTAGTAACTGCGGCACGTACAACCCGGTCGGGCAAGATAAGTGCATCAACTGCGGCCAGCCGCTGACCGAGTCGGCGGACATGGGCCTGCGGACAAACCTCGCGGAGCAGAACGACGAGTCGCTCATGGGCGGGCGCAACGAGATGACCCCGATGGGCGGCGGCGAGAGCGCGTTCGACGCGCCCAATGACCCTGACCGCCGCGACATCGACATGCCGGATATCCCGATGCGCCCGGCGTAGCGAGTCGGCGGTCGGCAGTCGGCAGCAATCGAGGAAAGCCCCGCGCCCGTAGTGGACGCGGGGCTTTCGCTTGGGTGACGGCCCGCACCCCGCCGCCTGCGGGCGGCACTCGCCGCCCGGGGGACACCCGCCTCGCAAGGAGAGGGGCTTCGTTGCAACGTAGTAGGAGCCTACCTCCACCCTGCATCGTGCCGCAACGATCCCGGTCCGCGCAGGCGGACATTGTGCCCTTCATGGGTATAGTATGCCCTTCATGGGTGCTTCGTGGCCGCAGCCTTCAGCCGGGGGTTTTACCCCCTCGGCTACCCACATGGGGCGGAAATGGACACATTAGGGTACCCTATCGCCACCCCGCATCGCTCGGGAAGACCGAGGCGGTGCGTGTGACCGCCGCCGGTTCCGCGAGGACGCCGGACGCGACCGCCGCCGCCCAGACCTGGTAGTGCGGCGCGGCGCGGTGCGCTTCCAAGGCCGCCTCGTCGCGGTAAACCTCGTAGAAGTAGTAGTGATCGGGATCGGCGCTGTCCTGCAAGACATCGAAACGCAGGCAACCCGGCTCGTCCTCGCGGGAGCCGCGCGCGTCCTCCTCGATCGCCTTCAAGAAATCGTCGCGCCGCTCCGGCTGCACCCGCACCGAGACCCAGATCGCGAACATCGTCTCCCCCCTTTCCTGTACCCCCGGCGCGACGGTCGTCCTCGCCCCGCCGATTCTCGCATCTCCTGCCCGAACCCGCGCCACCAACCACCGCGCCCCGCCGCCGCCGACCGCCGACTGCCGACTGCCGACTCCCCGCCGCACCCCGAGCAGCGCCCCCACCAGCAGCACGGCGAGCCAGGGGAGCACCGTCGCCCACGGCGCGCGCAGGGTGCTCGGCAGCGCCGGGAAGAGGCGGAAGGGATTTGCGCCCAGGAGCGGGGTGAGGATCACGTCCGCGAACCAGTACGAGGCGGCCCCGCCGACGCCGTAGTGGAGGCCGAGCGGCAGCCACCAGGCGTAGAAGGTCACCAGCAGGCCGACCGCGCCGAGCGCCCCGGCCAGGAGCCGAACAGGACGCCCGAAGCCCCAGCACCAGGCCGCGCCAAACGCCAGCCCCAGGAAAGGCACGGCGGGGTAGATGTAGCGTCCCGGTGGCCCCCATGTTTCCCAACCGCCCTGCCGCAACGCGACGAGCGCATATTGTGTCACCGTTACCGCCAGGGTCGTCCAGCCGAGGAACGGCGCGCGGCGGATCGCCCAGACGAAGCCGCTCCCCGCCAGCAGCAGGAGCGGCACGGTCGGCAGAATCCCGGCGGCGCGGTCGAGGAGGACACCGAACTCCTGCGCGCCGAGCCCCCGCGCATCGAAGAAGCGGGCCAGGAAGGCGGGGCGCAGGCGCGGCTCGACGGCAAGCGCCAATGCCGCGCCGCCCGCCAGCAGGGTCGCGCCGCCGAGCAGGCCACCGCCGAGCGCCAGCCAGCGTCGCCCGCCCCCACGGCGCAATCGCCGCCCCGCCCGCCAGAACGCCAGGAGGGCCGTCAGCCCGCCGATGACCAGGCCGGGCGGCAGGAGGCGCGGGTGGAAGAGGGTCGCGCCCGCGATGCAGAGCGCGATCAGCGGCCCGGTCACCCAGAGCGGCCAGCGCCCCCGTCGCCAATTGTCCGCGCAAAGCACGGCCAGCAGCAGGCAGAGGGTGCCGCCGACCTCCGCGTAGAGGCGCACAGCAGCGGGGGTGAAGGGCGAGGAGAAGGCCAGGGTCGCGCCGACGCCGATGGCGGTCGGCGCGTCGAGGCCGAGGCGGCGCAGCAATGCGTAGAGGGCCAGCGCCACGGTCGCCGCCAGCAGGGCCACGGTCGCCAGCACGCCGCCGTACCCGCCGATGGCGTAGCCGGGGAGCAGCGCCAGCGCGAGGCCCAGGCCGTGCGCGAACCCGGCGCTGCGGATCTCCCGCTGGAGGAGGGTCGCGGTCAGCGGCGTGCGCGCGGCGATCGTCATGAAGCGGCTGTCGGCCCCGGTATACCAGAACGCCTTGGTGGTGGTGGTATTCGCCCCCACGAAGATCTTGTCCGACCAGAGGATCGCCCCCGAGCCGTCCTGGATCGCCAGTGTCGCCTGGACCGCCTCGGACTCGCGATTCGTCAGCTCGATCTGCGAGACGGCGTAGCCATCCCGCCCGGTATCGATGGTCGGCAGGGTCAGCGCCGTGCCCGCCGTCTGCTCCGGCGTCACCGCCGCGCTGTGGACGCCGAGCCGCTCGACCACGCCGGACATCACCCCGTCGGCGGTGGTGATCGTGGCCGTGCCCCCCCCGCTGGCGAAGCGCCAGGTGCCATGCGCCGCGATCCCCGCCTCCTCGGGCGGCACACCGGGCCGCCCGATCGTCACCGCCACCGAATCCGCCGAGGGGTTGTGGAGGAGCACCTCACGCTCGCCGCCGTAGCCGAGCGTGACCCGCCGCTCCGGCACGTCGATGCGCGACGGCGTGGCGGCGGCGCTCTGCACGATCAGCAGCCCCGGCGACCCCTGCGCGACAAGGATCGGCGTGACCGGGCCGTCGGCGGCGACGCAGATCGTGCCGTATCCGCCCGCCAGCTCGACCGGCACGGTGCCGCTGCCATTGCCGGGGAGGGCCATCGTTCCTTGCGCCAGGGGGGTCCCCGCCGGGTCGTAGCGGGTCCAGGCCGCGCTCCCCGCCGTCGGGAAGCCGTTCTGCACGATCAGTTGCGCGGTCCAGCCCCTGGTCGGCAGATCGAACGGCAGGCAGTGGCGCGGGGTGACCGCCTGGCCGAAGTAGAGTTCGGTCCCCGCCCCCGGCGCGGTGAGGCGCACCGCCGTACCGACCGGCTTGCCGACGACCAGCGCGGCGCTGACGAGGCCGGGCGCGGCGGGGGGTTGGAGGAGGAGCGATTTGCCGGGCGGCACGAGCACCGGGCGCTCCTCGATCGTCGTCCCGGCGGCGTCGCGGAAGACCAGCGTCCCGCCCGCCGATTCGAGGTCGGGATTGAAGATCTCGATCGCGCTCGTCACCCCCGGCGCGGCGACGAACGGCAAGAAGGCGGTGGTGCGCGCCGGGCCGAAGTTGTGGCTGAAGAGCATCCGGTCGGTGCTCGCGTCCTCGTAGATGTGGAGATCGCGGTCGGCGTTGGGATCGGAGAGGACAGCGGTCATCTGTGGCGAGAACATGCTATCGGCCAGTTGGAGGTTGTGCCCGTTCCAGAGGCTCATCGTCGCCGCCAGATATTGCGGCTCGTCTCCGTAAAGGCCATAACTCTCGACCCGCCAGAGGATCGCGGGCCAGTAGGCGGCGGCGCAGAGGACGAAGAAGGCCAGCGCGAGGCGGGTGTCGCGCGCGCGGGGGGTCGCGGCGAGGTCGAGCGCAAGGGCCGCCCGCCGCGCGAAAGCGACCATGACCGCCGCGCGCAGGAGCACGACCGCGACGAGGGCGAGGGCCAGCCAGGCGACCCCGAAGTCGCCCTCGAAGAAGAGCGGGGTCCGCAAAGGCAGCAGGGACGCGACGAGCGGCACCCCGGCGAGCGGCAGGGTCGCGGCGAGGTCCGCCGCCGCCGTGCGTCCCCACGGCACGCGCGGCAACAGGAAGGCCAGCAGGAGTTGCGCGCCGCCGCCGATCAGGATGAACGCGGGGATCAGCCCGAGCGCGCGCCCCTCGAACGGCGCGAGCCGCCCGGCCCCGGCGAGCGGCGCGCCCCAACCCCAGTACGCCGCGAGCGCGCCGACCGCCAGCGCATAGATCGGCCACTGGATACGGCGCGGCCAGGGCCGCGCCAGGGCCAGCGCGGGGAGCGCGACGAGCGCCAGGGCTACCCACGGCGCCGGCGTCAGCAGCGCCGTGCCAAGCGCCTGCGGGGCGTCGAGCCGGAAGGCCAGCCCCAGCCCCGCCAGCCCCGCCAGCCCCGCCAGGATGCCGCCCTGCGCGGCGCGCGGCCCGACCGCTGCCGTCAGGGCCGCATACGCGACCGCCACCCAGAGGGCCAGCAGCATGGGTGTCAGCGCCGCAGCGGCGGGATCGCGCCCGCGCAGGAGCGTCAGCCCGAGCATGAGCGCCAGCGCCACGGGGACGATGCCGCGCAGGAGCGGCTCGACCCGCCGGTCGCCATCCGGCGCGAGCGGGTCCGCCGCCGAACGCCCGCCCGGCCAACGCGGCGCAGCCAGCATCAAGAACAAAATCGGCGGCAGGAGGAGGAAATCGAAGCGCCTTCCGCCCGCCGCGTTCGCCCAGGCGAGGGCCAGCCCCAGCGCGAAGGCGGGCAACCCGACCGCCATGAGGCGCCGATAGGTGGGTTGTCGTGGTGCCGCCCGCACGCCGTCGCTCGTCACGGCGCGGTACGGCGGGCGCGCGGCGCGGCCTCACTATGCGGATTGCGCGGTCGGATCATCGCCTCACTCCTCGGGTGGGGACACCGGCGAAGTATACCGACGGGTCCGATGGGTCACAAGGCAGGAAGACGGAACAGGGCACGGAGGGGGCCGGGAGAAGCAGGACGGGAGCTACAGGGCACACAGCGGCAATACCTCATCGTCCAGCCCGACCAGATAGCATGCATTGTCACCCTTGCTTCCGATGACTAACGCCGCGATCCTCGGCATGTGGCCCAGCCCTCCCCCCGCAGGGCAGCACTTCATCCTCGCAGCGAAATTCGATGGAGTAATCACCTCTCGATTACCCTCAGCAACTCCACACTCCCCGCATGATTGACACCCACTCGTATCTCGCATATGTTATCCAAAGATCCAGCGAGGACACCAACAATCCGAATTAGAGAAGCATTGACGTTATGGTACTGCCTGTAGTACCATAAAGGTGGCGACATGACGCAACTCGAGAAGCTCAAAGCGAAGATGCGCGCGCCCAACCGAGGCGACCTTCGCCGATGTCCGCAAGCTGCTCGAACTCAACGGTTGGATCATGAAACCACGTGGAGGTACGAGCCATGTCATCTTCAAGAAGCCCGGTGAGCGCTCGCTCACCATCCCGATCACCGAAGGCACCAGGGTGAAAGGTGTCTATCTGGACAAGTTCGCCGAACAGTTAGGATTGGACGACTGATATGGCTAGTACTACGCGCGCGCCATTGGAAGACTACCTGGCCCGCGAGTATCCCTTCGACGTGATTGCCGACCCTGAAGGCGGCTACGTTATTGTCTTTCGCGATCTTCCCGGTTGCATGACCCAAGTCGAGGATTTAGCCGAGATCGGTCCGATGGCCGAGGAGATCCGACGACTCTGGATCGAGTCCGAGTACGAAGATGGTGCCGAGATTCCGCCGCCTTCGTATCCCGAGGAATACAGCGGGAAATTCAACGTGCGCCTGTCGCGCTCGCTCCATCGTCAACTGGCCGAGAGTGCCGAGCGCGAGGGCCTGAGCCTGAACAGCCATGTGGCTGCTCTGCTCGGGCGCGGCGACGCACAGATGCGCGTCGAGCGCCAGCTCGCGACGACCGAGGCCCGCATCGAGGATCGGCTGCTGGACATCGAGCGCCAGCTGTCCGACATCCATGATAACCTGCGTTATCGTCCCGCCGGTGTGCCGAAAACAGCCCCGCAACGGGAGCGCTTCCAGTTCGTGCAGGATGGGTACGAAGATTCGGTGGCCGCCTGATGACCGCCTCACCGGCAGCACCGAAACCGCGTCGCCGCACCACGAAGCAAGAGCTCACGACCGAGGACTCCCCGGCGATCTCTCGCGAGGAGTACGCCCAGTTCATCGGCCAGATCGATCTATCGAACATTTGGCTGCACAAAGCACACACCAACAACATGCATGGCCCTCAGACCCCCGATCAGGCGACGTTCCGCTTCATCTCCACGGCACGCTGGGAGCCATGGGACGGCGGATTCCGCATCTTCCATCATTACATCGTCCATGTTGAAACGGTCGATTCACCACTGGCCGAGTTGGACATCACCCTCGGTGTCGACTTCGTCTCCAAGCTACCGTTAACCGATGAAATTTTCACCATCTTTGGGGACGTCAACCTCCCGGTGAATACCTGGCCGTTCCTGCGCGAGTTCGTCTCCACCACTGTGGGCCGGATGGGTTGGATCCCGTTCACCATTCCTGCCCTCAAGCAGGGGGTCAAGCGTCCCCCTCACCCTCCTACCACCACACGTACTCGTAAGCCACGTACTCAGCACCCTCAGCAAGCCTCGGAGTAGCCCAGCGGGGGCAGCATGTGCTTATGCTGCCCCTATCCCTTCTCCCTCGTACCCTACGGGGAGCATCGCATCACAGCGCGACGCAACATACTTGACCCGGCGGCATCGTCCAGTCCCTGGTTGGAAGGTGCTCCCAAACCAGGTCTTGGGGCGTCGTGGCCATCGTCCCGCGCTGGAGTTGCAACAATTCCGCGTGGTGCTACAGACGGCAGATCGCCAGCCTCCATAACGTCCCACAATACCGTTCTCCCGCCCCCCCTCTGCGCCACAGCAACTCCTGTTCCGCCCCCTCATCCCCATACTCCACGTCTCTTTCTCCCCCGCGCAACCGCCCCCCACCACGCGCGTTCCATGTAGGCATGCGACCCACCGGTGCGGACGATTGCCAACACTTCCTCGAACATGATAGAGTGCGCGCGGTGTGAGATTGTGACACAGCGTATACGACGATACCGAAAAGGAGGGCAGGCGATGCGAATCAGACACGGCATGGTCCGAGCGAGTCTCGCGGTGTTCATGCTCCTGGCGGGCTTCCTCGTCGGCGTGCCGACCGGGCGGGCGGCGGGGCAGGCGTGCTTCCAGGAGACCGGCCAGTGCATCGACGAGCCGTTCCTGACCTACTGGCAGGAGCACGGCGGGCTGGCGATCAACGGCTTCCCGCTGACCGGTGCCTACACCGAGCGGATCGGGGACAAGCCGTACACCGTCCAGTATTTCGAGCGGGTACGGCTGGAGTTGCACCCGGAAAATCCCGCGCCCTTCAATATCCTGCTCGGCCAGTTCGGGCGCAATCTCTACCTCACCGATCCGGGCCAGCCGAAGACCAACGGGGCAAGCCAAAAGCCGGGCGCGCGCTTCTTCGCCGAAACCAACCACAACCTCGGCGGCAAGTTCCTGGCCTACTGGGATGCGACCGGTGCCCTGGCGCAGTTCGGCTTCCCGATCAGCGAGGAGCTCTTGGAGACGCTGGAGGATGGCAAGACCTACACGGTGCAGTACTTCGAGCGCGCGCGCTTCGAGCTGCACCCCGAGAACCCGGCCCCCTACGACGTCCTGCTCGGCCAGTTCGGGCGGCGGATCATCAACGCCAGCGACCCGAACCTCACCTTACCCTACATCGTCTCCGGGGGGCGCGGCATCCTCTACCGCAATAACCTCGGCGTGCGCATCCGCCTCGGCCTCCCGAACTCCGCCGAGAGCACCGAACAGGGCGTCATCCAGCCGTTCGAGCGCGGCATCATGATCTACCGGGCGAACACGCAGACGATCACCGTCGTCAGCCGCGACGCGAACTCGGGCGTCCAGATCGGCAATTGGCTCGGCTTCAAGGACACCTGGGCGGAGGGGCAGGAGCCGGGCGGCGGCAAGGCCCCGGTCCCCGGCCTCTTCTTCCCGCAACGCGGCTTCGGCAAGGTCTGGCGCGACAACCCGGATGTCCAGCAGCTGCTCGGCTACGCCCTCACCGACAACGAGTCGGTGAAGCCGCTCGTCTTCCAGGGTTTCTCGGGCGGCATCATGATCGACGTGCAGCAGGCACCGGGCGGCGACTACCGCACCAGCCCCGGCATCTACATCCTCTACACGACGCACCGCTTCGAGTTCCAATATCCTCCCTGTTGCTGATCCCGACGGTGGTCCGGTGGCAGGGACGCTTGTCCCTGCCACCGATCCGTTCGCAGGATGCCTCGGCACAGCATTCCTGCCCACTCGCCCCCTCTCGCGCGACGATGGGGCGGCGCGGCAGGACGTATCGACCAGTGATCGTCGGAGGGTTGCTATGTCGCGCGCCGCGCTCGTTCGTTGCCTCCTGCTAGCCCTGCTGATCGCACCCCTCGCGGCGGTCGCGCTCCCCGCGCGCCCGGCGGCGGCGGAGTCGATCTACTTCCCCGAAACCGGCCTGACCCTCTCCGACGAGCACGGCTTCCTCGGCTACTGGCGGGCGCACGGCGGCCTCGCGCAGTTCGGCTACCCGCGCACGCCGGAGACGCGCGAGGTCAACCCGGCGGACGGGCGCTTCTACATCGTGCAGTGGTTCGAGCGGAACCGCTTCGAGTGGCACCCCGAGAACCGGGGGACCGCGTATGAGGTGCTGCTCGGCCTGCTCGGCGCGCAGGCGATCATCGGGCGCGCGGCGGAGGGGCCGTTCAAGCCGGTGAGCGATCCCCGCATCGCCGGGCAGACCTTCTTCCCCGAGACGGGGCACACCCTCCGCAATTCTTTCAAGGCGTATTGGGAGGCGCACGGCGGGCTGGCGCTCTACGGCTACCCCCTCTCGGAGGAGTTCGCCGAGCGCGATCCGCGCAGCGGCCAGGAGTACATCGTGCAGTACTTCGAGCGCAATCGCTTCGAGTACCACCCCGAGAACAAGGGAACCGACTACGAGGTGCTGCTCGGCCTGCTCGGCAATGACATCGTCGGCGATCCCGGCGCACCCGAGGCTCCGGTCGCATCGGTCACGGTCCCGCTGGCCGTCCCCGCGCATCTGCGGAACGGCCCCTTCGCGACCGCGCGGAGCCTCACGCTACCGCCGGGCTTCGCGATCAACGTCTTCGCGGCGGGGCTGCCCGGCGCGCGGATGCTGGCCTTCGCGCCGAACGGCGACCTCTTCCTCTCGCGCAAGGATGCGGGCGAGATCGTGGTGTTGCCCGACCGTGACCGCGACGGCACCAGCGACGACACGAAGCTCTTCGCGGGCGGACTCGCCAAGCCGCACGGCCTCGCCTTTCGCGACGGCTACCTCTACGTCGCCCAGGAGGCGTCGGTCATCCGTTTCCCCTACGCCCCGGGCGACGTGGCGGCGCGCGGCCCCGCCGAGACGATCGTGCCGATCCTGCCGAGCGGACCCGGCGTCGGTCTGGCGGGCGGCGTCAACCACGACACCCGCTCGATCGTCTTCGGGGCGGACGGCAAGCTCTACGTCTCGATCGGCAGCGACTGCGACCTTTGCGTGGAGGCGGACGCGCGCCGCGCGACCGTCCTCCAGTTCAACCCCGACGGCAGCGGCGGTCGTATCTTCGCCGCCGGGCTGCGCAACGCCGTGGGCCTCGGCGTGGACCCGCGCACGAATCTCCTCTGGGTCACCGGCAACGAGCGCAACGGCCTCGGCCCCGACCGCCCGAACGACTTCTTCGCGCCGCTGCGCGACGGCGTGAATTATGGCTGGCCCTTCTGCGTCGGGGTCCCGCCCGCCCCCGACCCGACCTTCGGCGCGGGCAAGGAAGAGTTCTGTCGCACGGGGGTCGAGACGCCGCCGATCCTCCTCCCGCCGCACAGCGCGCCGCTCGGCTTCGCCTTCTCGGCGGGTGCGCGTCTGCCCAAGCCGTTCGACAACGGCGTCTTCATCGCCGAACACGGCCCGTTCGACAAGCCGTACCGGGAGGGGCACCGGATCGTCTTCGCCTCGCTGGTACCGGGTCGGCAAGCCGCCGCCCCGCGCGACTTCGCGACCGGCTGGGTCGGCGCGGACGGCACCATCTGGGGCAACCCGGTCGCCATCGTCGTCGGCCCGGACGGCGCGCTCTACGTCAGCGACGACGCGGCGGGCGCGGTCTACCGGATCGGGTATACGGGGCAGTAACGAGAGGCAGCAGACTCGGGTATCGGTACGTGTGTGCGGGGTGGGGGCCTGCTTGCCCCCGCCCCGCAACCGATCACGCAATCACCATTAGTCGTAGTACTCCGGGGCCAGCCGGAGGGTTTGCCACTGGGGGCCATCGTGTCCGTAGACGGTCAGGGCCACCCCCTCGCGCGCCACCAGGTCGCGCAGCTTGCGGGCGCTCGCGCGCGCCGCCGCATCGTCCAGATCCATCGGGCGGCGCTCGCGCGTCTCCGGATCGGCCTGCCCCACACTGACGACCGCGTCGATGGCGAGGAGGACCGGTCCGGTCTGCGGCAGGCGAACGAGGACCGATTGATGCCCCGGCACATGGCCGCCCGTCTCGATCAGGGTCACGCCCGGTGCGAGTTCGGTGTCGCCGTCCACCGGGCGATAGCGCAGGCCCGGCGCATCCCACTGCGCCCTGGTCATGGCGTAGCGAGGATGCGAGGCGGCGCGCGCCGCCTCGTACATGGCGCGCTGGATCACGATCTCCGCGTTCGGGAAGGCATCGGTCATCCCCGCGTGGTCTGAGTCGAGGTGCGTGGCGACGAGGATGTCGACGTCCTCGGGACGAACGCCCAGGGGAGGGAGCTGGTCGACGACCGACACGTAATCGCGGAGCGGCGGCCCCTGGTAGCCGGGCTCGCGGGTGGCGGCGACCGCTGCGGGCGCGAAGCCGGTGTCAATCAGGACGACCCGTCCGTCATCGGTACGGATCAGGTAACAGGGGACCGGCGTGTCCTCGGCCATCGTCGCGATCCGCATGAGATAGAGTTGCATCGTCAACCCCCCATATGTGTGTGGACTCGCTCGCAGCAGAATACGGCATTCCGGCGCACAGATAGCCCCCGCTGGTCCGCCGCGCCCGTCGCCATCGTACCACCAATACGCCGCGCCGCTCACCTGAACGCCCGGACGCACATAGAGGTCCAGCGCGAGGTCGATCGGGAAGGTCTGGTGGACCCGGCGCTCGAAGCCGAGCGCGCGCAGTTGCGCCCCGATCGCGTCGGCGTCCACGAAGGGATAATCGGCGTAAGCGAACCAGAGCGCGCCCGGCTCCTGGAGGAGGGGCGTCGCGGCGGCGGTGGCGGTCAGGTCGGTCACGCGGCGGGCGTTCGGCGGTAGCGCGCCGGGCTGGTAGAGGGCGATCAGGGCGTCGGAGATCGGGTCGTTGGTCAGGATCGGCAGGCCGTCGCGCGCGGCGACGGCCACGGCGGCGGCGAACGCGCGATAGTCCTGCCGGATGCCGGTCCGCGCCACCCCCGCCGTGGTGGCCGTCGCGAGGAGCAGCGTCGCCGCCAACCCGACGCCGACAAACGCCCGCGCCCTCCGCCCGCCCGGCCCTGTCGTTGCCCCGACCAGGAGCGCCCAGCCGCCGAGCGCGGGGAGGAGGGTGCGGTCGGCGAAGGCGGGGGTCAGGAGGCTGATCAGGGTCGCCACACCGAAGAGGGCGGCGGTGAGGGCCGCGACCGTCGTCGCGACGAGCCGCCGATCGCGGTGGCGAGCGACGAGCAGGGCCGCGCCGCCCGCCGCCAGGATCGACAGCGCCGCGACGAAGGGACGCGCGGCGGGCCAGGCGTTCCAGGGGGTGGCCGGGTCGCCCCAGTAATAGCCGCCGCTGTCCACGCCGAGGAGCGCCAGCGCCGAAGTGCCCAGTTGCGCGGCGCTGACGTCGAGGTAGGAAGCCCCGCGCTGCGCCGCCGTGCCGCTGATCGCGGCGTTGCTGATCGCCCACGGCGCGAAGAGCAGCAGCGCCCCCCCGCACGCCCCGGCCAGCGCCAGCCCGCGCCAGGGCCGGTCACGGAAAAGGGGGAGCCCCACGAAGGCGAGCGGCACGAGGGCGTAGAGGGCGGTGGTATCGGTGTAGAGGGCGAGGAGGGTCGTGCCGCCGCACAAGACGACCCACCACGGCGACCACGCGCCCGCCGCCCCGAGGATCGCCAGGAGCACCAGGGTCACGAAGAGACCGAGGAGGGTGTACATCCTGGCCTCTTGCGAGTACCAGAGGTGCAGCGGCGCGAGCGCGAGGACGAGGGCCGCGACGAGGGCCGCGCGGCGGTCGAGGAGGCGCGCGACGCAGGCGTAGAGGGCGACGATCGTCAGCGCCCCCGCGACCGCGCTGAGCGCCCGCCCCGCGAGCGCATCCGGCAGGGCGAGCGCGACGAGCTTGGCCAGAACGTAATAGAGGGGCGGATGCACGTCGTATCCCTCGCCGAACCCGAGCAGGGTCCGCCAGGGGAGGTGCGTGAAGACGACGGTGTAGCCCTCGTCGCGCCAGAGGCTGGTGCGGTCGAGACCCCAGAGACGGGTCGCCAGCGCCGCGAGGGCCAGCGGCGCGATCGGCCAACTCCGGCGCGACCAGAAGCGGCGGTCATCAGCCAGGGGCACGGCGAAGCGGGCACGCGCGACGAACGGCACCGGCGCGAGGAGGAGCAACGCGCCGACGAGGGTCAACGGGCGTGGCAGGAGGCGGTAGGCCAGCGTCAGGAGGGTCGGGTGCGCCACGGCGGCGGCCACGGCCACCACCACGAGGAGCGCGGCCAGTGCCGCCCCCGCCGCGACCGGCGCGAGGCCGAGAACACGCGCCGCCGCGTAGCCGAGCATCAACAGGAGCAAGGCGGGGAGCAGCAATTCGGCGGGGAGGGCGGGGGCGGGCGCGAGCGGCTCCACACGCACCGCGATCAGGATGAAGCCGAGCGCGCGGCTGTCGCCCGGCGCGACGAACGCCGGGATCTGCCACTCGATCGCGCGGCTGCGGTCGCCGCCGGTCGCCCAGGCGCGCGCCGGGACCGTGACCTCGATGCTGTAGGGGCGCGGCTCGGTCGTCACGGTGACGGGGGGCGCGGCCTGTCCGGCGCTGTAGAGGGTGACGGCGCGCGGAACCGTCGCCAGCGGACTTCCTTGCAGGATCACGGTCAGGCGATAGCGCCCCGGCGCGGCGATCGGCACGCTGACCGACCCCTCCGGGCGCGTCCAGACGAACGCGCCGGTGGCGTTGCGCTCCAGGCCGTAGACCCCGCGCACCGTCACCCCGGCGGGCGGATCGTCGATCGGGAAGTCGAGGTGCGTCTGCGGCGCGCGCCCGAGCCAGACGATGGTGAGCGCCACCCCGAGCGCCAGGGCCACCAGGATCGCCGCTTCGGCTAGCGCCCCGCGCCATGACAGCGCCGCAAATCGCGCGAACAGCCGCCGCCCTTTCACTCCCCCCACTCGCGCGCCGCCCCCCCGCTACGCTCCATCGCCACCCGTCTCCTACAGACTACGGACCACGGGCTACCGGCTTACTCCACCGTCCCTTCTCGCCCACTGGCCCACTAGCCCACTGGCCCCACTCACCGCACCTCGAACGCCCCCAGCACCATCGTCCCCGCCCCGAGCGGCGCATCCGGGGCGGTTGTGGCGACGACATCGATCGCGATCCGGTACTGCCCGGCGGGGAGATTCCTGGGCAGCGCGAGGTCATGGTAATCCCAGAAGGCGTTGCGGCGCTCGTACTCGAAGCTGCGCGGCTGGAAGCCACTCAGCAACGGCTCGCTCGCCCCCACCCCGGCGACAGGCTGCCCGTTCGCGTCGAGCAGCCGCCAGCGTACGTTGAACCAGCCGCTCGCGGGCGGGCGGATCGTCCAGTGCAGCACGAGCGGCACGCTATCACCTGGCCGCAGGCCGCTGACGCCCGGCGCGAGGTCGTAGCCATAGCCGACGAGGGTCAGCGATTCGCCAAGCGCACGGTCGAGGCGGATCGGCGGCGGCGGGTAGAACGCCGCGCCGAAGGGGCGATTGTAGGCATACAGCCCGAGCCAGACGCCGTTGAACTCCCGCTGCTCGATCTGGTGCGCGTTGTAGCAGTACCAGTTCCGCACCCGGTCCGCCTGGCAATCGCCCTTGCTATCGAACGGGTCCAGCATCGCGAGGCGGTCGGGCGAGATCAGCAACCAGACCCGCTCGTATCCGGCGGTGAGGCGTTGCAAATAGAGGTCGAGCGCGTTCTCGTCGCGCGTGCCATCGAAGTATTCCGCCGGGATCGTCAGCACGGGGATGTCGGCGAGGCGCGGGTCGCGCTGCTTGTAGTAGTCGAGCGTGGTGTCCACGTAGCCGGGGTGGACGATGATCGCGTCGTTGGGGTGGCGATGCGCCGCGATCTCCGCGTAGGCCCCGCGCCAGTCCTCCTTCTGCGCCGCGACCGCCAGGTTGACATCGCGCAACGGCACCCAGCTCGTCGCCAGGATTAGCGCGATCGCCACCGACGCGACCGGCCACGCCCGCCGCTCCAAGAGGAGCAGCCCCCCCGCGACGAGCAGGATAAAGGCCGGGGTGACGATGATCAGGTAGCGGTCGGCGTAGAGCGGGCGGACCAGACTGAGCAAATAGAAGAGGCCGACCGGCACGAGCGCGCAGCAGAGGAGCAACCCCGCGCGCGGGCGCGGCGCGAGCGCGGGCGCGGCCCACGGGCGCTGCCGCCACGCGATCGGCAACGCGCCCAGGAACGCCAGCGCGCCGAAAAGCAGGACGCCGCGCAGGGCGGTCCCCTCGTCGGCGCGGACCCCGGTGGCGTACTTCGTGAAGAGGTCGCGCAGATAGGAGAGCGGGCCGATCGGGCGGTGCCACGTCACCGAGCCGCCGCGCACGAACTGCAACTCCCAGAGCCCGATCGGCAGATACGGCAGCGTCAGCGCCGCCAGCGCGAGCCAGCGGTAAGGACGAGTCGGCGGTCGGCGGTCGGCAGAAGGTTGCGTAGCGGCTGCGCCTACGCTTCCGACAACTTGCTTATCGTAAACCTTCTCCGCCGACCACCGTCTGCCGACCGCCGACTTCGCCACCAGCCACGCCGCCTGCGCCACGAGCACCAGCGCGGTGAGGACGTGGAGGTAGAGGGCGAGGGTGGTGACGGCGACGTAGATAATCCAGGGACGCGGACGATCGAGGCGGTCGGCACGGACGAGCGCGAGGGTGGAGGCGATCGTGGTGAGGACGATCAGGGCGTACATCTTCGCCTCCTGCGCGTACCAGTGCTGGTACGGCGAGAGGGCCAGGATGCCCGCCGCGTAGAGGCCGAGCTTGGGGCCGTGGATCGCGCGCCCGAGCGCATAGATCAGCGGGATCGCCGCCGCCCCCGCCAGGGCGGATGGCAGGCGCACCGCCGTCTCGCCGCTCCCGAAGGCCAGCATCCAGAAGTGCAGGAAGAGGGTATAGAGGGGGCCGTTCTGCCCGGCAGCGCCAAGATTCCGCAGCAGCGTACCGAACGACCCCTGCGCCAGCATCACCATGTCGGCCTCGTCGAACCAGAGCCCCTGCGCGCCGAGTCGGTCGAGGCGCAGAAAAGCACCGCCCGCGAAGAAGACGCCGAGCAGGACGAGATACGGCGCCTCCGGGCGCTCCAATGCCGCGAGGCCGCGCGCGACGACGCGATCGAGGGCGTTGGCGCGGCGCGGGCGGCGACGCGGCGCGGGGGTCGGGCGCACGACCGTCATCGGCGCACCGCCACGAGTGCGCGGTAGAGATCGCGGTGCGCCGCCGCGATCGTCGCCCAATCGAAGTGCGCGGCGAGCGCCAGCGCGCCATCCGCGAGGCGGCCACGGAGCGCCGCATCCCCCGCTAGCCGCCCGAGCGCCAACGCCAGCGCGGGGGGGTCGGCGGGCGCGACGAGCAAGGCGGCGTCCCCATCGGTCAGCGCGGGGAGGGCGCCCGCCGCGTCGTAGCCGGGCGTCGGCGTGGTCGTGACGACCGATAGCCCGGCGGCGAGCGCGGCGAGCAGGCTCCCGCGCCGCCACGACGCACCATCGCGGTAGGGCAGGGCCGCGAGATCGGCGGCGGCGAGGTGGGCCGCGACCGCCTTGGTGTCCAACGCGCCGGTCACGGTCACGCGCCCGGGCAGTCCGCGCGCCCGGATCGCCCCCGCCAGATCGCCATCCGCCCCGAAGTGCGCGCCATCGGTCGCGCTCGCCTCGCCGCCGATCAGCAACAGGTGAAGGTCGTCACCGGCAGCGCGCCCCGTCGAGGCGTCCGCGAAGGCGTCGAGCAGCGTATCAACGCCCTTGCTGGCACCGACCAGCCCGAAGTACGCGACCACGACCGTGTCCGGCCCGACGCCGAGCGCGGCGCGCGTCGCGTCGCGGGCGACGGCGCGCGCCTCCCCGGTCAGCGGCGGGATGTTGCTGCCGATCGGCAGGAGGTGCAGGCGCGGCGCGAGCGCGGCGTCGGCCCGCAACGCCGCCCAGTCATCGCCGTTCGTCGCGATCGTCGCGGCGGCGTGGCGGGTCAGGGCATGGAAGGCGCGCGGGCGCAGCGGCCCCGCCTTCGGGAAGAGGTAGGGCGCGTGACGGTCGTGCAGCGTCACGATCACGGGCGGACCGCCACGCCGCGCGAGCCACCACGGCAACAGCGCGATTCCGCCGCGCCCAGCGAACGCCCCTGCCTGATACTGGATGTGGACCACATCGGGTCGCCACTCGCGCAGCGCCGCGCGCACGGCGGGCCAGCCGCGCACGCTCCAATCGGGCACCGTCCGCACGACGTCCACCACGCCAGTCGCCGCTCCGGCAGCAGCCCCGCCCCGCCCGGTCAGCACCGCCGTCGCGACACCCGCCGCGCCCAATTGCGACGCCAGCGTCGCGGTATAGTCCCCCACGCCGCCCACCGTCGGCGGATATTCGCCGGAGATCAGCAGGACGCGCGGGGCGGGATCATGACGAATGACGAATGACGAATGACGAAGAGGTTCCAGCGCCTCGATGCTCACCGACGACGAAACGGCGTCAGCCGCGAGCCAACGCTTGACCCCTTGCCCCGCGCTGTCGCCACCGTTCTTCTGCCGACTGCCGACCGCCGACTGCCGACGCTCTTCACGGCTCACGACTCACAACCCCCAACTCGTTCCCGCAATCCCGAGCGCAGCACTTGCAGGTAGGTGCCAATCCGCTGGCGACGCAGGTCGCGCCGGTGGCCGAGGAGCCATTTGCCCCCCTCCTGGCCGAGCTGGATCACGTACGTACCGAGCAGGAAGGCGCGCAGCAACTCGCCGAACGCCCCGCCGAAACGCCGCCGGTAGAAGCGGACCTTGCTGGTGTTGAAGTTGATGTGCCGACCCGGGACCGCCTGTGCGCTGCTCGCCCCCTCGTGGTGGACGACGAGCGCGGCGGGCTCGTAAGCGATCCGCCACCCGGCGGCGCGTAGCCGCGCGCAGAGATCCAATTCCTCCGAGTACATGAAATAGCCTTCATCGAAGCCGCCGACCGCCCGCAGCGCCGACCGCCGACCGAGCAGGCACGCGCCGTACAGCCAGTCCACATCTTGCGGCATGTCATCGGGGCGGTCGGCGAGATAGTAGCAGTCCAGCACGCGATTCTGCGGCCAGTATTGCTGGATGATCGTACTCTCCAGAAAGGCGGTCAGGCGCGTCGGGAAGCGCCGCCGCGCCCCCTGCGGGCGACCGTCGGGGTAGCGCAGGGCCGGGCCGACGAGGGCGAGCGCCGGATCGCCCCACAGCGTATCTAGCAGGCGCGGCAGCGCCGCGCCGAGCGGCTCGGTATCGGGATTGAGGAAGAGAATCGCTCGCCCCCCCGCCGCGCGCAGCCCCAGGTTACACCCCGCCCCGAAGCCCCGATTCGCCCCCGACTCGATGATTCGCACCTGGGGGCAGGTCGCGCGCACCGTCCCCGCCGTGTCATCCTCGGAAGCATTGTCCACCACGAGCGCCTCCCACGTCACCCCCGCCCCCGCCAGCGACGCCCCGACCGCGTCGAGGCAGCGCAACGTCAGGTCGCGCGTGTTCCGGCTGACGAGGATGACGGATAAGTCGGCGGTCGGCGATCGGCGGTCGGCAGAGAGAGAGTCCGTAGTGGGGTTCGTCGCCCGTTCAGAGGCACGCCGTGCAGCCATCTTTTCTCGCCCACTCGCCCACTCGCCCACTCGCCCACTCTTCTGCCGACCGCCGACCGCCGACCGCCGACTCATCGCATACGCCCGCCCTTCGTACCAGGCCATCGCGCCGGAAAGGGCGAGGCCGAGCGCGCCGTCGCGCCAGGCACCGAGAGTGACGAAGCGGCGGCGGAACTCGCGGACCGGCATCGAGAGGGGAGTCCAGGGGCGCGTGCGGACGCCGCGCGCCGCGAGATCGCGCGCGTGGCGGTCGGCGTAGTCGCGCTGCTTAGCCGTAAACTCATGCCAATGGTCGTAGTTGCGGTGGATCAACGGCTCGCGCAGGATGCCGCTCGGCCCGTCGAGGAGGACGACCTCGTGGACCTCGCGCGCCTCGTCGTAGCGCGCCCGTTCGGGGCGCAGGAGGCGGAGTTGCGGGTCGGGCCACCAGCCACCGCCGCGCAGCCGCCGCCCGAAGAACTCGTTGTGACGCGGGAGCCAGTGGCCGACCGGCCCGCCAGCCGTCGCGGGCGCATCGACGATCGCCGCGATCTCCGCCGCACCAGCCGGGGTCAGGCGCTCGTCGGCGTCGAGGAAGAGGGTCCAGGGCGTCTCCGCGAGGGCGAGGGCGGCGTTGCGCTGGCTGGCGTAACCGGTGAAGGGGCGGGTGTGGACGGTGGCCCCGGCCTCCCGCGCGATCGCGACCGTGCGATCGGTGCTGCCGGAGTCGAGGACAACGAGCCGCGCCGGGAGCGCCGTGACGCTGGCGAGGCAGACCGGCAGATCGCGCTCCTCATTCAGCGTCAGGACGATCACGGTCAGCGGCGGCGGATCAGCGCGCATCGAGGACCGTGCCAACGGACACCGCGAACCCGGGGAGGGTCGCCACCGTCGCCGTCATGCCGCGCCCGAAGACGCCGTGCGTATGATAGCGGTCGCCAGCGAGTTGCAGCATCGTGATCGTCCCCGACGCTGGGTCCACGATCCAGTATTCGGGGATCCCGGCCTCGGCGTAATCGAAAACCTTATCGGTGAGTTCGCATCCGCTATGATCGCTGACCTTATCGGTGAGTTCGCATCCGCTATGATCGCTGACCTTATCGGTGAGTTCGCATCCGCTATGATCGCTGACCTTATCGGTGAGTTCGCATCCGCTATGATCGCTGACCTTGTCGGTCAGGTCGCGCTCCGCACCATCGGGGCTGACCACCTCCACGACGAGATCGGCCCCGGACCAGAAGCGATTGCTCCGCCGTGGATCGGTGGCATCGCGCAGGAGCAGCAGATCCGGCTCACGAAACTTGCCCGCACGGATGCGAAGGCGGAGCGGGGCGAAATGAGCTTTCCCGCCATGCGCCTGTGTGTATACCAGCAAGGCCAGGAAAAGCGTTTGCAGCATATCCTGGTGTTCGTCGGTCGGCATCGGTAGAACCTCGATCCGCCCATCGGCCAATTCCAACAGGCGCGCGGTCCGCTCGGTGAGCCAGAGATACGCATCGTCGTCCCACCGCCCCTGCGGGGGCAGCAGCTCGAGGAGCGTCCGCTCGTATTCCGGCTCGGATCGTTGCGTCGCCATATCCAACCCTCATGCGCGAACGATGCGAAGAATGGGCAGAGTATACCAGGGGGTCGGGTCATGGCCTCGCCAGGCGGGAGACACAAAGCGGCGAGGTGCCAGTGCGGGCACCTCGCCTGGGAATCGCTGGACCCGGCAAATCGTTACAGCGCCACGCCACCGTGCGGGCGCAGGAGCGCGGCGATCGCGCGCAGCCCCACCCCGACCATCAGGACGCCGCCGAGGAGCGCTACCGTCCCCCCACGAGCGGCGCGGGCGCGAGCGCGAGCCCGGTGAGGGCGACGACGAAGACCCCGCCGATCAGCAGCGCGTAGCCCGCGATGACGAGCGTCAGGAGTCGCACGCGCCGGGCCTCGTCCCAGGCGCGGAGCGAGAGCAGCCAGGCCAGCACCGGCAGGACTAGGATGCCGTGCATCGCCACCGCGTGCACCGGTTTGAGCGCGCCGCCCACCAGATACGCTTCTTGCTGCTGACCGGCGAAGACGAGCAGCAGCCCCCTGGCGATCATCGCCGCGCCGACGATCAGGGCGCAGGAGAGGGACACAAAGCCGGCCCGCAGTGCCAGGCGCATGCTCGGCGCGGTCGCCGGACTGCGCCGGAACGCGACGATGGTGAGCGCCCCAACGACCACGAGCAGCACGCCGCCACCGAGGGCGAGCGTCCTGGCGATGGTCGCATCGAACGGGGTCTCCAGGTTGTAGTGCGAGGGCACCCGCCGCCACGCCTGGGCGGTGATCAGCCCCACTTCCAGCACGCAGGCAGCAGCGAAGAGGCCGAGCCATAGCCGCCGCGCCCGTGCCCCGAGCGTCAGGAACGAGGTGACCCAGGTGAGGGTGATCAGCGTCAGCCCGAAGGAGAGGCCGAACGTGAAGGGCTTGCGCCACGACACCGGCCCCTCCCACGGCCCGCCGAGCACGGCGAAGACGCCGAGATGCGCCAGACCGCTGATGATCAAAGCCGCGCCGAGGCGATAGTACCAGCGCTCGAGCGGGCGGCTCGTGTGCCAGGCCGCGCGCAGGCCACGCCAGGCCGCGCCCCACAGTGTGCCGGTTATCGGTCGATCCGTTGCTGGTATCGCCACCGCTCCCCTCCCATCGCACATCCAGCGACTCGGCGACCGATCATCCGGGCCGACTTACCCGGCACGCGCCGACCGCCGGTAGTTGGCACGTGTGGCGACCGCCCCCGCGCTCAGCGCGAGCAGCGCGCCTACGACCTGAATCCCCTGCCCGATGGCGACGCTCGCCCCCGCCCCGCCGGAGAGGTTGCTCAGGCCGGTGGGGCTGATCAGGAAGCCCACGGTGATGAACGCACCCAGGAGCGTACCAACGAGCGGCACCCAGCGCCAGGGGGCCAGCCCGACAAAGATCGCACCGACCACGAGCAGGATGATCCCGGGTGGCGGATAGATCGGGAAGACGACCCCAACCGCCCAGAGGATCGCGATCCCGGCGGCCCCGATGATCAACCCCAACACCGTCGCCAGCCAGGCCGGTGAGAAAGAACGTCGCCCGATCATCGGCTCTCCCCTTCACGCTATGATTGATACGGCGGTACCCCGACAGCATCGGGACTATCCAGAGCGCTCGTGCCGCCGGTGGCATCGCTCCACTCAATCCATAATCCAGCCTACGCGCCCCGCCGCCGCGCGTCGTCCGCGCAGGCGCGGCCCTGTGCTACGCAATGTTGCGTAGACGTGGCCGATTGTCGGCGCGATACCGCTCCGCTACACTGCAATGACAGCCGAAATACAGGGTGCCACCGCGTGGCACCGCTGACCGCGGTAGCGGGGCGCGTCGGACGAGGCACGGCGAGGGGGCAGCGCATGGCAGTTGCGGTGTGGAGGGGCAGAGCGACGACGCAACTACGTGGCCTGCCAGGCTGGACCGATGCCCTGATCGCCGCCACGATCATGCTCGGCGTCGTCCTCGGCACGAGCGCGGCGGCCACGGTGCAAGCGGCCCCGCGCCCGCTCGACGCCTGGGCCGATCTGCTCGTCGCCCTCGCCACCGCTCTCCTCGCCTGGCGACGAGTCGCACCGCTGGTAGCACTCACCGGGGTCATCGCGGGGGTCGGTCTCTACCTGCTCTGCGGGTATCCGTACGGCCCGATCCAACTCTGCATGGTCATCGCGATGTTCGAGGTCGCCCGGCAGCGCGCCTTGCCGGTGTCGCTCGGCGCGTGCGTGCTGGCGGCCCTCGCGGCGGTCGGCGCGGTGCTGCCACGCCTCACCCTCCGGGCGGAGCACGGCAGCGATCCGCCGTTCCTGCTGGTGGGCGCGTGGGCGGGCTGGCTGGTAGTCCCCTGGGCGCTCGGCGCGCTCGTCCATGTACGCGCGGTCGCGGAGGAGCGGCTGCGGCGCGACCTGATCGCCCGCGCGACGCTCGAAGAACGGATGTGGCTCGCGCAGGAGGTCCACGACGGGGCGGGGCACGGGCTCGCGGTGATCGCCCTCCAGGCGGGCGTCGCCCTGCTCGTCCTCAACGAGCGCCCCGATCAGGCGCGCGCCTCCCTGGAAGCGATCCGCGCGACCAGCACCCAGGCGCTCGACGACTTGCGCGCCACGCTCGACACCGTCCACCAGGGCGGACCAGGGGCGCTCGCCGCGGCAGCGCCGCGTACCAACGCGGCCCCCGACGCCACCGGCTACGATTGGCCCGAGCTGAAGGCGCTGCTGGAGCGCGTCCGCGCCGCCGGCCTGCCGGTCGACTTCGAGGTAACGGGTGCCGCGAACGCCCCCTCCCGGGACATCGCGATCGCCACCTATCGGATCGTGCAAGAGGCGCTCACCAATGTGCTACGCCACGCCGGGCCGACCCGCGCGCTCGTCCGCTTGACCGGCGAAGGAACGGCGCTCGTGATCGAAGTTGCCGATCGCGGGCGCGGCCCCGGCGGCTCGCCGCGCGACGAGGGACGCGGCTTGAATGGGATACGCGCCAGGGTGGCGGCGCGTGGCGGTCAGCTGGCCGTCGGCCAGCGCGAGGGCGGGGGCTTCCGAGTGCTCGCGCGGCTGCCCCACGGCGCGGAGGGGGCATGATCCGGGTCGCGCTGGCCGACGATCAGCCGCTGATCCGCATGGGCCTGCGCGTGCTGATCGAGCGCGAGGGGGATCTCGAACTCGTCGGGGAGGCCGATGACGGGCGAGCGGCGCTGGCGCTGGTGCGCCGCTCGCGACCCGATGTCCTGCTGCTCGACATTCGGATGCCCGGCCTGGACGGCCTGGCGACGTTGCGAGCCATCGTCGCGGACCCCGCGCTCGCCGATACGCACGTGGTGGTCGTGACGACCTTCGAACTCGACCAGTACATCTTCGAGGCGTTGGGGGCGGGGGCCAGCGGCTTCATCCTCAAAGATGCCCCGCCCGCCGAACTGATCCGGGCGATCCGGGTCGCGGCGACGGGGGACGCCCTCCTCTCCCCGGCGGTGACCCGGCGCGTCATCGCCCACTTCAGCCGCCAGCCCACCGCCGACCCCGACCCGGTGCCGGGCCTCGATGGGCTGACCGCCCGCGAGCGCGAGATGGTCGCCTGGGTCGCCACCGGGCGCGCGAACGACGAGATCGCCGCGCTCGTCTCCCTCAGCCCTGACACCGTCCGCACCCATGTCAGCCGCGCGATGGGGAAGCTGCACGCGCGCGACCGCGCACAATTGGTCGTCTTCGCACTCCGTGCGGGCCTCTCATTACCGTACGATGATCGCTAACCCCGTTACCCTCTCCCTTCTCGTTCCCTACGTCCCTGTGGCAATCCGTTCCTCTCTCCGGCCCCCTCTGTGCCCCTGCGACTCCTGTTCCGTCCCCTTTCTCGTTCTTCTCTCGTCGTGCGCTGTGTCTCTGCGTCTCTGCGGCCCACGTCCCTCCTCGCTCCGCCCCGCTCAGAGCCGGAAGACCGCCCCGCACGCGCGCACCCGCGCGCGCCACGTCGCGCGGTCGAGCGCGCCGCGCCGATAGAGCCGCCAGGCGCGCAGCGCCTCGCGCAGCATCGCCACGCGCGTGAGGAGGCGCGCGGCGCGGACGAAGCGGCGGCGATGGTGCAGGCGATAGTAGCGCGCGCGGCTCCGCTGCAACTCCACGAACATCCGCGCGGACGCCTGCCCCGTGCTCTGCCCGCCGTAATGCACGACCGTGGCGGTCGGCACGCACCAGCTCGGCCAGCCCGCGCGCGTCATCCGGCGGCACCAGTCCACCTCTTCGCTGTACAGGAAGAAGCCCTCGTCGAGCGGGCCGGCCGCGACCACCGCCGCCCGCCGCGCCACGATGCACGCCCCCAGCGGGAAGCCGATCGGGAAGGGGCGGTCGCGCGGGGCGTCCGGGTAGCGCCCGTTGAGGCGCGACGCCGCGAAGCGCCCGCCGAACGGGAAGAAGTCGAGGAAGACCTGCGCCAGCGTGGGGAAGGCGAAACCGACCGCCTGCTCACTCCCGTCCGGGTTGAGGAGGCGCGGCCCCGCCGCCCCGATCGTCGGCTGCACGCGCAAAAAGGCGACGAGCGCGGCGAGCGCGCCCGGCGCGGGCAGCGTGTCCGGGTTGAGGAGGCAGAGGAAGTCGCCGCGCGCCGCCGCCAGCCCCGCGTTGTTCCCCGCCGCGAAGCCGAGGTTGCACCCCGATTCGAGCAAGAGCACGTTAGGATGCGCGGTGCGGATCGCGGCGGGGGTGCCATCGGTCGAGCCGTTGTCCACCACGATCGTCTCCGCGCGCAACGGGGCGACCGCCGGGCCGAGCGCGCCCAGGCATGCCAGCGTCAGCGCGCGCGTATTCCAGCTGATGATCACGATCGAGAGGTCGACCGGCCCTCCGTGGGCGGCGGGCGTGGACACGCGACCTCCCTCCCCGTGCGACAATGGCGGCCTATCGGCACATCAACGCGCGGCACGCGGCGACGGTTGCCCCGCGCCCCAGGTCGGGCGGCGCGGGGACAAACAACGGACACGCCGAATGCGTTTAACGCATAATGGCATGGGCCGCACGGATGTGACAAGGCTGGGGGTGGGAGCGATGGGCAAGGTCGACGTCGCGCGCGCCGCAGCCACCTTGCCCGATCTCGCCGCCACCCTCACCCTCCTCCACGCCCATGTCGGCACGATGGAAGCGGCGATCGGGCGGGCGACGGCGGAGCCGTGGAGCGCGGCGGTCGCCACGATCAGCGACACGATGCTCGCCTTCCTGCGCGATGAGTTGGGATGCGACCTGGGGTGGGTCTGCCTCGGCGAGGTCGCAGGGCCGCCCCGCCTGCTGCGCCACACCCTCGGCCACGCCCTCACCGGACATTCGCCCACCGATATCGACCCGCTCCTCGCCGCGCTGCAAGGCACCGTCGCGGCGGTGGCGGGGACGCCCGCGCCCCGCTGGCTCTACGACGCCGCGACAGATACGGGCGACCCGCCCCTGGCGACGGTGGCGCGCGATCTCGGTCTCGGCGGCATCCTCGGCGTGCCGCTGAGGCCGAGCGCGCGCGCGCTGGCGGAACACGCGGGGTATCTCGGCACCCTCGCCGTCGGCGTCAGCTCGGCGGCGCTGGTGCGCCCCGAATTCGCCCAATTGGTCGGCCTCCTCGGCGTCCAGCTCGGGCGGTCGCTCGGCCATATCGCCAGCCTGGAAGAGCTACGCCGCAACGAGGAGGATGCCCGCGTCGTCGTCGAGGAGGCGACCGATGGGATCTACATCGTGGACGCGCGCGGCATCTTCACGTATGCCAACCCGCAGACGTTGCGGTATCTCGGTTACGACGCCGACGAGCTGGTCGGGCGGCATTTCAGCGATTTCGTCGTGGCGGAGAGCATCCCGCTCGCCCAGGCGTCGCTCGATCGCGCCGTCGCCCGCGAGCCGGACGTGGCGACGAAGGAGCTCGATCTCCGGCGCAAGGATGGTGTCGTCCGCACCTTCGAGATCAACGGGCGCAATCGCTACGACCCGCACGACGGCCACTTCATCGGGCGCTTCGGGATGGCGCGCGACATCACCGAGCGGCGGCAGCTCGAAACAGAACTCGCCCGCCGCACCCGCGCCCTGGAGGCACTGAACGCGATCGCCACCCTGGCGGGGCGCTCGTCCGATCTGCACGGCCTCCTGGTCGAGGCGCTCGACCGCACCCTGGGCGTCTTCCGCCTGCACCAGGGGGCGATCTTCCTGCTCCAGCCCGAGACGACGGAATTCCTCCTCGCCGCCAGCCGTGGCTATGGCGAGCTGGGCCAGACGGGGCTGGTCCCGCTACGCGCCGACACCCCCCTCGCGGAGATGCTGCTGGCGAGCGAACAACCGCTCATCGGCGGCGATCTGGCGAGCGAGGTCCCCCTGTTCGCCGCGCTCGCGCGGCACGCCGGGATCGGGCGCTACGGCTGCGTGCCGCTCCGCGCGCAGGAGCAGGCACTCGGGATCCTCCTCGTCAGCGGCGGCGAGGAACGCGCCCTCTCCCCCACCGACGGGGCGACCCTGGCGATCGTGGGGGCGCAACTCGGCGCGGCGATCGAGAACGCGCGCCTATCCGCCGAGACGGCGGCGAGTCGCGCCCGCCTCGAAGAGCGGGCGACGCAGCTCGGTAGCTTGCTGACGGTCAGCGCGGGCTTCACGACGAATCGTCCGCTCGGCACGGTGCTGGATAGCGTCGCGACCGCGATCGTGGAGACCCTCGGCTTCGGCAACGCCCATGTCCGCGTCCGCACCGAGGCGGGCGACGCCCTGGTCGGGGTCGGTTTCCACGGTTACGGAGCGGACGAGGTGGCGCTCCTGCGCACGCCCACCCCACTCGCCTTTTATGAGCCGATGCTCGACCCGCGCTTCCGGCTCGGCGGGGTGCAATACATCCCCCACCAGCTCCACCGTCAGGCCACAGGAGGCCAGGAGTGGCTCGTCGTGCATCCCCCCGCCCGCGACGAGTGGCGGGCGGGGCGGTGGCACCACGAGGATGCGCTGCTCGTCCCGCTACGCGCGCGCGATGGTGCCCTGCTCGGCCTGATCTACGTGGACGACCCGCGCGACGGGCGGGTCCCCGACCTGGAGAAGGCGGCGGTGCTCGAACTCTTCGGGCGACAGGCGGCGCTGGCGATCGAGAACGCCGAACTCTACACCCAGATCGCGCGCGATCTCCACCGCCAGCAGGCGTTGCGCGAGGTGATCGAGCACATCAGCGCCGAACTCGACCTCGACCGCCTGCTCGAACAACTCCTGGCCGACGCGGTCGCGCTCATCGGCGGCGATGCCGGGGCCTTCGGCCTCTTCGATCGCGCCGCAGGCACCACGCAGATCGGCACCCTGAACGCGATGCCCGACGCGATCCTCGGCACGATCGTCGAGTTGGGGCAGGGCGTCCCCGCCTCCCCCCTGGCGCAGGGACGCCCGCTCCTCGTCGCCACCCCGCCAAAGACCGAGAGCGCGGTGCGCGCCGCGCTCGGTGTGCCGGTCTTCCAGGGGGGGGAGTTCGTCGCCACCTTTTTCGTCGGCGCGACCGACCCGGCGCGGCGTTTCAGTCAGCGGGAGATCGAGGCGCTGGAACTTTTCGCCAAGCACGCCGCCCTCGCGCTCGGCAACGCGCACCTCTACGAGGAAGCGCGCGCCCAGGCCGTCCGCCTGGAGACCTTGCGCGGCGCGATCGAGCGGATCAGTTCCGAACTCGACCTCGCGACCCTCCTCGATCAGCTGGCGATCGGTGCCGCGCAATTCCTCGATGCCGATTACGCGGCGATCGCCCTGATGGACGAGGCAACCGGCGAGTTGCGCGTGGAGGCGGGCTACAATCTCCCCTATGGCGAACCGGGCACCTGTTGCGCGGGCTGCGGTGGCCGCACGACCCGGCCACCGGACAGCCGCAGGCGGTCCTCCTCAACGCGGACGAGCCCTTCCCGCCCGATGTGCCGCGAGAACTCGACCTGGGGCACGGCCACATCGCCGTGCCGATCGTGTGGCAGGAGCGGATGATCGGCAGTTTCAGCCTCTCCACCACCCGCCCGGAGAAGCGTTTCAGTCAGGCCGATCTCGAAACGCTGGGCCTGTTGGCCCGGCATGCCGCCGTGGCGATCGAGAATGCCGGGCTCTACAGCGCCTTGCAGGAGCGCTACTCCCAGGTGGAGGGGATCGGCGCGGTCGGCGCGGCGCTGATCGAGGCGCGCGATCTCGACGACATCCTCCAGACGGTGGCCCAGCAGATCCTCACCCTGATCGGGGCCGACGGCTGCGCGATCTTCCTCCTCCCCGCCGACGAGACGGCCTGGGGGGATGGCGCGGAGCTGAGCCTGGTGGCGGCCGTCGGCGTCGGGTCGGCGGCGTTCCGGGGACGCCGCCTGCCGCTCTATGACTCCGTCACCGGGCAGGCCGTGCGGGATCGCGCGGCCTTCCTCCTCGACGACATCCTGGCCGGGCCGCCGGAGTTGACCCCCGCCCTCCGCCAGGAGGGGATCGACAGCCTGCTGACGGTGCCGCTCCAGACCAGCACCCGCCTGATCGGGGCGGTCAACGCCTATGGCCTGCCGGGGAAACGCTTCGGCCCGCGCGAGATCGAGATCACCACCCTCTTCGCGCATCAGGCGGCGGTGGCGATCGAGAACGCCTGGCTCCACGAGCAGGGGCGCGTGCTGGCGGTGGCGGAGGAGCGCAACCGCCTCGCGCGCGAGATCCACGACACCCTGGCGCAGGGCTTCACCGGGATTATCCTGCAACTGCAAGTGGCGGAGAGCCTGCTGGACGGCGAGGAACCCGCCGCGCGCGAGCGCCTGACGCGCGCGCAGGAGGTGGCGCGGGACAGCCTGCGCGAGGCACGCCGCTCGGTCCTCGACCTGCGCCCCAGCCCGCTTCAGGGGCGTACCTTACCGGAGGCGCTGGCCGCGCACCTGGAAACCTGGCGGCGGCACACCGGCATCGCGGCGCACTTCGGCAGCACGGGCGCGGACCGCCCCCTCAACCAGGAGACGGAGGAGGCCGTGCTGCGGGTGGCCCAGGAGGCGCTGAACAATGCCTACAAGCACGCACAGGCGAGTCAGGTCGAGGTGACGCTGACGGTCGCGCCGGAGCGGGTGCGCCTCACGGTCTGCGACGATGGCACCGGCTTCACCCAGAGGTCGCAGGGGGACACGGGCGGCTTCGGCCTCGTCAGTATGCGCGAGCGGGTGGCCCGCCTCGCGGGGGATTTCGCCATCGAGAGCGCCCCCGGCCAGGGCACCTGCGTCCAGATCACCATCGCCGACCACGGCCCCCCGGCCCGTCGCGCGGCGGGGAGTGTGCCGGGGTGAGTAGGCGAAGTAGTGCGAAGTAGGCGAGTAGGCCCTTGTGCTAGTTCGCGGGGAAGGCGAGCGCCTTGATCTGGAGCCAATCGGCCTGGCCCAACAAGCGATTGAGGTAGAGGCAGAGCGTGTGGGCGGCGAGCTTGGTCTGCAACCGGGC
>JAABUN010002307.1_pt1 | contig 34807 bp, 25 predicted proteins | sample 5559311 | NCBI WGS metagenome assembly JAABUN01 (sample SAMN10711877, study PRJNA513370) | rock metagenome | isolation source: Antarctica rocks | place: Antarctica: Victoria Land, Siegfried Peak sud | reverse complement strand
CCACCACCCTGGACAACCTCGTCCTGCTCTGCCGACGACACCACCTCATGTGGCACTCAGGACGACTCCAGCTCCACGACCTCCACACCCCCTGGCTCACCCGCCACACCACCGGACCACCCAGCCGAGCACCCGCATGACCAGGGGCTGGCGTCGGGCGACCGAGCCGGCGTCGGACGGCGCGCGTCAGTCGAGCAGGGACGCCTGGACGAGCTGTCGGAGCTCGGTGCGGATGGCGTAGGTGCTCGACGGGATCAGCTGGGTGAAGAACTGCACCGTGACCTTCTCCGTCGGGTCGACCCAGAAGGCCGTGCTGGCGTAGCCACCCCAGGTGAACTCCCCGGCCGCCGACGGCACCTTGGCCGCGACCGGATCAGCGGTCACGCCGAAGCCCAGGCCGAAGCCGATCCCGTCGAAGGCCGTCTCGGCGAACATGCCCCGACCCACCTGGCTCAGGGAGGCGCCTCCCGGCAGGTGGTTGCGGGTCATGTAGGCGAGCGTCTTCGGGCCGAGCACCCGGGTGCCGTCGAGCTCGCCGCCCCGGACCAGCATCGCGGTGAAGTGCGCGTAGTCGGAGGCTGTGGAGAGCAGGCCGCCACCGCCGGACAGCAGCGCCGGCGTGGTCAGGGCGGCATCGCCCATGGCGTCGTAGCGCAGCGCCTTGCCGGTGGACGGGTTGGGGACGTAGAGCGCCGCGAGACGCAACCGGTCGTCCGGGCGGATGGACCAGGTCGTCTCCGTCATGCCGAGCGGGCCGAGGACGCGCTCCTGAAAGGCCTCGTCCAGGGTGGATCCGGTCAGCACCTCGATGAGCCGCCCGAGCACGTCCGTCGCGACCGAGTAGTTCCAGGCCGTGCCCGGCTCGAACAGCAGCGGCAGGCTGGCCCACCGCTCGCACATGGCAGCCAGGTCGAGGGTGGTGTCGGCCAAGGGGTCAGCACCGGCCTTGGCGTAGATGTCGTCAAGGACGCTCGATCGCGTGAAGGCGTAGGCGAGGCCGGCCGTGTGGCTGAGCAGGTGCCACACGCGGATCGGCTCGGTCGCCGGGACCGTCTTGGGCTGGTCGGCGTTGCCACCGACGAGCACCCGCATGTCCGCGAACTCCGGCAGGTAGCGGGACAGCTCGTCGTTCAAGGAGAACCGGCCCTGCTCGTAGAGCGACATCGCCGTGACCGCCGTGATCGGCTTGGTCATCGAGTAGATGCGCCAGATGGTGTCGGGCTCGACCGGCAGCCCGGCCTCGAGGTCCCGCGACCCGTACACCGAGGAGTGCACCGTCTGCCCCCGCCGGGTCACGACGACCTGCCACCCGGCGAGCCGGCCGTCATCGACGTAGCGCCCGAGGTGCTCGTCGATCCGGGCGATCCGTCGCGCGTCGACGCCCACCTCCGCCGGGTCGAGCTCGACGTCCAGCATCTAGGCCTCCAGGGCAGGGATAGGGGTGAGAGCGGGATCGTCCGACGGTGGCCGAGCACTGGTGAACCACACGGTGGCGAGGGCCGGGATGCGCACGACCGTCGAGGCAGGCTGCCCGTGCCAGCTGTCCGTGCTCGCCTCGACGCCACCCAGGTTGCCGACACCGCTGCCCAGGTAGGTCTCGGAGTCGGTGTTCAGCACCTCGTCCCACCGGCCGGCCCAGGGCAGACCCAGCCGGTAGCCCTCGTGCGGGGCGCCCGAGAAGTTCGACACGCAGGCGAGCATCGAACCGTCGGCAGCGACTCGCAGGAACGAGAACACGTTGCCCGTAGCGTCATTGGCGTCGATCCAGGAGAAACCGGCGGCGTCGACGTCCTGGGACCACAGGGCCGGCGTCGCCTTGTAGACGGCGTTGAGGTCCTTCACGAGCAGGGCGACCCCCCGGTGGTCGGGCAAGTCGAGCAGCCACCAGTCCAGGGAGCGCTGCTCGCTCCACTCCGACTCCTGAGCGAACTCGCAGCCCATGAACAGCAGCTGCTTGCCGGGATGGGCCCACATGAACCCCAGGTAGGCCCGCACGTTGGCCAGCTGCTTCCACCGGTCACCGGGCATCTTGCGCAGCATCGACCCCTTGCCGTGGACCACCTCGTCGTGGCTGATCGGCAAGAGGTAGTTCTCGGCGTACGCGTAGACCATGGAGAAGGTCAGCTGATGGTGGTGGAAGCCGCGGTGGACCGGGTCGTGCGCGACGTAGTCGAGCGAGTCGTGCATCCAGCCCATGTTCCACTTGAAGCCGAAGCCGAGGCCGCCGAGGTGGACCGGACGCGAGACGCCCGGCCAGGCCGTCGACTCCTCGGCGATGGTCATGACCCCTGGGGAGCGGCGGTAGACGACCGCGTTCATCTCCTGCAGGAACGCGACGGCTTCGAGGTTCTCGCGGCCCCCGTGGATGTTCGGGCTCCACTGCCCCGGTTCGCGCGAGTAGTCGAGGTAGAGCATCGAGGCGACGGCGTCGACCCGCAGGGCATCGATGTGGAACTCCTCGAACCAGTACGAGGCGTTGGCCACCAGGAAGTTGCGCACCTCGCGCCGACCGAAGTCGAAGACGAGGGTGCCCCAGTCCATCTGCTCACCGCGCTGGGGGTCGGCGTGCTCGTAGAGCGGGGTGCCGTCGAATGTGGCGAGGGCCCACTCGTCCTTGGGGAAGTGCGCGGGCACCCAGTCGACGATCACCCCGATGCCGGCCTGGTGCAGAGTGTCGACGAGGTAGCGGAACTCGTCGGGGGTGCCGAAGCGGGACGTCGGTGCGTAGTAGCCGGTGACCTGGTAGCCCCACGAGCCACCGAACGGGTGCTCGGCCACGGGCAGCAGCTCGACGTGGGTGTAACCCAGCCAGCTGACGTACTCGGTGAGCTGCTCGGCCAGCTCGCGGTAGGACAGGCCCTGGCGCCACGATCCCAGGTGCACCTCGTAGCAGCTGAGCGGTGCCGCGTGGGCTGCCGTCGCCTCCCGCGCGGCCATCCAGGCGCCGTCCGCCCAGGTGTAGGTCGTCTCGTCGACGACGCTCGCGGTCAGCGGCGGGACCTCGGTGCGCCGGGCCATCGGGTCGGCCTTCTCGCGCCACACCGAATCGGCTCCGAGGATCGCGAACTTGTAGTGCGTGCCGGCCCCGATGTCGGGGACGAACAGCTCCCACACCCCGCTTGAGCCGAGCGAGCGCATGGGGAAGCCGGTGCCGTCCCAGCCGTTGAAGTCACCGATCACGCGTACACCGCGGGCGTTCGGGGCCCAGACGGCGAACGAGGTACCCGTCACCGGACCCGAGGCGCTCTCGTAACGGCGCACGTGGGCACCGAGGACCGTCCAGAGCTCCTCGTGCCGGCCCTCGCCGATCAGGTGCAGGTCCACCTCGCCGAGCGTCGGCAGGTAGCGGTAGGGGTCGTCGCCGGGACAGGCCTGGCCACCGTAGGTGACCTCGAGGCGGTAGTCCGTGACGGCTGCTCCTGGTCGCACGGCCTCCCAGATGCCGGCGTGGCGGTGCTCCAGGGGGAGGCATTCGCCCTCGATCAGCGCGACGACGGCCTCCGCGCCCGGTCGCAGTGCCCGGATCGTGACGCCGTCCGGCCCGGGGTGCATGCCCAGCACGGAGTGCGGGTCGCCGTGCGCCCCCGCGGCCACCAGCTCCAGCATCTCAAGGGATGCGGTGACCGGGGCTTCCGGCGCTACGGGCGCTTCCGGCGCCGCCGGCACTTCGGGGGGCACTGCGGGGGGCACTGCGGGGGGCACTGGCACGGCGGGCACTGGCGAAGCCGCCGGCGCGGCGGGAGCTGCCGCCCCGCCCACCGGCTGCTTGCGCGGAGCCGCCTTGCGGGGCGGGCGCTCGGCGGTCATCGGGGCTGTCCGTGCGCAGAGGCGAGCCGCTCGATGCTGCCGACCGGGATCGGCAACCAGGACGGACGGTTCCGTGCCTCGTAGACCACTTCGTAGACCGCCTTGTCGAGCTCGAACGCCCGCAGCAGGACCGACTCGTCACGCGGGTCGGTGCCGGCAGCGCGGGCGTAGCCGTCGCAGAACGCCTGGCGGTTGCGCTCTGCCCACTCGGCCGCGCGGTACGCCAGCTGCCCGTCGCCGGACCTGTCGGCCAGCAGGTGCCGGGCGGCGTAGTCGTAGGAGCGCAGCATGCCTGCGACGTCGCGCAGCGGGCTCATCAGCGCGGTCCGCTCGGCGAGCGGTCGGGCCGGCTCGCCCTCGAAGTCGAGCAGCACCCATCCCGCCTGCGTCCGAAGGACCTGGCCGAGGTGGTAGTCACCGTGCACGCGCTGGACCGGAACGGGTTCGGTCAGCCCGGCCACCGCGTCGTAGCTCAGCCGGAGGGCGTCGGCGTAGGGCTCGAGGTCCGGCACGACCGCCAGCGCCCGGTCCAGGCGCTCGTGCAGCTGACGGGTCGCCGCCGCGAACTCCTTCGGCCCGGCCATCGCGCTCGGCAGGGCCTGGCGCAGCGTCGCGTGCACCGACGCGGTCGCCGCCCCGAGCCGCTCCGACTCGGCCGCGAAGTCGCCGCCCACCTCGTCGGCGTGCAGGTCGGCCTCGGCGAACAGGTCGCGGACGCTCGCCGTCGCCATCCCCCAGCCGTCGGTCGCGTGCCGCTGGAAGGTCTGGAGCAGGGCCAGGGTGGTCGCCTGCCCGTCGACCTGCGCCTCGACCCACCCGAGCGGCTGCGCGACGTGGACGTTGCCGGCGTCAGCGAGAGCCCGGCTCAGCTCGAGGTCCGGGTTGAGTCCGGGCTGGAGCCGGCGGAACATCTTGAGGATGTGCTCCTCCCCGTAGACGACCGAGGTGTTGCTCTGCTCGGCGCCCATGACCCGGCTGGACATGCCGACCTCGAGGTCGGCGAGCCGGTGGAACTCCAGGCCGTCTCCCGCCTCTCCGTCGGCCCCTCCGTCAGCCCCTCCGTCGGCCCCTCCGTCAGCAAAGCGCTCGAGCAGCGCAGCAGCCGCGGCCTGGTCGTGCACGGCGTCGTAGAGCACGTGCCCGTCGGCCTCGCCGATCACGGCGTGGACCAGTCGCTGGGGCACCTCCCCCTCCAGCCGACCGAGCAGCAGCTGGTAGCGCTCCGTGCCAGCGTCGGTGTCGACCTGCAGCAGGACGTGCGTCGTGCCGGGCGCCCCGGGAACCGGCGTCTCCTGTTCGAGACGCACCGCCTGGACGGCGGCACCCTTGCCGGCGTACCAGCGCTGGTGCGGCAACCACGCGGCCAGCAGGGCTCCGACGGCGGTCATGCTTCCTCCCCAGGGGCGAGCCCGAACCACATGAAGCCGTGGCCGGGCAGCGAGAGCAGGTACGGCAGGTCGCCGATCCGGGGGAAGTGCACCAGGCCCGTCAGCTCGGTCGGGACGCTCCCCTCGAACCGGCGCAGGTCAAGCTCCACGGGCTGCGGGAAGCGCGACAGGTTGTTGACGCAGAGCACCTTGTCGTCGCCGAACTCCCGGACGAAGGCCAGCACCGAGGGGTTGCTCGAGCCGAGCTCGTCGTAGCTGCCCATGCCGAAGACCGGGTGCTGGCGGCGTACGGCGAGCAGGTTTCGGGTCCAGTTGAGCAGCGAGCTGGTCGAGCGCATCTGGGCCTCGACGTTGACGGCCTGGTAGCCGTAGACCGGGTCGAGGATGGTCGGCAGGTAGAGGCGCTGCGGGTCGGCCGTCGAGAACCCGGCGTTGCGGTCGGCGCTCCACTGCATGGGGGTGCGCACACCGTCGCGGTCACCGAGGTAGATGTTGTCGCCCATGCCGATCTCGTCGCCGTAGTAGAGGACCGGCGAGCCGGGCAGCGAGAGCAGGAGCCCGGTGAACAGCTCGATCTGGTCGCGGCTGTTCTCCAGCAGCGGCGCGAGCCGCCGGGCGATGCCGACGTTGGACTTCATCCGCGGGTCCTTCGCGTACTCCGCGTACATGTAGTCGCGCTCGTCGTCGGTGACCATCTCGAGGGTCAGCTCGTCGTGGTTGCGCAGGAAGATGCCCCACTGGCAGGTCTTGGGGATCGCCGGGGTGTTGGCGAGGATCTCCGAGATCGGGTACCGGGACTCGCGGCGCACCGCCATGAACAGCCGCGGCATGAGCGGGAAGTGGAACGCCATCTGGCACTCGTCACCGGTCTCGGCGTCGCCGAAGTACTCGACCACGTCCTCCGGCCACTGGTTCGCCTCGCAGAGCATGACCCGGTCGGGGTAGAGCTCGTCGACCTCCTTGCGCACCCGGCGCAGGAACTCGTGCGTCTCCGGCAGGTTCTCGCCGTTGGTGCCCTCGCGCTCGAACAGGTAGGGCACGGCGTCGAGGCGGAAGCCGTCGATGCCCATGTCGAGCCAGAACTTGAGGACCTCGACCATCGCGGTCTGCACTGCGGGGTTGTCGTAGTTCAGGTCCGGCTGGTGGCTGAAGAAGCGGTGCCAGAAGTACTGCTTGCGCACCGGGTCCCAGGTCCAGTTGGAGGACTCGGTGTCGACGAAGATGATCCGCGCCTCGGCGTAGGGCTCGTCGGTGTCGGACCAGACGTAGTAGTCGCCGTAGGGCCCTTCCGGGTCCGACCGCGAGGCCTGGAACCACGGGTGCTGGTCGCTGGAGTGGTTCATGACGAGGTCGGCGATGATCCGCATGCCGCGCTTGTGCGCCTCGTCGACGAGCTCGACGAAGTCGCCGAGGTCACCGAACTCGGGGAGCACAGCGGTGAAGTCGCTGATGTCGTAACCGCCGTCGCGCAGCGGGGACTGGTAGATCGGGAGCAGCCAGACGCAGTCGACGCCGAGCCACTGCAGGTAGTCGAGCTTGGACGTCAGGCCTTTGATGTCCCCGGTGCCGTCGCCGTTGCTGTCGGCGAACCCGCGGATGAGCACCTCGTAGAACACGGCCCGCTTGAACCACAGCGGGTCCTGCGACTGTTCGAGCGAGACGAGCTCGCCGTGCTCGAGGTCGGCGTTCATGCGGTGGCTCCTGTCGATGCGGTGCGGCGGCCGACGGTGAAGACGTGTGCGGGCTCGTCGAACGGGTCGAGTCGCACGTAGTTGCTGGCGCCCCACTCGTAGGTCCGTCCTGTGACGGCGTCGTGGACCTCGAACCGCTCGTCCCAGTCGAAGCCGAGCGCCGGGAGATCGAGCGTGACCGTCGCCTCGCGGGCGCCATGCGGGTCGAGGTTGACCACGACGAGGACCACGTCCTCGCCGAGCTTCTTGCTCCACGTCATGACGTCGGGGGAGTCGGCGTCGTGCAGGTGGAGGGTGTCGAGCCGGTGCAGGGACGGGTGCTCGCGGCGGAAGCGGTTCAGCATCGTGAGGTATGGCGTGAGCGTCTGCTCGGGAGTGCTCCAGTCCCGCGGGCGCAGCTGGTACTTCTCGCTGTCGAGGTACTCCTCACTGCCCGGGCGGACGGCGACGTGCTCGAACAGCTCGAAGCCCGCGTAGACGCCGTAGGTCGGCGACAGCAGCGCTGCGAGCACAGCGCGGATCTTGAACACCGGCGGCCCGCCGTACTGCAGTGAGGCGTGCAGGATGTCCGGGGTGTTCACGAAGAAGTTGGGTCGCATGTAGTGCGACGCCTCGGCCAGCTCGACCGCGTAGTCCTCGAGCTCGGTGCGCCCGGTGCGCCACGTGAAGTACGTGTAGGACTGGGTGAACCCGATCCGGGCGAGCTCGTGCATCATCGCCGGCCGGGTGAAGGCCTCGGCCAGGAACAGCACGTCGGGCTCGGTGCTCTTCACCTCGGCGATCAGGCGCTCCCAGAACATCAGCGGCTTGGTGTGCGGGTTGTCGACCCGGAAGATGCGCACGCCGTGCGAGGTCCAGTGGCGTACAACGCGCAGGATCTCGGCGTAGAGCCCCTCGGGGTCGTTGTCGAAGTTCAGCGGGTAGATGTCCTGGTACTTCTTCGGCGGGTTCTCGGCGTAGGCGATGGTCCCGTCGAGCCGGGTCGTGAACCACTCGGGATGCTGGGTCGCCCACGGGTGGTCGGGGGCGCACTGCAGGGCCAGGTCGAGGGCGACCTCCATGCCCAGCTCGACGGTCCGGGCGACGAAGGCGTCGAAGTCGTCGATCGTGCCCAGCTCGGGGTGGACGGCGTCGTGCCCCCCCTCAGCCGACCCGATCGCCCACGGCGAGCCGACGTCGTCAGGGGTCGGGGTCAGCGTGTTGTTCGGGCCCTTGCGGTTGACCGCGCCGATCGGGTGGATCGGTGGGAGGTAGACGACGTCGAAGCCCATCTCGGCGACGGCCGGAAGGCGCTGGGCGGCAGTAGCGAAGGTGCCCGACCGCAGCACCCCGTCTGCATCGGGCGCGGCCCCCTCGGACCGGGGGAAGAACTCGTACCAGGCGCCGTACAGGGCTCGCTCGCGGTCGACCCAGACCTGCTGCGCCGGTGCCGCGGTGACCAGCTCCCGCAGGGGGTGGGCAGACAGCAGAGCGACGATCTCGGGGTCGAGCGCTGCCCGCAGTCGCGCCAGGGGGTCACCCTTGCCGTCCCGCAGGCCCTTGACGAGCTTGCGCAGCGCCGCGCGTCGGGCCGAGGGCACCGACTTCAGGGCCCGGTCGTAGAGCAGCGCACCCTCCTGCAGCATCAGCTCGACATCCACGCCGGCCTCCACCTTGAGGGGGGCGTCGTGCCACCAGGTCCCGAGGGGGTCACTCCAGGCCTCGATGCTGAACGACCACGTGCCCTGGGCCGAGAGGTCGTCCGGGAACGTGACCGGGGCCGACCACCGGTCGGTGCCGGGAGTGCCGGGCTGCATCCGCAGGAAGGGCTGGGACGTGCCGTCGGGTGCCCGGACGACGACGTCTGCCGCGACCGCGTCGTGCCCCTCCCGGAAGACCGTCGCCGAGACGTGGACCGTCTGTCCCGTCACGGCGCGCGAGGGGTACTGCGCACACGACACCGTGGGGCGGACTGCTGTGACTGCTATCCGTTCGACCATTGCGGCGACGGTACCCACCGGACCCGGTCCGGCACGCCACGCGGGGGGTGCCAGGCTTGTCACACCTTGGCGATCCGGTCCTGCCGGGCCGGGTCCTCCCGCTAGGGTCGCTCGGGTGAGAGCACTCCGCAGGTTCACCGTCCGCCTTGCCCTGCCGCAGCCGCTGGCACCCCTCGCCGAACTGGTGATGAACCTGCGGTGGTCGTGGCACGCCCCGTCGCTCGAGCTGCTCAGGTCGGTCGACCCGGCCACGTGGCACGCCGTCGACCAGGACCCGATGAGGCTGCTCGCCGAGGTCGCCCCCAGCCGCCTCGCGGAGCTGGCGTCGGACCAGGAGTTCCTCACCCGGCTTCAGTTGGCGCACGACGACCTCTCGGCCTACCTCGCCGAGCCGGCCGCCCCCCAGCAGAGCGCCGGCGACGCCGGCGCAGCCCCGAGGGCGATCGCGTACTTCTCCCCGGAGTTCGGCATCACCGAGGTGCTGCCGCAGTACTCCGGTGGGCTCGGCATCCTGGCCGGTGACCACCTCAAGGCGGCGTCCGACCTGGGCGTGCCGATCCTGGGGGTCGGGCTGCTCTACCGCGCCGGCTACTTCAAGCAGTCCTTGAACGCCGAGGGCTGGCAGCAGGAGCGCTACCCACCGCTCGACCCGTACGGCCTGCCGCTGACCCTCGTGACCGACGCCGACGGCGCCCCGCTGACGATCGGTGTCGGCATGCCGGGCGGGCGCACCCTGCACGCCCACGTGTGGCGCGCCCAGGTCGGCCGCGTCCCGCTGCTCCTGCTCGACTCGGACGTCGAGGACAACCTGCCCGAGGAGCGCGAAGTCACCGACCGGCTCTACGGCGGCGGTTCCGACCACCGGCTGCACCAGGAGATGCTGCTGGGCATCGGTGGCGTACGCGCCATCCGCGCCTTCACAGCGCTCACCGGGCACCCCGAGCCAGAGGTCTTCCACACCAACGAGGGTCACGCCGGCTTCCTCGGCGTCGAGCGGATCCGCGAGCTGGTCGCGCAGGGCCTGTCGTTCGACGACGCCAAGGAGGCGGTGCGGGCCGGGACCGTCTTCACGACGCACACGCCCGTCCCCGCCGGGATCGACCGCTTCCCCGTGGAGCTGATCCAGCGCTACTTCGGCGGTGACAGCGCTCTGCAGGGCGTACCCGTCGACCGGATCCTCGAGCTCGGTGCGGAAGCCGACCCGTCGGTGTTCAACATGGCGCACATGGGGTTGCGCATGGCCCAGCGCCGCAACGGCGTCGCTCAGCTGCACGGCGTGGTCAGCCGCGAGATGTTCGCCGAGCTGTGGCCCGGCTTTGACAGCGCGGAGGTCCCGATCACCTCCATCACCAACGGCGTGCACGCGCCGACCTGGGTCTCGCCCGAGGTGTTCCGGCTGGCTGGCGACGACCTGGCCGACCGTGATCTCACCAGCGCGGCGACCTCGGACGCCCAGGCCTGGGAGAGCATCTCGCGGGCCGCCGACGCGGACATCTGGGCCACCCGCCGGGTCCTGCGCGGTCGCCTGGTCGAGGAGGTGCGACGCCGGCTCCGCGAGTCGTGGCTGCAGCGCGGGGCCAGCTCGGCCGAGCTCGGCTGGACCGACTCGGTCTTCGACGAGGACGTGCTGACGATCGGCTTCGCGCGGCGCGTCCCTTCGTACAAGCGGCTGACGCTGATGCTGCGCGATCCCGAACGCCTCGCCGCCCTGCTGCTCGACCCCCAGCGACCGGTGCAGCTGGTCATCGCCGGCAAGGCGCACCCCGCCGACGACGGCGGCAAGGAGCTCGTGCAGCAGATCGTGCGCTTCGCCGACCGGGAGGACGTCCGGCACCGGATCGTCTTCCTGCCCGACTACGACATCGGCATGGCCCGCTACCTGTACGGCGGCTGCGACGTGTGGTTGAACAACCCGCTGCGCCCGCTCGAGGCGTGTGGCACGTCGGGCATGAAGTCGGCGCTCAACGGCGGGTTGAACCTGTCCATCCGCGACGGGTGGTGGGACGAGATGTTCGACGGCGAGAACGGCTGGGCCATCCCGACGGCCGATGGCGTCTCGGACCCCGATCGCCGCGACGACCTCGAGGCCACCGCCTTCTACGAGTTGGTCGAGAAGCAGGTCCGGGCCCGCTTCTACGACCGCGACGCCGAGGGAGTGCCCGCCCGCTGGGTCGAGATGGTCCGGCACACCCTGCGCACCCTCGGTCCGAAGGTGCTGGCCAGCCGCATGGTCGGCGACTACGTGCGCGAGCTCTACACCCCGGCCGCCGTCGCGTCGCGGACGTTGGCCGGCGACGATCACGCCCCTGCCCGTGAACTCGCCGCCTGGCGCGCGCGCATCGCGCAGCACTGGCCGCAGGTGCGGGTCGGCCACGTCGAGGCGGGCGGTGTCGGCGACACGCCGCAGGTCGGCACGGTGCTCGAGGTCCGCGCCAGCATCGAGCTCGGTGGGCTCGAGCCGAGCGAGGTGGCGGTCTCCGCAGCGTACGGCCGGGTCGACGAGAGCGACGAGCTGACGGCGCCGGCCTACGTGGCGCTCACCGACACCGGGCCGGGCGACGACGGGGCCCGCCGCTACGTGGGCGCCGTGCCGATGGAACGGGCCGGGTCCTTCGGCTACACCGTGCGGGTCCTTCCGCACTCACCGCTGCTCCCCGGCGACGCCGAGCTCGGGCTGATGGTCTCGGCCTGACGGGTAGCCCGGGTGGCTCAACCCCGACCTGGGGTCAGCGGGCGGCGCGCAGGAGGACAACCGACCGGGCGGCGACCTCCAGAAGCGCCCCTGCCTCGAGCGCCCGTGCGGCAGCCCCGTCCGCCGCAGGCTCGTCCATCGCCGCCTCGTCCGCGGTGTCCAGCACGACGTCGTACGCGTTCGCCCACGGCTGGCCGGGCAGATGGAAGGCCGACGGCGTCGAGCCGAGGTGCACCACCAGCAGCAAGCTGTCGTCGACGATGCGCTCACCCCGGGTCCCCCGGGCCCGGATCCCCTGCCCGTCGAGGAGCATGCCCAGGGTGGCCTGGCCGGCGTCGTGCCACTGCGCATCGGTCAGCTCCTCGCCCGACGGCCCGAACCAGGCGACGTCCTTGAGGCCGTCCGGCCCTGGTTCGCCGGTGAACCAGTGCTGCTGCCGGAGCACGGGGTGGGCCCGCCGCAGGTGCACGAGGCGGGCCGTGAAGGTGCGCAGCGCCTCGGCATCGGGTGACAGCTCCCACGGCTGCCACGACAGGTCACCGTCCTGGCAGTAGGCGTTGTTGTTGCCGTGCTGGGTCCGGCGGACCTCGTCACCCATGGACAGCATGGGGACGCCGGCGCTGAGCAGCAGCGTGGCGAGCAGGTTGCGGGCCTGGCGGCGGCGCAGTGCCAGCACTGCTGGGTCGGACGTCTCGCCCTCCACGCCGCAGTTCCACGACCGGTTGTGGTCCTCGCCGTCGCGACCCTGCTCCCCGTTGGCCTCGTTGTGCTTGACGTCGTAGGCCGTGAGGTCGTGCAGGGTGAAGCCGTCGTGCGCGGTGACCAGGTTGATAGAGGCCCACGGGCGTCTCGGAGCAGCGAAGACGTTCGAGGAACCCGACAGCCGGGAGGCCAGCTCGCGCACGCCGTGCCCGTGCCCGCGCCAGGCGTCGCGCACCGTGTCGCGGTAGCGGTCGTTCCACTCGGCCCACGGCGACGGGAAGCGTCCCAGCTGGTAGCCCCCCTCGCCGACGTCCCACGGCTCAGCGATCAGCTTGACCTGGGCGAGGACCGGGTCCTGCTGCACCGCCTGGAGGAAGGCCGACCGGGGGTCGACCCCCTGATCGCCCCGCAGCAGCGCGGGCGCGAGGTCGAAGCGGAACCCGTCGACGTGCATCTCCTGCACCCAGTAGCGCAGGGAGTCGAGCACCATGCGCAGGACGTGAGGGGCCCGCAGGTCGACCGTGCTGCCTGTGCCGGTGACGTCGGCGTAGCGCGACCGGTCGGTCGGGTCGAGGCGGTAGGACCCGGCGGCGTCGAGGCCTCGCAGGCAGAGCGTCGGGCCGTTCCGATCGCCCTCGGCCGTGTGGTTGTAGACGACGTCGAGCAGCACCTCCAGGCCGGCGGCGTGCATGGTGCGGACGAGCTGCTTGAACTCCTGCACCTGCTCCCCGCGTGAGCCGCTCGAGCTGTAACCGGCGTGTGGGGCGAAGAACCCGAGGGTGTTGTACCCCCACCAGTTGCGTGCCCCACGCCGCAGCAGGTGCTGCTCGCTGACGAAGTGGTGGACCGGCAGCAGCTCGACGGCCGTGATGCCCAGCGCCACCAGGTGATCGACCGCCGCGGGGTGCGCGAGCCCGGCGTACGTCCCCCGCAGGGCCGGCGGGACATCGGGGTACCGCGCCGTGAAGCCCCCCACGTGCAGCTCGTAGACGACGGTCTCGGGCCACGGTGTCCCGGGCGGGCGGTCCCCCTGCCAGTCGAACCCGCCCGCGACCACCACCGAGCGCGGGACGTACGGAGCACTGTCCCGGCTACCGGGTCGGTCCCCGGTGAGCACGGCGTCGTCCAGGAGCAGCTCCCCGTCGAGGGCACGGGCGTACGGGTCCGCGAGCAGCTTCGTCGGATCGTGCCGGGAACCCGTCGCGAGGTCGTAGGGGCCGGCGACGCGGTACCCGTAGCGCGTCCCGGGACCGACGTCCGGGACGTAGCCGTGCCAGACCGGTCCGGTCCGCTCCGGAAGCGCCAGGCGGGTCTCACGACCGTCATCGTCGAACAGGCAGAGCTCGACAACCGTGGCGTTCTCGCTGGTCACGGCGAAGCCGGTGCCGGCACCGTCCCACGAGGCCCCGAGGGGCGTCGGGCGTCCCGGCCAGGGGAGCGGGGTCGTCAGGACGGCCGGGCCAGGTGGGCGGGGCCCGCGTCCCCGTGCAGCGCACCGTGCCGGCGCACCAGCTCCTCGTGGTCCGTGCGGACCTGCGGTTCGGCGTGGGCGAGCACGAGGTGGCCGAGCAGCTTCTCGGAGTCGGCGATCAGGTCGCTCCACTCGCCGACGAGGTTGGCCGCTGCGACGAGCGCTTCGAGGCGCACGCGCAGCGGCAGCAGGAGCAGCTCGCGCTCGAGCACGGTGACGAGGTCCTCGGGCAGGTGCAGCCGCAGGTCGGGGTCGAGCTGAGACTCGAGCGGGGACTCGTCGGCGCCTCCGGACGTGAGGACGACCCCGGAGCCGTCGTACCCGACCTCGTCGTCACCCTCGTACTCACCCTCGTACCCGTGCTCGCCCCCGTCGTCCTCGCTGTAGCCCGACTCGACCTCCTCGAGCGACAGGCCGGCCTCCGCCGCGTAGCGCGCCTCCTGTTCGAGGTCGACCTCCTCCGGCAGGGACGTGAAGAAGGCGTCCTGCCAGCGCTCCACGAGCTCCAGCACCGCATCGCACCGCTCCAGCGCGCCGCCGAGGTCGACCGGCTCGTCCGGATCCGGCTCCAGCAAGGCTCGCTGGAGGGCAGTGGCCGCACCTGGCGGCAGGTCTGCCAAGGGGTCGGCGGAGCAGACGGTGTGCACGACGCCTCGCGAGTCCCTGAACACCGGGCGCAGCCTAGGGTGCGTGGACACCGAGCGATCGTGGAGGCAGCAATGGGCGAGTACGTGCGGCTCGAGGTCGAGGACGGGGTCGGGACGCTCCGGCTGGACCGGCCGAAGATGAACGCCATCGATGAGCAGGTGCGCGCAGAGCTGCACGCCGCTGGGGTCGAGGCCCGGGACCGCTCCGACGTCCGGGCGCTCGTGATCTGGGGCGGCGAGCGGGTGTTCGCCGCTGGCGCTGACATCAAGCAGATGTCCAGTCGTACCTACTCGGACATGGTCGGCTGGGCCGATCTGCTCCAGGACACCTTCCGCCTGCTGGCGCGCCTGCCGGTCCCAGTCGTGGCTGCCGTCAACGGCTACGCCCTCGGCGGCGGTTTCGAGCTGGCGCTGACCGCCGACGTCCGCGTCTTCGGCGAGCGGGCGAAGGTCGGACTGCCCGAGATCACGCTCGGGATCATGCCGGGTGCGGGCGGCACCCAACGGCTCGGCCGGCTCGTCGGTCCGGCACGTGCCAAAGGGATGATCTTCTCCGGCCGCCACGTGCCTGCGGACGAGGCTCTCTCGATGGGCATCGCCGACTCGGTCGTGGCCGACGGCGACGTCTACTCGACGGCGCATGCGATCGCCGCGAGTTACGCATCGGGTCCGGCGATCGCCCTGCGGGCCGCCAAGCAGGCGGTGGACGACGGGATCGAGCTCGACCTCGACAGCGGCCTGCGGCTGGAGAGCAACCTGTTCGCCGGGCTGTTCGCGACCGAGGACCAGAAGACCGGCATGGCCTCGTTCCTGGAGAACGGCCCCGGCAAGGCGACCTTCTCCGGGCGCTGAACGACACGCGCGCCCGCGGGCGGTGACGCGGGACACGTCGAGGCCCCCGTCTCAACGCTGTTGCTGGTGGGTAACCTGCCCGGAACGGGGCGGTCGGCAGTCGGACGTGGCACGGCGATACCGTGTGACGTCCTCGGCTGGCGCACAGCCCCGTGAGCACGCACCCTCGAGACAGACGTGCGCGGGCATCCCGCGTGCCGCACGCCCCATTCGATCCGGAGGTCGGCGCCCACGTGAACATCGTCGTACTGGTTAAGCAGGTGCCCGACACCTGGGCCGAGCGCAAGCTCCAGGACAGTGACAAGACCCTCGACCGCGCGTCGGTCGACGTCGTGATGAACGAGATCGACGAGTACGCCGTGGAGGAGGCCCTCCAGATCAAGGAGGCTGCCACTTCTGGCGGGGGGACGGCTGAGGTCACCATCGTCACGATGGGCCCCGACCGCGCCGTCGAGACGATCCGCAAGGCCCTGTCGATGGGCGCCGACAAGGCGGTCCACCTGAGCGACGAGGCGCTGCACGGCTCGTGTGCGATGCAGACGTCCTACGCGATCGGCAAGGTCCTCGAGACCCTCGAGTACGACCTCGTCATCTGCGGCTCGGAGTCGACCGACGCCCGGCTGTCGATCATGGCGCCGCTGCTCGCCGAGCGACTCGGCCTGCCGCAGCTGTCCGGGGCCCGCAAGGTCACGGTCGACGGCAGCACGGTCCGGATTGAGCGGCAGACCGAGAGCGGTTACGACGTCGTCGAGGCCTCGACCCCGGCCATCATCTCCGTCGTCGAGAAGATCAACGAGCCCCGCTACCCGTCGTTCAAGGGGATCATGGCGGCGAAGAAGAAGCCGCTGACGAGCCTGACGATCGCGGACGCGGGGATCGAGGCTGACAAGGTGGGCCTCGCCAACGCGACGAGCGCTGTGCAGTCGTTCTCCAACCGGCCGCCTCGCCAGGCCGGCCAGATCGTCAAGGACGAGGGTGACGGTGGCGTCAAGGTCGCTGAGTTCCTCGCATCGCGCAAGTTCATCTGAGAGGGCTGGCAGACATGGCAGAAGTTCTCGTCCTGGTCGACCACATCGACGGGACCCCCAAGAAGGTCACCTACGAGCTGCTCACCAAGGCGCGGGAGTTGGGGGAGCCGTCCGCGATCTTCCTCGGTGCGCCCGGCCAGTCCGCGGCCGCGCTGGAGAGCCTCGGCAAGTACGGCGCCGAGAAGATCTACGTCGGTGAGTCAGACGAGATCGCCGGCTTCCTGACCGCCCCCAAGGCCGAGATCATCGCCCAGCTGGTGCAGGACAAGAGCCCGGTCGCGGTGCTCTTCCCGTCCTCCGCCGAGGGCAAGGAGGTCGCCGCTCGCGTCGCGATCCGGACCGGGAGCGGCCTGCTGGCTGACGCGGTCGACCTCGACGCCGACGGCACGGCCACCCAGTCGGTCTTCGGTGGTGGCGTGGAGGTCAAGGCCAAGGTCACGGTCGGCACGAACCTGGTGACGATCCGCCCCAACTCGACCCCTCCGGTCGAGCAGGCCGGAGCCGCGGCGGTCGAGCAGCTGACCGTGTCGGTCTCCGACGCTGCCAAGGGCGCCAAGATCGTCGAGTCGGTCACCGAGTCCAAGGGCGGCCGACCCGACCTGGGTGACGCCTCCGTGGTGGTGTCCGGCGGTCGTGGTGTCGGAGCGGCTGAGGGCTTCGGCATCATCGAGCAGCTGGCCGACTCGCTCGGCGCTGCGGTCGGTGCCTCGCGCGCCGCGACCGACGCCGGGTGGTACCCGCACCAGAACCAGGTCGGCCAGACCGGCCGGACCGTGTCGCCGCAGCTCTACATCGCCGCAGGCATCTCCGGTGCGATCCAGCACCGCGCCGGCATGCAGACCAGCAAGACGATCATCGCGATCAACAAGGACCCCGAGGCGCCGATCTTCGAGCTGGCCGACTTCGGCCTGGTCGGCGACCTGTTCACGGTCGTCCCCGCCCTGACTGACGAGATCACCAAGCGCAAGAACTAGCAGCCCCCGCACGCAGCTCGACGGCCCGGAACCCCTGCCACCCGCAGGGGCCGGGCCGTCGGCGTTCGAGGTCCCCCTCCTGCCTGGACAAGGGGCGCACGACCCCTAGGCTGCCGCCTCATGGCTACCTGGGACCGGCGTACGCCCGCGCACCTCGCGAAGCAGCGCGACGCCGGCGTACGCGCTCAGGTGCTCGACGCGATCGCCCCCTTCTCACCGTTCTGGCGGGGCCGGTTCGCCGAGCTGGGGAGCCCTGCGGCCGCCTTCGCCTCGGTCGCCGGCCTGCAGGCGCTCGAAGCGCTCGGCGAACGAGATCTGTGCCCCGACGGTGATGCCGCCGGCGCCGCCGGCCTCGTCCTGCAGGTAGGTGAGAGCGGCTTCGCCCTGCACGCAGAGGGCCCTAGACTGCGCCAGGCCCTCCGGTCGCGCCTCGCATCGCCCGGCTCCTACCGCGGGGTCGTGGAGGCCGACACCCGGCCGACGTCCTACGTCTACGCCGGCCGTTCCGTGCGCTTCCCGGTTGCCAGCACGCGCTCTGACCTCGACCTCATCGCCAGAGCAGGTGCGCGGCTGTGGCAGGTGCTGGGGCTGAGCGCGGCGGACGTGGTCGTGAGCGCGCTGCCGTCTGGACCGTTCGCGCTGCAGCACGCGCTCTCCCTCGCCGCCCTGGCCTCGGCGACGCCGATGTTCGCTCCCGGCGACGATCCGTCCCTGGTCCTCGACGCCCTCGCCGTCGCACCCGCGACCGTCCTCGTCGTGCCGGCGGCGGGCGGGGCCGAGCTCGTCCTCGGCCTCGCCGACGCCGGGGCCTCGCTGGCGTCGGTCACGACGGTGCTGATCGCCGGGGCACCGGACCGCCAGGAGCGCGACGACCTCGACGACGCCGTCGACTCGCTCGAAGAGGTGGAGGCGGTGATCCTCGCGGTCCACGTCCCCGACGGCCACCGACTGCTCTGGGGGGAGTGCAGGCAGTCGGCGGGGCGGGGCGGGTTGCACACCTACCCCGACCTCGAGGTCGTCCAGACCGTCGACCCGTCGACGGGTGCCCACATCGAGGGGGCAGGCCCCGGGGAGCTCGTGATCACCCAGCTCGGTCTTCGCGGCAGCGCGCTGCTGCGCTGGCGCACCGGTGACCTTGCCGAGGGCGTCGACGACACGGCCTGCCCCGCCTGCGCGCGCTCCGTGCCGCGGGTCATCGGCGCCCGGAGGGCCGCCGGTCCGTCCTGACCTCCCGCCGTCGGGCGGGCCCCTCAGGCCATCCCGCAGTACCCTCGGAGCGTGGCCTACCTCGACCATGCGGCCTCGACGCCGATGCTGCCCGAGGCCGTGGCGACGGTGACCGCGGCGCTGACCGCCGCGCTGTCAGCGGCTGGTAACGCCTCGTCCCTGCACGCCGGTGGGCGTCAGGCCCGTCGCGTCGTCGAGGAGTCGCGGGAGCAGCTCGCCGCGGCCCTGGGTGCGCGCCCGTCCGAGGTAATCTTCACCGGCAGCGGGACTGAGAGCGACAACCTGGCCGTCAAGGGCATCTGGTGGGCCCGGCGAGCGGCCGACCCCCGCCGGACGCGCATCCTCGCCAGCGCCGTCGAGCACCACGCCGTGCTGGACGCCGTCGAGTGGCTGGCTGCCCACGAGGGGGCGAGCGTCGACTGGCTCCCGGTCGGCGCTGACGGCCGCCTGGACCCCGAGGTGCTGCGCACGGCGATCGAGCGGGACCCGACCGACGTCGCGCTGGTGACGGTGATGTGGGCCAACAACGAGGTGGGCACGGTCCAGCCGGTGCACCAGCTCGTCGAGGTGGCACACGAGTACGACCTGCCGTTCCACAGTGACGCCGTCCAGGCCGTCGGGCAGCTCCGGGTCGACGTCGCTTCCTGCGGCGTGGACGCGCTCACCCTCGCCGGTCACAAGCTCGGCGGCCCGCTCGGCGTGGGCGCCCTCGTGCTCGGCCGCGACGTCGACTGCGTCCCCCTGCTCCACGGTGGCGGCCAGGAGCGGGACGTGCGCTCAGGGACGCTCGACACCCCCGCCGTCGCCGGCCTGGCGGTGGCAGCCTCCCTCGCCGCCGAGCGCCAGGCCGAGCTGCACACGCGGCTGTCCGCCCTCCGTGACGACCTCGTCCGGCGCGTCCTGGCCGACGTGCCGGACGCCGTGCTCAACGGCGCTCCCCTGACGGCGACGCAGCGCCTTCCTGGCAACGCGCACTTCTCCTTCCCCGGCTGCGAGGGGGACTCACTGCTGCTGCTCCTCGATGCGCGGGGCGTCGAGGTCTCGACCGGGTCGGCCTGCTCGGCCGGCGTGGCCCGGCCCAGCCACGTGCTCCTGGCGATGGGGGCGGACGAGCAGGCCGCGCGCAGCTCCCTGAGGTTCTCGCTCGGGCACACCTCCACCTCCGCCGACGTCGACGCCCTCGTCGAGGTGCTGCCATCCGTGGTGGACCGGGCCCGGCGGGCGGGACTGCCGGTCCCGCGCCCGTGAGGCTGCTCGCCGCCCTCTCGGGTGGGGTGGACTCGGCTGTCGCGGCGGCCCTCGCCGTCGAGCAGGGGCATGACGTGACCGCCGTGCACCTGGCCCTGTCGTCCTCACCGGCCACGCTGCGCACCGGATCGCGCGGCTGCTGCTCCAAGGAGGACGCGCGCGATGCCTCGCGCGTCGCCGACGTTCTCGGGATCCCCTTCTACGTATGGGACTTCGCCGACCGTTTCCGAGAGGACGTGATCGACGGCTTCGTCGCGGAGTACGCCGCGGGCCGCACTCCCAACCCGTGCCTTCGCTGCAACGAGAAGATCAAGTTCACCGCCGTCCTGGACCGGGCCCTCGGGCTCGGCTTCGACGCGGTGGTCACCGGCCACCACGCCCGCCTGTCGGAGGGCCAGCTGCGCAGGTCGGTCGATCAGGACAAGGACCAGTCGTACGTCCTCGCCGTCCTCACGCCGGACCAGCTCGCCGGCACGGTCCTGCCGCTCGGTTCGCTGACGAAGGCCGAGGTGCGCGCCCAGGCGGCCGCTCGGGGCCTGGCCGTCGCCGACAAGCCGGACAGCCACGACATCTGCTTCATCGCCGACGGGGACACGGCTGGTTTCCTGCGCCAGCACCTCGGCGCGCAGCCCGGTCCCGTCATCGATGCCCTCAGTGGAGCGGTCGTCGGCAGGCACGACGGCGCCTACGCCTACACCGTCGGACAGCGCAGGGGGCTTGCGCTGACCGTGCCGGCCCCCGACGGCCGACCGCGCTACGTCCTGTCGGTCGAGCCGGTGAGCCGGACCGTCACCGTCGGTCCCGGGGAAGCCCTGGACGTCCACGAGATGCGGGCGAGCCGCCCGGTCTGGCTCGCGGCGGCCGAGCTCCCCCTGGCCTGCCAGGTGCAGCTGCGGGCACACGGCGCCGTGCACGACTGCGTGGTCAACCCCGAGGGCGACGGGTGGCGCCTCGACCTCGGAACGCCCGCGCGAGGGGTCGCGCCCGGGCAGGCCGCGGTGCTCTACGCCGGTGACCGGGTGCTGGCCAGCGCCACGATCGACTGAGCCCCACCAGCCGGACGGGTCGGTGGCCGCTAGGGTCGGCGGGTGGCCGCCCCGAGGATCGACGCAGGCTCGGGAGCCGCCGCCTCGCCCCCGGGTCGGCCCTCCCCGTGGCACGGCGCCACGGGCATCGGGAGCATGCCCGGGACCGACCCCGACGAGGCCGTGCGCGTCGTGCTGGGTGAGCTGCCCGACCTGCCGTTCCTGCCCGAGCTTCCTGGCCGGGGGCCGCACGCAGACCTGGCCGGGCGCACTGCGTCGCTGCTCGTGGACCTCGCGGTCGACCTCCAGCCGACCGGGTGGCGGCTCGTCCCGCGAGCCTCCCGGGACGGGCGGCGGGCCCGGGACCTGATGTCCCGCGACCTCGACGCACTGGAAGGCGCCACCCAGGGAGGTCCACCGGCGACCCTCAAGGTGCAGGCGGCCGGGCCGTGGACGCTGGCCGCGCTCCTCGAGCTCCAGCGGGGCGAGCGCGCCCTGGCCGACTCCGGGGCCGTCGACGACCTCAGCGGCTCGCTGGCCGAGGGCCTGCGCCGGCACCTCGCGGACCTCGCGGTCCGGTTGCCCGGAACGCGCCTGGTGCTGCAGCTCGACGAACCGCTGCTGCCCGCGGTGGTGGGGGGAGGCATCCCGACCGCGAGCGGCTTCGGCCGGCTCCGCTCCCCGAGCCGCCAGAGGGTGCGCGAGGTACTGGCAGCCGTGCTGTCGGTGTGCGACGACACGGTCGTGCACTGCTGTGCGCAGGACCCGCCGTTGGAGCTCATCAGCCAGGCCGGTGCCGGCGCCCTCAGCGTCGATGCCACCCTGCTGGGCCCGCGGCACGACGAGGCGATCGGTCTCGCGGTCGAGGCCGGCCTGGGCCTGCTGCTGGGAGTGGTGCCCTCCGTCGATGACAAGCGGCGCGTGGACCAGCGGGGCTCTGATCGACGACCGTCAGACCCGTCGGCGGTGCTGGACCCGGTCCGCGTGCTCTGGCGACGACTCGGGTTCGACCCCGACCGGCTGCCGGGCGCGGTGGTGGTGACGCCGCAGTGCGGCCTGGCCGGTGCTTCCCCGGCGCACGCCCGCGCGGCGCTGGGGGCCTGCACTGAGATGGCCCGACGACTGGGAGAGCAGCCCGAGTGAGTGCCCAGCAGGGGAGCGACGGCGCGAGCATCGTCGACGGCATCCCGGTCGCCGTCCGGGCGAGGCACGCCGAGCTCTGTCGAGCCCTGGACGAGAACGCCTTCCGCTACTACGTTCTCGACGCCCCGACGATGTCCGACGCAGAGTACGACACCCTGATGCGCGAGCTGCGCGAGATCGAGGAGCACCACGACGGTCTGCGTACGGCCGACTCGCCCACGCAGAAGGTGATGGGCACGTTCTCGACCGACTTCACACCGGTCGACCACCTCGAGCGGTTGCTGAGCCTCGGCAACGTGTTCGACGAGGCTGAGCTGCGGGAGTGGGCCGCGCGGGTCGCGAAGGAGGCTCCGGCCGCGCGCTACCTGTGCGAGCTGAAGATCGACGGTCTCGCTGTGGCGCTGGTCTACCGCGAGGGTCGTCTCGTGCGCGCTGCCACCCGCGGCGACGGACGTACGGGGGAGGACATCACCCCGAACGTGCGCACCCTCGCCAGCGTGCCGGAGCAGCTCACCGGCGACGACGTACCGGCGGAACTCGAGGTCCGCGGCGAGGTCTTCCTCGCGACCGAGGACTTCGCCCGGCTCAATGCGGGTCTCGTCGCCGAGGGGCGGGCTCCGTTCGCGAACCCGCGCAACGCCGCCGCCGGCAGCCTGCGCCAGAAGGACCCCCGAATCACGGCGAGCCGCCCCCTCTCACTGACCCTGCACGGCATCGGCGCCCGCGAGGGCTGGGACCCTCAGACCCAGTCGGAGGCGTACGCCCAGCTCGGCGCCTGGGGTCTGCCGGTGTCGACCTACCTGGAGGTCTTCGACGACCTGGAGGGGGCGCTGGGCTACATCGCCCGGTGGGGGGAGCACCGGCACGACGTCACCCACGAGATCGACGGCGTCGTGGTCAAGGTCGACCAGCTCAGCCTTCAGCGCAGGCTCGGCGCCACGAGCAGCGCGCCCCGCTGGGCCATCGCGCACAAGTACCCCCCCGAGGAGGCGACCACCCGGCTGCTGGACATCCAGGTCAACGTCGGGCGCACCGGCCGCGTCACGCCGTTCGCCTACATGGAACCGGTGCAGGTCGGTGGGGTGATGGTCAAGCTCGCGACCCTGCACAACGCCGGCGAGGTCGCCCGCAAGGACGTGCGCATCGGGGACACGGTCGTAGTGCGTCGCGCCGGCGACGTCATCCCGGAGGTCGTCGGTCCCGTCGTCGCCCTGCGGGACGGCAGCGAGCGCCTGTTCGTCATGCCGACGCACTGCCGCGAGTGCGGCACCCTCCTGCGGCCGATCCGCGAGGGTGACAAGGACCTGCGCTGCCCCAACCACCGCGCCTGCCCCGCGCAGCTGCGGGAGCGGGTGTTCTCGATGGCCGGCAGGAACGCGCTCGACATCGAGGGACTGGGCTACGAGGCGGCGCGCAGCCTCACCGAGCAGGGCATCGTCGAGGACGAGGGCGATGTGCTCCTGCTGGACGCGGAGCAGCTCGCCACCAGCGCGTTCTACACGACCAAGGGCGGCGCCCTCTCAGCCGCCGCCCGTCAGCTGCTGGCCAGCCTGGAGCAGGTCAAGCAGCGCCCGCTGTGGCGCTGGTTGGTCGCGCTGTCCATCCGCCACGTCGGCGCACCCACCGCTCGCGACCTGGCCAGGCACTTCCGCTCCATGGACCGCGTGCAGGCCGCCTCCGTGGAGGAGCTCGCAGCGGTCGACGGTGTGGGGCCGGTCGTCGCGCAGACGGTCGCGGAGTACTTCGCTGTCGACTGGCACCGCGAGATCGTCGACAAGTGGCGGCGGGCCGGGGCGTCGCTGGTCGACGACGGGGCCGATGTGGGCCCGCGGCCGCTCGAGGGGGTGACCGTCGTCGTGACCGGCACGCTCACCTCCTACAGCCGCGACGGGGCCACCGAAGCCGTGCAGGAGCGTGGCGGCAAGGTGACCAGCAGCGTCAGCAAGAAGACCGACTTCGTCGTCGTGGGCACCGACCCCGGAGCCAGCAAGTACGACAAGGCGGTCAAGCTGGGCCTTCCGCTGCTGGACAACGCGGGGCTGACCGTGCTCCTTGAGCAGGGGCAGGAGGCCGCACGCGGGGTGGCCCTGACCCCGGAGCAAGGCTGAGGGACTCCGGGCCCCTAGGGAGACGGACTGCTGACCGGCGCCCCGAGCGACGTCGTCTGTGGCTGGCTCGGCTGCGCCGGTACGACAGGTCCCGGTGCGACAGGTCCCGGTAGGACAGGTACAGCCGCCTGCGCCTGGTTGCGCCCGCCCGCCTTGGCAGCGTAGAGCGCCGTGTCTGCCTCGCGCAGCTGCCGGGCGTAGTCGACGGCCGCCCCCCGGGCGCTGGAGCAGCCCGCCGACATGGTCACCCGTAGTCCGGCCAAGGGCTCTCGACCCACCCCCTCGACCAGTCGTTGCGCCACCCGCAGCGCGGCGCGCTCGTCGCGCCCGGGCAGCAGGACGAGGAACTCCTCGCCACCGATCCGGTAGACGAGGTCGACTGAGCGCAGGGTCGCCCGCAGCTCGTCGGCCGCTGCGCGCAGGACCGCGTCCCCGCGCTCGTGGCCGTAGGTGTCGTTGACCGCTTTGAAGTGGTCGAGGTCGCACATCACGACCGACACGGGCTGGTCCAGCACTCGCGCCTGAGCGGCCGCCTCCTCGAAGCGCAGGCGCAGCCCCTTGCGGTTGAACAACCCGGTCAGCGGGTCGACGACAGCCTCACCGCGCGAGGCCAGCTCGGCGGTCATCAGGGCGAAGACTGCGGCGATCAGCGAGGCGAGCAGAGCCAGGTAGGCCACGACGGGCACCAGGTAGGGGACCTCGGCCGGGGGTGGCAGCAGGGACGAGGCGGTGAAGGACCCCGCGGTCGCCGCAAGAGCGACGGCGCACCCGACCGCGACGACCTGCGGGCGGAAGCGGGCCGCGAGCATGACCAGCGGGATGGCGAGGAACCCCACGAACGGGCTGCGGGCCCCACCGGTGCCGGCCACGACCCCGCAGAGGAGCAGCTCGAACAGCGCGATGGTCGCGATGGACCCGCGCTCGGGACGGTGCATCCGACCCAGGAACCGGTCGAGGGCGAGCAGGGTGATCAGCGTGACGCCCACCAGAGCGAGCATCCACCACCCGTACCAGATGGACGACAGGGCGGCCGTACCGCCGCACGAGGCACCTTGGATGCGACGGGCCGTGCGCACCCGACCGTTCATGTCGAGCAGGCGGCTCCGGTCGAGCTCGTCCCGCACGAGCCAACCGCGGGTGCGCGGCTCCACCCGTGAAGGGGTGCGGCTCGGCGAGGTCACCTGGACGGTGTCGACCGGATACGCTCCCGCCTTGACGCCTCGGAGCGTGCCTCCCCCTCCCATGCGGGCGCGAGGCGTACAGGAAGTGCGCCGACGTGCCGACGATGAGCACAGTCGCTCCTGGGCGCCGTCGACGTGAGGGGGTGACGTGGAGGTCTTGCACGCGGAGCGCTCTCGCAACGAGTTCCGCGGACGCCGTGACGTCGCGTTCCGGTTCTACGTGGCCGTCGTCGCCGTAGCCGGCCTCGTGCTGGTCGGCGTCGCGTCGGCCTCGCTGGAGCTGGAGACCTACCGCCGCATCGAGCCGGCCTTCTGGGTCGCCTGCTTGATGCTGCTGGCCGCCGAGCTGCGCCCGTTGTTCACCGCGGGCGCCCGCGACTCCAACGGCCACGTGCTGTCGACGACGTTCGTCTTCGCGATCCTGCTCCGCTACGGGCTCGACGCGGCGCTCGTGGTGCAGGCGCTCGCCGTCGTGCTGAGCGACGTCACGCGAGCCAAGGCGCCGTGGCGGGTCGCCTTCAACGTCGGGCAGTTCTGCCTCTCGTGGGCGGCCGGCGCGTTCGTCATGCGCGCGTTGGGGATGCGGCCGGAGACCGCTGACCTGATGGACCTCGTGGGCGGTGACCTCCTGGCTGCCGTCGCCGGCGGCCTCGCCTACTTCGTGGTCAACCAGGCCCTGGTGACTCTCGCGGTGTCGCTCAAGACCGCCCGCAGCGTGACCAGCCTGCTGAGGCACGACCTGGCCTACGAGGCTGTCACCGACGGTGCGCTGCTGGCCTTGGCGCCGCTGGTCGTCCTGGCCCTCGAGGAGGGAGTGATCTTCCTGCCCCTGCTGCTCCCGCCGCTGATCGCGGTCTACAAGGTGGCCTCCATCGCCCTCGAGCGCGAGCACCAGGCGCTCACCGACGCCCTGACCGGCCTGCCCAACCGCAAGAGCTTTGCCAAGCGGACCGTTGATGCGATCGAGGACGACGGCTGCTCGGCGTTGCTGCTGTTCGACCTCGATCGCTTCAAGGAGGTCAACGACACGCTGGGGCACCACGTGGGGGACCGGCTCCTGCAGGTCGTCGCCGCGCGCCTTGCCGAGGCCAGCCGGGACGGCGACACCGTCGCGCGGCTCGGCGGTGACGAGTTCGCCGTCCTGCTCCCCGGCATGGGCCGCACTGAGGCAGAGGAGGCGGCCCGCCGGCTGCTCGACACCCTCAGCGCTCCGCTGGAGCTGGAGGGACTGCTCGTCGACGTGTGGGCGAGCGTCGGTGTTGCGGTCTCACCGGCCGACGGCACGGACCTCGACGTCCTGCTCCAGCACGCCGACGTCGCGATGTACGTCGCGAAGGAGAGCGGCGGGGGAGTCGAGCTCTACGACCCCGGCAAGGACCGCAACTCGACCGGTCGCCTCGTCATGCTCAGCGAGCTGCGGCGGGCCATCACCGGCGGCGAGCTCGAGGTGCACTACCAGCCCAAGGCCGACCTGCGGACCGGGACCGTCGACGGCGTCGAGGCCCTCGTGCGGTGGCGGCACCGTGAGGGTGGACTGATCCCCCCGGACGAGTTCATCCCGCTGGCCGAGCGCAGCGGCCTGATCGAGAGCCTCACCCTCTACGTCGTGGACGCCTCCGTCGCCCAGCTGGCCCTGTGGCGGCAGCAGGGGCTGCACCTCAAGGTGGCGATCAACATCAGCGTGCGCGACCTCGCCGGCGGTCGGCTCACCACCACCGTCGCGGCGGCGCTCGCCCTGCACGGCGTGCCCGCGTCGTGCCTGCAGCTCGAGATGACCGAGGGGTCGCTGTTCTCGGAGTCGCACCGCGCCGCGACCACCCTGCGCCACCTGGACGTCCTGGGCGTGATGCTCTCGCTCGACGACTTCGGCACCGGCTACTCGAGCCTGGAGCACCTGCGACGCCTGCCGGTCCAGGAGATCAAGATCGACCGCTCCTTCGTCTCCCGCGTGGTCACGGATCCGCGTGACTGCGCCATCGTGCGCAGCGTCATCGACCTGGCCTCAGGCCTCGGCATGCGCGTGGTCGCCGAGGGGGTCGAGGACCGGCAGACGTGGGAGCTGCTGCGCGAGATGGGCTGCGACAGCGCCCAGGGCTGGTTCCTGTCGGCCGCGGAGCCGGCTCAGCTGCTGACGCCGTGGCTCTTGGCCCGCCAGAGCGCCGGCGAACGGGCCGTGCGCTAGCCAGGGACGCGGAGCCGGTACCGCTTCGGGGCTGTCGGCCCGCGCTAGCGGGCGCGGGTCAGCGGCGCGCTCGACACTGCTGCCGCGGACTCGACGACCGTCGAGGTGATGCCGGCGAGGTGCGTCAGCCGGAGCACCTCTGACCGGCGGTAGGGCGGGCCGCCCACCCTTCCGACGAGCACGGCGCGATCGGGCGACCCGACGGGCGCGGCCACGAGCACCGTGCCCAGGGAGCCCCAGTGCTCCGGCACCCAGCGCTCGCGCACGTCCAGGTGACGACCCGTGGCGAGGGGGAGCCAGGGCAGGGACGACGCGTCGAGGTCCGGGGCTCCGGCGTTGGCCGCAAGCACCTGCCGCTCGCCGGACAGGGACCCGCCTCCGGACGGGTCGGGTCCGACCAGGAGTGCCCAGCTGGCCCGGAAGACCCCCGGCAGCCCGGAGACGAGTGCCTCGAGGGCGGTCACCGGATCAGTGGCGAGCTGCTCGACCAGCTCGAGGTCTCGGTGCAGGTCCTGCCCGCCGTGGTAGGGGCGCAGCGACTCGACCACGACCCCCGGCACGGACTGGGCGCTCGTGATCAGCGTGTCCGCCAGCCCACCGGGCGGCAGCGACACCAGAAGGTCGTCGACCGCACCGTCGGGCCCTCGCTCGACGACGTCCAGGCTGCGGATGTCCGCGCCCACCCGACCGAGTGCCGTCGCAAGGGCGCCGAGCATCCCGGGGCGGTCCGGCAGGACGACGCGCAGCAGGTACGACACCAGCACTCCTCCCTGGGCTCGCCCACCCCCGTCGGCCACGGGTGGGCCGTCCCAGTCTGGCGGACCCGTGTTGCCGGCAGGTTGCGGACAGCATCGCCCGATCGCGGATTCCCTGCTCCTAGACTCTCGCCGACCCGTACGCCGTGCAGAGGAGCCGCATGCCCGAGATCACCCGCGAGCAGGTGGCGCACCTGGCGCGGCTGTCCCGGCTGGCGCTCGACGATTCCGAGCTGGACGCGATGGCCTCCCAGCTCGGTGTGATCCTCGGGGCCGTCGCCCAGATCTCTGAGGTCACGGACGCCACCGACGTCCCCCCGACGACCCATGCGGTGCCGGTCGAGAACGTGACCCGCCCCGACGTCGTCGTGCCGTCGCTGGACCGCGACGCGGTCCTCGCCGGTGCACCGTCCGCCGAGGACGGCCGCTTCCGCGTCCCCCGCATCCTGGACGCCGAGTGAGCACGCCTGCGGGCGGCGACCTGACCCGGCTGACTGGGGCCGAGACCGCCTCGGTGATCGCGTCGGGGCAGGCGAGCGCCGTCGAGGTCACCCGCGCCCACCTCGATCGCATCGCCGCCGTCGACGGTGCCGTGCACGCGTTCCTGCACGTCGACGAGGCCGGAGCCCTCGCCCAGGCTGGGGCGGTGGATGCCGCCGTCGCGGACAGGAACACTCCGACCGGGGCGCTCGCCGGCGTACCCCTCGCCCTGAAGGACGTCATCGTCACCCGGGGCGTCCCGACAACGGTCGGATCGCGCATCCTCGAGGGCTGGGTCCCGCCCTACGACGCGACGGTGACCTCGCGACTGCGTGCGGCCGGACTGGTCATGCTCGGGAAGACCAACATGGACGAGTTCGCCATGGGCTCCTCGACCGAGCACAGCGCCTACGGCCCGACGCACAACCCGTGGGACCTCACCCGCATCCCCGGCGGCAGCGGGGGCGGGTCGGCCGCCGCGGTCGCGGCCTACGAGACGCCCTTGGCCGTCGGCACCGACACGGGCGGTTCCATCCGCCAGCCCGCCTCGGTGACCGGCACAGTCGGCGTCAAGCCGACCTACGGGGGAGTGTCCCGCTACGGGCTGGTCGCTTTCTCGAGCTCCCTCGACCAAGCCGGCCCCTGCGCGCGCACCGTCCTCGACGCCGCGCTCCTGCACGAGGCGATGGCCGGCCACGACCCGCTCGACAGCACGTCGATCGATGCGCCGGTCCCGCCCGTGGTCGAGGCCGCGCGGCAGGCCGACGTGAAGGGTCTGCGCATCGGCGTCGTGCGCGAGCTGACCGGCGAGGGCTACGAGCCGGGGGTGCAGGAGCGGTTCGACGAGGCCGTCGCGCTGCTGCAGGAGCTCGGGGCGACCGTGTCCGAGGTCAGCTGTCCGCACTTCGCTTACGCGCTCCCCGCCTACTACCTGATCGCCCCGTCGGAGGCGTCGAGCAACCTGGCCCGCTTCGACAGCGTGCGCTACGGCCTGCGGGTCGGCGACGACGGACTCAACTCGCTGGAGCAGGTGATGTCGTTGACCCGGGCCGCCGGCTTCGGGCCCGAGGTGAAGCGACGGATCATCCTCGGCACCTTCGCCCTGTCGAGCGGCTACTACGACGCCTACTACGGCCAGGCGCAGAAGGTCCGCACCCTGATCACCCGGGACTTCACCGCGGCCTTCGAGGCGGTCGACGTCCTGGTCTCGCCGGCCTCTCCCGGCGTCGCCTTCCCGCTCGGTGCCAAGCTCGACGACCCGCTCGCGATGTACCGCCAGGACCTCGCGACGATCCCCTCGAACCTCTACGGCGGACCGGCGATGTCGCTGCCGGTCGGGCTGTCCGAGGGACTGCCCGTGGGCTTGCAGGTCATGGCGCCGACGATGCGCGACGACCTGCTCTACCGGGTCGGCGGCGCCCTCGAGGCCGCCCTGCACGACCGCTGGGGCGGCGACCTGCTGTCCCAGGCTCCTGAGCTGCCCACCCCCCAGTCGCCCACCCCCCAGTCGGAGGTCTGACCGATGTCCCTGCACTCCGGCGTCAGTGTCGAGCGGGTCATCGCCTCGCCGCCCGGACCGATCTTCGAGCTGCTGGCTGACCCACGCCGGCACCGGGAGATCGACGGCTCGGGGCTCGTGCGCGATGCCTTCGACGGGCCCGACCGCCTCTCCCTCGGCGCGCGCTTCGGCATGAGCATGAAGGCCGGCGCCCCCTACCGCATGATCAACGAGGTGGTGGAGTTCGAGACCGACCGCCGCATCGCCTGGCAGCCGCGACCGGCGGCACCGCTGATCGGTCGGGTCATCGGCGGCCGGATCTTCCGCTACGAGCTGGAGACCGTCCCCGGTGGCACCCGCGTGCGGCAGACCTGGGACATCTCGCACGAGCGCATCCCGCCCCTGGTCGTCGGTCTGCGCTCGATGACCCGCAGCGCCATGGAGAAGACCCTCGAACGCATCGAGACGCTCGTGACGTCGTGAGCGAGGCTGCCCCCTACGAACAGGCCGTCCCCTACGCCGAGGCGCTGGCCGAGTTCGAACCGGTCTTCGGTCTTGAGACCCACGTCGAGCTGGGCACCGCCAGCAAGATGTTCTGCGGCTGCGACACCAGCTTCGGCGCTGAGCCCAACACCCACACCTGCCCGGTCTGCCTGGGTCTGCCCGGGGCACTGCCGGTCGTGAACGCCACGGCGATCGAGTCCACGGTGCGGATAGGTCTCGCGCTGCACTGCGACATCGCCCGCTGGTGCCGGTTCGCCCGCAAGAACTACTTCTACCCCGACATGCCGAAGAACTTCCAGACCAGCCAGTACGACGAGCCTCTCTGCACCGACGGCTATCTCGACGTCGACGTCCCCCAGGAGGACGGTACCGTCGACGTGGTTCGCGTCCCCATCGAACGGGTGCACCTCGAGGAGGACACCGGCAAGTCCCTGCACGTCGGCGGTGCCACCGGGCGCATCCACGGGGCGTCGCACTCCCTGGTCGACTACAACCGTGCGGGCATCCCCCTCGTCGAGATCGTGACCAAGCCGGTCGTCGGCACCGGCGCCCTGACCGCCGAGGTGGCCAAGGCCTACGTCACCGAGCTGCGCGACGTGCTGCGCGGGCTCGGAGTCTCGGACGTACGCATGGAAGAGGGATCCCTGCGCTGCGACGTCAACGTGTCCCTCAACCGTCCCGGAGACGAGTGGGGCACCCGGTCCGAGACCAAGAACGTGAACAGCCTGCGCTCGGTCGAGCGCGCGGTCCGCTCCGAGGTCGAGCGGCAGGCCGCGAGGCTCAGGGTCGGGAAGCGGATCGTGCAGGAGACGCGGCACTTCCACGAGGACTCCGGGCTGTCCACCTCGGGCCGCTCCAAGGAGGAGGCGACGGACTACCGCTACTTCCCGGAGCCCGACCTCGTCCCGGTCGCCCCGGACGAGGCCTGGGTCGCCGAGCTGCGCGCTGCGCTGCCACAGGCTCCGTCCGTACGCCGCAAGAAGCTCACCGAGGAGCTCGGCCTGTCGGTCCTCGACTCGCAGGCGATGGTCAACGCCGGCGTACTCGACGCCGTGCTCGCCACGGTCGAGGCAGGCGCCCCTGCTGCCGAGGCGCGCAACTGGTGGCTCGGCCACCTGGCCCAGGCCGCCAACGCCCGCGCTGTCGACGCCGCCGATCTGCCGATCCGTCCCGATCAGGTCGCCCGCGTCGTGGCCCTGGTCGCCGCGGGCAGCCTCACGGCAGGTCTTGCGCGGCAGGTCGTCGACGGCGTGCTCGCCGGTGAGGGCGACCCGGACGACGTCGTCGAGGCGCGGGGCCTCGCGGTCGTGTCCGACGAGGGAGCTCTGGGCGTCGCCGTCGACGAGGCGCTGGCTGCTCAGCCCGCCACGGCCGACAAGGTCCGCGCCGGCAAGGTCGCCGCCGTCGGAGCCCTGGTCGGGGCGGTCATGAAGTCCACCCGTGGGCAGGCCGACGCCTCCGTGGTCAAGCGTCTGCTGCTCGACCGCCTCGGCGTCTCGGAGTAGACCCTGCTCAACCGGTGGCGCGACGCTGCACCACTCGGCGGCGCCACCCCGAGCCGGCCAGCTCGTCCGCGGAACTCGCAGCCGGCTCGTCCGCGGAACTCGCAGCCGGCTCGTCCGCCGCCGGCAGGACGGCGGACCCGGCGCCGGAGTTCAGGGGCGAGGCAGGGCGAGGGCTGCGGGCACCCTCGCCGTCCCCGTCGGCGTCCCCGTCGGCGTCTCCGTCGGGCGAGCTGCTCCCGGGCGCGCTGACGTCGTCTGGAGTCCCTTCGCCGCCTTCGCCGCCTTCGCCGCCTTCGGCTGGCGTCTCTGCCGCCGCCACTGCCGCCGCCGCCACTGCCGCCGCCGCCCGGAGCCCCACCCGGTGTCGCCGCCGGGCCTGCAGGATCGTGTTCAGCTCGGCGCCGGCCAGCAGGGCGACGCACAGCAGGTAGAACCAGGTCATCAGGATGAGCCCGCCACCGAGGGCTCCGAACAGCGGCGAGGCGCTCACCACGAAGTCGAGGTAGAGGTTGAGTCCCCAGCTCGCGGCCAACCAGAGCAGCGCGGTGAGCAGGCCCCCGGGCAGGTCGTAGCGCCACCGCGTGCGCCGGGCGGGCATCAGGTGGTCCATGGTCGTCGCCCACATGACCAGGGCGGCGAAGGCAACCGGCCAGCGCAGGTAGGACCAGAGGAACTCGTACTCCGCTCCGAGCCCGAACGTGGCGATGACCTCCTCGGCCGGACCGAACAGCGGCCCGATCACCAGCAGCGTCACGGCGAGTGCGCCGGTGAGCACGCTCCCGAACCCGAGCAGCAGTCCGAGCCAGCGCCGCCGCCACCAGCCTCGCGTCTCCGGGACGTCGTAGGTGATGTTGACCGTGTTGATCAGCGTGGCGAACGCGGTCGATACGGAGAACAGGGCGAGCAGGGTGGCGAAGGTCAGGGCGTTCGCGCCGGTGTCGAACAGCTGGCGGACCGTCTCGATCGCCCCGCTGGCGCTGTCGGTGAGCAGCTGGTCCAGGAAGCGCAGCACAGCGTCCTCGACCCGGATGGCGTTGTCCGCCCCGATGAGCGAGCCGAGTTGCCCCAGCACCGCGGCGGCGACCAGCAGGGCGGGGAAAAGGGTCAACACGGCGAAGAACGCCGTCTCGGCAGCGAGTCCGAGCAGACGGTCACGGTCGGCCTTGTTGATCACCTCGATGACCAGGCGCCCGAACCAGCGGACCGGGTTCCTGGCCGGGGTGCGCGCCGCCTCGCGCGCAGTGACCGCCGCGCGCTGCTCGGCCGCCTGCCCGCTCACGACGCTGCTGGGGACCAGGCGCTCGTGCTCGGGCGGCGGGGGTCGGCGTGTCACCCCTCCATCGTCCCCGACGTCGGCCTCGGCACGGGTCACTTCACCGCGAGTCGCAGGATCCGGTCGTCCTCCCGCGCCGGGTCACCCCTACCGTCCCGGTTGCTGGTCATGGCCCAGAGCGACCCGTCCGGGGCGCGTTCGGCCGTACGCAGTCGTCCGAACTCCCCTGTGTAGAGGGCTTCTGGTGCGCCGGCCCCTCCGCGGCCGTCGAGCGGGACCCGCCACAGCCGTTGGCCGCGCAGGGCGGCGACCCACAGGCTTCCGCCCACGAAGGCCCCGCCGCTGGGGGAGGACTCGGACGTGCGCCAGGTCGTGATGGGAGCGAGGAACCGGCCCCCGCCGTCCCCGGCCCCTTCCACGTCGGGCCAGCCGCCGTTGCTGCCCGCGCTGATCTGGTTGACCTCGTCGAAGCGGTTCTGCCCGAACTCGACGCTGTACGCCCGGCCGGCGTCGTCGAAGGCGAGGCCCTGGACGTTGCGGTGACCGCGGGAGAAGACCAGGGATCCACCTGGTTCGACCGGCTTGCCGTCCGGGGTCATCCGGAGCACCTTGCCGCCGAGCGAGCCGGTGTCCTGGGAGAGCGCGGTGTTGCCACTGTCACCGGTACCCGCGTAGAGCATCCCGTCGGGCCCGAAGGCCAGGCGTCCACCGTTGTGGATGGAGCTGCTCGGGATGCCGGTGAGCACCTCGGTGACCTCGGTCGGCCGGTCGAGGCGGAAGCGCACGATGCGGTTGTCGGCCCGGGAGGTGTAGTAGGCGAAGACCAGCGAGTCGGTCGCGAAGCTGGGGCTGACCGCGAGCCCGAGCAGCCCGCCCTCACCGCGCGGAGCGACGCCGGCCAGGGTGGTGACCACCCGCGGTTGACCTCCGGCCGCGGGGACGCGTAGCACCCGGGCCGTGTCACGCTCGCTGACGAGCGCGTCTCCGCCGGGGAGGAAGGCCAGTCCCCACGGTGCTTCGAGGCCGGTGGTCAGCACCTGCGGGGGGCCGGTGTCGAGCGCGCCCCCCGCGGGCGGCGCGGGAGGTGCGGGCGGTGCGGGCGGCGCCGCGGGGGAGGCCGACGCGCCCGGCGCCGTCGCAGACGGGCTCGAGGTCACCGCGGGTGCGGCAGCGTCGGTCCCTGAGTCCCGCCCCGAGTCGGCACAGCCGACGACGGACAGGACCACGAGCAGTGGGAGCAGACGTCGGGGGCGACTCACCGCCCGAGCCTACGGGCGGGGCCGGGGCCCAGCACCTCGGACACGGGTGCCGGGGAGGGCTCTAGCCTCGATCTTTCATCCGGTCGTTCGTGATCTTGTCGGGCGGGTCTGGCCGCCGGTGGTGGGTGATGGTGGCATGTGGGTGTGACGGTTTGCCCGATGTCGCTCGGTGGGGCGTCGGTCTCACG
>JAABUN010002306.1_pt1 | contig 34812 bp, 42 predicted proteins | sample 5559311 | NCBI WGS metagenome assembly JAABUN01 (sample SAMN10711877, study PRJNA513370) | rock metagenome | isolation source: Antarctica rocks | place: Antarctica: Victoria Land, Siegfried Peak sud | reverse complement strand
GCGAGATCTTCGAGGAGCGCTCGCGGCACATCGCGACTAGCCTCCAGTACCTCCCAGCGGTCGCCCGCCGTCTGCATCATGGGCGAGACCTCGGCGAGCCCTTTGATTTCCTAACCTGGTTTGAGTACGCCCCCGCCTACGCAGAGGCGTTCGAGGACCTCGTGGGCAAGTTGCGCGAGACTGAGGAGTGGACCTATGTAGAGCGCGAGGTTGACATTCGGCTCATTCGCGACGGCCACCCTTAGCGCGGAGTTGGCCTGCTCTCGGATGTTGCGATTTCGTGATCCAGTTTAGAGGATAGGTGTTTTAGAGCTTGTGCCAACAGGTCATGGTCGGCGAGGAGGCCGAGTTTCCCAGCGGCAGCGACTCCAGGCTCCTCCGATGAGACTTCGCACGATGACAACCACTGCGGAGAAGGCGCTCCAGAAGTCCACACAACCCGACCCCGCCTCTTCGTGCATCACAGAAGCTTCTTGTGGGCTAGCTTCGCTAGTGCCACGAGTTGGTTCGTTCCACCACCCACCGCTTTGTGGCTTGTAGAGGAGCTAGCTTGCCCTTCTCGGAGATCACACCGATCAGGCCCCGGTCGTGGAGCCGCTCGCGGGTGTGGCATCCGAGTCGTAGCCGCGGTCCAGATGCACTCTCGCTTGCTCGGGCAGCGGCCTCAGCGCCGCCAGGGCGTCCAGGGTCTCGGTTAAGAGCGGCGAGTCATGGCGGTTGGCTGGGGCGACGAGCACCCCGAGGGGGATGCCATCCGCGTCTACGGCCACTGAACGTTTGATGCCTGCTTTCCCGACCCACCGGGCTTTTGCCCGCTTTCTCGCCCCCGCAAGAAGCTTTGGTTATGCACCCATCGACAGCTATGTCCGCGAGCTTCAGGCCGATGATGCGATCATAGCTCTCAAGCGCCATCTCCTCTAGCGCATCCATCACTCCCGAGGCGATCCACTCGTCACGCCTGCGACGCAGCGTAGTAGCCGAACACGATTCATCGGCGATCCTCCAATAGGCGCAACCGGTTAGACAAATTATTTGTTTAGACAATTTCCAGAATGGGAAGAGAGACGTGGTCGGTAAGACGAGCATTTAGGAGGAACATGTATCTCCGCATAGACAAATTGCAAGTGGACATACCGCGGCCTTCGGAGGCGGATCCGGCAGCTGCCAACACCGTCAATGAGTTGATGGGCGGCAAGTTCGGTGAGATGTCTACGTTGATGAACTACACGTACCAGTCGTTCAACATGCGTGGGAAGAGCAAGATCCGCCCTTACTACGACCTTATCGCCAATATCGCCGCTGAAGAGATGGGCCACATAGAGTTGGTCGCCAACACCGTCAACCTGCTCCTCGACAATACCTTCGAGGGCGGGGCGCCCGACGGAGCGCCGTTGGGCATGGCGAACTCCGCGCCCAATCCGGATCACTTCCTGAATATGGGCCTTGGGGCTATCCCGGGTGGCGCGGGCGGCGCGAAGTGGAGCGGCGATTACGTCTTCAACTCCGGCAACCTCAAGCTCGACCTGTTGCACAACCTGTTTCTGGAGTCCGGGGCTCGGATGGGTAAGATCCGGGTCTACGAGGCCGTTCAGAACGAGACCGCCCGTGAGATGGTCGGGTATCTGATCGTGCGCGGCGGCGTTCACCAGGAGGCTTACGCAAAGGCTCTCGGCGACCTCTGCGGCATAGACGCCACCAAGCTCCTGCCGATACCCGAGATAGACAACGCCAAGTTCCCGCACGCCAAAAAATTCATGGACAAGGGATACCACCGGTTGATGTATCGTTTCACTCAGGACGATTACAAGCAGATCGGCGAGATCTGGAACGGCCCCCAGGCCGAGACCGGCGAAGAACGCGAAGTCGTGGACGAAATACCCGAGGGTGGCGAAGTCCCAGATCTCACACCCATCCCCGAGATGTTCGCGCCAACCATCAGCCCCGAGGAGATCGACGAGCTAGCCAAGAAACTCGGCTAGGAACGTATAGCAGATATCTAGAAGAGGACCGGCGCGAAGAACGAATTCGCGTCGGTCTTCGGCGTACACGGGCTTGCGGTGCGGAGCTTCAGCATCCAGTATCTTTAGAGATACGTATTAAAAGCGTGTAACCTGCTCTGCGACGGAGGCCATGACACCACAGAAACGAAATGCGGAGATAGAGATCCGGGAGGCCGGTATGCGGGTGACGCCGCAGCGCCGGGCCGTGTGGTCGGCCTTCGAGGATGTTCAGGAGAGTGGACATCTCGCCGCTGACGAGGTCCACGAGCGGGCTCGGGCACTGGTGCCGGAGGTCTCGCGGGCAACCGTCTACAACGTGCTCGCGGCGTTCGTCGAGGCCGGGATGTTGCGGGCGGTCGAAAGCCGAGGCGCAGTCCTCTACGATCCAAACACGGACCCCACGCACCATCACTTCCGCTGCCGAGTTTGCAATCAGCTACACGACGTTCACGTCGAAGGGGTGGAGAAGCTCCAAGTTTCCAGCGGCGAGTCCTTCATTGTGGAGAACAAGACCGTGCTTTTGGGCGGCGTCTGTCCCGAATGCTTTCGAAAAGAACTTCAGGCGTGATCGTAGCGAGGCCATTCTCTGGCACGTTCGTATTGTGCGTAGTGCGACTGTTTTACGGGTATCTTAGACAAGAATACGGAAACCTACAGAGAGAAGGCGAATTTCGTGTCGGACAAAAGCGTCAAAAAAGTAAGCTCGAAGACTTCACCTAAAGGTGAGATGGGTCAGAAGTATCTGGCGGATGGTAAGGCGGTCTCCATGAGGTTGTGGGATGGCGAAGAGCCGTCGGAGGCTAAATCGGAGATCTCCCGTGATTACGAGACGGTGGGATATGTGATCTCCGGTAGCGCGGAACTTCATCTGGAGGGACAGAAAGTCCTTCTGGAGCCCGGTGATTCATGGCTCGTACCGAAGGGTGCTTCGCATACCTACAATATTCTCGAAGCGTTTACCGCCGTCGAGGCGACGAGCCCGCCCGCAGAAGTCCACGGGCGAGACGAGGCGTAAATCCTTAGCTGTTCTCCTTCACGCGCTTGATGATGGCCTGTAGAAGTTTGTCGCCCTGGTCCGCATCGAAGATAGCCTGAGCGTGGGCGTCTCCCGATAGGATCAGGGCTTTGTTCTCGCTGCCGGGAGCGTCTTTCGCCATCTGACGCACCTGCCCGGCCATGCTTTCGCCCTCGCTGGCGACGAAGAGCTTAGGATAGTCACCGAGGTTCGAGACATCTCCGGTGCTTGACAGCAGGATCACACCATCCGCCACATCGGAGCTTCCGGCAGCTTCCAACACGGGACCACCACCTGCACTGGCCCCGATAAGCGTGATGCTCTTCGCGCCACGCTCCTCTTTCAGGTAATTTGCCGCAGCCTCTATGCTTTCTTTAGAGGTTTCTTCGACCGCCAAGACTGCGGCATCGTTCTTGGCTATCTGCTGCGCCTGCGGCTTCCAGCTAGCCGCGTCGTAGGCCGCGCCGTGCGAGAGGACCACGCCACGCTCGCCGTCGCCCCACACCAGGGCCTCGGTGCCGCCGACCTCTATCCGCTCGCCCGAAGACTCGCTCCCGCCGCCGGTGCTTTTGCTTTCGGAATTCCCACCACCGGAACCTCCGCCGTAGCCGGAGCCTGAGTTGCCGCCGCAACCGAACAGGAGCGCGGCCAGAAGAAGCGCGATGCTTGCACCGTATCTCGCCTTCACTGACTGGTCTCACTCTCTCTGACCCACTCTGTTTGGAGCTTTGGTGGGGTCGCTAGGGTTTGCATCACAACGCAGTATTGCTCGGTCTTCTCGTGCAGAGCGTCGAGTTGTTCGGCGGTGGCTTCCGGAGCATTCACCTTCAGGATGAGGCGTATCTCCTCAAAGCCGACGGGGATGTCCTTGTTGATGCCTAGAGTACCGGCGAGATCCAGGTCTCCTTCAGCGGTGGCTTCGATGCTGTTCGTGGGTACGTTCATGGCCGAGGCTACCATTTGGCACGTGATCTGGGCGCAAGCCGCCAGAGCGCCGAGCAGCAAATCCCCCGAACACGCGGCGGTACCCACACCCCCGACACCGCTGTGAGCCTCGGCGGCGTAGACTGCACGCCCAATATCCACGGAACACGAGATCGGAGCGTCCGTCTCGCTGCCGGTCGCCGTCAACGTGATCTTCGATGCTTCCGGTTCGCTGCGGTATTTATCTTTGAGCGGCTTTTGCGCTGAGCGAAGGTCCATAAAAACACCTTTCTTATTAGTTTCCCCGCTCACACTATAACCCGCCGCTCGGGTGACTTAGTTGTTTTTGTTTTGCTCCGGTTGTTTTTCCAGGCGTTCGGCGGCTTCGCGCAGGAGTTCTATTAGCTCCTCGTCGCTCAGATCCTCGGGGTTGGAGCCGGAGGTATTTTCGTTGTTCGAGGGGGTTGGCTCCTCCGTAGTCGGTTCCGGGGTTGTTTGTTCGGCGGTCGGGTCCGCGCCATCGCCTTCGCCGCCTCGGGGTTCCGCGCCAGGGATGTCCTTGCCGGAGGCGAAGGCTAGTACGTCGTCGAAGGAATCGAGGCCGGTCACGGAGCCGTCGCGGGTGTCTACGAAGGCTGTGAGGTTTACGCCGGGGCTGTCGCGGGTGGTGACGGAGAGCATCCAGTACAGGATTCGTTCGCCGCTTTCCGGGTCTTGACGGACTACGGGGCGCGGTTCGAGGGAGACGACGTTTCCGGTCTCGCCGCTTGCGCTGCTTCGTATCCACTGGAAGTCCGGGTATGCGTTGGTGACGAACCCGAAAGAGCGGTTCGGACCGATCAGAGCTCTATCCAACGGTAGCCGGTAGACTTCGTGCTTCCCGGTATGCGCGTCGGTGTAGAGCATGGTGTAGACCGCGTTGGATGGTCCGTAGGGTTCGAGGGCCGTGTACCACGAGAGGCCGCTCTCGTTTGAGAGCAGGTACGGCATCTCGTTGTCGGTGTTCTCGATGTCCGGGACTTGCGGTACGTCTTGTCGTGTCACCCAAGCGTTCCAGATGCCGTTCTGATAGGCCAGAGAATCGGCAGCTTTTTTGGCTAGTTCGTCCGGGTAGAGTCGCTCGTCGGCGAATCGCTTGTCCTTGACGATCTCATCTCGCGGCAGATCTTCTATCTCACCGTTCGGGTGGACGACGAAGGTTCCGGCCCAGTACGGTATGGTGACCGGAAACGAGAGTCGATATTTGAGATAGGGGACGAGCATCAACACTTCGTCGCCTTTTACGGAATAGTAGGGGTTGGTCGGGGTGGCCCAGAAACGTTTCTGTATGAGCTTCCAGTGCACGTTGTCGGTTATGGACATGCCCTCGCCGTATTTGAAGGGTTTGCGTAGAGTCTTCACACCACCTTCTCCGTCCACTACCGCGACGCCTTGCTGCTCGTAGGTGAAAACGTTGAAGCCGCCGTTTGGTACGCGGGGTGAGACGTAGCCTAGAGGATCCCCCGGTTTGTCCTGGAACGGTTCGAAGTCTCCGAGGGCGACGCGGGGCTCGTTCGCCCGGTTTTGGGCGGCGCGGGCAGCTATCTCCAGCGGTAAGAAACGAACGCCTTCGGTGGCTGGGATCTCTTTTAGCTCCTCGGCGTTCAGGGCATCGTAGAAACGGACTTGCTTCAGTGCCTCGCCGAAGAGTAGAAAGAAGATCAAAATCGCCAGACACACGCCGCCCGTTATGGCCGCCGGTCGGAGCAATCCCCGGTACACCAAGTAGCCTATAACGCCAGCCGCGACAACTACCATCAACCAGAAAAACCAGTTCGCGTAGAACCCAATAAACACGCCGTGGAAGATCGGGGACGCAAACCACAGTCCGGTTCCGAAGACGATGGCGACAAGCACCGCTGCTGGCAATAAATTCTGCCGCAGCCACCCGGAAACCCTCTCCGACAAATTCCTAAAATAGTCGTCCGGCGACACCGATACCCCTCTTTCCGAGTTACGTTCTACCGGATACTACACCAGCGACCCCGGAATCCCCGTGAAAGCGTACCTTGAAAGGCAGTGTCGGCCCGGAGTTTAAGAAGCCGGAGTGCTTACCATCTTGTAGATCGAGATCTCAACCCCATTCTCGGAGAGTTCTGGGAGTTGATCCAGAACCTCCTTGACATGCGGCTGACCCAGATGCCGGTCGAGGTCGGCCTGGCTCTCCCAGTTTTCGTAGAACAGTATCTCCGATGGATCCTCACTGCTGCGGTGCAGGTCGTAGTTGATGCAGCCTTCCTCGTCCCGCGTCGGGGCGACGAGCCCGGCCGCTGCGTCAGTCAAACGATCTTCCATCCCCGGACGAGCCTTCGACCGGGCGATCACCGTGATCCGCTCACTCTCCATAACACTTCTCCTTCCATGGACTTTCCCCATCCACAAGCATAACCGCCCACCGAAACCCGCGCCATAGAGAACACAGTTTCCTCAACCGAGAGCATGTAAAGTACAACCATGAACGAGATGCGAAAAGCAGGAAACATTCAAGTGCCAAACGGTGCTCCGACAGGCTTCGTCCCGCACGCCATCAACCGCGAATTCGTGACGGCACATCCCATAGAGCGTGTCTGGAATTGGCTCAACGACCCGGCTACGTTCGTGGAGGGACAGGTCTGGCCTTACCTCGTAGAGTTTGTGGACGGCGGCTTCGAACCCGGCGTTCTGAACGTGCATCAGGGCCCGTTCCTCAACGTCGCTGGTGCGATAGGTGAAGTCCGCGGTCCCGACGAGGCTGGTGCTGACGGCTCCGCATACCGGGATCTCCCGTACTTCTATGGTTCCTACGCTCTGACCCCGCGCCTAGTTCGCCCGACGCGGCTTCAGTTCTGGGCGGAGCGAACCGCTGGTGGTGGTACGAGGGTTCGTCTGCGACTCGACAGCCTCGTGCGCCGACCGTTCGTAAAGCCGTGGGAACTGTCCCAGCGGATCTTCTGGAGCCGTTTCCCGCGATGGCTCGAATCGTCGCTTGGAGACTCCGGGAGTGGTGGCGCGTAGTAGTAGGCGATGTTGGGTATAGCCATCAGGATGTCGTCTAGCACTTTGAGAGGAACGTTTTGGATATAATTCGCATAATCGCCGCGATCATACTGCCGCCGTTGGGCGTGTTCTTGCAGGTCGGTATCGGGAAGCACTTCTGGATCAACATCGTGCTGACCATCCTGGGATTCGTTCCCGGTGTTATTCACGCTATCTGGGTTATCGTCACGAAGTAGCTTATTTCTTTGTGCCGAGGGCCAGGCCGAAGAGGTTGTCGTCGTCGGTATAAAGTTTCAGTAGGTGTAGATCCGACTCCTCGAAGATGTTCGCCGCCGAATCTGCGGTGAACTTTGTGCTGATCTCGGTTCGCATTCCTTCTCCGCTCTCGAACCTTACGGTTTCGTCGAAGGCGGGGAAGCGGACTTCTTGTCTTCCTGTGGAGTCCAGCCACATTTCTATGCGTTGTTCCTCTGCGTTGTAGGTGGCTCGGTGGGTGAACTGGTCGGGGTCGAAGTTCGCGTCGAGGCGGGCGTTCAGGACGTTCAGCATGTTTTTATTGAAGCGGGCGGTGGTGCCGGAAGCGTCGTCGTAGGCCGCTTCCAGGACTTTGGGATCCTTGACGAGATCCATGCCTATAAGGACGTGGTCGCCGGGCATCAAGCCCGCACTTATCTCCGATAGAAACTCGCGGCGTTTGTCGGGGGTGAAGTTGCCTATAGTGCCGCCGAGGAAGATCACCAATCGTCCACCAAGCTCATTCGAGTCGCTGAGCAACGCCCCAAGGGACTTATCGAAGTCCCCGATGTAGCCCCGTATCTGAAGGCTAGGGTATTCTTCGAGCAGGATGTTTCCGCTCTCCCTGACGGCGCTCTCGCTCACGTCGAAGGGGACGTAGCGGGCCGGGCAATCCGTCTCTAAAAGGGCTTCTATGAGGGCGCGAGTCTTGTCGCTGGCGGCGCCAGAGCCTAACTCCACCAGTTCGCGGCAGCCGGTGCGGTTGAATAGTTCCGGGGCGGTTCGTTTTAGGATGGAGGACTCAGTGCGAGTCTGATAGTACTCGGGCAGATCTGTTATCTCCTCAAAGATGCGGGAGCCTTTAGCATCGTAGAAGTACTTGGGCCACGGTGAGAGATCCTTTGGTTTTGTAGAGAGTCCGGCTCGCACGTCGCGCGACATGGGACCCCGCTCGACCTCCGGCTCGTCTAACGTGGAGATGCTCACTTGTCCGTTTTCGCGGCTCATTTGCCCTCTTCTCTTGGAATTCTCATAATTTACGTTGCGTCACTCCGGAGGTGGGATCCAGGACCAGCAAGCTGCCATCCTTTACCTCGCACCAGCCATCGTCTCCATCCAGTCTCTCGGAGGCGACGACAACTGCTCCCGGAGAAGCTTCCCCGTCTTCGACGTAGTAGAGCGAGTTTCCCGGACCTTCGCTCGAATAGCGCGAGAATGCCATCGCCGTTCCATCTGTGATCGCCAGGTTCAGCGTGGCTTTCAGGCCCGCGACGGCGCACACGGCGGAAACGTGCCGGACTGTGGCGGTGAGTGCGACGTCCAGCGCCGCACCTTCCCACAGCCGATCCAGGAGCCCGACGAAGATCGTCTCGGAGTCTGTGACCCCAAGGAGCTCGGTGTGGGCCCGGTCGCTCAGGGAGTCTCGCAATGGGCGCATCGCACCTTGTCGGAAGTCCTGAATAGCACCGTTGTGCATGAACATGTACTTCTTCGACGCGAACGGCGGCACACCTGACTCCTCTACCGGTAGCCCCGGAGTCGCACTTCGTACAGCCCCAAAGAACGCCGAAGCCCGCAACTTCCAAGCTATCCCCGTGAAGCTTCGGTCGGCCCAGATCGAGGCGTTCGAGCGATACACGGCGGGCTCTCTGTCTTCCGGTACGTACCAACCAACCCCGAAGCCGTCGGCGTTTACGATCCCGCTTAGCATCTCTTTTGGCGCGTAGCTTTGTACCAGCAGCGAGTGCTCCGGATCTAGCACCACTGAGGAGAGCGGCACGGATGGACCGCCCAGATATGCGACCATGCGGCACATCTAGGCTTCGGTTCTCGTCTTACTCCGCAAGGCGAAAGCCCGCGAAGAGTTGACGGCGTATGGGATAGTCCCAGTTGCGGAAGGTGTTTCGGATGGCCGTCGGTCGAGTGGCCCAGGAGCCGCCGCGCAAGGCCTTGAAGTCTGGGCCGAAAAAAACCTCGGAGTATTCCCGGTAGGGGAAGCTCTCGAAGCCGGGGTACGGATAGAAGTCCGATGCAGTCCATTCCCAGACGTTGCCGATCATATCCAGCACTCCATAGAAACTCGCCCCAGCCGGATATGCTCCCACGTCCGAAGTCCGAAACGCGAGTTGGTCGATGTTGGCCCGGCCCCGAGTAGGAGCTTCGTCACCCCACGGAAAAAGCCTCTTGAGACCGTTGTTCGGGTCCCAGGAGGCTGCTTTTTCCCACTCGGCCTCCGTCGGGAGGCGTTTGCCACGATACCGGGCGTAAGCATCCGCTTCGTACCAGCAGACGTGAACGACCGGAGCATTCGGTCGCAAGGGCTCGTTGAAGCCGAAACACTCCGTCCACCAGGAATGCGGCTCGCTCTGATACCAGTGCTTCGGCGCCTCGACATCCTCGGACTGCACCCACTTCCATCCCGCGTTGTCCCAGAACTCCTCGCGCCGGTAGCCGCCGTCCTCGACGAACTCTCTAAACTCGGCGTTCGTCACGGGCGTCCCGGCAATGCGGAACTCGTCCACATAGATCTCATGTGCTCCACGCTCGTTGTCCAGAGCTGCCGCGCGTTCGTCGGTCCCCATTACGAACGTACCTGCTGGGACTGTTAACATCTCGCCGGTTACGGTGGGGTCCTCTGGGAGGTGGCCGAAATCTGGGCGGTAGCAGTCGCCGGACATTAGTTGGAGGGTTTGGAGCATGGTCTCGTTGTGTTGGGCTTCGTGCTGCAGGATCATGTTGTAGACGAAGCCGCCTTTGAGGAGCGGATCGTCGTTTTCGAGGTCCGCTTTTTGTAGGGCTTCCAGGACCATCTGACGAACGGCGTCCAGGTAGCGTCCGGCATCGTCGCGGTCGAGGAGGTTCAGGGAGGGGCATTCCTCGCGGGGGTGGAGCGAGGCATCGTACATATCGTAGAGTTCGCGATTCGAGAGACCGCGTCCGAAAGCTTTCTCCAGTAGCCATAGCTCTTCGTAGTTGCCGATATGGCCGTAGTCCCAGATCAGGGGGCTCATAATAGGGTCGTGCTGCACGGCTAGATCCTCATCCGAGACGGTTTCGAGCAACAGTCTCGTGCGCTTCCTTGCTTCTTCCAGTCGATGGACAAAGACATCCTTTAGTACTTCGCGCTCTGTATCCATGCGCGAATACTATGCGCTCGAATAGTCATGTCAAGGCTAAAGAAGCTTCGCGAGTCGGTCGATAAAATATACAGGAGTTCGTTGAGGCAAGAAGAGCATGATATTGAGTAGCTGGTTCGTGGCGGCGGTGCTTACGCTGGCTACTGCGGAGCCCGTGCAGGCCGCGGGTCCGGGCGGACAGTATTCGATCAACTATCTGGTCTAGAACGCCAACCCGACTGGAGACCCGGGCTTTCCGACGAGGAATCTGAAAGAGTCGCATTGGCCGACGACTCCAACTAAAATGGGCGCTCCCAAGATGGGGAGCGCCCGCGACACGGTTGCCTCTAGCTCTGCGATACCTTCAGGACGATCTTGCCTCGCCCGTGGCCGGAGTCGAGGCGCTCGTGGGCCTTGCCGACTTCGGAGAGGTCCAAGACTTCATCGACGAGTGGCTTGACCTGACCGCGCTCGATGACGTTGGATAGCTCCACCAACCTATGACGTTCCCGGCTGAGGAAAACGCCGTAGAGGGTCTGGTTCTTGAGGTACACCGTAGTGAGGTCTCCCTCGGGCGGCACGATGGTCGCGAGACGTCCGAAGGCTCGCGTGTATCCGCTGGAGGCTTCCATCTGCCCACCAACGGTATCGAAGACAGCGTCGACACCCTCGCCGCCGTTCTCCGCGGCTGCGGCTTCGGCCACTTCGTCAGAGGTGTAGTCGAGGCACACGTCGGCGCCTAGATCCGCCAACGTCTGCTGGTTGGATGAACCGGCGGTCGCCAGCACCCGCGCACCGGCGGCCTTGGCGATCTGGACCGCGAATGACCCCACGCCACCAGCGCCACCATGCACAAGCACCGTCTCACCGGGCTTGACGGCCAGCCGCCGAATAATAGCCTCCCACGCCGTGCCACCGGCGAGCGGAACGGAGGCCGCCGCCTCGTGGCTCAAGGATGGTGGCTTGGGGGCGACGATGGCCGCCGGGACCACGTTGTATTCGGCGTAGGAGCCGTTTGCGCCGGGGCCGAAAAGCTCTGGTGTGTAATACACTTCGTCGCCCGCCGCGAAGTCCGTCACTCCCGCGCCGACTTCTTCGACGACTCCCGAGATGTCCGCGCCGAGCACTGTCGGAGCTTCCACGGCTCCCGGTATCGCTCCGGCGCGTAATTTCGCGTCGACCGGGTTCGTACCGGCGGCCATTATCTTTACCAGTATTTCGCCGGGGCCGGGAGATGGACTCTCCACGTCCTGTTCCTCGAAGAGATCCGGGCCACCCAGTTCAGTCGTTACCATCGCACGCATGTAATGCTCCTATATCGCTTTATCTACGCCGGAGACCATACCATCCCGGCGCGGGATGTTCGGGGTTGTAGAATACGAACTATATCTCGTGGAGAGGAGAAATTAGTGTCGAAGCAAAGCAAGGACGCCCCGCAGAAGCTGGCCGAGGCTTTCGGCGAATCCTACGGAGCGGTGATGAAGAACGCCGCCGAGAACCAGCAACGCAATGTTCAACTGGCTCAGGGCTGGGTCGAGAATTTCTCGGGTCTGATGAAATCTCAGGCCGAAGCCAATCAGGCGCTCGCCCGTGCGATGGAGTCCTATGTGAAAGTCGTGGACGAAGCCCTCAAGAGCCAGGAGCGGACCAACCGCGCCCTCGCCGAGAGCATGGAGTCGTACAAAGAGGTCGTGGAGAAGGTTTCCGCTCTGCAGGAGAAGAACACTGCGATGACGGAAGGCTTCTTCAAGGACCTGACCGGTGAATTGCAGCGCGGCAATGAGACTAGCGAGGCTGTAACTCAGAACCTCATGCAGGGTTCCGAGAAGCAGATGGAAGCCCTTCAGGGTATGTTGGCTGAGACGATGGATTCGTACACGAGTCTTATGAATGCGCCGCTTGCGCTGTATCAGAAGAACATGGAAGCATTCGGCGGCGGGAAAAGCTAGAGGATACAAAGAGCGGGAGAGGACGAGCATGCAGGTAGAGAAGAGATTTGAAGTTAGAAATTTGATCGGGGGTTCGTGGGAAGCGTGGAACGGTGGAGACATCGAGCCGGTCTACGATCCGGCGACGGGCGAGATCATCGGCGAAACGCCTCTCTCTTCAGCCGACGACGTGGATCGTGCCGTGACTGCGGCTCAAGAGGCTTTTCTTGGCTGGTCGGCTACGCCGGTTGGGGAACGCGCTCGCATAATGTTCCGCTTCAAGATGCTCCTCGAAGAGCACTTTGAGGAACTAAGGGATCTCGTCACCCTGGAAAACGGCAAGGACAAGAAGGATGCCGGTGGTGAGGTTCGGCGGGGTATAGAGGTAGTCGAGTTCGCCTGCGGGATGCCGACCTTGATGATGGGCGAATCCGTGCGGGACGTGGCTCGGGGAATAGACAACGTTTCGTATCGCTATCCGCTGGGTGTGGTAGCGGCTATTACGCCGTTCAACTTCCCCTTTATGGTTCCGCTCTGGACGCTACCCGTAGCCATAGCCGCCGGCAATACCTACATCCTCAAGCCTTCTGAGAGAACGCCTCTCTCGGCCCTGCGTCTAGGCGAACTTCTGGCTGAAGCCGGGCTCCCGGACGGGGTTTTTAGTATCGTCAACGGAGCGCGGGAGGCGGTCGACTCGATCCTGGAGCATCCGGGGATAGAGGCTGTCTCGTTTGTCGGCTCGCAGCCCGTCGCCGAGCATGTGTACCGGAACGGAGCCGCGCATGGCAAGCGTGTGCAGGCGTTGGCCGGAGCCAAGAACTCCATGATCGTCATGCCCGACGCCGTGCTCGAGACCGCCGTTCCAAATATCGTATCGAGCGCGTACGGAAATGCCGGAGAGCGGTGCCTAGCCGGTAGCGTGCTCGTGGCGGTCGGCGAGGTCGCCGATGAGTTGGTCGAGAAGGTCCGGTACGCGGCAAGCGCCATGAAGGTCGGGCCGGGCAGCGAAGACGGTAGTGAGTTGACGCCCGTGATCCGGGACTCGCACCGCGACAAGGTCAAGGGCTACGTCGACTCCGGGGAGGAAGAGGGCGCGACGGTCCTGCTCGATGGCCGCAAGCCGCCGGTCGAAAGCGGTTTCTTTATGGGTGCTACTTTGCTGGATAATGTTACGCCTGGGATGCGGGTGGCTCGCGAGGAGATCTTCGGCCCCGTTTTGAGTGTCGTCCGGGTGGATTCCCTGGACGACGCTATCGAGTTCACCAACGGCTCGCAGTTCGGTAACGCATGTTCGATCTACACCGAGAACGGCGCGGCTGTTCGGCACTGGCGCGAGCGCGTCCAAGCCGGGATGCTCGGCGTAAACATCGGGGTCGCCGCCCCGATGGCGTTCTTCCCGTTCAACGGAATAAAGAACTCCTTCTACGGAGACCTTCACGCCACCGGCAAAGACGGAGTCCGTTTCTTCACCGAGCATAAAGTGGAAGCCGTCCGCTGGCTCTCGGAGCCCGGCGCGGCCGAAGCGGTAAAGCGCCCCATTGAGAGCGGAGCGTAAAACCTAGGGAGTCAGGCTGCTGCCACGGACGAGGGTGGATTGCAGGAGCTTGTCCGCAGCAGCCACCCGGCCTCCTCGGCGAGCGGCACGAATCTATCGGGGAATGTTCGACCGCGCTCGGGACTCTCCGAGCGTACAAGCGCCTCGAAGCCGTAGGTTCCTACGCTGCGAAGGTCGGTCTTGGGTTGGTAGTAGACTTGCATCTCGGCGCGTTCGATGGCCCGTCGTAGATCGCTCTCCATCTTGAGGCGGATCTGTGCTTGATCGTTCATCTTGGGGCTGAAGACTTGGTAGCTGTCATTGCCGCCGCGTTTGGCATCGTACATGGTGAGGTCTGCGCTGCGAAGTAGCTCATTCGCAGTGTCGCCGGTATCGCCGATGGCGATACCTACGCCTCGCACTCACCACGATCTCCTCGCCCTCTATATCGAACCTCTCGTCCCTCAGAGTCTTGGTGACTTTACGCTCATCTTCTCGGTCTCCGAGTCATCCACGATGTTCTCCATCAGGATCACGAACTCGTCGCCCCCGATTCGGGCCACTGTGTCTCGGCCAGAGTCCTACAAAATTTAGCTCTGACAGCCGTAAATCTCCCACCGAGAGCTCGCGCCGAGAGGCTGTCAATTGAAATTATCGCGTGGCAGTCTCAACCAAAGATATAGGCGAATTTGTATAAGTTTAAGAAATTACGCGACTTCTGGTGGAGAAAACGTTATTATTCTCCAAGCGGTAAACAGTAAGACCTTCTGGAGGGGGACACTGTGCAGAGGACGACCTATTATATGTGGACGATGCTCGCGGCATTTTGCGTGGGTCTCGTGATAGTCCTGTTCTCGGCATCCAAGTCGGAAGCCGCAACGTACTCTCAAGTTGTGGACAACTCCACATCGGGGCGGTTTTCCGCATCCAGCAAGTGGGTCAAGAGCAACTATAACTCCCAACGCTACGGCTCAAACTATAGAGTCCTGAAGAGGCCTGGCTCGACTTCGGCCAACGCCAAGTACAAGATCAAGACTCCCGCCAAGGGCTCCTACAGGGTTTTCGCCCGCTGGCCTTCCAACGCTGGATACAACAACCGCACACGGTTTGCCGTGAAGACTCCAAGTGGTTGGAAAAAGAAGACCGTCAACCAGAGAAGGAACGGTGGTAAGTGGGTTTCGCTTGGCACCTACACTCTCGCCGCAGGAGACTCCTATCGGATAAAGGTCTCACGCAAGAGTTCCGGCAAGGGATACATAATCGCCGACGCGGTAAGAGTGAAACGAGCGACCACCACGAGCGGCACCACTACTAACAACACCGCGCCTACGACTACGACCAGTGGCGCGAAAGTGATCCAGGAGGCTCGTAGATACCTGGGCAAGCCTTACGTTTACGGAGCGGCTGGCCCGTCGAGCTTCGACTGTTCGGGATTCACCCAATATGTTTACAAGAACGCGGTCGGCAAGAGCCTCCCGCACAGCGCAAAGAGCCAGTATAGCTACGGTCGCTCAGTTTCTAGGAGTGAGCTAAAGCCGGGCGATTTGATCTTCGGCAACGCTGGTGGCAGTGGTATCCAGCACGTCGGTATCTACGAGGTCTTCAACGGCAAGGGATACATGCTCCATGCAGGCAACGAGCAAACCGACGTGGAACGCACCCCGTTCCCGAACTCCTGGTACAACGTCATAGGCTACAAACGCCTGGTCTAAATTCTCGGAATAAAGTGCTAGCAAAGGGAGAGGGCTCGTGTTTGCGAGCCCTCTCCCTTTGTGTGTGGTGCATAGCTACCTGGGATAAGATGGTTGTTCAGATAGCCGGGGAGTCTTGTCGAGCTGAAGTCTTTTCGGCTAGTAGTACAGATCCGCTACTAGGAAGGCGGAGGTCGCTCGGTGGGAGAGGCTTTCGGCGAAGTAGTGGCCCTGGGCTTCGTCGCAGCCCAGGTCTTTGAGGACCATTAGTTGGCGAGCGTTCTCGACGCCTTCGGCTACGACTCTGAGTCCCATCGCGTGAGCGAGGGAGATGACGGCGGAGACTATATCGCGGTCTTCGGGCTGATCTTCGAGGCCGGTGACGAATGAACGGTCTATCTTCAGGGAGTCGAGCGGGAAGTGCTTGAGGTGCGAGAGTGAGGAGTATCCCGCGCCGAAGTTGTCGACCGCGAGGCGCACGCCGAGACTTTTTAGTGCCTGTAGCGTGACGGCGGCGGACATTGCGTCCTCGTGCAGGCTACTCTCTTTTATCTCCAGTACGAGGCTCGAAGGGTTGATGCCGGTTTCCTCTATGACGCGGGAGACTTCTCCGACGAGGTTGGGGTGCATGAAGTGGCGGTTCGAAAGATTCACGCCTACGGTTAGGGGGGATTCCGTCGGGTATCGTTCCTGCCAGGAAACCATCTGGCGGCAGCCCTCACGCAAAGCCCAGCGTTCTATGGCGAAGATCAGTCCGGTCTCCTCGGCCACGGGGATGAACTGGTCCGGTAGGATCACACCGCGTTTGGGGTGCTCCCAGCGCAGGAGTGCCTCCATACCGATCATACGACTCGTAGATACGTCCATCTCGGGCTGGTAGAAGAGGACTAGCTGATCTTTATCCATCGCCTCGACTAGCTCGGTCTCCATCTCTAGGTGCTGGGAGGCTGTCTCCACGGCTTCTCCGGTGAACATCTCGAAACGGTTCTTGCCACGGGATTTGGCTCGGTACATCGCGGTGTCGGCGTTCTTTACCAGGGTCGTTGGGTCGGCGCCGTCGGTCGGGTAGTAGCAGACTCCCACGCTCATGGTGATGCGTAGCTCGTTGCCCGCAAGCTCGAAGGGCTCGGACATCGTCTGGACGATTCGCTCGGCGACTATCGTGGCGTCCGAAGGGTCTCGGAGATCTGGCAATATGACCGTGAATTCGTCGCCCGCGAGCCGCGAAACCACATCGTACTCGCGGCAGGCCAGGGAGACTCGGTTGGCTGTCTCCTGCAGCAGGAGGTCGCCTATGTCGTGGCCGAGGGTGTCGTTTATCATCTTGAATCGGTCGAGGTCCAGAAAGAAGAGCGACAGCAGCGCACGGTTGCGCCTACAGCGAGCTATCTCCTGGCTGAGTCGCTCGTAGAACGAGGCCCGGTTCGGCAAGCCTGTGAGGAAGTCGTAGTTGGCCTGGCGATCCAGCTTCTCGACGGCGAGCTTGCGCTCGGTGATCTCGTGCAGCACCACCAGATGACCGGTTCTGTTGCTCCGTCCGTCGTAGAGTGCTGAGAGGGCGAGGTCGTAGTGGCGGCGTTGCGGCCCTTCGCCCAGTGCGATCTCCTCGTTCGCCTGTCCGTTCTCTTCGTAGCGTTTTAGCAGCGCGGTCCCTCTATTTCCGGCGAGTGGCGCGGCCTTGTCGGACATCACCGTGCGGAAATCCCGCCCCATGATGCTTGAGGCTGGAAGTCCCAGTATGTGGCTCGCCGCCGGGTTGACGTCGACTATGCGATTTCTGAGGTCCAGGACTACGGTGCCGTCGCTCATGCCTTCGACCACCGCGTCGTGGGCTACGGGCGAGATGTCCAACAGTCGATAGCGCGTGAGAGCCCACACTAGGGAGAAGCCCATCACCGCGAAAGCGGCGGAGATGAGATCGAAGTCAACCGCGAGAACTAGGCCGGATCTCTGGGCCGTCACCACGCTCCACGGTGCTAGGAAGCCGATCAGAAGCGAGAGACTCTGGAGCCCGTAGAGCCGCTGAGAGTTTACGAGCATGGAGATCAACAACGCGCTGCCCACCACAACGAGCCCCACCCGATACAAGAGGTCGATGTAGAACCACGGCCCGTATTCGAGCACCAGCCGCAACAAGCCCGCATCGCCCCGCGAGCCCTGGAAAGTCCACATCAGATTGTGGCTGGCGTTAGTCGCGATGAGTACCAGGGTGATAAGCGGGATGATGAAGAATAGGATCATGCGCGGGCGTGTCAGCCAGCGCTCCCGACCGGTGTATTCAATCGTGAAGAGCAACCACAGCGGTCCCAGAGCGAGCAGTATGGCTTCTCCGACCCGGTAGAATACGAAAGCCGTCCCAGCATCGCGAGTGCCGAGTTGTAGAGCGTTGGCTAAAGCCCACAGCGCGAAGGTCCACAGGAGGACGGCGAGCGAGGTCGCGCCCGGTTTAGGTCGTCGTCGCCAGGCGAAGTATCCTACGACCGCTGGAAGCAGCGCGGCTACCAGCACGATCAACTCGTGTATCGTAAAGGTTAGTTTCATGAACTAACCACACCGCCCCGCATTATTTGGGTCAGCGAAAAAGCTATTTGACTCGGGCAATGCGGGTACCAGAACAACATCGTGCGGGACTCCTCCGTGAGATCCTCCTAATTATCCCGCCACGAAGCGTGAAACACAAGCGACGACGTCCGATGCTCCGTCTCCTAGATGCCCGGACGGTAGAGGTACATCGGGCGCGGGCTGAGGTCTATACCGGCGGCTTTGATGAGTTGAATCGCTTCCGGTTCCGGTGGAGCGAGCCGGGCCTGCAAGAGATCCAGAAATCCCGGTGTCTGGACGTAACGGACTACGGTCGGATTCTTGACGTTGGCGTTCTCCGCAGCGATCTCCGCGGCTCTTTCCAGGTCGCCGAACTCGTCCACGAGATCGAGGTCTCTTGCCTGCTTGCCGGAGTAGATGCGACCGTCGGCGATCTCGCGCACCTCTTTCTCGGGAAGGTCGCGGCCTTTCGAGATCACGGAGACAAACTCGTTGTAGGACTCGTCGATGACGGACTGAAAGATCTCGCGTTCCTCTGGTGTTACATCCCGGAAGGAACTTCCGATATCCTTGAATTTGCCACTCTTTATGACGACTTGCTTGTAACCATACTTGTCGGCTAGTTCAGTGAAGTTGTTGAGCGAGATGATAACGCCCAGAGAACCGGTGAGCGTAGTCTCGTTGGCGACGATCTCATCGGCTGCGGCGGAGATATAGTAACCGCCCGAAGCCGCGACGTCTCCCATCGAGACGATTACCGGCATGTTGGACTTCTCCTTGAATTCCAGGATGGAGCGGTACATCTCGTCGCTCGCCGTAACGCCGCCGCCGGGGGAGTTTACTTCCAGGACCACGGCTGCGGTATCCGGGTCGTCGGAGGCTTGATCCAGGGCGTCCTGTAATCCTTCCGGGGTGACCGTGGAGGATTGCCCCGCGATAGCGTCACCACCAGATGCGATCACACCCTCCACAGGAATAGACACGATCTTATCTGTCCCGTTCCCAGAGACATACTCTTCGTCAAAGGGAATCGCGGATGGACCACTGGCCGTACCACCGCCGCCGTCAGCGGCTACCATCGCGACGATTACCACAGCGGCCACGAGCAATCCAACGAAACCCAGAGCGACGAGACCACCCACCACCCACGGCCAACGTCGGCGGCGCGGTTGTGTGGAGGCTCGCTCCGGAGACTGGTTGGTTGTCGGGTTTTGCGTAGTCTCGTCAGTACGGTTTTCGGGCGGACGGTTCTCAGAGTCCATAATGCAAGCCTTTCTCGGGTTTTATTGGGGCATTGATGCGCCAACGACGGCGCCTACGACGATACCAAGTATCATTCCAACTACGATTATAAGGGTCGCGCAACCAGCGCACGAGATGGCGCACGAGCCCGAAGACTGTCCGTATCCAACCCCGCGAGCCTTCGACGCCCCGATCACCATCAAGACGACGCACCAGAGCCAAAATCCAAGTGCAAGCACCGTACTCAACAACTGTACCGCGCCAGCCGCAACTGTCTCGAATCCAAGCGCCGCCTGGGTCGCGTTCAAGAGTATTCTGAAGAAGCTGCTGATCGCCAGCGGCGCCATCGCGACACCAACAACGGCGAACATCGCCTTCAACGGTCCACTGCCGCCGAAGAAGCTCGTGGTGAGTTGCATTAGAAGCGAGACTGCTACCCACCACAAGAACGGCGAGAATGCTGCGGACAGAATTATTCCGATCTCGGTGGCGAGAATGAAGTTCTCAAGCGTGTCGGGCGGCAGGTTGATCCCCGGTTGCTGAAACTGTTCATCCATCATGCCGCCTAGCACTATGATGACCGATACTACGATGCCGAGAATCGCGTAGATTAACGTTACGATTGCGCCCGCCAACACGTTGCGACTCTGCGCCACTTCCTGAAGGGTTCTTGTTGGCGACCAAATTACGCTAAGGATGTTCAGATCCAACAACCTCCTCGCTAGTCCTGCGAGGACATTCTACTTGTCGGGGCGGTTGCGGCGACGACCCTTCTTGAGGAGATCTTCCTTCGAGGCGGCGGTCGAGACACGCTCGTTGCGGGATTCGAGCGCGAGGCGTTCGCGGTTGTAGACGATCCAGAGGTAGAGATCCAACTCCGTACGACCCTTGAAGGCTTCGAGAACTTTGTCCTCCTGGATCATGTCGCTTATAGGCCGGTACGAGAATTCGTACCAGTCACGTAAAACTTCCTCCGGCGAAACATAACGCCGCCAGAGCTGCGAAAGCCGGAAGCCGTGGGCCTCCACGTAGGTCGCCAGTCGCCGGTAATCCGCAATGTCGGAGAACCGCACCTGTATCTCCGGCAGCACCCGGTCGAGCGGCAGACGCTCCAGAAGATGCCGATGCTCTAGCTTATGGAGAAGACTCCGAGCGTTGAGGGCCGAGTCTATGGGGACACGGCTACGAAGTTCCACGACTTCCGCCTCTATCGACTTCATACCCTGTTGGCGGGCAACGGAGACGCGGTGGTTGCCGTCGTTTACGAAGTAGGCGTCCCCGATTTTGAACAGGCTGACCGGCGGCAGGTCTTGGGCCTTGTGCATCATCTGGTCGATGCGCTTCCAGCGCTCGCCGATATCTCCTTTGGACGGCAGGAACGCCCGGTCGAAATCCCGGTGCCGACCCACGCTACCTACGATCTTATCGACCGCAACCTCGTGCATCCCGATGTTTACCTGCTGCACCGCACCGAGCGTACTCTTGACCTCATCGAATGAGAGAAGCTGATTGGACGCCGGGTCCCGCCGCAGATAAGCTCCAACTCTCCGCAGGAAAGCCTTTCTGCGAGCACGGGAAAAATCCCGCTCAGCCTGTTCACGAATGTCATGGTCCCTGTACATCACGCAAGCCTACATCCACGAACCCCGTACCACAAGCCAGAGAGCGGCGCGGGTACTCAAACCTCCAGAAACTGATGCCCGTAAACATTGAAAATTTTCGTCTCCCCCCGTTGCTGCCGCCTCTGCTCGGCCTGATTCGGACCATATAGATGCACATGTCCATGCAACCACCATTCCGGTTCGTAACGGTCGATCAGGGGCAGGAAAGACTCGAATCCGATATGCGCCAAGTCCTTGCGATCCCCGAGTCCGAACGGTGGCGAATGGGCAACGAACAAGCGGGGCGGCGGCTTGCCACGCAGCTTGCGCCATCGGAGCTTCAACGACAACGCCCGAGCTTTGCGACGCATATGACCTTCGGAGTACTGGTTTGGGCCGCCGGAATACAGCATGGAGCCCGAGAGCCCGGCGACCGGGATACCTTCGATCTCCACGACCTCGCCGTCCAGCGGAGTGCAGCCTCCCGGATACTCCTTGCCGTACTCGTCCGGGTCGTGGTTGCCGAGAACGTAGTACACTGGAACACCCAGAAAGGTAACGATGTACTCCAAATACTCGAAAGGCAAGTCGCCGCACGAGACCACCGCCTCAGCCCCTTCAGCGTACTGCTGCAGGCTCGGCCCGTAGAGCTTATCCTCCACCCGGTCGCCAATGCACAATATCTTCATGTTCCCCTCAAGCCACATAGCATACCGCTACAGGACGAGAGGACTAGCCTCTAATTTCTGGACGCTCCCGAAAGTCCACCACGCAAGTCCCGCAACCGGTAAGCCAGTACCGCCGATAACAGGAGCAGAACGCCAGGCGCGGCATAAACAATATACAGACCAAAACCCCGGATCGGGGCGACTTCGAGCCCGAACACTGGCAGCACGAAATAGTACAGAAGCGTCGTCACTGCCGCGCCAACCGCGCATCCGAGCAGGATAGGCGCACCATCGTCGGCCCGGTTCGTAATAGTAAAGTAAGCTCCGACCATCGCCATCAAACAGATGCCGACCATCGCGATCGCGAACGACAAACCACGCCCCGGCAACAAAGCATTCACGAAACCAAGCGAGGCTCCTGTAGAACCCATAACCGTCGCTAACTGACGCATCTCAAAAGCCTCCTGAAAACATCCTAATCGCAAGGATTCTACATCGTACTCGAAGTGTCGCTGGGTTGGTTTACGGGTAGTACGGGTGCGATGAACCGCGACTATGGAGTATGTAGATGCCTGAGCCAGAGACACTGAAATTGATGGTGGATATTGTGATCCCGATGGAGGATGGGGTTGTACTGATCCAACGCGCCAACGAACCTTTCGAGGGCCAATGGGCTCTCCCCCGGCGGCTTCGTCGAAACCGGTGAGACCGTCGAGGCCGCAGCTATTCGCGAGACGGAAGAAGAAACTGGCCTGACCGTGAGGCTAGACGGACTCGTCGGCGTCTACTCCGAACCCGACCGCGACCCCCGAGGCCACAACGTCAGCGTTGCTTTCCTGGCCCACGTTACGGACGGTCGGATGCAAGCCGCCACGGATGCCTCGAAAGTCGAGGTGCTTAAACCTTCGACCGTGGACCTGGCCTTCGATCACGCCCAAATAATCTCCGACACGGTGGATCAGAAGTCCCTGCATTAGTGCGGTGCAGGCTCGACTAGCTCTCCAGCGGCCAAAGCGATTCGGCTGGCAGCCTGGCCTCTACTTCGTCGCCGACGTGCAGGCGGATGTGGGGTGGGAGGGCGGCTCGGAGGGATGCTCCGGCGGCTTTTAGCTCGTAGTGGACCTGGGTGCCGAGGTAGGCGGCGGAGACTACTCGGGCGGTGAAGGAGTTCTCTCCAGGTTCTAGACGGACGGCTTCGGGGCGGATGGTCAGGGTTACGTCGCCGGGTGCTGCCGGGATCGTGAGGTTGAGCTTTCCTAGCTGGGTGGCGACGCTGCCGTTGGTGGCGTGGCCGTCTATGAAGTTCGTCGCGCCGAAGAAGCGGGCGGCGGCCCGGCTGACGGGACGGTCGTAGAAGGCGGATGGTTGATCGTACATCTGGAGTTCGCCGTCGAAGAGCAGGGCTATGCGGTCGGCGAGGACCACGGCTTCTTCCTGGTCGTGGGTAACGAAAACCGTCGTGTAGCCGCCCTCGCGCTGAAGCTCTTTGACGAGGACCCGCATCTCTTCGCGCAGGTTGGCGTCGAGGGCGCTCAGAGGCTCGTCCAGAAGCAGGAGACCGGGCTCCGTTACCAGGGCTCTTGCTAATGCGATCCTCTGTTGCTGACCGCCGGAAAGCTCGCCGGGTCTTCTGTCGGCGTAGCCGTCCATCCGAACGCGCCTCAATGCCTCCTCGATGCGCCGCGATGTGTCTGTCCGATCCACCCCCCGCATCCTGAGTCCGAAACCCACGTTCGCCTCGACCGTCATGTGCGGAAAGAGCAGTGATTTCTGAAAGACCATCGCCGCCGCCCGCTTCTCCGGTGGTGTTCCAACGACCGAGACACCATCCACTCGAACATCCCCCGAAGTAGGGCGCAGCAGTCCCGCCACGATCTTCAACGCGGTTGTCTTGCCGCAGCCGCTTGGCCCAAGCAACGCGACCAACTCGCCGGGCTCCACGTTGAGCGTGAGGTCCGAGAGAGCCGTCTCCGCTGCCCGGTAGCGGTGGGAGAGACCTTCGAGTTCCAGGCGGGCGCTCACTAGATTTTGCCGAGTCCGACGAAGGGATTGCCGCCGCCGCCATCGCGAGGTTTCAGGAAGCGGAGGGCGATGACGAGAGCTAGTATTGCGGGCAGGGCGAAGACGAGGGCGAGGACGGAGGATAGGACGGGGTCGTTGCCGGAGGCGGCGGAGAACAGGAGCATCGGGAGGGTGACGACGTTTCCGCCCCCGATCAAGAGGGTCAAGATGTACTGTCCCCAGGATATGAGGAATGCGAATAGACCCGCGACCGCCACACCCGGAGCCACGTCCGGAAGCGTGACGTGCCTAAACGCCTTCCACGGGCTCGCTCCTAGAGTTCGGGCAGCTTCTTCCAGGTCGCCCGGACGCTCCGCGAAGACGCTGGTCAATATGATCGCTGTGTACGGGACCGTCGGCACCAAATGCACCAGGAAAACTCCAAAGATCGTGTCGGCCAATCCAAGCCGGATAAACGTCAGATGCACGCCCATTGTAGAGGCCAACGGCGGTACGAGTATCGGGAGTAGGATAACGAAGATCACGACTCCCTTGAACCGCCACTCGTACCCACCAAGAGCCATCCCCGCCGGAAGTCCCACAACCACCGAAGCCACAGCAACACCAACCCCGATCACCAGACTATTCAACGTCGCCACCAACACCTTCCCACCAGGCTCCAGCAAGTACTCGATCCCGCGCAGCGACCATGCCGTCGGCAGTAAGTCCGGGAAACGCCACTCCCCCGAAAAAGTCCACAACAACAGCGGCAGAAACGGCAAGGCTACCAACGTCGCCACTAGGATGAGGCCGATGCTACTACGACGTTTACCCACGACCGAGATCCTTCGCCAGTCGCAGGTAAGCCGCCGCGACGAGAGCGGTGATGAGGGTGATGAGAACGTTTATAGCCATCGCTATCGGGCGGGCGGCAAGGTCCGTGTCGCGGTATTCGTTGAAGGCGGTCACGGGTAAGATAGTCGGGTAAGTCTTGCCGAGCAGATACGGAACCTCGAACGCGCCGAAGGTGAAGGCGAAGACGATCAAGCTAGCCGCCATCACCGCTGGGGAGATAACTGGAAAAACAACGTACCAGAACCGCTGCCAAGCGCCTGCCCCAAGGGTTCGCGCCACGTCTTCGAGTTCCGAGGCGACGCCGCGCAGGGACGCCAGCACCACCAGCGCGATAAACGGAACCTCCTTCCAGACGTAGGTGAGGATAATGCCGACGGCGTATTTGTCGTAGAGGAGTGCGGGAAAGTCTCTAGGCTCCCCGATCAGGCCGAGCGCGGCGGCGAGTCGCGCTCCGAGGCCGGTCTGGGAGATGACCAGCGCGATGCCAACGGCGGCTACGAGGTGGGGGATCGTGATCGGCAACTGAAACACTACCGACGAGACCCTTCCTCCCGTCCTCCGAAGAGCCAGCGCCGCCAAAACCGCCAGCACCGTCGAGATACCCGTCGAAGCTCCCGCGACATAGAACGTCAGGGCGAGAGACGATAGAAACTCGTCGCCGGTCAGGATCTCGCGGTAAGCATCCAGGCTGAGATCCGTCTGTCCGATAGCGGGCATGTAGCCTAGAGACTGGACGAGCGCGGTGAAGATACCGCCCGCGAAGAGCACCCCGATCACCAACATAGCCGGCGCGAGGAGAAGAGAGATCCTAAGCCATCCCCCCAAAACTTACTCCTTCAAGACTTTCTCTTTCCACTCATCTTCTATGGCGAGCAACCACTCGGATCTCGCCTCCGGCACCCGATTCTCCTCCAACTCCTGCGTCGAAAGCTTAGCCTTGCCTTCAGGCTGCGAAAGCTTCTTCTTTGCGTCATCTGGCAGTCGGTCAACACTAAGGGCTGTTAAGTCTCCCCACCCGTCTGGATCCTGCTTTTCGATCTGCGCCTCCGGGCTCTGAAGGAAGTTCGCCACGACCTGCGCCCCAGCCTTGTTCGGGCCATTTGACGGTATCGCGAGATAATGCGTGTTGTTGAGCGTTCCAGCTTCGAACAAATAGGTGCGGGTGCTCTCGGGGAAGAAGCCCTTGCTGATCTGGCGCTGCGCGAGCAACGGGTTGTAGCTCATCGTCAACCAGACCTCGCCATTCTGATAGAGCTCATCGAGCTTCGTGGAAGTTTCGGGATAAGTCTCGCCCTCACGCCACAAGTCAGGCTCGATCTCGTTCAGAAACTCGGAGAACGCCGGAGCTTTATCCTCAAAAACGTCTCCATTGAAGGGTTTCTGGTACGGCTCCGGGCCGCCCGTCACGCCGTAGAAAACTTGCTCCGTGAAAGCGTTGCCCGTGAAATCCGGCGGGGCGGGGTAAGTAAATCGTCCGGGATTGTCCGCCGTCCACTGGCGTAGTTCGTCCATAGTCTTGGGCGGATCTTCCACTTTATCCGAGTCGTAGACCATGACGAACTGGGCCTTGCCCCATGGCGCTTCGCGGCCCTCAACGGGGTAGCCGAAATCCCGGTTGATGCTCGGGCTCTCCCAGTCGATGTATTTGGCGTTCGGAAGCTCTTCGGCCCAGGGACCGTACCAGAGATCTGCGTCCGCGCCGGTCGCGAAGTTCTCGCCGTTCAGCCAGACGAGGTCGATGGTTCCTTTGTTCTTTCCGGCTTGCTTCTCGTTCAGCAGTTTGTTGATGGCGTCGGCTGTATCGTTCAGGGGAGTGCGGGTCAGTTCTATGTCGTGTTGTTCTTTCAATTCGGGGATGACATAGTCGTCTATGTAGGCGTTTATGGCATCGTCGCCGCCGTACATCGAGAGATTCACTTTTGTGTCCTTGGCGGCCTTTTCGAGTTCCGGGAATGGTCGATCTTCGCCGTTTGAGGATGATGAGTCGCTTGCGCCGGAGCCGCCGCCACAGGCGGCGAGGGTTAGGATCAGAGCCGTGATCGCGACCAGCGGCAAGAGTCTAAAATTCATGGTTCTGGAAGTCCTTTCGTCGAGAGTTGGTGCATTTCGGTCTACGCTTTTGGGTTGAGGTTGGATCAAGAAATCTCCCTCGCCGGGTGTCGAGCGAGTGCTTGCATGAGGTCCGACAGGACTCGTTGCTCGTCGAGATCCCGCACCACCTCAACTGTCCGACCGCGCCGGGAGAAATCGTGAGCGCCAGCCGCATCGAGAATCGGCACGGAGAATTCCTCAATCCGCAAGGCATCCGGGTCGATAACGGCGGCAGTGCAGGCTATATCCCAGATGATCTTCTGCTGGCGGCTGACCTCGCCTCCGCGCTCAATCGTCCATTGCTCCAATATCTCCGCCAGATAATCCGAGACTCCCCGCCCAAGACCACGCAACTCCGTTGCGAACGCCGGTGTCTCGACCAGAATCTTCGCCGCCGCAGGCCATCCCGGTATCAATAAAAGCGACAGATCAGCCTCAAAAAGCACGCGCCAGGCGGCGATGTCCGCTCTTCCGTTCAACTCACCCATCCGAAAATCGTAGCGTCCGTAACTCTCTTCGTCCCCGAATCCACCTAGCCACACGACTTTCACGTTCTTAAGAACCTCGGGTGCTACGAGCATCAACGAGGCGATATCCGTCGCTGGACCAGTCGCCACGATTGTCAGTGGACCTTTTCGGGCTTCTTCGACCAGGAAGTCCAGACCGTCGCTTGGGACGGGGTCTTCGGGAGTCAGCATTGGGCTTTTCGCTCCGGGGATGCAGGGGACGCTTGAATTGCAGAGTTGTACTACCCGTTCGGCTTCTTTTTGGTAGAGATCTCGGGATTTAGTACCGTGCGCGGTGGTGTTGTGAACCGAGATGATAGCTCGTACGTCCAGTTTGCCATCGGGTTGGCCGAGAGCGTGGGCGATGGCGAACTGATCGTCTATCTCGTTGGCGGTGTCGCAGTCCAGGACTATGCGTGTGGGTTCGGAAATCAAGATGTTCAGGATCGTAGCATGATCCCGAGAACCGTCCGCCACGTTTTCCTTAAGAGATGCTTACATAATTCAACTTATAAAGAACCCTCGAATAGGCTCTACTGACAACAAAGCGTGTCGGCGGAGCAGCACCGCTCAAACTTCGAACAACCGCTCCAGAAACTCCGGTTCCAGGTACTGTCGACTCTTGTTCAAAGTCTCTTCGTTGGTGATCGGTCGTGTGCTCCGGGCTGTCTCTTGCAAGGCCCACGCGCACCAGGACACTGCTCGCAAGGACACTATGGTCCGCATTGCCGCTAGTTGCGTGTGGAATATTTCAACGTCCGGGACTGGATTGTTTTCCAGGTAGGCGTCAATGAAAGTCTGTTCCTGTTCTTTAGAGAGGAGCGTGGCCGAGGCATCGCGCCAGAGGGTTGTGGTGGGGAGGAGGAAATGCGCGAGATCCTGAGTGAGCGGCGCTATCCGAGCTTTCTCCCAATCCAGCAGTCTGGCTTGGCCGTGGTCGACAACGAAGTTGTGGGTGTTGAGGTCGTAGTTGACGATGGCGAGGGCGTCGCCGGTGAAGAGGTCTTCCTGTTCGAGAAAGCCTTCAATGCGGGCGAAGCCTTTACGTAGACCGGACTTGCTCTCCTGGGTCGCGTCGGTCCATTCGAGGTAGGGTGCTGCAAGTCCTCGGGATTCGGCAAGGATGGCGGGTGCCGGGTCAGGATGGAGTTGGAGCCCATGATCCGCCGGTACACCTAACGCATGGATGGCAGCGACACAGCGAGCTGCGGATCTTATATCTGTTGCGTAGTCCAGAGGCTCGCCGGGAAGAAACTCTTCGACCACGACCGGGTACGGCAGCTTTTCCGGGGATGAATCCACGAAGTACGGCTTCGGTGTGACGCCGGATCCGGATAGAAGTTCGAGGGCGTGGTATTCGTAGGGAGCTTGTTCTTGGAGGCTAAGCCCGATCTGGCTCCCAGTCACAAGCCTCACGACTACGTCCTCATCTCCACGCGCCAGGTAGTTTAGGCTGTACTCGCCTTGCGCCAGAAAGGACACTTCGCGGAACGTCATTCCCCGATCCTCAAGGTAGCTCTGTATATCGGACGGGTGGAGTTCTTCTGTCATGGTTTCGTATTTTAGGGGATCTGGTGTGGGCTTGGAAACCGGTCTTCGTGGTGCGTAGTGTAAAATATAGCACGAGGAGGTTTTAGGAGTTGGAAGTCGTCTTCTGGGGCATTTTAGCGGGATTGGCGTTTATCGGGGAGCTTCTCTCCATATCCTTCTTTTTGTTGTTTTTCTCGTTGGGAGCTGTGGTTGCTTTGGGGATCGCGTTGGCGGGATTTGGCATTACGGCTCAGGCAATTGGGTTTGTCGGAGCGACGGCTCTTAGCATGGCGGTGTTGCGTCCGGCTTTGTTGAACAAGTTGGCTATCGGGACTGGCGAAGGGTACCTGGAGGCTGGTGGGGTAACGGGCAGAAGTGGGATCATCATGGAGTTGATCGAACCGGGTGGAGCCGGGACGGTGAGGATCGGGAGCGGCGAGTTCTGGACGGCCCGGTCTCTGTCTCCGGGTGAGAGGATCGAAGCAGGTTCGCGGGTCCGGGTGCTGGATACGGATGGCCTGACAGCCATCGTGGAAGTCGTGGCGGTCGAAGAAGGAGGATAGTCTTGAGTACGGGTCTCATAGTTCTAGCGGTACTGGTGGTCGTAGTATTCATGGTGGCGGCCCGAAGCGTGAGGATCATCCCCCAGAGCCGGGTCGCAGTGGTGCAGCGTCTAGGACGTTTCCACCGCACAGCCGAGTCCGGCCTGACGTTCGTGGTCCCGGTGTTGGACAAGATGCTTCCAAAGACCGACTTGCGCGAACAGGTCATCGCGTTTCCGCCGCAGGCCGTCATCACCAGCGATAACGTCGGGATGCAGATATCCACCGTTGTTTACTATCAGGTGGTCGATGCGCGGGCTTCGGAGTACGAGGTAGCTAACTTTCATCTGGCGATGGAGCAGATCACGCAGACGACGCTCCGAAACGTGATCGGCAACCTTATCCTCGACAAGACCTTGACTTCCCGGGATGAGATCAACGGCAAACTCCGCACTATCCTGGATGAAGTGACGGAAAAATGGGGCATCCGGGTAACGCGAGTGGAGCTCAAAGAGATAACGCCTCCCCGCGACATTCAGCAGGCGATGGAGAAGCAGATGCAGGCCGAACGCACCCGCCGCGCCGCCATCCTGACCGCCGAAGGCGAGAAGCAAGCCGCTATCTTGAAGTCCGAGGGGGAACGTGAATCCGCCATCCTCCGCGCCGAAGGCGAGCAGAAATCCGCCGTCCTGCGAGCCGCCGGCGAGGCCGAAGCCTACCGAAACGTGCAGGCCGCCCAGATCGAGATGACCGAGAGGCTCTTCGATGCCCTGGATACCTCGGAACTAAGCCCCGAGGCTCTGCGCTTCCTCTATCTCAAAGCCCTCCCCGAGATGGCCAAAGGACCGGCCAGCAAGCTCTTCGTCATCCCTTCCGAGATACAGGATCTCGCCGGAACCATCAGCACCCTCGCTGGAGGCGCGGGTCTCGCCACCGAAGACGAGAGCGACAAGCCCCGTGAGATCAAACCTCCCCAGAAAAACGGCGAAGCCAACCGCAACGAACTAACGCGCTAGACAACCGCGAGGTGGGGGAATCCAAAAGGTTCCCCCGCTCCCTCGTTTCTACTTCTTCGGGTGCTCTTTGAAGAAGCGGAGCATCTCGGCGGAGGCGTCTGGGCCTTTGGGGTCGGTGTAAGAGCCGGATGAGCTTCCACCGGACCAGGCGTGTCCGAGTCCGCTGACGCTCCACTTCTCGACGACTACGTCACCGTCGCTGTCGGCGTAGGCGGTTCGGGTGTAGGCGTGACCGTTTGGTACTTTGCCTTGACGCGCGGTTGCTTTGGGTGAGAATGCGCCACGAGCCAGTTGTGAGGCTAGTCTTTCGCCGTTCTTTGGATTGACGGTAGTATCGCGGTCGCCGTGGAAGACTATGGTTGGGATGACTTCTCCGACGGGAGCTTGCGGGCTGGCAGCGGCGTGGCCTTGCATGGCCGTGAAGGCGGAGCCCATGTCTCGGGCTGAGCCGGGAGCGAGGCCGGAGTGGACCCCGACGGCGGCGTAGAGGTCCGGGTAAGTCGCGCCCATTATGGCGGACATTGCGCCACCGGCGGACATGCCCGCGACGTATACGCTATCCTCGGAGACCTCGTAGTCCTGTATGACTTGTTGGGTGATCCCGGCGATTATTGACGGTTCACCTCGTCCGCGTTGTTGATCCCCAGCCTGGAACCAGTTCCAGCATCCGTTCATGTTTGCGCTGGAAGGCTGGGCCGGATAAGCGACCAGGAAGGTCTCGGTCTCGGCCAGGGCGTTCATGTGCGTGCCGGTGGCGAAATCGTTCGGGTTCTGTGTGCAGCCGTGCAACATGACCACCAACGGCACCGCCTGTCCCGTGTATCCACTCGGCACGTACAGCTTGTACGACCGAGACCCAGCTTGGTTGGAGTACGACCGATCCACAAACTCTCCACCCGGTGCGATCACCGGCGAAGCACCCGCGCCTCCTCCCATGCCACCCGGCAAACCTCCGAGCAAGTCCCCCAACGAACCACCGGAGAAGCCGTCCAGCGGATTGCTGGATAGACCACTGAGTAGACCGCCAGGTAAATTGTCGAGTGAACCGCCGAGCGGATTATTGATGCCCTCGAAGCGATTGGATGGCTGGGGAGCGGGGCGCGTCTTCTCAGACTCGCGCTTATCGGTTGTTTTCTCCTCGCCGGGTCTCGTGGCTTGTTGCGGGTGTAGGATTTCGGCTTCCACCTCGATCACATCGTCCGCGATACTGGAACTACCCGGCTCATCCACCGGCTCGAAGCCACCGTTTCCGAGGGCGCGTTGCAGCAACGCGGTAGCCTCGTTCAGTCTTCCTTCGCGGGTGAGTCGTGTGGCTTCTGTCATCATCTGGTTGTTCATCGAACGTTCTCCTTTTGATAGTTGTCTATGAAGTCTGTATGCGTCCCGCCAACGCCTTTTTCACGGCGAGGCTCGCCCGGAATGCTCCGAGGACGGTTATAGATTCGATGGTCGCGAGCGCGAGTTCCGGTGTCACGTCGTTGGCGATGGTCGCGAGTCCGAGGACTTTTATTTCCAACTTTTCGTTCGCCGCCTGTACGGTCTCGAGGTCTTCGCGGGTGTAGTTCTGTAGGCCCAAGACCATCGTTTTTCGGGCCACTGTTTCGCGGACGGTATCGGCGTGAGTGGAGATCTGGTTTCGAATAGCCGTCCTGATGAAATCCGTGCGGTTGGAATAGAAACCCTCCTGCACCAGGAGATCCACCTGCCCCAAATCCACCAACCCCAAGTTGATCGTGATCTTCTCCATCTCACTCATCCAGACACTCCTTTCATCCATAGGACATCCACATACCATCCATATGGATGGTAACACATTATAAATCTTGTAAAGGAGCGTGGTTGTATCGCGTGCGTATTGGAGGTATCGGAGGTATCGGCTGGACGAGTTTGTTAGGAGGAGTAGCGGTGGTTGGCTAGGGCGGCCAGGATCAGGGCGTGTTCGACGGCTGTGACCACAAGGGCGTGCCGGTCGCGTTCTCGGTAGGAGATCGGGCTTTGGAAACGGTGGTTCGAGAGCGGCCAGAAGAGTGGCCGGGCGTCTGTACCGTGGGTCAGGGCGTCAGTTGCCACGTGTCCGGCACATCCGAGGACGAACGCGAGTGGCGCTCCTCTGGTTCTGGTGGCGGCTAGAAGGGTGAATGACAATACCAGTGGTGTGATCGAGTGGAGTGCGGCGTCGGGGGCTCGGAAGACAGTTCGGGCGCACACGTCCGAGTCGAAGGCTTCGCGGGAGAAGACTCGATTCCTTGCGAAGAGCCAGGTCGCGCCGATGATGGCTGGGAGGTCCGGGATCGTAGCTCCTACGGCGGCCCAGATGGCAGCCGAGTTGGATGTAGCGAGGCGGTGGGCGGCGGTGTGGGTGAGGAGTGTGTGGGAGTAAGTTCGCATGGGTGAATTGTATCTCCGGGGAGGGAGGTGGGATCCACTTGACCTACTGTCTCGGCGGGAGTATCTTCTCGTTCGCATACGCCGAGTCTCCAGAACGGAGAGCGGGGGACCCGAAGGCGAACGTTGGTGCGTTCGTCAGGGGTGAATCGTCAGTGGTGGACTACGCTGACGTAGGGCTTCTCTTTCGGCCCGAACCCGACAGCTAACTTCGCAGGCGCTCAAGGAAGGGAATAGAGATGCGGTATCGTTCTTTCGAGTGCGCCGGTTCCACGCTGGCGGTAGCTACTCTCCGGTGGTTCGCGGGGTCTTCGGACGGTGATGTTCGTGTTTGAGTTTTTGAGCCGGTCGGGTCGTCCTCTGACGAACTGGTTGTTGGAGCGGCGCGTCGAGGGGATCGAAGGTTCACAGGCCCAAGAGGGTAGAGATCGGCACCCGTGGTGGCGGGTGGTTTGTTTGACCGGGGTGGATTACTTCTCGACGCTCGGTTACATTCCGGCCATCGCTGCCGCGCCAGCGGCCGCCGGGGTTCTCTCTCCGGTCGCGATGTTGCTCATAGTATTGTTGACGCTCTTCGGGATGTTGCCGATGTATCGACGAGTGGCCGAGTCAAGCCCGCATGGGCAGGGTTCCATAGCGATGCTCGAAAACTTGCTCTCGTTTTGGAAAGGCAAGTTGTTGGTGCTCGTATTGTTGGGTTTCGTAGCGACCGCCTGGCTCGTCACGATCACGCTCTCCGCAGCTGACGCTACGGCTCACATCATCGAGAATCCTCTCGTGCCGGAAGCTCTGGACGGCCAGAACGTGCTTATCACGCTTGTGCTGCTGGCGGCGCTGGGGGTTGTGTTTCTGAGGGGCTTCAGTGAGGCCATTGGTATCGCAGTGGTTCTGGTCGTATCGTACCTGCTGCTCAACCTTGTGGTGGTGACGTTCGGTTTCCATTATATCTTCACGCATCCCGAGGTCATAGCGAGTTGGCGCAGTGCCGTCTTTGACAGGTCCGGGGGCGACCCTTTGGCTGTAGTAGGGATCGCTATTCTAGTCTTTCCGCGGTTGGCTCTGGGGCTCTCGGGTTTCGAAACCGGTATTGGTATGATGCCGCTCGTGCGCGGTGAGGAGGGGGATCACCCCAAGAAGCCGATGGGTCGTATCCGCAACACGCGCAAGATGCTGACGGCGGCGGCCCTGATCATGAGCTTCTACTTGTTGACGACGAGCGTCGTGACGGCCCTGCTGATCCCCCAGCAAGAGCTTGGCGAAGGAGGAGCGGCCAAAGACCGGGCGCTCGCCTACGTGGCGCACGAGTATCTCGGAAACATCTTCGGAACCGCTTACGACATCAGCACGATAGCCATTCTGTGGTTCGCGGGAGCTTCGGCTATGGCGGGGCTCTTGAACATCGTGCCGCGTTACCTGCCGCGCTACGGCATGGCCCCGGATTGGACCCGGGCTCTCAGGCCGTTGGTGCTCGTATACATCTTCGTGGCCGTCGTTGTGACAGTCGCGTTTGGGGCGAGCGTCGATGCGCAGGCCGGAGCTTACGCCACCGGCGTACTGGCTATGATGACCTCGGCGGCCTTCGCCGTAACGCTCACCGCCTGGCGGGCAGGCTCCAGAAAGGCGGTCCTCGTCTTCGGGTTGGTTCTCGCTGTGTTCATTTACGCGCTCGTGGCGAACGAGGTTCAGCGGCCTGATGGACTTCTCATCTCATCGTTCTTCGTCGGGGCCATCGTGCTGGTCTCGCTGTTCTCAAGGGTGCGGCGGTCCACCGAACTACGCACCGAGAGTGTCGAAGTGGACGAGACGGCCCAACGCTTTATAGACGAAGCGGCCAAACGCGGCGAGATACATCTGGTCGCCCATCGGCGTCGCGCGGGCAACAGGCGCGAATACGCCGCTAAAGAGCGCGAACAACGCGAAGACAACCACATACCGGTGGGAGAGCGGATTCTCTTTCTAGAAGTAAGCGTGGACGACGCCTCGGATTTCGCCGACGTGCTGGAAGTTCGCGGCGTGAAGGTCGGCGGCTACCAGATACTGCGTGCCCAAAGCTCCACCGTCCCGAACGCTATCGCCGCCCTGCTGCTGCACCTACGGGACACTACCAAGAAGAGGCCACACTGCTACTTCGGCTGGACGGAGGGCAATCCAATCATTTACATCATTCGCTACATCCTCTTTGGCGAGGGCGAGACTGCGCCCATCACCCGCGAAGTCCTGCGTGAAGCCGAGCCCGACCCCAAGCGGAGGCCCGCCATCCATGTCGGTGGCTGAAACCGCCGTCTGTAGCAGCCCGCACGGTGAGGCGAGGCGTGTCGCGCTAACATGAGTGGACTAGAGCGGCGAGCGACGGAGGTATAGGCGTGAACGTACTTGT
>JAABUN010002305.1_pt1 | contig 34819 bp, 32 predicted proteins | sample 5559311 | NCBI WGS metagenome assembly JAABUN01 (sample SAMN10711877, study PRJNA513370) | rock metagenome | isolation source: Antarctica rocks | place: Antarctica: Victoria Land, Siegfried Peak sud | reverse complement strand
GTGCCCTGAGATGCGGCTATGGAGGTTGTCGAGTTCAGCTGTCCAGGACTTGAGTTTGGACGGTGTGCCGTTGGAGAAAGTCATGGCTCAACTTACCCCTGCTTAACTGCGGCTGTAATACTAGAACGTATCTACCGTTTCGAGCTAGATGCTGACGTTTCGCGGCGTTTCTCGTCCCGGCACGGTGAAAAACACGCGTGAGCCGAGCTGATAAGACCTAAGGTTCTGTCAATACTGTGCTCTCTAATCCGACGTTTACCGCCCCAAAGGAGGTCGATGACAAATGGCGTGTAGAGACGAACCTACAAGCTACACGCCACGAGCCACTTGCTTGCAACCACATAGAGAATAGCGTCCACGGAGAATGAGTCTCACCAAAGCCTAAAAGTTGAACCCGAGCCGAAACCCGAAAACGCCTGTCGGATGGGTCGGGCTGACGCCGTAATCGAAGCGCAGGGGCGGAATTGCCAAGCCGCCGCCGAAACCGATGTTGAGCTGTGCGGCGACGCCGACGCTGCCGAGGAGCGGCGGGGGGTTCTCGCCGAAGTCGCCGACGGTGCTGCCGACGCTCGAGGCGTAGCCCAGATCGGCAAACACGATCCCCACGACCGTCTGCGTAACCGCCGTTGAAAGTCCGAAATCGTAGCGATATTCGGCGGTCGCCGCTGCGTAGGTGCGCGACGGGTTAATGTCGTCACGGCGGTAGCCACGCAGCTGTGTGGCCTCGTTGTTGGTGTCGCCGACGATAAACAGGCGGCTGGGGGGATACTCAACGCCGAACTGGTGTCCGGCGTTGAACCGAAAGGCGAAGACGTGGCTTTGGCTCTCGAAGGGCGTCAGGTAGGTGCGCGCGCCGACCTCGAGCTGCTCGAAGGTGTAGCCCCGCTGCACGCCCTCGTCGTCGCTGAAATCGTTGCCGAAACCGACGCCGCCGCCGATCGTAAAGCGGTACCCTTCACGGGCGAACTGTGGATTATCGCGGGTGTCGTAAGCGACGCTCGAGCCTAAAAAGCTCGAGAACCCGTCCTGCGGAGCGTAGCTTCGTGCTTCGGCGAGAGGTAGCGCGCAGGTTTCGCTGGGGGTGGGCGCGTCTGGTTCGCACAGCTCGCTGGGCGGTTCGGTGTAGTAGCTGCTCTGGGTCAGCCGCGCCGACACGTTCGCCGACACATTGGCGATGATAGGCCGTCCCACACTGAGCCGGAAGCCGGTGTCGCGCTGGGTATATTCGCCGATCAGCACGCAGTTTTCACTGTTTGGGTCGTCAGACGAGCAGTCGCCCTCAGCGTCAGGGTTCTGGTGGACGCGCTGCCTGCCGCCGGTCGTCAGCGGCTGGTTACTCACCGTATCGGCGAAGAGTTCAGCGCTCGCGCTCGTAGCGACCTCCTGAAAATCCAAGAAGTCGAGGTAGAGCCAAGGCACCGAGTAGGCGACGCTGCCGCCGAGCAAAAAACCGATGTTCGAAGTTCCGGTGTTTAATGACGCGCTGGCGCTGTGCGCTTCACCGAACAAGTTGGTATCCGAAACCGCGATGTCCGCCCCGAAACTCACCCCGCCTTCGGTGGTCAGTTCCGCCGCCGGGGTGATGGTACGCCCCGGCAGTTCGCGGGCGATAAACCGGACAATCTGCTGCGCCGGGTTTTCGGTCGGGACCAGCACGTGCGACAAACGCGGGCCGACCGGGGCGACCTGAACGATCTGGAGCTGACTGATCTCGATGATGCCCTGCTCCATCTCGCGCTGGTTGTAGACGCTGCCGACGGCAGGCAGGTAGCGGGTAATGACCTCATCTTGGGTACGTGGGTCTTCGGTCTGGAGGTCGATCTGATAACCTGCAATTTTTTTCTCGCGGACGCGCTGAACGTAGGTGCCGTCACGAAAGCTGAAGTTGGGTTCGGGGACGAGTTCGTAACCCGCTTGCGCGTAAAAAGTAAGAAGAAGTGAAAAGTCTTCGGTCGCCAGCACCGAGGTAAAGGTTTCGCCGCGCCCCAGCTCGAGTTCCGCGCGCAGTTCGGCGTCGGTAAAAACGGTGTTGCCCTCAAAAGTGATGCGCTCAACCGGCCCCGCCGAAGCTGGAGGCCCGGAGCTGAATACGACCGCTACGCCGTTACCGGCGAACTGAGGCTCGAGCTGAATATCTTCACTGCGTCCCTCGGCAAGCCGCGCCACGTCTTTGAGGAGGGTGTCGTAATTGTACAGGTCGCCCGGTTGCAGCGAAAATGCCGCCGGATCGACGCCGATAGCGGTGGTGTCGAGGCTGAGGATGGTGCGTTCGGCGATCTCGACGACGAGCGTTCCGCCGGTGAGCGCCGTCGTCGCCGGATCGACGCCGCTACCACGGAAGCCGCGCTCACCGTACGCTTCGGCGACGCGCTGCGCGGCGGCGCTGTAGGCCAGCAGGTCGAACGTCTCGAGGTTTTCCAGAGGCCGGAAGATATCCCGGAGTTCGTCCTCGTCTAGAACGCTCGCACCGCTAAAGGTCAGGGTGTCGAGCGGTGGTGTTTCGTCGACCGTGTAGATAAGTCTGACGGCCTCGGCTTCTCCCAATTCCGGGAGAGCGTCGGTCGTTTCGCTTTCTACTGTTTCGTCGTCGGTATCAGTTTCCTCTGTGTCCTCTTCTGTAGCCTCTGCCCCTGTAGTTTCAGCGGTGTCGGCGGCTCCAGCGGCGATGGGGCGCACCTCGAGCGTGACCGGCACCGAACCCGGAAACCCCAGCTGCTGGTAGATTTCTTGAATGGTGGCGACGGCGTCTTCGGCGCGGGTGCTGTTGTACACCTGCCCGACCTCGACGAGGGTAGGTTGCTCCGCCAAAATCTCGCGTACCCGCCGCTGCTGCGGGGCGTCGAGCAGGGAAAAGCCGCGCAGCGCCACCTCCCGAATCGGCGGGTTTTCCACCACGCGCACAAAAAGTACCGGCCCGACCGGGCGGTTTTCAATCGACAAGCTCACCTGCGAAAAGGTACCCGAGTTGAGGATACGGTTGCGTTCGGCGGAGAGGTCGATCTCCGAAACCGGTACCCCGGCCCTCGAGACCAGCCGAACCTTGAGCAAGCTCTCGATACTCGGGTTGCTGACGCCCTCGAAACGAATCTCGGCGAGTTTGGCGTCCGCCGGAAGTTGCACCTGCTCGGTCTGCGTTTGACTCGCCTGTGTTTGGCTCGTCTGCGCCTGGGTAGCGGTGGCCTGCGCGCCGGTAAGCAGCATAAAGCATAGGTAAAAACTTAGGGTAGAGGGTCTGGGCATGGCGCTCAGTCTACCCTTGCGCGTAGTGAGAACGGGTGAAGAGGGGGAGGGAGTGCCAAGCAATGAGTAGCGAGCAATGAGCAGTGAGTGCTGAGTAGTGAGTGCCGAGTAGTGAGTGGTAGGTGTTGGTGCTCCGTTGTGTTTTGGGCTGGGAGGGGCGAGAGCGTATGATGCGGGTTATGACGTTGTCTCAAGAGTCTCAACTACCTCTTCAAGAAACGCTGGCAGCGGCGGTCGCTGCGGTGCGGGAAAAAAGTGGGCTCGAGCCCGAACTGGCTTTGATTCTGGGGTCGGGCCTCGGACCCCTCGCCGACGTTATCGACGCGGACGCCGTAATCTCTTACGGTGAGCTGCCCGGTTTTGCGCCGAGTACCGCCCCCGGACACGCCGGAGAACTCGTACTCGGGACACTTTCGGGTCGCCGGGTCGTCGCTATGAAAGGACGACTGCACTTTTACGAGGGTATCGGCGCGGCGCAAGCGGCGTTCCCGGTACGGCTGATGCGCGCGCTCGGCGCAGGTACGCTGCTGGTCAGCAACGCCTGCGGTGGCCTCAACCCGAACTGGCGCGCCGGTGACTTGATGCTTCAGCTCGATCTGATCAACTTCACCTTCGCCAACCCGCTCGTCGGGCCGAACGACCTCCAGCGCGGCCCACGTTTTCCGGTGACGTTCGACGCTTGCGACCCGGCGTACCTCGACCTCGCCCGCAAAACTGCCCGCACCGAGGACATCACGTTGCGCGAAGGCGTGTACCTGGCGGTCAGCGGCCCGAGCTACGCGACCCGGGCCGAACTGCGGATGTTTCGGGCGTGGGGCGCAGACGCCATCGGGATGTCGACGGTCCATGAGGTCTTGGTCGCGCGGCACGAAGGGATGCGGGTGCTGGGGCTTTCGGTCGTTACCGACATGGCGCTCCCGGACGCGCACGCCCACGCCGACGAACAAGAGGTTTTGGCGGTCGCCGCCCGGAGCGGTCCGAACTTTCAGCGCCTGGTCAGGGCGCTCCTGCCGCACCTTTGATACCCAATCCGATAGCCGATGCGAGTGTAACGCGCAGGAACAAGTGCGTGGACGGAGCGCCGCGCCGGGTAGCGAGATCCGTATGAGTACCGTTCCGCCCAAACTGGCAGAGGTCAGGGCGCGCCTCGAGCGTGCCTGCTTACGCGCGCACCGCGACCCCGCCGAAGTACAGCTCATCGCCGTCACCAAAGGTCACGACGTTGCGGAAATTCAAGGGAACGTTTTGGCGCACGGGCACACGCAGCTGGGTGAGAGCCGGATTCAGGAGTGGCGCAGCAAGGGTGAGCTGGCGGGCGTCGAATGGCACCTTATCGGCAGCTTGCAGACGAACAAGGTTAAGTACTGCACCGGGTTTCACACGCTGCATTCGCTCAATTCGGAACGTCTGGCAGACGCGTTGGAGGCGTTCGGCGAGAAAAAAGGGCACACCTTTCGGGTGTTGCTCGAGGTTGACGTTGCCGGTGAAACGAACAAACAGGGCGTTTCTTTGCCGGACGCCGGACCGCTGGCGCGTTACGCGAGCACGCTGCCCCATGTAGACTTGGTAGGTGTGATGACCATCGCCCCTTACGCTGAGAACCCGGAGGCGGCGAGGCCGACCTTCCGGGCACTCCGGAACCTGCGTGATAAGCTGGGACTCGCGGAGTTGTCGATGGGGATGAGCGGCGACTTCGAGGTTGCCGCCGAAGAGGGCGCGACCTATGTGCGCGTCGGCTCAGCCCTTTTTTAGGCGTTTCGGCGCGCGGCACGTCAGAAGATTCGGCGGGAGACTATAGTGAAGTTAAGTCCACTCGACATTCAACATCACGAATTTGGGACCGCTATGCGCGGTTTCGACCGGGGGCAGGTCAGGGACTTTCTCGAGGAAGCCGCTGAAACGGTAGAGGCGCTCGCCCGAGACAACCAGACGCTTAAAAACGACCTCGCCAAACGCGACGAGCTGATCGCCGAGTTGCGCGCGGGCGAGAGCGAGCTGCGCCGCGCGGTGGTTTCAGCGGAGCGCCTCGGCAGCGAACTAAAAAACCGCGCCCAAGCGGACGCCGAACGGCTTTTGCACGACGCGCGCGGGGAGCGGAGCGTGATCTTGCGCGACGCCGAACTGCAACTCCGCGAACTCAAGGCCGAATTTGCCCGCACCGAACGCGAGCACCGGCTTTTTCGGGAGCAATTTCGGGGGATGCTGCGGGCGTACGAGCGAAGTCTCGACAGCGTGCCGGACGTGCTAGGGATCAAACTCGAGCCCAAAGGATAACTTGAGAGCTGACGACCGCATTAAGCCTAGAAAAGCGTGATGATTAGGGCACCTCGAGCGTCTGCGCTACTTTTACTTGGGTGACGCCGCTCGCGTTTTTCTTTCGCCCGAAAAAGACGACTTCAGCCGTACCCACTTCTGCAAAGCGTAGCGTCGCGGTGTGCTTATGGTATCTCAGGTCGTCGTCACAGTCCCCGCCAGCAGGCGTGGTGTCGTAGTCGTAAGGTCTGACCTCCACCCGTAGCGCCTCGACCTCGACTTTCGTCTCTCTTTTTTCGATACGGCCACCACCGTACGTCACTACAGTAACAACGAACGGTTGGCCTTGCTTGGCGCTGATAGGCACCTCTACCTGGGCGGTCTCACCGTAAAACTCGATAGTGCCGAACACCCGTTCGCTGAGACCTTTGCCATTCATAGAACCGTCGGGCTGAGTCGGGTTGCCACCGCCCGGCAACGCCGCGCAAGTCAACAGAACAATCGCAGCAAGTGCGCCGGTCAGCTTTAGATATTTCATGGCGGGGAGTATAGCAAAACGCACGCAGTCTAAGCTGCGTGCGCGGCTGAATAAAAGCTGAATAAGACCTGTGCAAACCTAAAACTTAAAAACCCTGCGAAATCTCGCCCAACTCGTCTATGCGGAGGAGCACAATCGAGCGGTAGCCCGACTCGATCAAACCTTCGCTGCGGAGTTCGGTAATGATCTTCGAGACGCTTTCACGGGTGCTCGCGGTACCTTCGGCGATGAGTTCGTGCGTCGCCGAGACGACCATGTAGCCGTCGGCATTTTCAGCTGCCAGGGGCGTTTCCGACAAGCTGATGAGGTAGCGCGAGACGCGTTGGCGCAGGTCGCCGGTTTGCAGGTGATACTCGTAGTCCATCAGGCGCTGCATCTGACGCGAGAGCGACTGGGTGATAGTCATCAGGTCGCCGTGGTTGATAAGGGCCGGGTCGATAGCCTCGACGTGCGCGTTGGTCAGCGCTTCGGCGATCTCTTCGCGGCGACCGTCCATAAACGCCTCTTCGCCGAAAAAGTCACCGGGCATGACGTGACGTACCGTCAGGATACGGCCTTCGGGTGTCATCCGGGTAATGCGGATAAGGCCGTCACGAACACGGAAAACCGACTGCGCCGCGTCGCCATTATGATAGAGAGTCTGCTTGCGCTGAAACTTGAGCGGTTGGCTCGGCGCTTCGAGCGTGGCCTGCGGGTCTTGTCTGCTGATCTCGTTAAGAATGTTGTTCATCGTCTGCCTCCCGTGATTGGTACTGTCCATAACTCGTGTGGGTTTGGTTGCTCGTGTTGGCCTCTGGCGGCCGTCACATCGTCTGTTTCCTCATAGTTGCCCCTCCCCAGGTACTTTCAAGCATCCAGCGCGCGCCCCTGCTCCACAAGTTCGCCGAACCGCTGAACCGCGCTGCTGGCGTCGGCGGCGAGAAAAACCCCGTGCAGAGCGGCGGCGAGTTTGGGCTCGCGGTTAAAGGCCGCGCCCCCGAACGCCACCACCGGGGCCATCCCCGCAAGGTGGCGGCGCGCCTCTTTAAGCCGCGTGACCGATTCCGCCGAGGTTGCCGAAATCAGCACGCCGGACGGCCGCGCGCTGCGAGCCAACTCTTGCAGGTCGGCGACCGGCGTATCGGCTCCGATATAGAGGACGTGGTAGCCCGAACGCCGCAGCAACGTGGCCAGCACGAGCGCGCCGAGTTCGTGACGCTCGAGCGGCGCGCACGCGACGATGACCCGGGTTCCCCGTTCGGCGTTTGCGGTCACGCTCATGAGGGTCCGCAAACGCCCCTGAACGTAGGCGCTGGCAAAGTGTTCGGTGGTGATAGGGATCTCGCCCTGGTGCCAGAGCAGGCCGATCTGGGCCATCGTGCGCGGCACGAGTTCGGAAAACACCGCTTCGACGCTGTGAAAGCTGTGCGCCTGACTAAACACCTGATCGGCTTTGGCCTCGTCGAAACTCAGCAGCGCGTCAAGAAGTCCGGCTTGTAACCCGGTTAACGATTCCGGCAGTACCTCGGTTTCGGCCTGAGCGACGAGTTCGGCGGCCCTTGAAGCCGACACGCCCTCGGCGATGCGCTGCTTCATAAGTTCGATGCTGCGGACGTCCCCTTCGCAGTAGAGGCGGTAGCCCGAATCGGAACGTTGCGGTTTGGGAAACCCGTAACGGCGCTCCCACTGCCTCAGGGTACTCGCGGGTACCTTCGTGCGGTTCTCGACCTCGTTGACGGTGTAGCGGCCTTGGTTCACGCGGGCGGAACTCCTCTGCTGACTAGCCTGGATAGCGGGTGGGGGGTTCGTGTCTGTATAACCTCTGTGCAAGTATGAGGGTAGTATAGCGCCAATTCCAGAATGCGTCAATTGCTTACGAAAAGAGACCTGAAATGCCCTTTTCCACAGCAGGGCGGTGAGTGAGGAACGAAAACAGCAAGCTTCACGGTGGGGCGGTGGTGTGACAATTTCAACAGCGCGGCCCTCGTCAACTCTCCAAACCTTGTACAAGGTTTGGAGAGTTGACGAGGGTTTGGAGGGGCAGCTTAGGCAGTTCCGGCCTCGAGCCACGTTCTGTTGACATTCGAGGTTGGGCCTTACGCCGCATTAGGCGAGAAGAAGTAAGAAGAACGAAGTAAGAGTCAAGAAGCTTGGAAAGCGTCGGCAGATCGGCTGTGTTTCTCAAGTTGGCGGTGTTTCTCAGGGGGCAAGCGCCAACCCAACCTGGCCCGTGACACTTTGCAGGGGTCGGATCAAAGAGGTTGTAAACGATGTTCGGTAGGGCTCGAGCAGGCCCAGGCAGATGCTTACACGACCTGTACGGTTTCGGTAGGTGATGCGTCTCTGCGCTGAACAGTTTCTGGCTGCCTAGTCCCAACCTCTCACGGCGTCGGAGTTGTTAAACTCCAGTTTGTGAACGCACCCACTCAACTCGAGATTTTTACCGACGGGTCTTGTGATACCGTTTCCGGACGTGGTGGCTGGGGTTATCTGCTACGTTACGGCGAGCAGCAGAAGACGGCTTCGGGGTTTGCCGCCGACACGACGAACAACCGTATGGAACTCACCGCCGCAGTCGAGGCGCTCTCGGCACTTAAAAAACCCTCTGCGGTGACGATCATCACCGATTCGCAGTACCTGAAAAAGGCGTTTACGGCGGGCTGGCTGAAAAACTGGCAACGTAACGGCTGGCGCACCGCGAGCAAGCAAGCCGTCAAAAATAAAGACCTGTGGTTAAGGCTCCTCGAGCTGAGCGCCACGCACGATCTCAGCTGGCGCTGGACGAAGGGTCACGCCGGACACGCCGAAAATGAGCTGGTCGACCAGCTGGCGCTGCAAGCTAGGCGGTGCGGCGGAGCCCCTTAAGGTCCAGCTTGCTAAGCTTCGCCAGAAGCCGGTCGAGCGCCGTGACGCCGGTTATAAGTGAGGCGGGCTCGAGCCACTCGCTGAGGCGGTGGGCGTCGCCGCCCCGGTAGACGCCGAAGGCGATTGCGGGCAGTCCCGACGCCATCGCCGCGTTGGCGTCGGTGCTGCTTGCGGCGAGTCGCGCCCGGACCGAGACCTCGAGCAGCGCCGCCCGAGCCGCCCGCACGAGCCCTTCGTTGGGTACGAACGCAGTCGGACGGTCGCCGACCAGGCGCGTCTCGAGTCGGACACCGTGTTTGTCGGCAACTTTGTGAAGCCGCCGGTGCGCGTCCTGGGCGAGACGTTCCAACACGCCCGCGTCGGTGCTCCGCAGGTCGAGATTAAAACCCGCCGTCTCTGCAATCGCGTTGACGCCGGTTCCGCCCCACACTTGCCCGACGTTGTACGAACTGCGCGGCTGCTCGCTCAACGGCAACCGGGCGAGCGTGACGACCCCTTCGCCCAGCGCGTGAGTTGCGCTCGGACTAGGAAAGTCGCCCCACGAGTGCCCGCCCCGGGCGTTAAAGGTTACTTCAAAACGTTTAGAACCCACCGACGCGCTGATCAGCGCGCCCAGATGTCCGTCTAACGCGACGACCGCGTCGAAGTCGTGCGCGCGCGCCGCCATCAGCGCCCGTATCCCGCGCAGGTTGCCTAGACCCTCTTCGCCGACGGTTGCGGCGAAGGTCAGGCGTGGATAACCGGTATAGACGCCCCGGAGGAGCGCCCGCAGATAAAATAGCGCGACCGCCAGACTCGCGCTGTTGTCGCCGATACCGGGAGCGGCCAGCCGCTCGCCGACGGTGCGAACACGTACGTCGATGTCGGCGGCGAAGACCGTATCTAGGTGCGCGGCGATCAAGATGCGCGGGCCACTGCCCCCCGGCACTTCGGCGGTGACGTTGCCGACCGCGTCGGTGTGCGGCGTAAGCTCCATAGCTTGCAAAAGTCGGGCTACCAGTTCACCGCGCGCCGCTTCAGAGAAGGTAGGGGCGGGGGTTTCGCATATCATTTGGAGCAGTTCGGTCAGCTCACGCAGGTCGTGTTCGTCTGCTGGAGCGTGCAGGTCGTGACCCGGCTCGAGGCTCATTCGGCCTCCTCGGCAAACCCCGCGAGCGCCGCAAACGGATGGGGCGCGTCGGCGGGAAGCCAGCGGCAAAAACTCGGGCCGCCTTCGGGGACGAGCCGGTGCGGGCAGTCCGGACACTCAGGGTACTCGAGGGCGGTATACGCCAGCTCACGCAGGTCGCTCGGTCCTATACGTTCACGTTTGCACCCCGCCCGAAACTTTACAGTCGTCGTCACGGGTACCCTTTGGAGAGTGTGGCGATACCCTCGCGTAGTGCGTAGAGAGCCGCCTGCGTGCGGTTGTTGAGCCGCAGTTTGGAAAAAATCTCGGACAAGCGGTTTCGGACAGTTTTCTCACTCACGCCCAGGTCTTCGGCGATTTCGGCGTTCGACGCGCCCCGCGCCAGCAACCTGAGAATCGTCGCCTCGCGCTCGGTCAGCTCCGAGAGTCGGTGTTCGGGGTGCTCGGGGACCTCTTTGGCCCGTTTGAACTCGTCTAAAATCGACGCTGCGAGTTCGGCGCGGAGCAAGATTTCACCGTCGAAAACGCGCCGGATGGCGCTGATGAGGTCGTCCGCACCGGCGTCTTTAAGCAGGTAGCCGCGCGCCCCGGCCTTGATCGCCTCGAACACGTAGCGGTCCTGACGGTACATGGTGAGAATAATCACCTTGGCCTCGGGGAACTCTTCCAAAATTGTTTTGGTAGCGGCTACCCCGTCGAGTTCGGGCATCTGGATATCCATGACGATCACGTCCGGATACGTCGTCAGCGCGTAACGCACCGCCTCGCGGCCCGTCGCCGCCTCACCAATCACGCGCATCCCCTTTTCAGTCTCGAGGATGCTGCGGAGCCCTTGCCGAAACATCGCGTGGTCATCGCAGAGCAGCAGGCGAATCATGCTTACATGCTAACGCAAGGGGGCGCGCGGTAAGATGGCGGTCATGACCAAAACGACCGGAAGAACACCTACCTACACGACCAAAGGAGCCCGATGCAACACCCCAAAGGCATACTGATCGAGCGGTGTAAACAGCTGGGCCTCGGCAAACCGAGTTTTAGTACCCACAACACCGGTCCTGAACACGAACCCCTGTTCGAGAGCGTCGTCGAGGTTCGCGGCGAAGTGTACGGCGAAGGCGAAGGCAGCACCAAAAGAGACGCCGAACGCCGCGCCAGTGAAGAGGCGTTAGCGGCTCTTGAAGACGCAGAGCGCGCGCGTAGGAGTGGCCCAGCGAGTGGACAAGCTGAACCTGCCACCCACACCGCTGACGACGCAGACGACTATGTAGATGGTGCTGGCGACGACGGTGATGACTACGACCCGGACGCTCCCTTTAGCGGTCCCTGGCCTATCTTTCCTGAAGTGCTGGCGGCGAGCCTGAACGTCGCGCACGCCCGCGTCAACCCGACCCTGACCGGCCCCGCCGCCGTCGAAGAGGTGCAGGCGCTGGCGCTACACCTTTACAAAGGTACGCTCGAGAACCTGGGCGAGGTCGCCGAGTTGGATGAGGACGAGCTCGAGCCTCTCGCTTCGTAATTCAAGTGGGGTACTGGTAACGTTAGATAAGCGAGTGGCTTGTGGCAAGTAGCAAGTAGGATGAACCCACAAGCCACTCGCTACAAACCACAGGCCCATCCACTGCGGGATCACCGCCCGCCCAAAAAGAACACGAGTAAAAAGATTACGACCAAAAGCATACGAAAAGTGAGTGAAATACCGCACGTGAGGAATGTGAAGTGTTCCAGGAATCTTTGCGCTACACTGCCACCATGATGCAAGAGTATCCCAGCCTGGTCTGGCACCTAAAAAACACCCAACTGTTTGAAGACCTTTCCGAAGAGGAGCTCGAGCAACTTTCGCGTATTACACCTTACAAACGTTTTAGCGCCGGTGAAGTGATCTACCGAATGGAAGACCCCGCCGACGCGCTCTACTTTATCCGTGAGGGCATGGTCAAGATTTCGATGTATTTTCCCAATGGCAAAGAGATGATCCTGGCGCTGTTCGGTAAGTACGACGCCTTCGGCGAGCTTTTGTTGCTGCCGTCCGAACGCCGCCCGAACCAAGCCGAAGCGGTGATGGACACGACCCTGATCGTGCTGCCTGAAGACGATTTTCAGCGCCTGATTACGCAGCAGCCCAAAATTGCCATGAAGTTTATTCAGGTAATGTCGACGAACCTCTGGCAAGCCCAGATGCGTTTTGCTGAGGTCGGGGCGTTCAGCGCGCCCGGACGCTTAGCGAACCTGCTCTTGCGCCTCGCTCACGATTTCGGTAAAGAGGGCGACCGGGGTACGATTATCGACCTCAACTTGACGCAACAAGATCTGTCGAAGATGATCGGGGCGACGCGCGAAACGGTGTCGCACTGCCTCGCGCAGCTTTTGGAATACGGGGCCGTCCGCCGCCGCCGCGCGCCAATAGCGGTCGATAAAGACAAGTTGCAAAAGTTTTTGGATGAATCGACCGATTAGGTTTTGACGCTCAGGTTTCGTGCAAAGGCAGTTGTGCCTCGAGTGGGTGCTTAGTAGTCAGCAATCAGGGGTCACGGAATCGCCAAATACCCCCATTTGCAGCGTTGCCAAAAGGTTGAACAGGATTTCTGGAAGTAAACGCCGATTCAAACAAGCCTTCCATGCGAGTAAAAGCCCCGTCGGTCGCAACTGACGGGGCTCCTGTTTTGCGTTCACGGTGTCAAATACTCATTGCTGGGTACTTCACCTCAAACCACCATCACGTCAGGCTGAGGAGTCACGGCCGGGACGAGCGAGACGAGCGCGTCCCCCGGCTCGAGGTTCAGTGTTCCCGAAACGATCTCGACGGTTTTGCTGCGTATAACAAACATGGGTAGATAGTCTCCGTTAAGCGCCTCGAAATCCTCTTTTGAGAACGCCTCGGTGATCGGCGTCTTTTTGAGTTCGCCACCCGCGATAAGCCGCTCGAGTTCACCAAACGTCGTCCCCTTGGCGAAAACGAGCCGCCCGCGGCGCTCCTCATCTAGGGTGTCGCGTTCATGCCTGCCCGGTTTAAGCTGATACACGTGCGTCGAACCGAACTGACGGGTAAATTTAATCGCGGCCAGCGCGTTGGCTTCGTCGTTGGGGGTCAGCGCCAGCAGCTTACCGATACCTGAAAGCCGAAGGTCTTCGTCGGAACGTTCTGACAGTGGTGTTCCGTAGTAAGTTTTGAGCCCCCCCAGACGCGCCGCCGAGACGTTGGCGAAGTTTGTATCGGCGACCTGAACGTCGAAGCCCTCACCCTGCAAAAACGTACCGATCTGCCGCGCGGTTTTGTGCGCGCCCAGGATAAAGACGCCCTGCGGTTCGGGTTCGGCGACGCCCAAAAGCCGCGCCACAGGTTTAGCCGTCAGGCTGTTTAAGGTGACGGTGCCGACGATGATGATAAAAACAAACGGCACCAAGAGCTCGGCCCCGGCGACGCCCGCGCTCGTCAGGCGTGTGGCGAACAGTGACGTGACCGACGCCGCTACAATACCGCGCGGCGCGATCCACGACAAAAAAAGTTTGTCACGCCAAGACAGCGGCGAGTTCAGGGTGCTGACGAAGATGTTAAGCGGACGGATGACGAACATCACCACCGCTACGAGCAGCAGGCTTTGCCACGATAACGCCGAGACAAAAGACGCCAGCTCGATGTTGGCGGCGAGTACGATAAAAAGCAGCGAGATAAAAAGTAGGCTCAAATCCTCCTTAAAGGTCAGGATGTCGCCGATGTTAGGCGCGCGCAGGTTCGCCATCACAAAACCCATCGCGGTGGTAGCGAGCAGCCCCGACTCGTTGGCGAGCGCGTTCGAGCCTGCGTAAACCACGAACACGAGCGCCAGCGCCACCAGATTGATGAGGTAGTCCGGAATCAGACGGCGGCGGAGCAAAAAGGTAAACAGCGCGCCTCCGAGTACCCCGACCACCGCGCCGACGCCGACAAACCGCACGAGTGAGAGCAGCGTGTGCCCTAGCGCCTCACCGCTACCGAGCAGCAAAAACTCGAATACCAACACCGCGACGAGCGCGCCGACCGGATCGATTAAGATCCCTTCCCACTTGAGGATGTTGGCGAGCTGCGGCGTGGGCCGGACGGTCCGCATCAAGGGCCCGATAACGGTCGGTCCGGTGACGATAATCAGCGCGCCGAAAAGCAGCGCCACCGAGGGCTCGAGCCCGATGATCAGCCAGCCCGCGAACGCCGCGAGCAGCCAGGTCAGGAGCGCGCCGATACTGATCAAGTTGACGACGACCCTCCGCACCTCCCGCACCTCGGGGAGCCGTAGGGTCAAACCGCCCTCGAAGAGAATCAGCCCGACCGCCAACCCAATCGACGGAAACAGCAGCTCTTCACTGACGAAATCGAGAGGTTGCACAATCCCCAAAAGCGGTCCGACGGCGAAGCCGATCAGCAGCAGCGGCAAGATCGCTGGAAGGTTGACGCGCCACGCCAGCCACTGCGCGGTAGCGCCGAGTCCAACCAGCAGCGCGATATAAAGGCCGGGTTCAAACATAGCGCCTCACGGGTGTCGCTGCGCCGCAAGTCGGATTGGCGGACACATGAACCTTCGCCGCAGCTCGCAACGAGAAGTGACAGGTGCAGAGGGTAGCAGCTAGCGGCCAACTTGCTGCTTGTCTGGTCGATACCCGCACGTACAAGTAGAAGCCGCCAAGGGACGGCGCAACGTTTCGTAGGACAGTTGTGTTGCTCAAAAAACTCCTGATGTAGCTGCGCCGGGCGCACAACGAATTTACGACCGGAGCGTCGCGCGTACCGGCGTCGGGCTGGGGGTTGGGTTGGCGGGTGACGCGGCGCTGAACTGCCGCCCGTTTACTTTAACGCACCGCGCGAGGTGGTACGTGAAAGCAGACCGCGCTTGGGTAACGGTGGGGTTGGTGACGAGGTTTTCAGCTCGAGCTGCGCCCCGCAAACGGCGCAACGCTAAAGGTTTGTCGACGTGGGCGCTGGTGGACAAAGCTGTAGCGAGCAGATGATAGGCTCGAGGGGTGAAACACTTTCTTATCGCTACCGAGCATGGCGAGGTTTTAGCCGAACTCGACGAAACCGAGCGCAACGTTCTCGACGGTCCGCTCTTCAAACTCAGCCGTCCCACCGCCGAAACGCGTGAAGGCGCACCCTTTGAGGTGCCGCTACGCGCCTTTAGCGCCAAGATGGTCGACCTTATCGAAGGGATCGGTACCGGCGACTTCAAGGCCGAACCCAAACTCATCGAACTGCTCAAGATGGAGAAAGCTACCGAAGAACTCAACCGTATCGAACGCTGGGCGGCGGCGAATCCTGCTTAAAGGGTGGGTGCGCCTATGGCTTGTGGCGAGTGGCAAGTAGATCAAACCTACAAACCACAGGCTTGTAGAGGGCGTTTAGGGGGCGTTTGGAAACTTCGGTTTGACTCTGACCTCAGTGTGACCTTGCAGCAGGCGTTTGCCAGTTCCAATATGTGTTGCACTTTGCCGCAGATATAACCTCAGCAAGCAGGGATAGATTATCGTCTTAGAGTGCGTGGTGAACTTCGGTTCTTTAGTCGAGCGTGGCGCAAAAAAGATGATACCTGCTAGTTGTGCCAGATGTCTGGCGTCCTAGCACCTGAACGCCAACTGTGAAACTCTCAAGTCCAGTTCAGCCAAACTTTCTGCAAGCGTACTAAAACGTCAGCAAAGTTCAAAAACACTCCCGAGACTCTTCACCAAACAGTCGTCGTCCTATCCCTGAACTTGGTGTAGCTCGAGCGGCGCTTTTTCTCTTTGCTCGTGTCGGCCCTGCGTCGGACCGGGGAAGACCGCGCCCAGCCGATACTTGACAAGTTAAATCAAAACGTTTAAGTTAATCGTCAAAGACATCAGGCTACGGCGTGCTGAAAGGAAGCTGTTGAACGCGAAGTCCTATCGCGGCTCGAGTCGCGCACTTATCTTGGGTACCGTACGCCTCAAAGCGCCGATTACGCGCGTGGAGCTGGCCTCGGAAACGGGATTGACGGCGGCGGCGGTGTCGCAACTCGTCGCCGGGCTTATCCGTGACGGGTTCGTCGTAGAGTCGCAGCGGCGCGCGCCCAAACGGGGTCAACCGCCTATCGAACTTGTGATTCGTAGCGGCGCGGCGTGTATGTTAGGGCTTCACCTCGAGCACAGCCTGTTGACCGCCGTTTTAGTCGATCTCGACGGTACCGTTTTGGGCGAAATCAACCGGAACCACGACGCGCCGGAACCTCAAGATGTGCTTCACCACGCCGCGCGGATGTGTAGAGAGCTTCTGGAGGGGGCAGGGTCGCCGGAGAATGTGCTGGGGGTCGGGCTGGGGTCGGTAGGGCCGCTCGAGTTAAGCCGTGGAACCGTCAACGCGCCAGCTTTTTTTCCGGCTAGCTGGCAGCGGCTACCGCTCAGACAAAACCTCGCCGATACCCTCGAGATGCCGGTTTTTCTGGACAACAACGCCACCGCCGCCGCCACCGGCGAGTACTGGTACGGCGACGGTCGCCGCTACCCGAACTTTTTATTTATCCACCTCGGGGTGGGTCTGGGCGGCGGGCTTTTTTTAGACGGGCGCGTGTTTCGCGGCTCGAGCTTTAACGCCGGAGAGGTAGGGCACATGATCGTCGGCGCGGAGCGGCCCGAGACGCCTTTTCGCGGGACGCGCGGGAACCTCGAATCATACGCCTCGCTGTTCGCCCTTCGTTTCGACCTCGGCGACGAGATGTACGGAAATCTGGAACGCGCCTACGCCGAACACGACGACGCACTGCTGGGCTGGATGGAGCGGGCCGCGCAGTTTTTCGCGCAGGCCGTCGTTTCGGTCGACAATCTGCTCGATTTGGACGCGGTGATCTTCGGCGGGCTGCTGCCCGGAGTGCTCAACGCTTACCTCGTCTCGCGCGTCTGTGAACACCGCGAAACGTTCCAGAATCTCAGCGGACGCCCACGGCGCGCACGCTGCGTCGCAGCCCGAACCGCGCGCAACGGGGCGGCCCTGGGCGCGGCGATGCTGCCCGTGTACGACGCCTTCATCTACGCGCCGAGTGAAGCCGGGGTGTTCAAATCTACTGGAGGTGAGCCGTGAACGCTCCGCGACCGGATACGTAAGGCGCGTCGCGCAAACACGTCTAGGCGTGTGCAGGCGCGTAGGAATACCTACCGTCTAACCTGCTTGAGGGAGGAGACTCGTACCCGTCGGCAACCCACCTATAAGCTTCTCGAAAGGACTTCACCATGCGTAAACTGCTCGCACTACTCGCGCTCTCTACCTTCGGCTCCGGCTTCGCCCAGACCGACGCCCCGGAAGACCTCACCATCACCCTGATTCCAGGGCTGACGACCGACGCCTTTTACATCACCATGAACCGCGGCGCGCAGGCGGCGGCGGAGGCGCTCGGCATCACCGTCAACTTTCAGGGCGCAGAGGAGTTTAACCCGACCTTGCAGGTCCCGGTTTTGGATTCGGTCATCTCGAGGGGTCCGGACGCGATTCTCATTGCCCCGACCGACAGCACGCAGCTTATCGCGCCGCTGCAAAACGCTGCCGACCAAGATATTCCAGTGATAACGGTCGATACCTTTATCGGCGACGGTCAGTACCAGACCGGCGACGGAGACGGCGATTTCCCGCTTTCTTACATCGCTTCGGACAACCTCGAGGGGGGCCGTATCGCCGCGCGCGCAATGGCGGAAGAGATTGGCGGCGAAGGGTCGGTGTACGTCTCGAACGTTCGTCCCGGCATCTCGACGACCGACCAGCGCGAGCAGGGCTTTAAGGACGAACTAGCCGCGAACTTTCCGGACGTTACCGTGTTAGAAACCCAGTACAACGAAAACGACGCCAGCACTGCCGCCTCGCAGTTTCAGGCGGTACTGGCGCGTACCCCCGACCTCAAAGGCGTCTTCGGGGCGAACCTCTTTTCGGCGCTCGGGGCGGCGAACGGCGTACAGTCGGCGAACAGCCAGGACGCCGTCACGGTCATCGCTTTCGACGCGCCGCCGTCGATTGTCGAGAACATCTCGGGCGGCCTCGTCGATATGGCGATTGCCCAGCACCCCGCCGAAATCGGGTACTACGGCGTGATGACGGCCTACGCCGCGCTGACCGGGGAGTCGGTGCCGCCGCTGATCGGTACCGGGTTTACGGTGATTACCGCCGACAACGTAGACGACCCCGACGTACAGAAGTTTATCTACTCGGAATAAGGCTCCCGGCGGGAGAGGGTCTGTGCAGACTCTCTCCTCTCTGCCGGAGCCGACGGTAAGAGGCGATTTAAGGAGGCTATTTTTCGATGATATCTTTGTTTTCGGTGACGTTAATAGCAGTTCGACAAAAAACTGCGTCATTTCTCCGCCAGACTCAGGCCGCAGGTCTAGCTGATGATCTCCTAAATTACGTTGCAGACGGTGCTTTTTCGACCAAATGTGTTGCAGACCGGATGACATCTGCTGTAAGAGCCGCCGATGTCGGCTGACGCTCGCGCGGGGCGGGGCGGCCCGGATCGCCGCGTCCGCTTTTTGACTGCCCTAACGGGTGCCTGGTCGTGGCTTTTTTTGCTTATGGTGCTGGTATTTTTTGAGGTTTGGGCGCGAGTATCTTACGGCAGCACCTTTTTGGGACGCGTCTACAGCGTGCAAAGTATTTTGCTCGCCACTACCCAGATTTTGCTGATCGCGCTCGGTCTGACGTTCGTGATTATTTCGGCGGGTATCGACCTGTCGATTGCGTTTACGACCGGGTTGGCGGCGGTGACGATGGCGGTTGTCGTGCGTGCGCTCGCCGAGCAGCCGCCGCTGCTGGGATTTCTCGCCGGGTTCGCCGCCGCGCTCGCGGTCGCCGCGCTGCCCGGTTTGGTCAACGGCCTGATGATCTCGAGGCTTAACGTTCCGTCGTTTATCGGGACGCTGGGTATGTACGGTATCGCGCGGGGGATGGCCTTTTTAGTCGCCGGTGGCGGCACGGTCGCGGTACGTAACCCAGTCGTAACCGAGTTCGGCAACGGGCGCGTTTTCGGCGTGGTCCCGATTCCGGTTCTGGTGGCCTTGATCCTTACCTTGGTGTGCCACTACGTCTTGTCGCAGACCAAGTTCGGGCTCTACACCTACGCGATGGGCGGCAACTTCAACGCGGCGGTTAGGGCGGGCGTCAACACGAAACGCCACACCCTTATTCTTTACGTTTTAAGCGCGCTCACGGCAGCCGTCGCGGGCGTGATCTATACCGCGCGCTTTTCGGCGGGAGCCGTCGACGCGGGCGAACCTGTTCTGCTCTACGCCGTCGCTGCGGTCTTTATCGGTGGCGCGAGTTTGACCGGCGGTAGCGGAACGGTCGTCGGTACGGTGATCGGCTCGTTGATTATCGCGGTGATTCAGTTCGGCCTGGTTTTTATCAATGTGCCGCCCTACTATCAGTTCGTCGCAGTCGGGTTGGTGATTATCGTCGCGGTGCTGATCGATCAGTCGCGCGACCGTCTGGCGAGGCTCGTTTGATGGCAGGTTTTAGATGGCTCTGTTAGAAGTCAAAGACGTTCACAAACGCTTCGGCGGAACCTACGCTGCGCGCGGGGTCTCTTTTGCGCTTAGTGAAGGTGAGGTGCTGGCCCTAGCTGGGGACAACGGCGCGGGCAAATCGACGCTGATCAAGATGATTTCGGGCGTCCATCAACCCGACTCCGGCGAGGTCATCTACAAAGGTCGTTCAGTCGGGGGCCGAACCCCCCAAGAGGTGCGCGAACTCGGCATCGAAACGATCTATCAGGACCTGGCTTTGGCCGACAACCTCGATATCGGGATCAACCTCTTTTTGGGTCGGGAAAAGATGACGCGGTTTTTAGGTATTCCGGTTCTCGACCGCAAAACGATGCGTCTCGAGGCGAAAAAGGCGCTCTACGACCTTGGTATCGTCGTCGATGAGATGAGTCGCCCGGTTCGTGATCTCTCGGGTGGGCAGCGGCAGGCCATCGCCATCAGCCGCGCGGTCTACTGGCAGGCCAAGGTACTGATTATGGACGAGCCGACAGCGGCGCTGGGCGTACCCGAACAACGCGAGGTGATCGAGCTGATCCACCGCCTCAAAGACCAGGGGGTCGGGATTATCTTTATCTCGCACAACCTGGGGGACATTTTCAAGGTCAGTGACCGTATCGTAGTGCTCGAGCGGGGCCGCAAGGCCGGGGAGCGGCTTATTTCTGAAACCGACCCCGACGAAGTAGTCAAACTGATGATGGGTGCAGATGGTCAGGGCCAACGCGCGCACGCATGACCGGGGTGAGCACACCGGCCCAAACGCTCGCGGTGCTCACCTCCGGCGGCGACGCGCCCGGGATGAACATGGCGGTTCACGTTTTGACCGAGCGCGCAGAAACGGCGGGCTGGCGGGTTTTGGGGGTACGTGAGGGTTTTCAGGGGCTGCTGCACGCCGATTTCGTAACGTTGCAGACGCCGGAGACGGGGCGGCGTACCCGTCTCGGCGGCAGCTTTTTGGGGTGCTCGAGACTCCCCGAATTCAGCAGTTTCATCCCCCGGTTTTCCGAGATTTTTACCGAACACGGGATCACGCACCTCGCTGTGATCGGCGGCAACGGCTCGTTTCGCGCGGCGGCGCAGCTCTCGTCTCTTTTGCCCGTCGCGGGGCTTCCCGGGACCATCGACAACGACGTTACGGGCTCGGAGCTGAGTATCGGTTTCGATACGGCGCTCAACACTGGTTTGTCGTTGCTCGACGGAATGCGCGATTCGGCGGAGTCGCTGCCCCGGATGTTTGCCCTCGAGACCCTCGGCGGCGACACCGGGTTTCTGGCTCACGCCGTCGCCACGGCGGGCGGGGCCGACCTGGTGCTGCTGCCCGAACAGGTGCTGTCCGAAGCTGAGGTCTGCGAGCGATTACGCGCGGGCGTTCTACGGCACCGTTACGCGCTTGTGGTGGCGTCGGAAGGCTATCCCGACCTCGAGGGCGTTCTGGCGCGCGCGTCTAAGACTCTCGAGGCCCGTATCCGCGTCAGCCGTATCGGGCACGCGCAACGCGGCGGGCGTCCGAGTGCTGGCGACCGTCTGCTGGCGCACGCGTTGGCCACCGCCGCCTTCTCGATGTTGCAGGCGAACCGGAGCGGGGCGGCGCTCTGGAGAGCTGGGCGCGCCGTCGCCCTGCCGTTCGCCGAGGTGGAGCCGGACAAGCCTTTTGCCGCCTGGGGAAGCGCGTGACCCACCCGGCTACGGTGGTCGTCGATCTGGGCGGGACGCATCTGCGTGTCGGACATCTGGGTGCGGACGGGCCGCATCCTTCCGGACGGGTCGTGCCGACCGAAGCTCTGCGGCAAGCCGACCCCATCGACTTTTTGACGGTTACGGTACAGAGCTACGCTCACGACGAAGGGCTGGAGCTGACCGGGGTGGTGATCGGGGTGCCGTTTTCGCCCGACCGTGACATGAGTACGGCGGTCTCGAGCCCCAATATTCGCAACTTGGAGGGTGCGCCCCTGAAAGCGGGTCTAGCGGACCTTTTGAGTTGCCCGGTTCAGCTCGAGCGCGACATCAACCTGTTGTCTATAGGCGAGTGGGCGGCGGGCGCGGTTATGGGGGTGGAGTCGGTGTTCGGGATGTTTGTCGGAACGGGGATCGGCGGGTGTCAGTTAGACGGCGGCGTCCCCTACCGTGGCTCGACGGGTGCGGCGCTCGAGCTCGGGCACATCCCAATTCGCGCCGAGGGACGCGTCTGCGTCTGCGGCAACCTCGACTGCGCCGAAGCGTACGCGTGCGGACACGTGCTCAACCGAATCGCGGCGGCGGCGCAGCTGAACGTTGCCAATATTTTTGAGCAGGGTCTGAACCGAAACGACTTGAGGTCGACGCTCCACACCTTTACCGACGATCTCGCGCGTGTGCTCGCCACCGGCGTCAACCTCTTTCATCCGGACGTGGCGCTCGTGGGGGGCGGCGTCGCAGCGATGAACGGTTTTCCCAAAACACGGTTTCGAGAGACGTTTTACCAGCATCTGCGCCGCCCGGTACCGTCCGATACCGTAGAGCTGCGCTGGGCCACGCTGGGCTCGAGGGCGTCGCTCTACGGTGCCCAGGTCATCTTGGGGCGTAGCGATGCTTAGCTTACCCAAACCCCGCGGCACCGTCGTCGTCAGCGTGGGTGAGATTCTTGCCGAGGTGATGAGGCCGCACCAGGGCGCGCCGCTGGACGTTCCCGGTATCTTTCGCGGGCCGTTCGCGTCGGGTGCTCCGGCGATCTTTGCGTGGGCCGCCGCGTGTCTGGGTGCGCCCGTGCGTTTTGCGGGCGTGTGCGGCGACGACCCGTTCGGGGCGCTTTGTCGGCGGCAGCTCCAAGACGCCGGGGTCGAGCTTTTCGTGCGGGCCACACCGGACTACGAAACAGGTGTGGCGTTCGTCAGTTACCTTCCGGACGGGGGGCGTGATTTCTTGTTCCATCTGCGCCACTCGGCAGCGGCGCAACTCTCACCGTCGGCGCTGACACCCGAACTCTTCGCGGGTATCGGTTGGCTCCACGTCACCGGGTCGTCGCTGGGTGTTTCCGAGTCGATGCGTGGGGCTGTGTTTGGCGCGCTCGAGCAGGCCAAGGCGTCCGGGGCCGTGGTCAGCTTCGATCCGAATTTTCGACCCGAGTTGCTTGGCACCACCACTCTAAAAGACCTCTGCGGTCCCGTTCTGGACGCTGCCGACGTGGTGCTGCCGAGCGGCGCGGAAGCCGAACTGCTCACCGGTTTGGGCGACCCGGTAAGCGCCTGCCGCGCGCTTTTGGGGGGTTCGCGCATCGTGCTTTTGAAACGTGGGGCTGAGGGGTGTACGCTCTTCACAGACGGGGTGGAGCAACATTTTCCGAGCGTCGCCGTTCTTGAGGTCGATCCGACCGGGGCCGGGGACTGTTTTGCCGCCGGGTTTGCGGTAGCCTCATTGGGCGGTTTCGGTCCAGCCGACGCCGCACGCTTCGCCAACGTGGTGGGCGCGGTGTCGACTACGGCCTTCGGTCCGACCTCCGCGACCCTGTCTTATGACCTGATTACGTCGCTCACCGACCCGGCACCTTAACCGCTCGGTACCTTGATCTCCTCCGCACCTTAAAATCTCCCCGATACTTTGAAAGGATCACCCATGCAGACCACGACCAAAATTACCAAGCGCAAACTCGAGAACCTCCAAGCGTGCGCTCAACCCTCCGGTGTCATCGCGGCGCTGGCGATGGACCAGCGCGCTTCGCTGCGTAAAGCCTTGGAGAGCGTAGACGGCGGCAGCTTTAGCGACGAGCAACTTGGCGAATTCAAGAGCGTGGTGACGCGGACCCTGACTCCGCACGCCTCGGCGATCTTGCTCGACCCGCAGTACGGTCTGGACGCGAGCCGCGCCCGCGCCGACGGTTCGGGTCTTCTTTTAGCCTACGAGCAGAGCGGTTACGAAAATACCAAACCGGGCCGCCTGCCCGACCTCGCGCCGGGGTGGAGCGTGCAGCGTCTAGCTGAAGCGGGCGCGACCGGCGTCAAACTGCTCGTCTACTACAACCCTTTCGAGGGCGAGAGCATCAACGAGGTCAAACACGCCTTTGTCGAGCGGGTCGGGGCGGAGTGTGAAACGGTCGGCCTGCCGCTTTTTCTCGAGCCCGTGACCTACGACGCCGACCTGCTGGGCGCGGCTGAATTTGCCGCCAAACAACCCGCCTACGTGTGTGAAACCGTCGCCGAGTTTTCCAAAGACCGTTACGCCGTCGATATTCTCAAGGTCGAGATGCCGGTGTCGGGCAAGTATGTGAGCGGCCTCGGCACCGAGCCGAAACAGGCGCTTTTCAGCCGTGACGAGGCCGTCAAGCATCTTCAGGAGGCGGGTAGCCTCGCCAAACGTCCCTTCATCTACCTCTCCGCCGGGATTGACATGACGCTCTTCGCTGAGATGCTGACGCTCGCCGGTGAAAACGACGTGCTTTACAGCGGTGTACTGTGCGGGCGGGCCACCTGGAAGGGCGGCATTCCCGTTTACGCCCAAAAGGGTGCGCGCGCGCTGGCCACGTATCTGGAGGACAGCGGCGTCGCCAACATCAAGATGCTTAACGAAGTCGTCGAGAAACACGCGCAGCCCTGGCATAAGCGTTATGGCGGGCTGGAGGGGCTCGAGGTCGTGGGTTAGTTTCTAAGGAAGCAAGAAGTAAGGAGCAAGTGCGCGTAGCCAGGAAATAAGATTGACAGGGAGCAAACCTTAGCGGAACCTGATCAGGTGTTCTATTTGGCGGTCAAGGTGTACTCAGAAGTCAGTCTCTAGTCAAGGGAGGATCATGAACACGTCCGAAGTGGAGCAAATTAAGCAAACAGCCAGAGACAAACTGAACGAGGCGGGACTTCTCTTGACCCCGGCAGAAGCGGGGCGGCTCGAGGTCGCCGACCTGGGTCTGAGCGAGTTTTACACGACCGGCCTGGTGCTTTTTACCTACGTCAACAACGATGCGTACTGCGCCAAGGAACTCGTTTTATTCCCGAACCAGACGTGTCCCGAGCACCGTCACCCGCCGGTCGCAGACGGCCCCGGCAAAATGGAGACGTTTCGTTGTCGGCAGGGCAGGGTCTGGCTCTACGTCGAGGGCGAAGCCGCGACAAACCCCGGGACTCAGCCGCCCGAAGCCAGCCGGGAGCACTACACCGTCTTTCACGAAGTTGAACTCAACCCCGGCGAACAGTACACCATCATGCCCAACACCTGGCACTGGTTTAAGGCGGGGGCAGAGGGCGCAATCGTCTCCGAGTTTTCAACGACCAGCCGCGACGAATCCGACGAGTTTACCGACCCGCGCGTCGAGCGCGTCCCCGGTTAAGGAGGCGCGGTGACTGACAGGTGACTAAACCCAGACTCAACCGCTTTTTAGGCGCTGACGGCAGGTGCTTCGACGTCGCTATCGACCACGGTTTTTTCAACGAACCGGGGTTTCTCAGTGGCATCGAAAATATGGCGGCGGCGGTCAAAACCGTCGTGGAGGCAGCGCCCGACGCCGTTCAGCTTACCGTCGGGCAAGCGCCGCTACTGCAAAATCTTCCCGGACTCAAACCCGCGCTCGTCCTCCGCACGGACGTAGCGAACGTCTACGGCAAAACGCTTCCGCGCACGCTCTTCAGCCTGATGTTGGACTCCGCCGTCGAACAGGCCCTGCGCCTCGACGCCGCGTGCCTATGCGTCAACCTCTTTTTGCTGCCCGACCAGCCCGAGGTTCACGCCGCTTGTATCCAAAACATCCTTAAACTCAAACCGGAGGCGGACCGCTACGGGATGCCGCTGATGGTCGAACCGCTGGTGATGAAGGGTAGCGGGGGTGGTGGCTACATGGTCGACGGCGACCTGGGCAAGATCAAGGCGCTCGTGCGGCAGGCCGCCGAACTCGGCGCGGACGTCATCAAGGCCGACCCGTGCGACGACCCTACGCAGTATCACGAGGTCGTCGAGGTTGCCGGACATATCCCGGTGCTCGTTCGGGGCGGCGGCAAGGTGAGCGACGAGGAGATTTTTCGGCGTACCCACAAGCTTATGCAGGAGGGCGTGAAGGGCATCGTCTACGGGCGCAACGTAGTCCATCACGACGACCCCGCCGCGATGACGCTGGCGCTGATGGCGATAGTTCATAACGGCGCTACCGCAGACGAAGCTGTCGCCATGATGCGCGGTGGGCGGACGTGAACGAAATCCGTTTCGGCGTCATCGGGCTCGGGCTGATGGGCCGCGAGTTCGCCTCGGCAGCGGCCCGCTGGCTTCATCTTCTGGATACCGACGCCAGACCCGTCATCACGGCGGTGTGTGATACGAACGCGGCGGCTGCGGACTGGTTCAAGGAAAACGTACCGACAGTCGAGCTGGTTACGACCGACTACCTCGAGCTGCTGGCGAGTGATATAGACGCGGTCTACTGCGCCGTCCCGCACCACCTCCACGCGCAGATGTACAGCGACGTGATCCGGGCGGGCAAGCACCTTTTAGGTGAAAAGCCGTTCGGTATCGACAAAGCTGCAAACGATACTATCAACGCGGTGATCGCTGAACATCCCGAGGTGCTGGTGCGCTGCTCGTCCGAGTTTCCGTTTTATCCAGGTGCCCTCGAGCTCACCCGAAACCTGCACGACGACGCTTTCGGGCGCATCCTCGAGGTCGAGGCAGGCTTTTTACACAGCAGCGACCTCGACCCCAACAAGGCGCTCAACTGGAAGCGCATCGTCGCTACGAACGGCGAATACGGGTGTCTGGGCGACCTCGGGTTGCACGTCCTGCACATCCCGCTGCGTTTCGGTCTGACGCCGCGCAAGGTGCGGGCGCAGCTCAGCAACGTTATGACCACGCGGCCCGACGGCAGGGGCGGAACCGCCCCGTGCGACACCTGGGACAACGCCACCCTGCTTACCGAAGTCGAAAAAGACGATTACACTTTCCCCATGACGCTTCACACCAAACGTATTGCACCGGGCGAGGCGAACACGTGGTTTTTGAACGTCCACGGGACCGAAAAGTCGATGGCGTTCAGCACCAAAAACCCGAAAATGCTGCGTACGCTCAGTTACCAGGCGGGCGAGGCGCAGGCGTGGTGTCATACCGATGTGGGCTACAAGAGCGCGTATCCGGCGATTACCGGGGCGATTTTCGAGTTCGGTTTTACGGACTCGGTATTGCAGATGTGGGCGGCGTTTTGCGACGAACTCGCGCATGGGCGCGCAGGTATGAGTCAACCGTTTTACTGCGTCACGCCCGAAGAGGCCGCCGAGAGTCACCGGGTCTTTACCGAAGCTCTGGCAGCGCACGCCGGGAGCCGGGACGCTGCGCCGTGAGTAGGGACGAACCGCCCGCCTCCGAACCGCCCGCGATAGTCGTCGCCGGTCACATCTGCCTCGACGTAACGCCGCAATTTTTAGGTGGGGGCTTGGCGCTTCTCCCCGGTGGCCTTACTCAGATGGGGCCGGTGACGTTCGCTGCCGGGGGCGGGGTCGCAAATGTCGGACTGACCCTCGGCAAGCTGGGTGTCCCGGTCAAACTGATCGCCAAAGTGGGTGACGACCTCTTCGGCAGCCTAATCGCGGATTTGTTGCAGTTAGTGACGGCGTCGCTGACGGTCAGTCCGGACGACGCGACGTCGTACAGCGTCGTAATCAGCCCACCGGGGTTCGACCGGCACTTTTTGCATCATCCCGGTTGTAACGACCGCTTTTCGCCGACCGAGATCGACCCGGACAACGCAGCAGGCGCGGCGTTTTTTTACTTCGGTTACCCGTCAATGATGCGGGCGGTTTTTGACGATGGCGGCGCGGCCCTCGCTGAGCTGTTGGGGTCGCTCCGGGCGCGCGGCGTGGCGACGGCTGTCGATATGGCGCTGCCGGACCCCGATTCGGTTTCGGGCCGGGTGAACTGGCGGGCATTTTTGGAGCGGGTGCTCCCGCACGTCGACGTTTTCGTACCGAGCCTGGCGGAAGCCGCCTATATGCTGGGGGCCGACGCTCTTTCAAAAAATGCCGACCCCATGAAAAATGTTCACAGCAAAAATGTTGATGGCGCGCCCGCGTCGCCGCGTCTTTACGACCTTACGGGCCAGTTGCTGGCGATGGGCGCGGGGGTCGCCGGTCTCAAGCTGGGCGAGCAGGGTTTGTATCTCAGAACAGCGGACCGGGCGCGGCTGGGGGCTAGTCCCATCTCGTTTCCCCCCGCCTGGGCCGAGCGCGAGTTGTGGAGTCCGGCGTTTGCCGCCACGGTGGTCGATACCGTAGGTGCGGGGGACGCGCTGTACGCGGGGCTTTTAACCGCTGTCATCAAAGGTTTGAGCCTCGAGGACGCCGCGAGCGTAGCGACCGCCACCGGCTCGTGCAGCGTCGAAGCGTCGGGTGTGTTGGGAGGCGTGCGTTCGTGGGAGGAGACGCTTGCACGCATCTCCGGGGGTTGGGCCAGAACTGCCCACGACGTCCCGCCGACCTGGACCCGGCACGTTTCAGGGGTTTATCTGGGGCCTCATGACCGAATTGGGGGAGCAAGGAGCAAGGAGTAGGAAGCAAGTGTTGAAGAGGTTGCGGAGCGTCGATGTCTTGCGTCATCAGGACGACCTCGAGCATGTTATTCAATAGTAGTTCCATGAAACACTGCACCATGTCTCCACAGATATCATCCCCTAAAATGCGTGCTAGACTGGACTTTACTAACGGAGTATGGTGCAAACCAGATGATACCTGCTATCAAACAGCAAATATCGACAAAATTTAGCTGGCAGCTGGTCTTTTCAAATATCAGATATAACTGCTTCAGGGTGGGAAAGTCGAAGCCTTTCAGAGAAACTTCCGCCTCTGCAACAGACTTTCAGAGCCTTTTAGTTTATTGCCGCACACCTATTTATTTTTATCCCTCACCGAACAACCAAACTACAAATCAAAAACGACAAGCCACTTGCCCTTATACCCCACGCCTAAATCTCACTGTCGGCAGGCGCGAGGGTGCGGCGGATAGCTTGGGGGACGACGAAACCGTGGGCCGGTGGGAGTCCGGCGACCTCGACCCAGTCACCGGCAGCGAGGTCTTCAGGAAGCGCTGCGAAGCTGCCGATTACGAGCGGCGTACCGGCGTCTACGACGACCATGCGTCCCTGCCGCAAGACGACCAGACCGGTAGCCCGCAGGTGGCTCGGGCCGAGCACCTCGAGCCGCTGCTCTCGAGCGTCGGAAAGCGCCACCTGCTCGGTGGTGAGGTGGACGATAAGCTTGGCGGGGCCGCTCGGCGCGGCGTAGGGAGCGGTGCGTTCCAGAACGCCGAAGATCGCGCCCCCTGCACGGCACTCCAGAAGCGGGCTGCCCTCGGTGTGGGGAAAAAGCGTGGCGTCGGCGGCGTAGGGCCGCCACTGGGTGATAAAACTCTCGACCGACTCTTCAAACACCTATAAATCCTAACTCCGCGCCCACGAAATCCCAAAAGGTAGCCTTAAACAGCTATCTCACAACTCAATCCTAAACCGCCATCTCAAAACCCAATCTTAAACGGTTACGCCGCGCTGCAAACCACTGGATTCTAACCCGGCGGGTTCGCTAAGGGTAGCCAAACGTGTGCTAGAGTAACCTTATGAAGTCCCACTCGAGCCACGAGACCGCCCCGCCCCCATCTGGGCGGTTTTTTGTGCGGTTTGGTGCGGTTTCGCGGGGTACGCCGGGAGGATGACATGCTCGAGACACTAAACCAGGTGCAGCGCCGTGACCTGGACCTCGATACGCTTTTAGAAGAGAAGGGCCAAACGCCCGCCGAACTGCTCGAGTTACGCGAAAGTCTGGCGCAGCTGCAAGCCGAACTTTCTGGCGCAGAGGCGCGTTATGCAAACCTCCGCGCCGAGGTCAGCCGTAGCGAGCTCGAGCTTGCAGGTCTGGACGAGCGCCGCAAAAGTTCGGCAAACTCGGCGCTTGAAGCCGCGACCTCTAAAGAGGCGTCGCAGTACCAGAATCAGGAGATGCAGTTCGCCACCCGCTATCAGGAACTTGAGGAGGACACCCTGCCGCTCGCCCTACGCCTCGAGGAGTTTGAGAACGACGTCAACCGGCTGCGCGGCGACGTTGAGGATTTGGAACCCGAACTCGAGCGCGCGACCAAAGCTGAAGAGGACCGGGTAGCCGACGTCGAGGCGCGTATCACCGCCCTTACCGGCGAACGCGACGCAGCCGCGCAAGAGGTCGACGCGCCGCTTCTCAAACAGTACGAGCAGGTCCGCAAGGCGCGGCGCGGGGTGGGTTTGGTAGAAATCCTGGACAATCAGCGTTGCGGCGGTTGCAACGTGCGGCTACCCATTCACGTTCTGCAAAAGGCGCGCGGAGCCAAAGGCGTAACGCGCTGCCCGAGTTGCGGGCGTATCTTGTGGTTTAAGGAGGCAGCGTAAGCGGCTACGGTTTCGGATTTCTAACGCGGCCCGGCTGCAAGCGTTTCATCCGGCGCAAACGTACCGAACGGGTCATCTGTAGCCGTTCCCCGCGAGGAGATGACCGCGCGGTCGGAAAACACCCCTTGAAATTTTCGCGCGACAAGTAACGGGTACTTTCCGGTTTTCGCCACGCTCGGTTGATACCCAGATGACCCCACATCTGACGGCTGCGGCGAGATGACGCAACATGGTACCCCTTGGCTCCCCGTTTCCCATTCCCCATATGCACGCTGACTCACTCCTCTTACACGCCCCCCGCACGCCCGCCTGGGTTCGCGCCGAATTGACGCCTCCGGGTCCGGGTGAGGTGTGGGTGGAGACGCTCGCCGGAGCCATCAGCGTAGGGACGGAAGGGCCGCTCTACCGGGGTGACGCGCGCGCCGCAGTGGTGCGCGCGTATCCGCTGATGACCGGCTACGAAAGTCTGGCGCGGGTCGTTGCTGTCGGCGAGGGCGTAAAAGACGTAAACAGCGGCGACCGGGTGGTCGCTACCTACGGACACCGCACCGCCGCCTGCGTCCGCGCCGACACGCTTATGCACGTACCTAAAGACGTTCCCGACGAGGTAGCGCTCCTCGCCATACTGTCCAACGACGCAAGTAAGGGTGTCGGCAAGTTGAACCTAAACGCCCACGACGTGGTGCTCATCACGGGTGCCGGGACGCTAGGGTTGCTGGCGCTGCACCGGCTATGCTGGCTCGGCGTTGCAGCCGATGTGGTGGAGCCGCTGGCGTCCCGCCGCGCTTTGGCGTCAGCTTTCGGCGCGCGTTCGGTCTTCGCGCCTGAAGATGTGCCCGTTGACGCGACCTACGCCGCCGGGCTCGAGTGCTCGAGCCGCGAGTCCGCGTTTGCAGCCCTGCAACGTCATCTGAAGCCGAACGCTCGGCTCTGCGTGTTGGCAGATGGCAACCTCGAGCCCCTCACCCTGACGCCCGAGTTTCACAGCCGTGAACTCTCGGTGGTGGCGTCGTCGGGCGGGGAAGACTACTAGGCTCACGCGGCGGCGTTTTACAGCTATTGGCTGGAGACGCGCGCGCCGCTGGGGAAACTCTTCTCCCGGCGCGTGAGCGCCCCAGACCTGCCCGCCACCTTTGCACAGCTGCTGACCGACCCGCCCGTCAAGGTCTTCGTCTCGTATGTATGACCCGACGCGCCGTCTCTGCTGAGCTGAGGCGCTGGAGCTTTTCTGTAAGGCTCAGCTGTAGCTCGAAGGTGTCACGCTAGGTTCCGTTGACTTTATGCATAACCCGACGTAGTCTCCGCCGTTCTGAACGTAAGAAGTAGGAAGTAAGGAGTAGAGGAGGTTCGGAGCGTCGATGTAGATCTCGTCCGTCACGAGGTCGACTGTAAGGGCAAACGTCAACACAACCTCGGAGCTGGTTTTGTGGTTTCTGCGTTTCCGTTGTCAGTGTCATGGTGAAGTGCCCACCGCTTCGCCGTGACGGTCATAGGTCAACCCGTTTACTGGGGTCTAAACAAAAGGTCGGTGGTGACGAGGATTCGGTCGAGCTTCGCGCCGTCTTCGCGCCGCGCCACCGTAATCGAAGAAATGTCGGACTTCTCCGTCCATTTAAGCCAGTACCAGCCCTCCGGCGCGTCGAGGTCGTCAATTTTACCGAACGAGTCGTCGCCGCTACGAATCCAAAACGAGTTGGAACCGTTATCGGAAAAGTTTACCCGCAGCCAAACCGCAACCGTGCCGTCGACGGTAACGTCGTAGGTCGCCAGACCATCTTTAGGTACGCTCGTCGTACTGTTGCCCAAGCCTTCCGAGGTATAAATGTAGCTGTCGCCGGAAGCTTCGGGGTCTTCGCCGACGAGGAGGGGCGAGAACGCTGCTTGACCTGATGCACCTTCCGCTTCGATAACCTGCTCCTCGTCAACGGGAGGAGGTGGGGGCGGCGGGTCTTCGACTGTGACGCCGTCTATATCGCCCATCCCCGCGACGTAGATGTTGCGGTCGGCGATACGCTGGTCTTTGACGTCTGAATTACCGGTGATAAGCAGGCGGAAGGGGTCGGCGTAGTTGTTGATGACGACGGCGCGCTGTACGGAGTCCGGGGTGCTGATAAAGGTCTCTTCTTGCCACTTGCCGCTCGCGTTTGCCGTATAGATTTGGATACCGGGCATTTCACGGGCTGCCAAGTAGACGCGGAAGCCGTTGGGTCCGGCCGCCTCCATGTCGAGTAAACCTTGATCCTCCGCCACGACCGACGTTTTCCATCCTTTGCCACGCCACTGCGCGGCCCGGATGGTCTTGGTTTCGCCGTTCTCACCATCTTGCGTGTTGTAGATGAGGAGCGGGTCGCCGTTCTGGAGTGGTTGGACGGTGTGGGTATAGCCGACGTCAGGACCGGGAAAACCGGGGGTACCACGGGCGTACTTGGGCTCGCCGGTATCGACCGCCTTGGCTTCGCCTTCCATCTCGTCGTTGTCGATCTGAACGCCTAAATCTTTCTCGTCGGCGCTGTAAAAGTGCTCGTTGCCGGGTTGAAAGTAAGCGTAATAGAGGTTGCGGTGGTAGCGGTCGTGTTTGGGCGCTTCGCCCGCGCCGCCGCCCGCGATGGTCCAGACGAAATGAAACCGCTCGGCGCGGTTGGCGGTGGCGGGCTCATAGGTGATTTGTCCGACGTAGATTTCGTCGAGGCTGTCGGGGCGATCCACCGAGCCAATCGCGTAGCGTTCACCCGTGAGCGTTTGCGAATTTTCCCAGGTTGCACCGTTATCGGTCGATTTGACGTAAAGAAGTGGGCGAACGTCGTTGTCTAGAGATTCATCGACTCTATCTGAGGTCTCGCGGTAGAAGACGTAGATATCGCCATCCGCGCTTACCAGCGGCATCGGGTAAGACGCAAAGGGCGCTTCGGCGAGTTCACCGTCTTCCCACTCACCGCCTATGCTCGCTGCTTCAGGCGAACGCGCTAGACGTAGCGGCGTGTCGTTGTGCGCCCCGTAAAATACGAGGAGCCGTCCGTCTGCCGCTTGCACGAGGGTCGGGTAGTGGTGCGAGTCGGGGTTGGGCGAGTTGCCGACTTGCTTGGGCGCGCTCCACACCTTTGAGTCTTCGTCGTAGGCTTGGACGAAAGGGTGAGAGTTTTCGCCCATCCAGGCAACAAAAGTGCGTTTGGCGCTATCGTCGTGAACGCCGACCGCCATCAAGCGCTGGTCGGTTTTGACGCCAAGCTCTTCGGCGATTCTCAGTACGGAAAAGTCGGGTTCCCACTTGGCTTTCAGCGGATTGAGAGCCGCTTCGTCACCTTGACTACAGGCGGCTAAGGCAAAAACCGTGGCTAGGCTTGCCAGCAGGCGAAGCCCGCCGAGACCATGTTTTTTGAGTATCTGCCTCTACTACTCATATTCAACCTCTCTCCTGCTTGAATGTTGAACGAAGTGCAACTCGGTATCTCACAGGTTCAGCGTGCCAACCAACCCCCATCTACAGCCAACACATGACCCGTCACGTAGTTTGAGGCGCTCGAGGCCAAAAATACGGCGGCCCCCGCAATGTCTTCAGCATCGCCCCAACGCCCTGCCGGAATGCGCTCCAAAATCTGCCGGTTGCGCGTTTCGTTCTCGCGCAAAGCCTTGGTGTTGTCCGTGGCGATGTAGCCCGGTGCAATCGCGTTGACCTGTACGCCGCGCGCCGCCCACTCATTTGCCAAGGCTTTCGTCAGACCCGCGACAGCGTGCTTTGAAGAGGTATAACCGGGTACGGTAATACCACCCTGAAACGACAAAAGCGAGGCGATGTTGATGATCTTGCCCCGCTCCCTCGCCAGCATCCCCGCGCCGATTTCGCGCGACAACAGCCACACGGCGTTCAGGTTGACCTGCACCACGGCGGACCAGTCTTCAAAGCTGTGCTCGGCGGCGGGTGCGCGGCGGATAATCCCGGCGTTGTTCACCAGGATATCGACCGGGCCGAGTTCATCTTCTACCTGGGTTCTGAACGCGGCGGCACTCTCTGGAGAAAGCGCACTGAGGTCGAGGGGCAGCGCTACGCAGCGCTTGCCTAATCCTTTGATGGTTTGACAGGTTTCATCGGCGGGGCTGCGGTTGACCGTAAGCGCCACGTCTGCGCCTGCGCGGGCGAGCGCGACGGCGATAGCCTGACCGATGCCGCCTGCGCCGCCGGGGACGAGCGCGACCTTGCCTTGAAGCGAAAACGAGCCTTCAGGCACGCTAGACCATCCCTACCGTTTTCTGCACCCAGCCGACCTTCGGATCGAACGACGCACCCTGAGCACGCCCGTCCCCGGCGAGAAACCAGAGATAATAGCTCGCTGTTCCCGGCGCGGCGGCGTAGCAGTGATAGCCGTGCGGCATACTGAGCAGGGTGTCGTCGGTGACGCGGTAGGTGTCGTCGTAACCGCGCTCCGGGCTGTAGTGCTGCGCTAAACCGTAGCCGTCGGGTGAGGCGTTTCTAAAGTAGTACATCTCTTCGTGAGCGACTTCGCCGCCCCCGTTGACCTCGTGCTTGTGCGGCGGATAGGTGCTCCAGTTGCCGCTCGGCGTGATCGTTTCGCCGAGGATGATGCTCGAGACTGGGTGTCCGTCGCCGTGTACCGCGATCTGCCTAAAGTAGCGCGTATAGTTGAGCGTCCCCCACTGTCCGGTTTGTACCTCGTCCGGTTTGATCTCGTAGGGCTCGGTGTCCAGGTCGGAGGGCGTAGTAGGTAGCGCTGCCTCCATGTTGCTCAGCGCCGCGACCGTAAAGCTCGAGCCCCTCAGCAGGTACAGACTGTGCGCGTTCCCTGCGAAAACATTCGCTCGTCCACCCACCGTAAACGTTTTGCCGGAAACGCTTATGACCCGCCCCCGTGAGGAGGTCCAGCTTGAATGTTAGCGCATTAGGACGTCGGGGGTTCCAAGGGGTGTAGGTAGCACTCCAGGGAAGAGGGTTGCTTCGGGTGCAGGAGGCCGATAGCCCAGG
>JAABUN010002304.1_pt1 | contig 34826 bp, 39 predicted proteins | sample 5559311 | NCBI WGS metagenome assembly JAABUN01 (sample SAMN10711877, study PRJNA513370) | rock metagenome | isolation source: Antarctica rocks | place: Antarctica: Victoria Land, Siegfried Peak sud | reverse complement strand
CAAAGACGCCATCCGAGCCTTCATCGACGGCTGGAACGAACGCTGCGAGCCCTTCGTCTGGACCAAAGACGCCGAGACCATCCTCACCAAAGCCAAACGTAAATCTACTTCAAACACGCGACACTAGCGTAGATCGGGCTACGAGACGAATCCGGTTTGCCCGCCTTGACGGAGCGCTGGACTCGCGCTGGTCTGCTCGCAGCGGGGTGATGATCGACGAGGTCCAACGAGCGAGCATCACACTTTCGGGCGATGGGGGCTAGGCCGTCTAGCCACGAACCGGTCCGGCAGCGCATCGCGATCCGTCGGCTTGAAGGCGGAGAACCCCGCGGACTCGAGCGTCGGCTGCTCTGCGACCGGGCCGCTCAGGCACCGGAGAACGCCGCTGGGTACACACAGCGCTCGCGGGATAGGTTGCGCTCGGCCTTGCACTGATTTGCGCTCTTTAGCCAGAGGCTTTTCGGTTCAAACCCGAGGCCACCTGGGACCGGTCGCAGTTCACGCGCTACAACTGACAGGTGCCGCTGACTCCATCATCCGATCCAGAGGTCCGCTCGAGTCCCGCGGCGCCGCGGTGACAGATCTGCTTCTGGTGGGTGCTGGCCACGCGCATCTGTACGTCGTGCTGCGCGCGGCGGAGCTCGCGGCTGCGGGGTATCGGGTGCACCTGGTGGCTCCGCGGTTCTTCTACTACAGCGGCGTTGCCTCGGCGACGGCCGCGGGAGTGCTGTCCAGCGATGAGGGGAGAGTCGATGTGCGGGCGCTGGCCTGCCTCTCCACCGTGGCGTTCCACGAGGGCTACCTGGAGTACCTGGATCCAGCGGCGCGGACCGCGATCACGTCAGATGGTGCACGCCTGTCGTACGACGTGCTCTCCGTCAACATCGGCAGCGTGGTGGAGCCGGCCGGCATGCACGTGCATCCCACCGTCCTGAGGGTGAAGCCTTTGAGCGGTCTCGCTGACCTGGACGTCCGGCTGCGAAATTCAGCTCGAACCTCAGCCGCCACGGTCACAGTCGTGGGTGGCGGCGCCACTGGCTTGGAGCTGGCGGCCCACCTCGCGGTCCGCCGGGACGTCGCACTGGTCCGGTTGGTGGAGTGCGGGGCCATCGTCGGTGCGGACCTTCCCGCAGGTGCACGCAAACGGATCGGGCGGCTCCTCGCAGCGCGAGGTGTCGACCTTCGCACCGGGTGCGTGGTGCGTGACATCGGCGAGCGGCAGCTGGTCTGTGACGACGGCACCGAGATCTCCCACGATGTCGCCTTGCTCGCCACCGGGCTGTCAGCCCCCCTTCTGCTGGCAGAGCTCGGACTAGGTGACGAGAACGGGGTGCCGGTGCGAGCAACCCTCCAGCACGTGGACCGAGACGAGGTCTACGCGGTAGGCGACTGCGCACGCTTCCTCCCGCACCCCTTGCCCCGCATCGGCGTGCACGGCGTGCGGCAAGGACCGGTGCTGCAACGGAGCCTTCTGGCACGGCTTCGGGGAGAGTGTCTTCCGGTGTATCAGCCCCAGCGTCGCGCGCTGTCCATCCTCGATCTCGGTGACGGTGTCGGGCTCGCTGTCAGGGGACGCTGGTGGTGGTACGGCGCCGGGCCGCTGCGCCTAAAGCGGTTCATCGATCGACGCTGGCTGAGGAGATATCGAGAGGGAGGCTCCCCGCTTCGGCACAATTGGAGCTCTCGCTAGATCCTGCCTCCGGATGACTTCAGAGCGACACGGCCCGCGCCGAGACGCGCGACCCAGAATCCGGCGACCATCGTCGTCACGACGACGAACGACGAGACGTTGAGCTTGGGCGACGCCGGAGAGCCCGTGGCCGAGTTTTCAGCCCGGCGATCCAGTTACCTGCGACCAAGAGCAGGCCACCGGCCGCAAGTTGGGGCAACGGACCGGTTCCTCGCCGCGGAGCCAGAAACCGCCGGCCGTCCGCGCGGACAGGGTGCTGCTGGCCACAATGCCCATCAGGGGCGTGATCAGCCAGTAGTTGGGAGAACCGTCCGCCACGCTGGCGAAGGCACCAACGGAGCTTGGACCGAAGCGGGCCCCCCCCAAGTGCAGCTCACCGTGCCCGGCGCACCGTGCTCACTGGGTTGGCGGCGGATCGCGCAACTCGGGGGTGGCGATCACGACGGGATGGGCCATGGCTCGGTGATCTGGCTCCGTGCTGTGGTGTCAGTCTGATGGTGGCCCGGAGATGTCGATCTCGATCCCTTTCCAGAACGCGACCCGACCCTTGATGCGACGAGCCAGAGGTGAGGGGTGCCGGTAGGTGAACGCTCCGTCCGGGACGACCTCTCCGTCGACGTGGACGTCGTAGTAGCTCGCCACTCCCTTCCAGGGGCACACGCTGGTGGTGCTGCTGGGCTGCAGCACTCCTTCGGGGACGCGTGGCAGGGGGAAATAGGCCTTGCCCTCCACCGTCACGATGTCGTCCGACGTCGCGACCAGACTGGTCCCCAGTCGTGCCGAGGCGCTGGTCGTACGTCGCATGGTGCGCAGCAGTTCCACGGTCGTGGCGATGGCGGCACCGCCAACCGAAAGCAGAAGCGCCTCGATCACAGGGGTTCCCGATCCTGTCCACGTGGGCCCGTCGAGTCGACCAGAGGCCGACAGGACCCCGGTGAGCGCCAGCGCAGCGCTGAGCCCTGCGCCACCCGCGAGCACGATGCGCGACCGAGCTGAAGGATCACCGGATGCGCTGTCCTGGCCAACAACTCAAGGCCAGGCCGAGGCGAGGACCAATGGCGCGAGGTGCCACGTGGTCGTGGGCCGCCACACGACGAGCGCGGACCACACGACCGCGACCACGAGCGTCCAGATGAGTCCAGGGCTGAGCGCCCGATTCGCACCGGCGCCCCCTCCACGACCAGGCGCTGGTGTCGAAAAGGGCCGGTAGTCGGGGTCGACGGCACTGATCGCGTCGACCACTTGACGTACGGACGGGTTCACCAATGCCCGGGGGCCAACGAAGACAACGGGCACCGTTTCGTCGCCGCCCGTGGCCTCACGCACCCGTGCCGCGGCGTCTGCCGACGACCAGATGTCGTGCTCGATCGTCGCCACGCCGGCGCGGCTGAGCCCGCGACGCAGGGAGCCGCAGAAGGGGCAGCCGGGCCGCCACATCACCTCGACGGTGGGTGGGGTCGGGTTGGTCGGGGTCATTTTCTTCCTCGGGGGGGAGAGTGGTGGGTGTTCAGCGCGCGCGCTTGACGCCCATGACGAGGGCGAGGCCCAGGAAGAGCCCGAAGTGAATCATGGCGTCCTCCAATGAAGTCATGGCGATGGGTCGATCTGCGCTGGGAACCCGGTGACCTCCCGGTGAGCATCCCGGCGGTCCGGCGTCCGCATGCGAACCGACCGCACTGCTGTGCTGGTTGCGGATCAGAGCGTCCCGACCCGGACCTGGACGTGACCGCCGCGCAAGCTCCATGATTGAACGTCTGCCGCGGCCCGTTCGAGCTGAGTCCACGGACGTGCGTTGATGTCGGCCCCACCCAGCAGACCTGCCAGACGAGCAGCCGGATCGAGCAGCCGGGCCCAACCGTGGGGCGAGTCCATGTCGACGATTCCCGCGCGACCACCTGGGCGGACCAACGAGGTGGCCCGCAGCCACGCCTGCTCCCAATTGCTCATCAGCGACAGGGAGTAGGTGAAGAGCACAGCGTCAAAGGTCGCCCCGGAGCCATCCAGTCCGACGGCGACATGGTCGAGCTGCTCGGCGTCTGCCTCGACCAGGGCGACGTTTCCCGGTGGTAGATGGATCGTCTTGCGTCGTGCCACCTCGAGCATCTCGGGGCTGCGGTCCACGCCGACAACTTGCCCGCGTGGACCAACGGCCGCGAGGAGGAGCGGGAAATTGAGCCCGGTCCCGCAGCCGATGTCCAGCACTCGGGATCTATCGCCCAGGCGCAGGGCAGGAATGGCGCGTTCGCGACCGGCGCGGTAGATCGGCTCGGCCGACAACGTGTCGTACCACGAGGCGGAGTGGGTGTAGCGCGACATGGGATCCTTGCGTTTCGGATAGGCGATGGTCTGGTGCTGAGCACCCGACCAGGAGGAATGGCACCGGTGTCGGATCCCAAGGTCTCAGCACCGCACAGCGACGCGGGAAGAGTCACGCGTACTCGGCGGGTTTCCCAGTCGTGACTGCCACCCGACCCGCGGATGACGCTACCCGGAGGTCCTCCTTCCGCGAGTTGGTGGAGCCCGAGATCGAGGTACTGCTACGCGTGGCACTCACCATCACCTCGATCCAGGCTGACGCCGAGGACCTCGTGCAGGAAACCCTGCTGCGCGCCTACCGGGCGATCGACCGCTTCGACGGTCGGCATCCGCGGGCCTGGTTGCTGACCATCCTGCGCAACACGAACGCCAACATGCACCGCCGCCAGCGGCCGGGCACGATCGGCGACGGGGAGCTCATCCGGACCGCACGGCCGGCCTTTGGCAGGGCGGAGCTGCCGAGTGCGGAGGACAGCTTCGTTGACCACGAACTGCACGCGGATCTCGACGCAGCGGTCCGGGCCCTCGACCCGCGCTTCCGAGCCGCTCTCATCCTCGTCGACGTCCACGACCTGAGCTACTCCGAGGCAGCCGCGGTCATGGGGGTTCCCGTGGGCACAGTGATGTCTCGGCTCAGCCGCGCCCGTGACCGCGTCCGCAAGTCGCTCCGCTTCAGCCCACTCACCCGAGGAGACCTGTCATGACTGGGATTCTGCGTCAGATGCTGACCTGTCACTGGTCCGCGCGCCGCATCCAGCCCTATCTCGACGCTGACCCTGCTGCCAGGCTCACCCCCGGAGAGATCTCGCGGCTCGAGGGACATCTCGCGACGTGCGAGAAGTGCACCCAGGTCGTCACCGAGCACCGTGCTCTGCACCGGGCGCTGTCGCTGTGGTCAGGCGGGACGGGCGTCGACTCTCGATCGGTCGACCGCGTCAGAAACTTCCTGTCCACCATCAACGACGAGGACACTGCGTGACCATCGACCAGCCCAACTTCGCCGCCTCACAGGACGAGCCCTGGGACCTCCTGGTCGTCGGGGGCGGGACGGCTGGGATCGTCGGTGCGAAGACCGCGGCGCGTTTTGGTGCCCGGGTCCTCCTCGTTGAACGCGAGCGTACCGGGGGTGATTGTCTGTGGACCGGCTGCGTCCCGTCCAAGGCCCTCTTGGCGGCCGCAGGCGTCGCCGCGAGCGCGCGCGCCGGGCATCGGTTCGGCATCGGTGTCGCAGAGGTCTCCGTGGACTTCGTGAAGGTGATGGATCACGTGCGAGCTGCGATCCAGCACATCGCGCCAGTTGACTCCGTCGCAGCACTCGAAAAGGCGTCGGTCGCTGTTCGCACCGGAACCGCGCGGTTCACCGGGCCAGACTCGGCGGAGATCGACGAGACGACCGTGAGGTTTCGACAGGCCCTCGTGGCCACGGGTGCCTCGCCGGCGGTTCCTCCCATCCCCGGCCTGAGCGATGTCGAGTACCTGACCAGTGACACCGTCTGGGGCCTGGGCGAGCTCCCCGCGGATCTGGTGGTTCTCGGCGGCGGGAGCATCGGCTGCGAGCTGGGCCAGGCCTTCGCCCGCCTCGGCAGCAGGGTCTCCGTGGTCGAGGGCGCACCCAGGATCATGCCTCGCGAGGACCCGCTCGCGGCAGCGGAGCTCGCCCACGCCCTAGTCGACGAGGGCGTTGACCTCCACACCGGCTCAGGAGTCGCCGCCGTAGAGCCCACCGCCCCAGGGTCCGGGGTCCTTCGCCTCGAGAGCGGGAAGCAAGTGCCTTTCTCCTGCCTCTTGGTGGCCGTCGGACGAGCGCCGCGAACCAACGACCTCGGGCTGGCTGCCGTGGGTGTCGAGGTCGATGACCGCGGGTTCGTCGTGGTCGACGACCTCCTACGCACGACCAATCCACGCATCTGGGCCGCGGGCGACCTCACTGGTCACCCGCAGTTCACCCACACCGCGAGCGTGCACGCAAGCCTGGCCGCGTCGAATGCCATCCTGGGGGTACGTCGCAAGGTCGACCTGACCGCGGTACCGCGGGTCACCTTCACCGACCCCGAGGTCGCCGCGGTCGGCCTCGCCACCGACCGGCCCCCTCCCGGGCTGCGCACCATCGACTGGTCCCACTCCCACGTCGACCGGGCCGTCGCCGAGGGCGCGTTCGAAGGCTTCACTCGGCTCATGGTCGACAAGCGTGGACATGTTCTCGGTGCGACCGTGGTCGGGCCGCGAGCAGGTGAGACCCTCGGCGAGCTGACCCTGGCGATCACCCGCGGACTCACGACGCGCGACCTCGCCGGCGTGACCCACGCCTATCCCACCTACAACGACGGACCCTGGAACGCGGCCATCTCCGACGTCCAGGACCAGCTTGAACGCCCCGCCACACAGCGTGCCCTCGCGGCGCTGGCAAAGGTACGGAGCTGGTGGGTCAGCAGGAACGCTTCGACCACTGGCGCCTGATCCCTGCCTGCGACACGCTTGCGCCGGTCAGGACAGATCTCGAAAGCCCGCCACGATGCGCTGGGCGGCGCAGACCCCGACCACAGCCGCCCACACGGTAGCAATCACCCCGGCGTGAGCGGGGATGACGAGCCACAGAGAGTGCACGGCAATGGTCTCGGTCCCCTCCGCGAGACCTCCGAGGAAGCTCAGCGAGCGACCGTCCTCGCGCTGCCGTCCGGTCCGTTCGGCGATGGAGGAGAACGCCAAGAACGCGGTTCCATTGAGGTAGTAGGCCAGCAGGACCAACAAGAACGGCCACCAGTCGACGTCGTACTGAGCTGTGGCACCGATCGCCACCCCCACTACGGTCGCGCCGTACGCGGCGAAGTCGGCCGTGATGTCCAGGAAGCCGCCGGCCCCGGACCCGTGTGATGTCGTGGCGTTGCCGTGAGCGGCACTGCGACGTCGGCGAGCCAGGGGGCCGTCGAGTCCGTCCATCGCGCGAGAGAACAGCCACAGCCCTAGCGCCCACCACCACAGTTGCCCTGCGGCGGTGGCGGCGCTGGCCAGCCCGGCGGCCAGGCCGAGCATGGTCAGCCGGTTCGGACTCACGAGGGGTCGGTCGACGAGCCGGGCCAGCCCGGACAAGGGCCGGTCAAGGACACGGCGGACTCGCGCGTCAAGCATGAGTTCGGTCCTCGGTGGAGTGGCCCGCACGGCGCGGGTCAAGCCGCCGCGCCCACCAGGATCCGCCGACGACGAGGACAACCAGGGCGGAGCCGGCGGCGGCCAGGCCCCACGGGTTGGTGCCGTAGGCCCCCAAGGCTGCATAGGCGAGGCTGCCGGGCGCCATCCCGAAAGCGCTGCCCAGCACGTAGTGGCGGAACCTGACTCCCGAGAGCCCGGAGGCGTAGTTGATGGCGATGAAGGGCACGAGCGGGACCAGACGCACGATGAGAACCGCGGACAGACCGTGATCCGCAAGCTGTGCGTCCACGCGCGCCAGGCGGCCGCGGAGGAGGCGGTCGACGGCCTCACGCCCGAGAAGCCTCCCGGCACCGAAGGAGATGATGGCGCCGACCAGCGCCGCGGCCAAGGCAAGTCCAGCTCCGACCCACAGGCCGAACAACGCCCCGCCTGCAGCAGTGAGGAGTGCCTTTGGGCAGGGGATTAGAGCCAAGCCCGTGTAGAGGGCGAAGAACAAGGCGGGTCCCCACACGCCCGCTGCATCGACGCGTGACCTCATCGCCGCGATGTCAGGGGTCCCGAGGATGAGGGCAAGGCCTATCGCACCCAGAACAAGCAGAGCGAGCGCGCCTGCCTTGATGAGGGCAGCTCGACCCATGCGTCATCCTGACTCGTGGCGGAAGTGGACGTACTACATCGGGAAGTGCCTGGGCATCTCGAAGTGTTCCCGATGTGACATGTTCGCTGCCCCGGAGGTCCGATGTACCCGCGCCTTGCCCGACTGCTCCTCCCAGCCGCCCTGCTCGGACTGGCCGCCTCCGCCTGCGCCGCCCCGGGAGCGCCGGCGGGCTCCACGACCGCGAACCGCTCCTGGTCGCAGATCACCGACCAGGCCAAGGGGGAGACCGTCGACCTGTGGATGTACGGCGGTGACCAGCAGGGCAACGCCTACGTCGACGACGTACTCACACCCGCCGCGGCCAAGCTCGGCGTGACCTTGAGACGCGTCCCCGTGGCGGACACCAAGGACGCCATGACCCGCATCCTGGCCGAGCGCCAGGCCGGCAGCAAGGACGGCGCGGTGGACCTGGTGTGGGTCAACGGCGACAACTTCGCGACCGGCAAGCAGGCCGACGCCTGGCGCTGTGGCTGGTCCTCCCAGCTTCCGAATATGAAGTTCGTGGCGGCCAACGACGTCCTAGTCACCCAGGACTTCGGGACCGACGTCGACGGCTGCGAGGCGCCCTGGCACAAGGCACAGTTCACGCTGGTCTACGACTCCGCGCGAGTCGCCAGGCCACCGACGTCGATATCGGGTGTCCTCCAGTGGGCGAAGGACCATCCCGGACGGTTCACCTACCCGGCCCCGCCCGACTTCACCGGTTCGGTCTTCGTTCGAGAGGCGTTCTACAGCACCTCGGGCGGCTACGCGAAGATCCCCTCGGAGTTCGACCAGGGCGCGTACGACGAACTGACCCCCAAGCTCTGGGATGCTCTCAAGGGCGTGGCGCCCTCGTTGTGGCGCCAAGGGCGGACCTACCCCCGCGACTCGGTGGCCCTGGACCGGCTCTACGCGGATGGGGAGGTCGACATGACCATGACCTACGGACCGGCAACGCTCACCAAGCTCGTCGCCGACGGCACCTTCCCAGCGACAACCCGCGTCCTCCCTCTTGACGAGGGAACCATCGGCAACGCCAGCTTCCTCGCCATCCCGTCCTCGGCCGGGGACCCCGAGGGCGCGATGGTGGTCGCCAACCTTGCTCTGTCGCCCGCCCAGCAGGCGATCAAGGCCGACCCGGACGCGTGGGGCCAGTTCACGGTGCTCGACACCCACCTGCTGAGCCACTCCGATCGGGCAAGGTTCGACAATCTTCCGTCTTCGGACGTCGTGCCGCCCTACGATGTCCTCTCGCGCAACGCCAACCCCGAGCTCGCCTCTTCCTGGGTGCACCCGCTCGACGAAGGCTGGCGCAAAGCCGTGCTCGGCTCCGGATCGTGAGCGCACTCCTGACCAGCCATTCGAGGCGTGACGTCGGCGGCGCGGCGTCGGGTGGCGGCGCTCGGCTCGTGGCACCAGCGATGCTCCTCATCCTGGCGGTCACTGGCACAGCGCTCGCTGCTGTCTTTGCCACGAGCCTCGGACTGCTGCCCCTCGTCGGGCAACCGCGTCTGAGCGCTGCCGGCTTCACATCCCTGTCTGGTGATCTGCGCGCCGCGACGCAAGAGTCCCTGCTCACTGCCGCTGCCGCGACCATGGTTGCGGCGGTCATGGGGCTCACCATCGCCACACTCGTCGTGCGGTCAGGTCGCGGCTTGCGGCTCGTCATCGGTCTGGCTGCTGCGGTGGTGACGGTGCCGCACCTGGTCGGCGCGGCCGCGACCGGGCTGCTTCTCTCCGATGTCGGTCTCGCTCAGCGCTGGTCGGGAATCCCGGGACCTGCCTGGCCCGAGCTGGTGGGCGGCCGCTGGCCCTGGGCCACCGTGCTGGAGCTTGCCTGGAAGGAGTCCGCCTTCGTTGCCCTGGTTGTCATCGCCTCTGTCGGGCGACAGTACGCAGCCCTGCGTGAGGTCGCCGCGGTGCTCGGTGCACCTCCCCGAGCGCAATGGCGACGTGTCCTGCTACCACTTTCCGCGCCCGCGCTCGCGTCGTCCTCGCTCATCGTCTTCGTCTACTCCCTCGGAACCTACGAGGTCGCCCGCCTGCTCGGGCGCGCCTACCCCGAGCCCCTCCCGGTCATGGCCTACCGGCTCTTCACCGACATCGACGTGGCGGCGCGGCCGCAGGCCGCGGCGACCGCCCTGGTCGCCACAGGGCTGGCCCTCCTCGTGGCCGTCATCGGCCTTCCTCTCGTACGGCGCTTCGGAGCCGACCGATGAGGAGGCTGACCGCTTCGGGCTCAGGTACGACCGATCCGCGTCGCAGTGTGATCCCGGCCCTGCTGGCGTTCTGGTTGGTCATTCCATTGACCCCGTTGGTGCTGTGGGCAGGTGCCTCACGCTGGTCGGGCACTGCTCGGCTGCCGCAGATTTTCGGTCTTCGGGGGTGGCAGGAGGCGCTGGACTCGGGCGTAATCGCGGCGTTGGTCCGGTCCAGTTTCCTGGGCGTGGCGGTCGCGCTGATCGCGACGCCTCTCGGGGTGATGGCGGGACGGGCGTTGGGGTGGCGGCTGCTGCGCAGACCAGCGCTTCCATCGGTCGTGCTTCTCGGGCCGGTCGTGCTGGCACCGTTCGCGGTCGCGATGGGTCTCGATGTCGCCATCCTGCGTCTGGGAATTCCGGGGGAACTGGCTGTGGTCCTTGTCCTGAGTGTGTTCGCGTTGCCCTACACCACCTTCACCATGCGGGCCACCTACCTCGGCCTGGACCCCACACTGGAGGAACAGGCCCGGGTCCTCGGAGCCAGCTCGCGCCAGGCTCGACGCCGCGTCACCCTCCCGGCCGCCACCACCGGCCTCATGACCGCAACGGGACTCGCTTTCCTGGTCGGGTGGAGCGACTACGCCGTCACCCTGCTCATCGGAGGTGGTCAGATCGTCACCGCGCCGATGCTGATCGGCTCCTCCGCCGCCGGCTCCGGCAACGACGCCCTCACTTCGACCCTGGCCATCTCCGCCAGCCTGCCACCACTGCTGGCGCTTGCGGTCTTCACCTACGCGGCCGCACGCCGCAGGACGGCTGCGCACCCATGACCGCGGCCTTGCACCTGTCGTCGATCACTCACCGCCACCTGGGTGCTGATCACCCGACTCTGGCCGACATCGACCTCGAGGTCCAAGACGGACAGATGGTCGCCGTTCTAGGGCCTTCCGGGTCCGGCAAGACCACCCTGCTCAGGGTCGCGGCTGGCTTGGAGCGGCCGGAGTCGGGCGACGTGCTGCTCGACGGGACCAGCGTTCTGGGCGAGCCACCGGAACGTCGCGACCTCACCGTCATGTTCCAGGAACCTCACCTCTTCCCGCACCTGAACGTGCTCGACAACGTCGCCTTCGCGGACCGACTGCGCGGCCGTAGCCGTTCGCAGAGCCGTGCTGCCGCGCAGCGGTACCTCGACCTGGTCCACCTGGGGGAGCTCGCTGAACGCAGACCTCGACAGCTGTCCGGCGGCCAGGAACAACGGGTGGCCCTGGCCCGAGCGCTTGCCGCAGGCCGGCGCGTCATGCTCCTCGACGAACCTTTCAGCGCCCTCGACACCAGCCTGCGGACGTCGATGCACCAGTTGTTGGGTGAGGTTCGCGCTGCCCTCGATCCCACGGTCGTGATGGTGACTCACGACCTCGATGAGGCCGGGCTGGCCGACCGGGTCGCGGTGCTCGTCGAGGGACGTATCGAGCAGTTCGACGCCATCCACACGCTCTACACAGCCCCGAAGACGCTGGCGGTGGCCCGGCTCGTGGGAGGCTTCAACGAGCTGCCCGGAAGGGTCGAGTCGGGGGCGCATCACTCGAGCCTGGGTTCCTTCACCCTCCCCAGAGATGTCGAGGTGGAGGGACCTGCGATCCTCCTGGTTCGTAAGGAACGACTTGGCCTCACCCCGGTCGACACGAGGTCGACCGCCACCGGGCGCGTCGTGCAGGTACGGCAGTCGGGCCCGCATCAGGACGTGATTGTCGAGCTCGATCTTCCGCCGACCCGAGCAATGCTCAGAGTGGCCGTAGAGGCCCGGCTGGGTGCCAGCCTCCGCCCCGGGGACCGGACCGGCGTGCTCGTTCCATCAACCGATGGCCTGTGGGCCGTGCGTGACCCAGGAGCGGACGAATCGTGCGGCGCGGCTGACGCAGTCGTCATGCCGGCCGTCTCTGACAACGCGACCAAGAGTCGTGCCGAGATCCGGAGTACCCCTTGAGGTTGTCGTCCCTGTGGAAGAGGCTGGAGCGGGCTACCCGGCCCGTGCATCCGGTCACCGAACGGGTGCTCGCGGAACGGTGGGCGGCACTGCCTCCCGGGGTCAGGACGGAGCAGCAGGTCCTCGGGCGTCATGCGGTGGGGTGTGAGGGCACGCACGGCGTCTTCCCGAAGTGTGACCTGACCTGCTCACCTTGCTATCACTCCAAGGACGCCAACAAGGTCCGTGTCGGCGGTGCGCACACCATCGCGCAGGTGGAGGCCCAGATGCGCCTCCTCGAACAGTCGCGCGGCCCGCGAGCGCACGCCCAGCTGATCGGCGGCGAGGTGTCACTCCTCGACCCGGACGACCACGCGGCAGCCTTGGCGGCGATGCGCGCGCACGGTCGCGAGCCGATGTCGATGAGCCATGGTGACTTCACCGCCGACTACTTACGCGCGGTCGCCCTCGACGAGACCGGGAAGCCCCGCTTCGGCCGGTTGTCGTTCGCAGGCCACTTCGACTCACTAATGCGGGGTCGTACTGGGATTCCCCGGCCCCGGAGCGAGGTCGACCTGAACCCGTTCCGGGCCCGGTTCGTGGAAATGTTCCGCGACCTGCGCACCAACCACGGCGTGCGTTACTACCTCGCGCACAACATGACGATCACGCCCGCGAACCTCGACCAGGTCGAGCACGTGGTGGCCGACGTAAGCGCCATGGGGTTCTCCATGCTGTCCTTCCAGCCGGCCGCCCACGTGGGTGACGAAAGACGATGGACGGGAGGTGACTACCGCACGGTCGGCATCGACGACGTCTGGGACCGGCTCGAGGCCGGCCTCGGCCAGCGCATCGCCTGGCAGGCGTTGCAGTTCGGCGACCCCCGCTGCAACCGGACCGCTTTCGGCCTCCGCGTCGACGGCCGCTGGGTGCCGATGTTCGACCCCGACAGTGAGGCCGACCTGATCGCGAGAGACCGCGCGCTCGCTCACTTCGGTGGTGTGAACTTCGGCGGCAGCCCGGCGCTCGTACTGGCCGCGAAGGTGCTGCGCGTGCTCGTTCGCCATCCCGACGACGTGAAGGCCGCCGCGGCATGGGTACGCCGGCTGGTCGAACGGTCCGGCGGAGTCCGTCACGTCATGTCTTCCTGGCGTCGTGGGGACATCGCGCCGATGACCTACGTGGTGCACAACTTCATGGATGCCGCAGACGTCGCTCCTGCGTGGCGGCTGATGCAGGCCGGACAGGTCGCGACCGATCCGGCCGCCCGAGCCACCCAGGAGCGCTTGTCAGCGTGCACCTACGCGATGGCGCACCCGGAGACCGGCGAGCTCGTACCGGCATGCGTTCAGCATTCGGTCCTCGACCCGGACGAGAACGAGCATCTGCGTCGAATCCTCCCGCTCACGGTGGTCGGATCGCGATCGCGGGAGACCTCGTAGACGTCCGCGCGACCCGGCGGTCCGGCGCCAGAGGGGGAGCGTTGCTGCCGGTGCTGCTTCGACCTGAGGCTTCGGTGGCTCCGTGCCGAGCGAACATGTGGATCAGCCGTTCCCCAGTATCGAACACGCCGCCAGCCCGGACGGGTCCCGACGCCCCGGCCTGATGATCTTCGACGTCAACGAGACACTCTCGGACATGTCACCGATGGCGAAACGCTTCGAGGACTCAGGCAAGGCACGTCCGAGTGCCGGCTCAATGTCAAGCGTCGCAGGTTCAAATCCTGTCAGCCCGACCGAAGAAACAGCGGCGCGGCACGTGCGACCGAGCGCAGCCCGGTCGAGGTCGGATCAGGCGAGGGTCCAGCCGGCAAGGTCGACACGCGCGACTAGCCCTTCGCTCGTCAACCAAGCGCGGGCGCCCGCGGCAGGTCGAGTTCGGTTCCGGCGTAGTGATTGAAGTAGTTGGTGTACAGGTTGACCGCCACATGGGCGAAGAGCTCAGCGAGCTGCTCTTCGCTCCACCCCGCGTCGCGCGCTGCGCGGAAGGTGGCGTCCTCGACGTAACCAACCTCGTCCGTGATCTGCCGGGACACGGCCAACAGAGCGTCGAGCTTCTCGTCGCCAGAGCCGGAGCCACGACGGATCGAGAGCGTCTGATCGTCGTCGAACCCGGCGCGCTTTGCTGCCACAGTGTGCGCTGCTTGGCAGTAGTCGCACTTGTCGACCGCGCCCACCGACAAGGCGATCGCCTCGCGGGTGGAGGTCCCGAACGTCCCGTGCTCGGTGAGAGCCCGTCCCATCGCACGGTAGGTCGCCAGGACCACCGGGGAGTGCGCCATGCCTCCGTGGATGTTGAGTACCTTGCCCATCGCTTCCTGCATTGCCTGCAGGTCGTCCTGGGCGTCGGTGGGGGCGTCATCCACGTTGTGCACGGGGAAGCGGGACATTTGAGTTCCTCCTGCTGCTCTCGAGTCGCTGTCGGAGGTCTGAACACGGTTCCCGCCCCCCGGCATTCCTTCGGTCACTCGGTGGCCTACCGCCCCGCGGACCAGGGCCCTGACAGGTGCGCACAGCGCATCATCCTGACCTGACCGCCCGTTCCGGGATGACGTGATTGACGCGCGAGGGTTTCCACCGGACGTGTCGACCCCAGCTGCGAGCCGCGACGAGGCACGCGCCGACGCGTTTCGCACCCACGTGGAGCCCCAGATCGAGGTGTTGCTGCGGGTCTCCATGACGCTGACCGGCTCTGGGCCGATGCGGAAGGCCTCGTGCAGGTGGGAGGGGTCATTCCTCTCCGACGAGCGGCGAGTGCTGTACCGGCGGTTGGTGCTGGTCAGGGCGAGCCTGCTGAGGACCTACTCGGCGGGGACGCTGTTGCGCTACGCGCGGGCCGCAGCTGGTGGCCGCCGCCTACCGCGAACCGTGGAAGACACCCGACAGCTCGGAGGAGACGCAGTCGTCCTCGACGGCGTGGTGCGGGTCCTATGGCAGCCCCGCACGCCCGATGACCGGGTACGTCCTGAACTGGTACGCGCCACCGTGGAGCGGCTCACCGCTGGCGGGTGACTGGCCAGAATCCCTCGGTATCCCTGGCCCATCATCGACCACGCTGGCAGGGTTTCGACTTGCGGGTGAGGTCCATGACGCGGTCGAAGACCTGCCCGGTGGCCTGGGCCCGGACGTACGTGTCGACGACGTCGATGGCCCAGTCCTGCGCGCCTCCACTGGTGGGCCGGTAGAGCCCCGGGGGCGGTGTTGAGCACGCACGGCAAGATGTCGGCGGAGTCGGTCGAGACGAAACGGTCATGCGCCTCACCGTGGAGGCGAGACGGAGGACGAGTGCAGTCGAGGTTGGGAAGTGCCACGACCACGACGTTGCCGTCGCAACGTGCCGAGTTCGACATCCCCGACGGGGTGGCGTACTTGAACTGCGCGTTCATGGCCCCACAACCCCGTCGGGTGACCGAGGCGGGGATCGCTTCGGTGCAGCGCAAGCAACGGCCGTGGGGGTTGGGACCGACGGACTTCTTCGACGACCTCGAGCGTCTGCGGATGCTGTTCGCGGGACTGGTCCATGGTGACGCTGACGGCGTGGCGGTCGTGCCCGCCGCGAGCCATGCGCTGAGCACGGCGGCGGCCAACGTCTCAGCGTCGGTTGGGGATCGCATCGTCGTGTTGGCCGAGCAGTACCCGTCGAACGTGTACCCGTGGCGTGAGCTTGCGCAACGGTCCGGCGCAACCGTGGTGGCAGTGGAACGTCCTGATGATGGTGACTGGACGCGCGCGGTCGTCGAGGCGGTCGACGAGCGGACCGTGGCGGTTGCGGTGCCCAACTGCCACTTCATGACGGGTGCTCTGATCGATGTCGCGACGGTCGGTCGAGCGGCACGCGGGGTCGGTTCGCTGTTCGTGATCGATGCGACGCAGTCCTTGGGCGTGCTACCGCTGGAAGTCGATGACGTCGGTGCGGACATGGTGGTCGCCGCGGGTTACAAGTGGCTGCTTGGTCCTTACAGCCTGGGGTATGTGTGGGTGGCTCCGCGTTGCCGCGACTGGCGGCCGCTGGAGCAGCATTGGGCCGGCCGGGAGGGCAGCGAGAACTTCGCCCGCCTGACGTCCTACACCGACGCTTTCCGGCCAGGCTCGCGCCGCTTCGACGGTGGAGAGGCAAGCAACTTCGTCCTCGCCCCGATGGCGCTCGCCGCGTTGGAAATGGTGGCCGAGTGGTCGGTGGAGCGGGTGGCCGCGACGGTGGGACCGTTGAGCGCAGCCGTCCTGGACGGTGCCGCGGCACTGGGCTTGTCGCCTCAGGTGGGACCGCGAGCCGGCCACATCGTCGGTCTGAGGCTCCCGGCTGGATCACCAGGCGCAGTGGTGCACCGCCTGGCCCAGGCACAGGTCCACGTCAGCTTGCGCGGTGAGCACTTGCGGGTCTCCCCGTACGTGTACAACACCGACGACGACGTCGCGCGCCTACTCGAAACGCTCGGGACTGTTGTGTAGCCGAGCCTGGTCGTCGCAGGGTTCGCACCCCCGGCACAAGGGCACGAAGCGGGAAGCGGGCGCTACTGACGCCGTTCGCGCCCTTGCGGCGGGGGTGCGCACCCAATGCGCTGCCTTAGGAGGTTGGAGAGGCCGTGGTGCCAGGTTCGCTGCCCCAGCCGAGGGCCCACGACTGTTCCGGGGGCTCGCCGGAGGCTTCTGCGAAGGCGTTGAGGGCGTCCACGATGCCTCGGCGCTGATCCGGGGAGAGCGCATCGACCACCCGGGCGACTTCCCGGCGGCGGCGTTCCATGACCTTGGTCACTGTGCGCTGGCCGTGGCGAGTCAACGCGATGACGACTTCGCGGCCGCTGTCTGAGCTGCGGGTGCGTTCTACGAGGCCGAGGTCGATCAGCCGGTTGACGAGGCGGTTACCAGTAGAGGTAGTGACTCCGACATTGCTGGCCAGCGTGGTCAGGTTCTGCGGCCCTCTCGTGGTGAGGACGACGAGCGCACGGTGCTGCTCTAAGGTGACTCCGTCTTCCAGGTCGTCCAAGGACCGGGCAGCGATGGCAACCAGCGCCCGGCTGGCGAGCAGGAGCGCCGAGGTGACCTCCTCGCGTTCGGCGTCGTCGGTTTCCACGAGCGCTCCTTCCGCAAGGCTCACCTCGACCTGGCCGCCCTGTCCGCCGTGACGATGGCCAGCCTGCCAGGTGGCGCCTCGAGACCTTGCTCCACTCTGGTCGGCGCGAGGTTGCAACCTGCCCATCGATGAGCGACCATCCCTACGGTACCGGACTGCAAATTTCCCAGCGTGCAATCAACTGAGACAGGCTCGGAGGCGCGGCGGATGACACGCATCGACCGGATCGCGCACCCTTGCGGCGTTGGGACGTCGTACGGTCCTGGGGAGCCGTGGCCGCAGCGGGTCGACAGCCACAAGGAGTTTTCGACCCAGATTCTCGTCAGCTGATGGAGCTCACGGGATCGCAGAGCATCCTCGGCGCCCTGGCGGTCGCCATCCTGCTCGCCGTGCTGCACCTGGCCGCCCCGCGTATGCGCAAACTGCCGTTTGTCCCAGAGACAGCGACCGGGTCCTTCGGCGGTGGCCTCGCCGTGGCGTACGTCTTCTTGCACCTGCTGCCCGAGCTAGCCGAGGGCAACCAGGCAATCGGTGAGGCGCTGTCGGACGTGGTGGAACCGAGCCCCCTGCTGGACCTCGGGATCTTCTTGGTTGCCCTGGCCGGTTTCACCGCGTTCTACGGGCTGGAACGGCTGGCTGACGCCCACTCCGAGGACGACGCCGATGCAGGTGCGTCCGCCACTGCGAGCAGTGCGGGTGTGTACGCCCTGCACTTGGGGTCGTACCTGGTCTACAACGCACTGATCACCTACACGATGGCGCTGCGGCTGCGCGCCGGTGTGGTGTTCGCGGTGCTGTTCACCATCGCGATGGGTTTGCACTTCGTCCTCACCGACCGTGGCCTGCAAGAGCACTACCCGCGTCGCTTCGACGCCCGCGGGCGCCTGGCGCTGGCCGCCGCGCTGATCGTGGGCTGGGCGCTGGCGGCGGTGTTCGCCCCCACCAGTACGGTGCTGGTCGCGTTGCTGACGGCGCTGCTCGGTGGGTCGATCCTGCTCAACGTGTTCAAGGAGGAGATTCCCTCCAACCGCAGCTCGAGCTTCGGGTGGTTCCTGACCGGTCTGAGCTTGTACGCCGGCCTGCTCGCCCTCGTCACCGCGTTGGCCGAGTAACACGATGCGCCGGATCGGGTGGCTGTTGGCGGTTCTGGTGGTGGTCGCGTCGTTGGAGTACGCCGTCGCGCCACCGCGGTCGGCGCCGGCGTACTCCCAACGCGCCTCCTCCACACTGGAGCTGCTGCGCTCCCAGGTCCAGACGGCTCGGCTGTGGATCGACGCGGTCGAGGCCGGGCAGGTGACCCGGCCGGCAGCGAGCGTGGCCTTCACCGAGGCCGAGGAGGACGCCCGAACCCAAGCCGGCGCCTTCGCCGCCTACGACCCACCGGAGCCCTTGGAGCGCACCGAGCCCCTGCGAAAGCTGGTCACCACCGCTGGCGACGACACCGTCTCCCTGCTGGGCGAGGTGCGGGTGGCCGCCACCACCGACAAATGGGGCCGGTTGAACGAGCTCGCACCGCGGCTCGATGAGGCGCAGCAACGGTTGGAGCAGCAGGCCGCCGAGGCGGCTGACCGGTGAAGCCGTCGAAGCTGCTGGGGTTCACTCTCGGCGTGCTGTCGGCGATCGGCGGGTTCATCGACATCGGTGACCTGGTGGCCGATGCGTTGGTGGGTGCCCGATTCGGGCTACGGTTGGCGTGGGTCACCGTGCTGGCGGTCATCGGGATCGCCTGCTTCTCCGAGATGTCCGCGCGGGTGGCCATCGCCACCCGCCGCCCCGCGTTCTCCCAGATGCGCTCTCGGCTCGGGCCGCGGTACGCGCTCGCCGGCCTGGTGGGTGCGTTCCTGGTGACTGCGTTGCTGGTGATGGCCGAGCTGAGCGGGGTCGCGCTCGCGCTGCAGCTGGCGACCGGGGTGCACTACCTGTTGTGGGTGCCGGTGGCCACCGCCCTGGTCGCCGTGGTGGTGTGGGGGCTGCCGTTCGAGAAGATGGAGCAGATATACGGGCTGCTGGGCCTGTCGATGCTCGTTTACGTCGTCGCGGTGTGGCAGCTCGGCCCCGACTGGGCACAGCTGGCGACCTCCGCCACCACGCCCGTACCGGTGGCCGGTGAGACCTGGGGCGCCTACCTGTTCTTCGCCGTGACCTTGATCGGGGCGCAGATGACCCCGTACGAGATGTACTTCTTCTCCTCCGGGGCCATCGAGAGCCGGTGGGGGCGCGACGACCTCACCGAGATGCGGGTCAACGTGCTCCTCGGCTTCCCGCTCGGTGGCCTGCTGGCCATCGCCATCCAGGCGGTGGCGTTCTTGGTGTTCTTCCCCGCCGGCATCCAGGTGGAGCACATCTCCCAGACCGTCCTGCCGGTCGCGTTGGCCTTGGGCAAGGTCGGCTTGGTCATCGCACTCGTCGGCGTCTTCGCTGCCACGTTCGGGGCGACGTTGGAGACGCTGTTCGCCACCGGGTACGAGATCGCCCAGTACGCCGGCTGGTCCTACGGTGAGGTGCAACCTCCGGCGCGCGCAGCCCGCTTCACCACCGTGGTCGCCGCGATCCTGCTCGGCGCAACGGCGTTGGCGCTGACGACCCTGGACCCCATCACCGTCACGATCTACGCCGTCGTCTTCAGCGCGATACTGCTGCCATTCGCGTTCTTGCCGGTGCTGCTGGTCGCCAACGACCGAACGTTGATGGGGGAGCTGGTCAACGGCCGACTGTCCAACGCCCTGGGGACCGCGACGCTGGCGGTCAGTCTGCTGGTGTCGTTGGCGGCGTTCCCGCTGCTGGTGCTGACCCGCGCCGGGTCAGGATGAAAGGGGTAGGGGTGGACGCCGTGAGCGCCCGGTTAGGGCTGCTCGATCTGCAGATGCTCGACGCCGACGACCTGCCGATCGGGCGGGTCGACGACGTCGAGCTCGCCGTCGCAGAGTCCGGCGACGTGAGCGTGGTGGCGTTGGCGTGTGGGCAGCGGGCGCTGGGTCGCCGCCTCGGCGGCACGCTCGGGCGGACCCTCGAGGCCACCACCGCCCGGTTCGACGCCAACGATTCCGCCGATCGCGGTGGGGTGGCTCGCATCGAGGCAGACCTGGTGCAGGAGCTGTCGTCGGTGGTCAAACTCTTGCGCCCGTTGCGTGAGCTCCCAGGGGTCGCCGGGCTCGAACGCTGGCTGGCCGCGCACCTGATCGGCAGGCTCCCCGGTGCTGGGACCCCCGCAGCATCGGACGAGACGACGACGCTCGACGGGCCAACGGGTCCGCTGCTCCTCAGTGATGTGCTCGCTGCCACCGTGCACGACCAGGCGGGGTCGCCGCTCGGCCTCGCCCACGATGTACGGCTGGGAAAGGGCGACGGCAGGCACGGTCCGGTGGTCGGCCCGGTCACCGGCCTCGTGGTCGGCGGCACGGGCTGGCGGTCGCGGCTGGCGCACGCGTGGGGCTACACCGAGGGTCGCAGCCACGGGCCCGCGCTGCTAGGGGCGCTGTTGCAGCCGGAGGCCTTCCGAGCTCGGGTGGTGCCGGTGAGCGCCGTACTGTCCTGGCGTCCGACGCTGACGGTCGCTGGGCCGCTGGACCGCTATCCGCTGCTGTCCGAGCAGGTGTCGTCGTGACGTCTGCTGAGACCCTCGTCGCCGGCTGGGTGATCTTTTTGTTGCTGTGTGCGGTGCTGGTGTGGCTGGTGCGCCGATGATGACCGACCGACCGAAGTGCAGGGAGCGACGGTGCTGAAGACCCTGGGTTATGCGGCCGGTGCGTCGCTTCCGCTGTTGGCCGGCGCTTTGGTGGGGGTGCGGTGGCGCCCGCCTCGCCACCTGGTCGCCACCGCGTTGGCCTACGCCGCCGGGGCGTTGATCGCGTCGGTTTCCTTCGAGCTGTTCGAGACCAGCTACCGCGGTGGCGGCGCGCTGCGGGCTGGGCTGTCCTTCGCAGCGGGTGCCCTGGTGTTCGTCGTGGCTGACTACGCGCTGGACCGCAAGACCGCCGGGAACCCGACCGGTTGGGCGTTGCTCGCCGGAGTCACGCTGGACGGCATCCCGGAGAACACTGCCCTCGGGGTCTCGCTCACCGAGGCCGGCAGCGTCGCGTTGCTCGTGGCCGTGTTCGCGAGCAATTTCCCCGAGGCTCTGGCCGGCGCCATCAGCATGCAGGACAACGGACGAAGCAAGAAGTCCGTGGTGGCGCTGTGGGCTGCTGCCACCGTCCTGCTGGCAGCTGCGGTCTTCGCTGGCCGGTTCGCCTTCGCCGGCGCTTCCCCGGAGACGCTGGCGCTGCCGCTGGCGTTCGCCGGGGGCGCTGTCCTCACCTCGGTGATCGACACGTTGGCACCGGAGGCTTTCAGCGAAGGCGGCCCGCTGATCGCGCTGGCCAGCGCCGCTGGGTTCGTCACCGGCTACATGTTGAGCCTGTGAGCCACCCGCAGGGACTTGGTCGGGTGCGGCGAGGTGAGTCACCGGCTGAGGAGCTGGCCCGGCGTCTGGACCGGCCCATGGGGGTCCTCGGTCTGGTGTTCGTACTCGTGGTCTCCGGGCAGCTGCTCGCCACCAGCTCGGCGTGGTCCCTGGCCTTGTCGGTGGCCGGGTGGGCGCTGTGGGTCCTGTTCGTGGCCGAGTTCGTGCTCCGCGCGTACGTGGCAAGAGACCAGCGAGCGTTCTGGCGCCGCAACTGGTGGCAGGTGCTCTTCCTCGCTTTGCCGTTCCTGCGTTTCGCCCGCGCTCTGACCCTGCTGCGGACGGCAAGAATCGGGGGAGTCCTGTCCGCCACCGTGCGCGGCTCACGCTCGGCCGGCCGATTGTTGGGCGGACGGATCGGCTGGCTCGGTGTCGTCACCGGCGTGGTCGTCATCGGCTCCAGCCAGCTGCTGTACGTCACCGACACCTTCACCGACTACGGCCAAGCCCTGCACGGCGCCGCCCTGGCCACCGTGACCGGGGAACCACTGACAGCCGACGGTGCACTGGCGCGCACCCTCGAGGTCGTACTGGCGGTCTACTCCGTCGCCGTCTTCGCCACCTTGGCCGGCGCGCTGGGCGCCTTCTTCCTCCAGCGAGCCTCAGGGCGACCGAGTGGACAGGTCGACGATTGATGTCGACCGGCTCGCAGCGCGCAGGCCGAGTGCTCGCGGGTCGTGTGCAGTCGCCGGCTTGGCGCAGGCGCTCGCCGGGCCGAGGACGGCGAGCAGGGCCGGCATCAGCAGGGAGCGGACCACGAGCACGTCGAGCGCGATGCCGACGCCCACGGCGAACGCCAGCTGACGGAACGGGCTGAGCGGTACCAGCGCGAGCATCCCGAAGCTGGCCGCCAGCGCCAGCGCCAACCCGGCGGCGGCGATCGAACGGGTCGTCTGGGGCATGGCCACGGCGATGGCCCGTGCCAGAGCCCCGGTGCCGTGCCTCGTCCCACACGTGGCCCGACTCCGAAGAAGTTGTAGCCCGAGCCGAACGCGAGCAGCAGGACGGCCGCGGCGAAGGGGACGTAGAAGACCAGTCCGGCGTCGGGTCCACAATGTTGAAGACCCATGCCGTCACGCCCAGAATCGCGGCCAGGGACAGCACGCTCGCGGCGAGCAGCATCAGCGGTGCCACCGGTGCCCGCAGCTGCGACACCTGGCGGCGGGCACCGAACGGGTTCGGCGAGGCGTCCCTTGGTTGCCATGGCTGGCGGTGATGATGGGTTGGTTGAGCGCGGGCGGGCGTTCGCGGAATGGAACGGCATACGTCTTTGACCTTCTCGGCGTGCCTGTGCGCAAGACAGGATGGGACGACACCGGCGTCCAGCCGGTAGGACCCGCACACGCAAGCCCCAGCCGGAGGGACTACTTGATGAGTCGATCCGAACTCACGAAGAGCACCATCAAGGGACGCCCGCTCGCCAGAGCCGAGCTGGCCCGCATCGACGCGTGGTGGCGCGCGGCGAACTACCTCTCGGTGGGCCAGATCTACCTGATGGCCAACCCCCTGCTTCGCGAGAAGCTCCTCCCCGAGCACGTGAAGCCGCGACTCCTCGGGCACTGGGGAACGACGCCGGGACTGAACTTCGTCTACGCGCACCTCAACCGGGCGATCATGGCGCGCGAGACGAACATGATGTACATCACCGGCCCGGGTCACGGCGGTCCCGGCCTGGTTGCTTCGGCCTGGCTCGAGGGCACCTACACCGACGTTTACCCCGGCATCGGGCAGGACGCCGACGGCATGCGTCGGCTGTTCCACCAGTTCTCGTTCCCGGGCGGCATCCCGAGCCACGTGGCCCCGGAGACCCCAGGATCCATCCACGAGGGCGGGGAGCTCGGCTACTCCCTCTCCCACGCGTATGGCGCCGCCTTCGACAATCCCGACCTTGTCGTCGCGGCCATTGTGGGTGACGGCGAGGCCGAGACCGGGCCGCTGGCCACCAGCTGGCACTCCAACAAGTTCCTCGACCCCCGACGCGACGGCGCGGTCCTGCCGATCCTGCACCTCAACGGCTACAAGATCGCCAACCCGACCGTGCTGGCCCGAATCCCCGAGGCCGAGCTGACCGCCCTGATGCTCGGCTACGGCCACACGCCGTACATCGTCGAGGGCTCAGAACCCGGCGAGATGCACCAGGCGTTCGCCGCCACGCTGGACCACTGCCTGGATGAGATACGCAACATCCAGGACGCGGCCCGATCAGCGCGCAAGAAGAAGACACCTGCCCGTCGTCCTTGGCCGATGATTGTGCTGCGCTCACCCAAGGGCTGGACTGGTCCCAAGGAGCTCGACGGCAAGAAGATCGAGGGGTACTGGCGCTCCCACCAGGTGCCGTTCGCGGATGCACGTGACAATGACTCGCACCGAGAGGTGCTCGAGAAGTGGATGAGGAGTTACCGGCCCGAGGAGCTCTTCGACGCCGACGGCGCCCCGGTACCAACGATCGCGCAGCAGCACCCAGCCGGCGAGCGGCGGATGAGCGCGAGCCCGCACGCGAACGGTGGCCTCTTGCTGCGCGACCTGAAGATGCCCGACTTCCGCGACTACGCCGTCGAGGTCGAGACTCCCGGCACGGGAGCGGTCGAGTCCACGCGGGTGCTGGGCACGTTCCTGCGCGACGTGATGGCGCGCAATATGGACAACTTCCGGTTGTTCTCCCCAGATGAGAACAACTCGAACCGGCTGCAGGACGTGCTCGAGGTGACCGGGCGCGCGTGGAACGCCGAGACGAAGCCGTACGACGACCACCTGGCCGTCGACGGACGCGTGATGGAGATCCTCTCCGAGCACACCTGCGAGGGCTGGCTAGAGGGCTACCTGCTCACGGGCCGGCACGGGCTCTTCTCCTGCTACGAGGCGTTCATCCACCTCGTCGACTCGATGTTCAACCAGCACGCGAAGTGGCTCAAGGTCACCGACGACATCGCGTGGCGCCGCCCCATCGCGTCGTTGAACTACCTGCTGACCTCGCACGTCTGGCGCCAAGACCACAACGGCTTCTCCCACCAGGACCCGGGGTTCATCGACCACGTGATAAACAAGAAGGCCTCGGTGGTGCGCGTCTACCTCCCCGCGGACGCGAACACTCTGCTGTCCGTGGCCGACCACTGCCTGCGCAGCAAGCAGTACGTCAACGTGATCGTCGCCGGCAAGCAGCCCGCGCCGCAGTACCTGACCATGGACCAGGCCATCGTGCACGCCACCAAGGGCATCGGCATCTGGGAGTGGGCCAGCACGGACCAAGGGCAGGAGCCCGACGTGGTCATGGGCTGCGCCGGAGATGTCCCGACCATGGAGACCTTGGCGGCGGTCTCGCTGCTTCGCGACTTCTTCCCGGATCTGAAGATCCGTGTCGTCAACGTGGTCGACCTGATGCGGCTCCAGGACGAGCGCGAGCACCCCCACGGGCTCTCCGAGGCCGAGTTCGACTCGCTGTTCACCAAGGTCAAGCCGGTGATCTTCGCCTACCACGGCTACCCGTGGTTGATCCACCGACTGACCTACAAGCGCACGAACCACGCCAACTTTCACGTCCGCGGCTACAAGGAGGAAGGCACGACCACCACGCCGTTCGACATGGCGGTGATGAACCAACTCGACCGGTTCAACCTCGCCATGGACGTCATCGACCGAGTAGCCCGGCTACAGGAAAACTCCGGTGCAGCCCGCGAGGAGCTGAAGAACAGGCTGATCGAGCACAAGATCTACGTCCAGTTCCATGGTGAGGACATGCCGGGGATCCGCGACTGGAGATGGGCTTCGGTGCCCGGTCCCGCGTTCACTACCGACGCTCCCACCCTCAACACCCCCGAGGGCTGAGCAGGTGAGGGTCCTGGTGGTCAACACGGGGTCGAGCAGCCTGAAGTTGTCTGTACTGGACGGGGACCGTCAGGTGGCCGCCAGGACAGTGGAGCGCTGGGAAGGGGAGAGGCACCTCGAGCCGATCACGGCCTTCCTCGAGGACCTCCAACACCTCGACGCCGTGGGGCATCGTGTGGTTCACGGCGGGCCGCGACTCACGGAGCCCGTTCTGCTCGACGACTCCGTCCTTGCATATCTGGACTCCATCGAGGACCTGGCCCCAATTCACAACCCCAGATCAATCCGCGGGATCCGAGCCGTGCGAGGCCTGTTGCCCGACGTGCCCGCCGTGGCGTGCTTCGACACCACCTTCCACGCCGACCTGCCGCCTGCAGCACGGACGTATGCGCTGCCGAAGGAGTGGAACGAACGCTGGGGTCTGCGTCGCTACGGGTTCCACGGTCTCAGCCACGCCTACGCAGTGCGCCGAGGTGCCGCTGTCATCGGACGGGACCTCAGAGACCTGCGGGTCGTCACGTGCCACCTCGGCGCTGGAGCCTCGCTCGCCGCCGTGCGTGGGGGACGCTCAGTTGACACGACGATGGGTTTCACGCCGACGGAGGGTCTGGTGATGGCGACGCGGTCCGGGTCGGTTGACCCGGGGTTGCTGCTGTGGCTGCTCGTGCGCGGCGACCAGACTCCCGCCGGCCTATCGGTCGCTTTGGACCGCGCGTCTGGGCTGAAGGGACTCTCGGGGACATCCGGTGACCTGCGCGACGTGCGTGCGAGCAGGGAACGTGGCGATGCGGCAGCCGGGCTTGCGTTCGATGTGTTCGTCCACCGGCTCCGGCGCGAGATCGGGGCGATGACTGCCAGTGCGGGGGGGCTCGACATGTTGGTCTTCACCGGCGGGATCGGGGAGCACGAACCAGAGATCAGGACGCTCGTTGCCGAGGGGTTGGGATACCTCGGTGTGGCCCTCGACTACGAGCTCAACTCAGTCACTACCGCTGACCGGGACATCAGCGCACGCGGTGCCCAGGTGAGCACAGTCGTGGTCACCGCCTCCGAGGCGAGCGAGATAGCGCGCGAGACGCGCCGAGTGGTGTCGGCCTAGGTCATGACCCGGACCCCTTGGGCGTTCTACGGGCGGAGTTCAAGAACGGGCCTCGGGGCAGTTACTCGTGGCCCATGAGGACTGCTAGCTGCGACGCCGGGGAGCGGGTAGCTGCGCCGGGGATGAGGATCCACCCGTTGTCACACGCCGGGTAGAGCTGCGGACGGACCAGGCACGTCACGCCATCCGGGGGATCGCCGTCCATCGGGCCGCGGCTCGGCGGCGCCAGTGAGGGTGCCTGCGCCGATGGCGGCGCGGCATCATCGCCCTCGCTCCCACCATCACATGCGGTCACCAACACCAGGGCCGCCGTGATCGTCGCCAGTCCCCTCATGCTTCGCTTCACGCAGTCATCCTGACAGAGATCGTTGAGGCAGTCTTCGACCTTCGAGCCGGCTGACGTACCGGTCCATAAGCGGACGCCTTCGACCGTGGTGCATGACGTGGGAACACGGAGCCCTCCGTCGCACACTGTCCGCGCATCCCGGCGCTTGACGCCTGAGCCGCTGGCCGGACGGGCCGGGGAGCGCCAGGCGTCGTTCGTCATGTGCCGGCCCCGGAGACGTCTTCATCGTGACAAGCCCCTTCGGGCGGGCGCCGCGGCGCCCGGGGCATCCGGCAGGACCAATCGAGCAGGAAGGCATGACACGATGAACAGCACCGCACGCAAGAGCATCGTCTCGGTATTCACGGGGATCGTCGTGATGACCGGCGCCGCCGCCGCACCGGCGAGCGCAGCCACGCAACACCAGGACGGCCTGGTCAACGTGGCGGTCGGCGACATCACCCTCAGCGACATCAACATCGGAGTGGCGGCCCAGGTGGTCGCCCAGGTCTGTGGCACCAAGGTGGGGCCGGTCGCCGTCCTCGGCGCGGCGGTGGACCGAAGCGGTGACACCCGCACGGTGTGCACGAGCGACCAGGGGCCGGTCAGGCTCATCCAGAACTAGCAGGTTTCCCGGGCGTTCTGCCCAGCACTGCGGAACCTCCCCCGGCTGGGTCGGCTGCTCCCAGCCGGGGGATCCGGGGTGTCGTCCTTCGCCAAGACCGTTCGGCGGCGATCGGGCCGCCGCGCGTCACCGGCGTACTGTGCCGGGCGTGAGTGCGGCACACTTCGCTGATCGGTCCGGCGGACTCGACAGGCACCACGACGTCGCTGCGCTGATCCCGATGGTGCGGCGCATCGTCGGGGCACGGGTGAGCGATCAGGCCGCAGCCGATGACATGGTGCAGGAGACGCTGGTGCGAGTGCTTGCGGCAACCGAGCGCGTCGAGCCAGGCATGCTGGAGCCGTACGCCATCGTGACCGCACGCAACGTGGTGGCCTCCACCTGGAAGGCACAGGACCGGCACCGGCGTCACGAGCACCGCGTCGTCGACCTACGCCCCCCTGAGGTGCCTGGGGACGACCTGGTCGAGCGCGAGGAACACGCCGCCATCGCCGCGGCCCTTGCCCGCCTGTCCGAACGAGAGCGTCAGACCCTGCTCGCGCACGAGGTCACCGGGCTGGACACTCGCACGCTCGCGGAGGAGGTCGGCTCGACCGCCGGCGCCGTCGCTGCCCAGCTGAACCGGACCCGTGCGCGGCTGCGGGTGGAGTACCTGCTGGTCCTCGAGCGGGCCGACCCTCCGACCGACCGCTGTCGCCCGGTTCTGCTGGCGCTGTCCGGCGGTGATCGTCGGCGCCAGCGAGAGGTCGACGCCGGTCGTCACCTCCTCGAGTGCGAGCTGTGCGCTCGGTTGAGTGCGCCCTTGATGCAGCGCGCTCAGCAGCGCGACGACGAGGTCCACATCCCCATCCACGGGGACGCCGACATCGTCCTTGCGCGACAAGGCGTTCGCGAACTCGCGACCCGGGTGGGCTTCTCCGGCACCGAACTGACCGTGATCGCGACCGCTGTGTCGGAGGTGGCTCGCAACGTCGTGCGCTTCGCCGATGCCGGGGAGATCGTCGTCGAGTTGCTCGACGAGCCTCGTCGAGGCCTACGCGTCGTGTGCCGGGACACCGGCCCCGGCATCCTCGACGTCGAGCAGGCGCTCAGTGACGGGTACAGCACCTACAGCGGTCTCGGCCTGGGGCTACCGGGAGCGCGACGGTTGATGGACGAGTTCGCGGTGCTCTCCGAACCAGGCCGGGGCACGACAGTGACCATGACGAAGTGGGGTCCACCGACATGACCAAGCACGAAGATTCTTCGCCGGCCGAGGACGCAGCCGCTCACTTCCCTGCGCTCGACCGTCGCGACGAGCACCAGTTGTTGCCGCAGTTGGTGGCGCACCTGCGCGAGCACCGGACCAAGCTCCGCGAGGAGTGGTCCAGCCGCATCCAGGGCGAGAACCTGTTGCAGGCCATGACGCCGCAGGAGATCGGCGCCGAGACGACCTCGGTGTACGACAACTACGTCGAGGTCCTCGAGACCGGCAGCGTCGAGGAGCTTCAGTACTACGCCCGCGACCTGTCGGAGCGCATCATTCCTCGCGGGGTCGAGACCCATGAGGTCGTCGGCATCGTGCTGCTGTTGCGCGACGTGCTGGCCCGGTCGTTGTTCGAGAAGTACCAGCGCGACTTCGGCCTGCTCAACCGGGTGCTCGACGCCTACGAGCCCGCCGCGAACCGGATCGCGAACACCGTTGCCGTCAGCTTCGTGGACGAGCGCGAACGCGTCATCCGCCAGCAGCAGGACGCCATCCGAGAGCTGTCGACACCCGTGCTGCCGGTACGGGAGCGCCTGCTCGTGTTGCCGATCATCGGTGTCCTGGACAGCGAGCGTGCCCAGCAGCTCACCGAGCAGCTGCTGACCGGCATTCGTACCCACCGCGCGAAGGTCGTCGTCATGGACGTCACCGGAGCACCCGACGTCGACGAGTCGGTCGCCAACCACCTCGTGCAGACCGTCGACGCCTCGCGCCTGATGGGCGCCAGCGTCATCATCACGGGGCTGTCCCCGAAGATCGCTCAGACGCTGGTGACCATCGGCGTGGACCTGAGCAAGATGAACACGATCGGCGACCTGCAGGGTGGCTTGGAGGAGGCGGAACGGTTGCTCGGTTACTCCGTGACACGTCAGGACGGCCCGGCGACCCTGTGAACACCGGACCGGCGCTGGTCTCCATCCTGCGACAGGGCTCGTACCTGATCGCGTCGATCCATACTGCCCTGGATGACTCGCAGATGATCCGCTTCCAGGAGGACCTCATCGCGCAGATCGGTAGCCACCGGTCGCGGGGCGTGATCATCGACGTCGCGGCACTCGACGTCCTCGACTCGTTCGGGTCGCACACCTTGCGCAAGATCGCCGAGATGGCGCGGCTGCGGGGGGCATTGACGGTGATCGTGGGCATCCAGCCCGACGTGGCGTTCGCGATGGTGAGGCTCGGGATGGGCACCGGATCGGTCCACACCGCCCTCGACCTCGAGGAGGGTCTGGCCTACCTGGACAGCCGGGTCGCCACGGCTGGCAGAGCCGGTGCCCTGGGCCTCGGAGCCGCCCAGTGACCGCACTGGCCGACGTGGCTCGTGACTACCGGGTGGCCTTCCTGCGCTACCTGCCCCGCCGGGAAGAGGCAGCGCTGCACAGCGGGTACGAGCTCGGCCGGGCGGCGGTCGCCAACGGCCTCAGCATCTTGGAACTGGCGCAGATCCACCATGAGGTGCTGCTCGAGATCCTGCGCGACAGTCCCGCCGAGGACCTGACGTCGGTCGCGACCGCAGCGTCGGAGTTCTTCCTGGAGGTATTGGCGACCTACGACATGGCGCAACGAGGGTTTCGCCGATCCGGCTGACCTCATGACCGACCTCCGAAGTCGAGTCGTCGCTTGGGTCCGCCAACTCATGTCCCAGGTGGCGCGTTGGTGCGCGCAGCAGCGGCGTTCACCTCCCGACTCCCTGCTCACGGCGCTCGGCGTGGTCGCTGCGGGAGCCGGGGTGGTGCTGCTGCTGGTCTTCGTTCGCGACGACGTCCGCACGTTCGACTCGCTGCCTGACATGTACGAGCCGCTGGCGGCGGTCGGGCTGGACTGCGCACCTCCGCGGCCGGTGCTGGCCGACCCGGACACAGGAGGCGAGCGGGTGTTCTGCTCGGCGACCGACGGCTCACTGGCCGTGCTGGAGCTGAGCGACTCCTACGCCGACGCAGAGCAGGCCGTGGTGGCCGCCCACGCCGGTTCGGAGCAGATCGTCCGCTACGCCCAGCTCGCTCGGCAGGTGCCGGTCGCGCCGAAACCGGTGCTGCTCGGTGGCAACTGGACGCTGGTCGGTGACCAAGCCGTACTCGACCGGGTAAAGGCCGAGTACGGCGGCACGATCTACCCCTATCCGGAGGCGCCGTGACGACTGTCCACACGGCCACCAGCGTCGGGTCCATCCGGTGCCGGCTGAGCCGCGTTATTGTGGCCTCCGCGAAGCCGACCAGGCTTCGAACCAGGGAGTCGCCATGGCCGACAAGTCGCCTCGTCAACACATGACGAAGAAGGCGGGCAAGTCACTCAAGGAGAAGCGCGCCGAGAAGCACGCGAAGGCTGACTCCAAGAACACGAGCCAGATCGTGCCGCCGGGGAAGAAGAGCTGAGGAACCTCACGGCACGCCTGGCTGGGGCAGCCGTCAGCCGCAGCCGCAAGCCTTGCCACGCCATGCCTCTCGGCCTTCCCTGGCCGCGACGGCGGCGATGGCGAGACCGGCGATCGGGTCGGCCCAACCCCAGCCAAGGGTGGCGTTGAGGAGCAGCCCGACCAAGAGCACAGCGGACAGGCCACTGCACAGCAGCGTCTGCTTGGAGTCCGCGACGACGCTGCCGGAGTGCAGCGCCCGCCCGGTGCGCCGCTGGGCCCAGGACAGCCAGGGCATCAGTGCCAGCGAGGTCGCTGCGAGCGCGATACCGACCAGCGAGACATCGGGGTCGTTCGATCCCAGCAGCGTCCGGACCGACTCCACGCTGACGTACGCAGCCAGGCCGAAGAACGACAGCGCGATCAGTCGCAGTGCCTGGCGTTCGCGGTTCTCCGGCATGCCGTGGCGGAACTGCCACATGATGACCAGTCCGCTGGAGACCTCGACCACAGAGTCCAGCCCGAAGCCGACCAGCGCCACCGAACCGGCGACGGCTCCCGCCGTGACGGCGATGACTCCCTCGATCAGGTTGTACGCGACGCTGGCCGCGGCGAGGAGCCGAGCACGTTGGCCGAGCCGGTGGCGGTCCTCGACCGACAGCGGTGGTCCCTGGTGGGTGTGGACAGCGCTCATCGAGCAGCCTGCTCGCCGTACGTGGGGAAGAGCGTGACCGCAGCGCGCATGCAGCGAATGTTAGGCCAACGGTACCTTCGAGGGCGTGGGTGCTTGGGAGACGCGGTTCCCCGAGCTGTTCGCCGCCGCGTGGGTCGACTACGCGGATGCAGACGTCTGTTTCACCCTGGAGCGTCCACCCGACCAGCTCGTGAGCCGGTTGCACCTGCTGGCCAGGACACCGGGAGGCATCGTCGTGTGCGCCAGCGACCTGGGATGGCGCTTCCTACCCGGAGGCAGGCGGGAGCCAGGGGAGACCCTGCTCCAGACAGCCGACCGGGAGCTGAGGGAGGAGGCAGGGGCCAGCCGGACCGCCCCGCTCCGCTGGGTCGGGGCTCATCGAGCGGACAGCCGGCTGGCTCAGCCGTACCGGTCGCATCTGCCGCACCCGCGGGCGTACTGGGCCTACGCGGTCACCGACGTGGTCGTGGACGGACCACCCACCAATCCGGCCGACGGGGAGCAGGTCACCGACGTGCTCGTCCTGCCGCCCGACGAGGCGGCCCGGTTCATCGCCGAGCACGACCAGGTCCACGCCGACGTCATCGGTCTGGCGCATGCCATGGGCCTGCTCTGAGCGCTGGACGTACGGTCAGCCGGCGAGGGCGGCCGCGATTCGCCCGGCGTACCCGGACGCTTCGGCCTCGTCCTGGTAGCGGGTGCGCGGCCAGAAGAACCCGCGCAGGCCGTCCTTGCGCCGGCGCGGAACGACGTGGCAGTGCAGGTGGGGCACCGACTGGCTGACCACGTTGTTCATCGCCACGAACGTGCCCTGCGCGTCCATGGCGGTCGGGAGGGCAGCCGCCACCTCGCGTACGACGGCGAAGAACGGCTCCACCAGACGTGGCGGCAGGTGGGCGAGGGTGTCGACGTGCTCTCGCGTCACCAGCAGCACGTGGCCCTTGAACACCGGATGGGTGTCGAGGAAGCCCACCACGTGCTCGCGGTCGAGCACCACGTGTGCCGACAGGTCGCCGGTGACGATCTGGCAGAACAGGCACTCCACCCGCGCCAACCTAGACGCCGGGCGTCACGCCCGGCAGTCACCGGCTTCGATCGGGAAGCGCCTACTCTGGGGAACCTACGAGCGGGGACACCGAGCAAGGGACCGGACGAGCATGGGGCTGCTGGAGTCGATCGAGGGTCCGCACGACCTGCGCGGTCTCACCGACGACCAGCTCGACGACCTGGCCACCGAGATCCGTCAGCGCGTGCTCGTCGCCGTGGCCGCCAACAGCGGTCACCTGGGCCCCAACCTCGGCGTCGTCGAGCTGACGCTCGCGCTGCACCGGGTCTTCGACTCGCCCTCCGACCGGATCCTGTTCGACACCGGCCACCAGGCGTACGTGCACAAGATGGTCACCGGGCGTGCGGCCGGGTTCGACCGGCTGCGCCAACGCGGGGGACTGTCCGGCTATCCGAGCCGCGCCGAGTCCGACCACGACACGATCGAGAACTCCCACGCCTCGACCTCCCTGTCGTACGCCGACGGCCTGGCCAAGGCGTACGCGCTGCGGGGGGAGGACCGGCACGTGGTCGCGGTCATCGGCGACGGCGCCCTGACGGGGGGAATGGCTTGGGAAGCACTCAACAACATCGCCGCCGGGCACGAGCGCAAGCTCGTCGTCGTCGTCAACGACAACGGCCGCTCGTACACGCCCACCGTCGGCGGGCTCGCCGAACGCCTTGCTGCCCTGCGCACCAACCCCCGCTACGAGCCCACACTCGACGCGGTCAAGAGCCTGCTCAACCGGGTGCCGGCCGTCGGCTCGCCCACGTACGAGGCGCTGCATGCGGTGAAGAAGGGCCTCAAGGACGCACTTGCCCCACAGGGCCTCTTCGAGGACCTCGGGCTGAAGTACCTCGGCCCCGTCGACGGCCACGACCGGCCCGCCGTCGAGCAGGCGCTGATGCAGGCCAAGCGCTTCGGCGGTCCCGTCATCGTGCACGTGCTCACCACCAAGGGCCAGGGGTACGAGCGCGCGGTGCTCAACGAGATCGACCAGATGCACCAGACGGTGCCGTTCGACCCCGAAACAGGCGAAGCGATAACCATCGAGCCGGCGCCATTCCGTTCGGTGTTCCGCGACGAGCTCGTACACCTCGGCGAGCAGCGACCGGACCTGGTCGCGATCACGGCCGCGATGACGTACCCCACGGGGCTTGACGCGTTCGCGACCCGCTTCCCCGAGCGCACCTTCGACGTCGGCATCGCCGAGCAGCACGCCGTCACCAGCGCCGCTGGGCTCGCGCTCGGCGGGCTGCACCCGGTGGTCGCGGTGTACGCAACGTTCCTCAACCGCGCCTTCGACCAGGTGCTGCTCGACGTGGCGTTGCACGGCTGCGGCGTGACCTTCGTGCTCGACCGGGCCGGGATCACCGGTGACGACGGGCCCAGCCACAACGGCATGTGGGACTTGTCGATCCTGCAGGTGGTTCCCGGCCTGCGTGTCGCGGCACCGCGTGACGGCGCCCAGCTGCGTGAGCTCCTCGGTGAGGCAGTGCGTGTCGGTGACGCCCCGACCGTCGTCCGCTTCCCCAAGGGTGCGGTCCCGCCCGACGTCGCTGCCATCGAGCGGGTCGGCCACGCCGACGTCCTCGTCCGCGAGGGAGCCCCCGACGTCCTGCTGGTCGGCGTCGGCGCGATGGTCGTGCCCTGTTTGGACGTGGCGGCCAAGCTCCAGGCGCAGGGCATCGGCGTCACACTGGTCGACCCCCGCTGGGTGCAGCCGGTGGATCCCGCACTGGTCACGATGGCCGCCGAGCACCGGCTCGTGGTGAGCGTCGAGGACAACGGCCGCGCCGGTGGCGTCGGGTCGGCGCTCCTGCTCGCCCTCGACGCGGCGCAGGTGGCCACCCCCGTACGCGTGCACGCGGTGCCGCAGGCGTTCCCCGAGCACGCCAAGCGCGACGCCCTGCTGGAGCAGATGGGGCTCACCCCCGAGGCCGTCACCGCGGACACCATCCAGCGTTGGGCCCGGCTCGCCGTCAACTGAGGTACGGCGCGGCGTGGCCCGTTCCCCCGAGCGTCCTAGTGGCGTGTCACATTAGTTCTGTTAGTGTTTGGGCGGGATACTTGTGCATGCCCAATCGTGTGCGGACGTTGACGTTGACCGATCAGCAGCGTGCGGTGTTGCAGCACCGGGTCCGCGCCAAGG